>Ga0209367_1005625_pt1 | contig 17352 bp, 11 predicted proteins | sample WorMetLIZISLAND2_FD_187412 | JGI IMG/M metagenome (GOLD analysis project Ga0209367, IMG submission 187412) | Marine gutless worms symbiont microbial communities from Max Planck institute for Marine Microbiology, Germany - Olavius geniculatus... ... | reverse complement strand
GGTTTCGGGGATGGGCCATCGAATGTCGCCAATCGCATTTTTCCCCGACCGACCGGGGATAAATATAAATGTCAACGTTAATTAGGCCGACTTTGAAAACCATATCTAGAACCAAAAATTACGACTCTATCTTGCACACAACAGAAGTTATGACAGCTTAAATAATTTTTAAATTTTCCCCATAGGCGCCATTGTAATTTTATTCGAATTTTTCGAATGAATGAGTGAAAAATAACATTTTTATTTTGTAACATGAAAAGGCACTTCCTTGCGCAGAACTGCTTTATTTGACGTATTAAGCGTAAAAATCGGTCAAACGGCTCGCCTGTAGGCGAGTTGAAAAACCAAAAAAAGTGTAGTAAATTTCGAACAAGAGGGGTGTGTATTTCACCTATATAGGGAGCAAAAACCCCTGGGCAAATTGAGCCCATTTTTTGGTGGTAGGGATCCACAACGTAATCACGCCACTAAAATTTTGTGACGATCGGTTTAGGGGTTTTGGATTGGCTGAGGGTCAAAGTTTGCCTTTTCCCATAAACTTTGAAGGTCGTCCTTACAACACTCACACCATCGTGTGAGGTGTTCTTAGAAACGCCCCGCCCTATGGGCGGGAGTTTTCCGCCATGAACACGGTGCGCTAATCTTACGGGCTTAACAGAATCCGCCGGAAAAGAAGACGCGGCAACACAATCCCCCACCCCCTCAGGCAGCCCGTGGGGCAAGGTGGGGGCACGTACCTAATAGGGTGTTTACACGATCCAGCAAACTTCCAGCAAAGTTTCAGCAAATGTCCAGCAAACATCCAGCTGGCCTGATGGAACCCCGCCCCCTACCAGCCTATCAGCTGCTTACCCCGCCGCCTATCAGCTGTGGGCCCACACCTGATAGGCCTACGTGTTATAGAGGCTTTCCAATATGCCTATCACCAATATCATTAATATTTAAATCTGTGGTTACAACTCGCTCGTCCTCCTAATTACCATAGAACTTCCAGCTAGCTGGATGAATGCTGGATCGTGTAAACACCCCATCAGGCCCAAAGACTTAAACGCCGCAATAGGGGTCCGCAACCGTGCAACAGGGAAGGCGCTAGAGGGGGCTGACAGACAAACAGACAAACAGACTTTCCGCGCATTAGTAAGATTGTTCGCATTACCGTCATTACAGTGGCATAGACAACGGAGGATCAGCCACCCGTCTGAATTTTAGACAAAATACATGCTATGGAGTCGGGAAAATAACTAAACTTTAAGGCTATAAAGCACCAAATTCGACTTCGGCTGAGGCTCACAGCGCTTCCCAGCCTTCTAGCAAAAATTTAGGGGTCCTGTTTTTAAGGAAAAGAATGGAAGAAAATGGGGAAAGAAAAGGGAGAGAGAAAACGAAAGGAAAATTGGAAAAGAAAGGGAAAGAAAAGCGGACGAAAAGGGAGGGGAGAAGGCAGGCAACCCTCCCTCCAATTCACATTTCTAACTACGCCACAGTCGCCACCGCACCATTACTATAATTAATCACTGTATACCTTTGAGGGGTCGAAGTGTTCATCGGCGGGAGCCGGGACAATATCAGACATCCACGGCGACTGATGAATATCCTCATCATCACACAACACGTGAACGGCATACTCGCCCGGCATGAACGCATAGTACGTTATGTTAGCCGACCCGTCTCCGTTGTCGTGGCAGTCGATCTTTGCCTGTGACGGACCTTCGATTGAAAACCCTGAAAAACAACGCGAACACATGCGAAACATGGCCGAAAGAATAATATAGATATTTTAAAAACAGTTCTTTTACATCCTGAACCAAACTCCAGTACTAAAACGTTGGCGGAACGTGTTAAAACGTCTTGCAAATGTTTTTTTCTGTTTTACAGATAACCATTCTGGCTTTTATCGCAAAGCAGTTGTGCTGATGTGTTCTTATTGCAAAAATGTTCTTGCATTTTATTTAGTATGCAACCACGCTTAATACATTTGCAGAAAAATGTACTACAGTGTAAAGCATTTACCAAAAGAATTGATGAAAATTGGAAGCATAAGAGAAATGGACTAACACTTTTTACTTTTATGAGCGTAATTAACAAACAAACTATTTGACACTATCAAATGTGCAGTAAACGTAATACTCCGTTTACACGATCAAGCAAACATCGAGCAAATACATTCAAAATACACGTGCACGACGTGTGCTCTAATTGCTCGATGTTTGCTCGATGTCTGCTCGATGTTTGCTCGATCGTGTAAACACCCTATAAATCAAACCAAGTGCTCCGGTCTCTCCGTGTGTTTCGACGACGAACGTGGCCGGCTGCCCAACCACCCCACCATCCAGTCCTGGTCCGTACGCAGTGATCTTCGACGCCTTGGTGGGTCCGACGTCGACGATGAACGGGCTCTTGGAGATCGGCTGGCCGCCGAACGTGATCGTTATGATGTATTCGCCGACCTTCTTAGGATCATAGCCGCACTTAAACGTAGTCGCGTTCACCTATCAATCAATCAGCCAATAAAGTCTAAAAATAATCACTTACGTGAACCACTGGTTAACATAATTATACCCCGTTTACACGATCAAGCAGACATCAAGCATCAAAATACACGTACACGACGTGTGCTCTAATTGCTTGATGTTTGCTTGATGTTTGCTTTTTCTCGTAAACGGGGTATTAGAGACACGGCTAAATGCAAAAAAACTCAGAATAAAAGAGAACTAAAAATCAGTCAGAGAACGATTGCGCTTAAGCGCTGGACAAGTTGGCTTGAAGAGCTGGATATCTCGTCGTTTAAACAGCGTAATATTGCAAACATTCAAAATGCAGACACTATCTGGCTTATTTTACATTACTTTCCAAGACCTGGGCCCGATTACAGGTTAAAATGTGGTGATATAGCTCTTAATGGGAAGCCCATCTCAGGGTTACGTAGCGTCACCTGCCGTATGGGATCATACAGTGTTAAATGCCACCCGACACAGGTGAACGCGCCCCACCTTAACTCCAGCCAGATAGGCCGGTACTCGATTTACCTACCCGGGAGGGATGGAAGGCTGAGTTGACCCGGGTGCATGATTGCATAACGAGATGGTTTACCTGCCCGCAGGCAGTCACCCATCCAAGTACTAACCCGGCCCGGTGTAGAGTAACTGAAACCAGTTACCGCAAAGCCACGCCACCAACCCATCTAAGGTGAAAATTAAATCGCCAATAGTCAACTGCGCTTTCTCACAGCTCTGTGACTGATGCCAGCAGTGCTCATCTTCCGTTTCCAATGACCCCGAGCCAGCAGTGAGTGCAAACACAACTCAGATATATGGGCGGTAGGCCACACCTCTCCCATATACTGCCGTAACCTCCCAGCGGTGAGGCCGGCACCAAATTGGCGACAGAGGGACATGACATTATGTGTGAACAACTTGGCCAGGGTTGCTGGAGTCGAACCAGAGACCTCGCTATAGCTATAGAATCAAGCCACAAACCACATAAAAAGTTCAAAAGATAGTTCAAAGTTCAAAAGAATTTCATGATGTAGCCAATTAAAAAAATCGTCGCTATTAATGCGTATCAAGCATAGACGTAAAAAACATTTTTTTATGTTTTTAAATAAAAGTTTTAAAAAACATGTTTTTATGTTTGCTATTTTCAATATTTTTAACATGTTTTTTTATTTTTTAATGTTTTTTTTTATTTTTTAAATGTTTGTGTGTTTTTAATGTCGTGTTTTTTTGTTTTTGTTAAAACATAAACGTACAAAATTACAAATATGATTTATTGCTCATGGGCAAATTGCGTTGAGATGTTTCTGATCTGTACATTCAGTACATTCTGGTTTGTAGTCTTTACAAATGGTAGGTTTTTGTTTTTAATTATCTGCGTTAGATATTATTTGTGTGTATAATGGCGAAAAAAGTATTGATTGGAAACATCTGCAGTTTAATGTTTTTATGCATGTTTTTATAATGTTTTTTTTATAAAAGTAAAAAAACATGTTTTTAATTTTTCTATCTGCAAATCAATGTTTTTAACATTTATACTATCAAGCCAAACATACTTTTCAGCAATAAATAAGATCACTGCATGGTTGACGTACCTTATCAACGCGCACGGGTTCTTCAGCGCCTCCAGGTCCCTCTATCATGACACTCAGTTCTCCTTCGCCGGCTCCGTCAGTGTGAACGTCAAAGTCAGCCGAGTCGCCGACACGAATACCGTTCTGCTGCACCCCGCGACCCGTCACGTAACACTTCTTAGCGTCGATCGCTACAATAACCACACACCAATCATCTTACTGCATCGATCCAGAATTCGTTGCCACACGATTTACGTAATGGAGTGTTTACACGATGAAGCAAACATCAAGCAACTCGTTCACGTTTACTTTGGTCATTTGTTTGAATAATGTGTACTTCGGAACTTTAAGTAAGTAAGTAAGTAAGTAAATGATTTATAAAGCGCCAAAGTCTCAGAAAGAATCAGGGCGCATAAATATGTAGGCCTATATTAGTATTTGTTCTCTCTCGTCTTGTCTGTCCGGTACTGTCGTTTTTTTTGGTGGTATTGTACTTTTTTTGATTCTGTATTTGTATTTGTATTTGTCTTCTGCCTGAGTGGCGAATAAACATATTATTATTAAGCAAACGTGAAGCAAACTTAGAGCACACGTCGTGCACATTTGCTTCATGTTTGCTTCATCGTGTAAACGGGATATAAGTGATCAACGCGGCATTGCTGATACTTCCTCGCATCAGCTAGAAGACGTAAGGATCCGTTCAGCAATAATGAAGAAACGTGTTCAGAGCAATAGAGATCGCTAGTTATGACAAATTCTGACAAAGTTCTGGCAAACAAATTCAAATCTACGCCAAAATCTAATCACTTATTTCTCTAACCCCCACCCAACTTCGACAGGCCCACCAATGGACAAACACTACGTAAATTTACACTTTAGTTCGATCTTACACTATCACATTCCTCAACTATCTACTTTGTGGCAGAAAAAAAGGAAACAACAAAACAGTAAATTTCTGTCTGGCGTAAAATGAGAATTAGACAAAATGCCATAAGCGTGACTTTGTAGAACTCATATACGTTTCATATATGTTTTGTAATTACAAAAATTTGGCAAGCACAGCCAAGTCGCAGTATGTTGTAAGAATGCAAACAAATTCAGATCTACGCCAAAATCTAATCACTTATTTTTCTAACTCCCCCCAAACTTTGACAGGCCCACCAATGGACAAACGCAAAACCATAACCAACTTCTTCAGTAACTAAATTTTCACATCTTACTATCACACTCGCCCCAGTTAGCGACAGGATCGCGAAATCACGCGTCAAGATGTAAAAGCAACTAGAAAGCAGTCATAGCCCGCAGGTAGCTCCGCCAAGGCAATGTTATTCGCCAGGTAGCGTCCCCATATTTACTTTGCTAGCGGTTCCCTAATGCCCCCTTTAACGCAATGGTAACGAAAATTTCAAAGTGATCCAGAATCCAGGATTCCTGCCGGATCACCCCCAAAACTGAACCACTGGTAGTTTGTGCTATTCCCGACATATCCTCAGAATTTCAGAAAGATCCGTCCATAACTTTTCGAGTTATCTTGCGGACTCACAGACAAACAAACAAACAAAAAAAAACCGGCAGAAACATTACCTCCTTGGCGGAAGTAATAAAACACGAAATTATAAGACGACTGGCAGACAGCCGACCTGGAGAAACGACAACACCGAAGGGACTGTTGGGGATGGATTTTCCGGCGAAGAAGACATTGACGGAATGAAGTCCCGGCGCCGTGGCGGCATACTCCACCATCCAGACTCCGTCAGCTTTCAGAGTGATCGTCGGACGTGCCGTGTCCTTGTCACCGCGAGGGTCCAGTATAGCAACGTCCACCGCACCCATACCCGCGTCTGTTTTATAGCATTCAGCACACATCTTTATTCATCACAAACATCGTTAAAAAGCTGTATATAGTTCTGTGCCTAAAACTCATCGCAGAGCTACGGAGCGTCACCTGCCATACGGGAACACACAGTGTTACCTGTCACCCGACACAGGTGAACGTGTTCTGCCTTAACCCCAGCCAGATAGGCCGATACTCGATTTACCTACCCCGGAGGGATGAAAGGCTGAGTTCACCGTGGTATTAATTATATACCGAAATGGTTTGCCTGACTGCAGACAGTCAACCACCGAAACAGTAACTGCTTGATAGCGACCCAACTGGGAATCGAACTTAAGACCTCCTGATAGTAAGTCTGACATCCTACGCTTACGCCATGCACCAAGCCACCGCATAGCAAGTACATGTATAGACAATAAAACTTAATTGATCTTAACTGAAAATTGAATACATACGTCAAACATAAAGGTTTTCAGCATGACAAATATCGGTTTTAGAGATCGACCGAATTTCGGTTTTGGTATTGGTTTCGGCACCGAATCTGACAGTAAAGGCACTTTTGGTCTGATTTCGGCTTCGGTGGGACGCACTGTAATGAGTTTCGGTTGCGGCCGAAACTGAAAAATCCGGTTTCGGTCGACCTCTAATCAGTTTACACAAAGCGTAAGCAAGTGTCATAACTGTTAGGAAGTTGCTCGCATGGCAAGTGAAAACTTAGCATTAACTGGCAGTCATGAACAACGTCTAATCTTTTACTACGTATAGAAAACAGCTCACCATTGCTTACAAAATATACACGGTGTTTCATAAAAAACACCTTTTTGTTTTTTCATGATTAACTCAAATTATGAGCAATTTACATAATTTTTTTAACAGTTGTAGCTGAAAAAATACTAATTCAAAATACTAGAACAAAATATGACAGTTGATTAAATATTCTTTGCTAGTCGTGATGTAACGCTGACGTCATAATGTGTCACAGGTACAAACTTGCTAGTCTCAACTGGTGCTGTCAGTTGCTATGATGCTTCGATCGTGAACTTAATCTGGTTCGCTAATGAAAAATGCTTATCGTGTCAGCACCGAGCAACATGGAAACATGAAATCGGGCGTCTTGTGGTCTAAAAACTCAACATCTTGCAAGCTCAGTGTGATAGTGCATTGTCTTGCTCGAACATGTGAAAGACCAACTATCCCCACAGACACGTAAATGCGATCGCTTTGCACGTCTCTGTGGCTGCAACTGTAAAACTTCAAACATTTGACACCAAGGAACCTGATTTTTCACCATTGAAGCATTAGCCTGTTTGTCAGCGTTACATCACGACTAGCTAAGAATATTTAATCAACTGCCGTGTTTTGTTAAAACATTTCGAATTGGTATTTATTCAGCTACAACTCGTAAAAATTTTATGCAAATTACTCATCATTTGAGTGAATTATGAAAAAAACAAAAGGGGTCCTTTTTTATGAAACACCGTGTAGATAATAATGAGTACGTTTATTCGCCAATACGGCAGACAAGCAACACAAAAAAAGCAGTAAACTAAGAAAAAAAAACACAAGCACACATGCAGTCACCCAGACACACACAAACACACCAAATAAAAGCAATAAAACACACTAATAATTACTACCGGCTATCGGCTATAGCGGCAAAATGTCTCTTGATATCGCTTTTTTATTTGCGGGGCAAAGCGCCAAGACCAGACATTGGCACTTACAAACACCGTGCATTATGTCTGAATAATCATACGAACGTATCAATGCATTTTATTGTAATAACATACTGTTCAGCTAAAAACGTGGTTAGCTTTAAGTGAACGATATTTCTGACACCCTAGGGCCTATAGGCCTACCATAGCTTTGCTCTCAGATCACACTGATAAACAACCGTCCCCAGACCCTCTTCTACGCAGACTGTAGCCTAAAGTCCAGAAGTTCTTACATTATACTTTGATAAAGATATTCGTTACATATTCAATGTTATTCGTCACTCCATGACAGAAAATAAATAAATAAACAAAAAAGCAAATAAAAAACAGAAACAAAGGTACGGAAAAAGTTTAAAGGAAGAAAACGAAAAATCCTCAAATTATACCATGGTAAAGATATTCATTTTGAAGAAGTTGTCCGACCTTTGGTGTAGACCTCAAAATGCGTCTTCTTGTTTTCAACGACTCCACTCTGCTCGAGTCCAGGTCCAGACGCGGTCACTTTGCTCGGATCCCCGGCCTTTCCCTCGACTCCAATGATGAACGGACTCTTGGGAATGTGCTGGCCGGCAAACTTGATGTTGACCGTGTACTGACCCTCGACCGTCGGCGTGTATGAGCAAGAGTAGGTCATGTGCTGGTCCTTGTTATTTACCACTTCCGCCTATACGTTTAGAAACAGTTCGATCCCATACTTAAGTCGATAGTTTTGACGCACTCAATATTTTTAGAAGCTAGTTTACTTTACAGTTGTGAAGCGAAAAACTGGAGTCCCCACATTGATGACCTAGTCCTTCCTAAGAAAACATTCCAAAATTTCAGGCGAAGTACGACGTACATCGCCCGAGGTGTAAGTCAGTTACTCTGCAGCCTACGTCACTCATTTATCGCCGGTGTAACGTTAACCCGTGAGCATGGTTGTAAACGATCAATCAATACAGTTTGTGTGCAAAAACTGGCAGCAAAACGACTGCAGGGAATGAAGCTGGTTGCGATTATTTTTAGCTTTTATCCGATCACACTAACGAATGGGCTGATGCAAAATACGTGGCAGATAAAAACACAATGAAAGTCAAAATTAGAATCGAAATTAATACCACAGACGTAAACAGACTAGGAATTAAGTAATTGATAGACATCATGCGGTGTTTGCTACGACAGCACGGCATAATCGTATTTACTTACTTACTTGACAATAAGTGCTAGTGAAAAAACCGTCAGCACAATATAAATGACCATAAAACTACTGTAAAAGCGCGCACAAAGCGACGTAACTGTGCTGAACTGACATGGTTTAGTTTTTGACGAACTGACCAATGGGCAAGCAGTAATGCATTACCATAGGCGCCGTCTAACGGCGTCGGTGACATGCGTGACTATATTCACGTACGCGTCAGCCAGTGACATATGAGCTCGTCCTGCTTGCCCACTGGTCAGTTCGTCAAAAACTAAACCATGTCAGTTCAGCACAGTTACGTCGCCCTGTACGCGCCTTAACGAACATAAGAAATAATGAAAGAAAAAGTTACACACCAAGATCTTTAGAAGTTTTAAGACAACGTCTACACACTACGCAGGTATAGTATCTGACCTTCTCGTGTTGTCCGTCAGGGTTGATAACGCTGACGTCTAGTTCGCCTCTTCCTGCACTAAACGTTTCCACCGTGAAACGTGCTTCTGCGCCGACTGTGTTGCCCTTCGCGTTCAGACCTTAATATTCACCGACGAACAAACCGTTTATAAAAAACAAGGTAATGCAATAGAATACAATTTAAAGTAAAAAAAAGTCTACGGCACCGCAGTCACTTTACAGTCGGACGTATTGTACAAGTGACAATACTTTTCCAATTGACGGTTCTTATTAACTCCGCCGAAAATGATTATGTCATGTTTTCAAATCGGTCTACTCATACTCAAGACAAATTAGGAACGTACTTTCATGAAATGTTCGAGAAAACTTGGGCACAGCTCAAGAAGAAAGTGACAAGATTTGGTGACGATACGAACTCTTTTTGTGAATTTTAAAGCATCCAAGATTTTTTCTTACCATTAAATGATTGCAAATGAGATTTCGTTGTCTTAGTCTCTGCTCTCGGCAGGGGTTTCCAAGATGTGATTGCTTCTGCTTTTCAGATTAGTTTTTGCCAATTTTCTTCTACGGCCACATCCGTTAGACGCAGCTGGCTATCTAAGCTCGGCTGGTACAATTGAAAAAAAAATAATATTTCACAAGGTAGTGCAGCGACACCTTTCAGACGTAGTCTAATCAGAAGTTTAATGAGTTTTCGTGGCAAATTTTCTCCCGAGTCTCAGTGGAAAAATTTTGCAAAGTGATCACGATTTGGCAAAGATACGATAAATCGAGCAAGGCATAATGTTCTGCTGGTGGCATAGGATGTACATTTGTCACCGACGTCGCATGAATAGCAAAATTGGCCTATACCTGGTCCGTATGCCCTGACGCGGGCGGGGTTGGTCTTAGGACGCAGGGGCGCTCCGGGCTTCAGACGACAGTTGGGGAACTGAGACAGATACGTCATCACACTCAACTCGTCGACGTTCGGGTTGCACATCTCCGCCGGCTTGATCAACTGCGTGCATGCGACACACAGACTGACACAATGAAAATATACCGGAATATAACGTCGTGAATTCTATGTTGACTTTCTACGAAGCCGCAAAACGGAGTGGGGCATGGCAAACGCTGTAACGTAAACCTATCACGAGAGTCTAGGGTTTTAAACCCCAGCGGGGGGTGTAGACGCAGAGCCCCTGCAGGGCCAGGGAGTAAAAGCGTTTTGGCAATCATTTGCAGTATTTTCGCTTAAATATTTCGTTTGCTCCGCATATTTATCATGTTCGCAGTGTTTGAATTGCCGGGGGAGGTTAGGGAGATAGAACCCCCAACTGTTTTCTCAGCCCCAATGCACTCTCAAATTATGTACGGGAGGGTCAGCTGTATACATACAATTTACATCACAATTTTGGTCGGACTCCGACCGTCGAACAGTTTAACCCCCACCCCCCAGCTGATTTTTCACAATTATTCAAACACTGCATGTTAGCATGCTGCTTCAAAAAGGAACATGGCCACTCCATATAACTAGAAAAACGGGAGCATGGCGAGATTGCCCCCTAGATCCGCCAGTGAAATAGACTGATTATAAAAACATATCGAAGACCGCTAGATGGCGTTAATTATAGCAAAGTAATCATAGTACAAATTACTCTGGGTAAACTGAGACATGCTTCGGTCAAAAAGTAACCCTCCAGCTAATTCACAGAGACAGAAATTTAAAAAATGTATCGTTTGAGAGAGATCCATACCTGTGGTACATCGAGCCATTCCTCAGCGGCGTCCATCGCCTCGGTACAATTTGGCAGCGCGTTCTCAGGCACCCAACTGTCCCAATCAGGACACAGTCCTATGTGTACAGCAACACCCAGTTCACCATTATTAGGCCTATTAGTAGCAGACTGATTCAATTTTAACGCAAACGATGCACTAATGAAATTATGCAAGTTCAAATAAAATCGTCCCAAGCCTCACTGTGCACGTCAGTAAATGGGCGAGGTGGCGGTTACATAAAAATTTTTTTTTAAAGTTTTGATAATACTTATTTTCATGTATGCTTAGCCGTGTCCGATCTACAACGACTTTGTTCATGATGCTAAAACGCAGGCCTATCTGCACGAAAGCTATCAGTTTCTTGGCGTATAGGATACATGACGGTACGATATCGTAATTGTATCAGTGTATCCGTTTATACGGACGGTCCAAATACAGTAGTAGATATAATTATCTAGACGCCAAAGCAGCGAAAAATCGACGCAGTTAGTCCAACCAAGTTCAGTAATATTATCTGGACTCGTATCACGTAGGTCTATGAATAATTATATAATCGCAGGCAAGTTATACCCCGTTTACACGATCGAGCAAACATCGAGCAAACATCAAGCAGGCCTGATGGAACCCCGCCCCCTGGCTCAAATGTAAACCTAGGCTTAGCCCACAGCTGATCACGTGTTATATAGGCCTTCCAATTACAACCCGCCCGCCCTCCTAATTAGCATGATAATCACCATAGCTCGTCGAGCTAGCTGGATGAATGCTAGCAAACATCGAGCAGACGTCGAGCAGACGTCGAGCAATTAGCACGTGTATTTCGAATACATTTGTTCGACGTTTGCTCGATGTTTGCTCGATCGTGTAAACGGGGTATTAGACAGGTATATATGCTACTACAGGTGTACTGCGGTCTTTTTACGGTGAAGAATTATGACGGTCCAATTATGCTATAGGCCTACAGTTCACCGTCGACCAGCGGTCATATCAGATTGGCAGTTCCGTACATTATTGGCTATCACTGAAGTAGAAATTAATTCGAATTCTTTTATCATTCATGTGGGATCTTTAGATTTAAGACCCAGGTGCGATTGCTATATCCAGTGGCATAGTTGCAACTTGCAAAGAAGGGGGGGGGCAATTTCTCTTAAATTTTGGACAGTCGAAAAATCTTTTCGTCGAAATATTTTGGTCCGAAAATGGCGCATTAGGGAGCTAAGAACTCTATTTTAAACAAATTCAAAAACCAAGTTAAAAATTTGGACAGAAAAGTACATAAAAAACAAAATTTAAAATTCCAGCACAGGTAGGCCTATAATGTCCCCCATGGAAGGTTTGCAGCTGTCTGTAGGAAAATTGCTACTTCCGGTCCCGCCCACTTTTTCAACCCACGACGCCACTGTTAACATAATATTGTGTACAATAATCTGAAGGCTCAATAGTCCAAAAGTGTATACTGCAACGTGCATTTTCTCTAACTTTAACCCTCACCCTAACCCTAACCCTAACGCTACTCTTAGTTGCGTGGAAATGTGGAGATTGAGTCAACGTCTGTAGAAGTGCACAGAACAAGTAAAGCTTTGCTAACTTAAAGGGGAACGCGCAACAGCGGTGCACCGTCGTACGCTGGTGATGCGTAGACTTCATCCATAGATCTCATCCGTATGGCTTTTGGCTAGATTCACAGAATGTCCAGTAAAACATAATCATTCACCAGATGGCGCCACTATCTCGCTCTGGCAACGTCATATCGGCTGGATGTCGCAGATGTTCCCTACCTCCTCTCATTTATCGCCCTTGTTCGGGGTGACCCCCTTCGAATTTATGGAAAAGCTTTACGGTTCCTGAAACTAGAGTCTTCCACGCAGCCAACGGTGAAGATTTGGTGGTCGTAGCTTGCACCGCTTTTGACTGATCCACCCGTGCGACAGACAGACGTACGGACGGACAGAATTGCGATGGCGAAGAAGCGCTACAGCAGTAGCTGCTGTGGCGCGTAAAAACCCTAAAACTTTGGACTATCGAACCTTTGGATTATGGAGCTGCCCGCGTTTATACGACATAACGGACGTGCCACTTTTATTTTTTGGATAGCTTTGCGAAACATTGGCCGATTATAATAATTTTTGGCATGCGACATTAGGAAAAAAACTTGACACAAGTGACTTTAGTTTTGGCCACCTCACTTTAATACTGTCGCTACACTACCTTGTGAAATGCAGTAGTCGTAGTTTAGCCATTTACAACAATGAATTCATACTGGATAGCGCACGCCTCGGCTCAGACATGATTAATTGAAAAGCGACAAACACGATTGGCAACTATAGTATCTCAAAAAGTCACACGTGTCACATCGCATTCTCTTTATTACAGCATGTGCTCAAAATGTCCTCCTCCAAAGCGAATGCAAGTGGCAAACGCTGACACCACTGGCAAACAACAGGCTAAACAACATGCATTTCACAAAGTAGTGTGGCGACAGCATTAAAGTGAGGTGGCCAAAACTACAGTCGTTTGCGTCGAGTTTCTTCCTGATTTCGCACGCCATGAATTATGAAAATCGGCCTATGCTGCACGGAGCTATTAAAAAATAAAAGTGACACGTTTTTCTGAACCACGGTGTAGTTACCCGGTGCAATGCCGTCGACGAGTGCTCCAATGGCGCGTCCGTCGTTCCAGTCAGTGGTGAAGTTGGCGACCGGCTTGTCCGGCTGTTTGTTCTGAATCCAGCCGAGCAGACGCTGCTTCGGAGTCTGCTCTTCCTTGTTGCGACTGCTGTCATCGTCCTCATCCCAGACCGGCATGGAGATGGAGTAGTGAAGGATCAGCGTCCATATCAGACCAAGGATCAGCTTCAGCTTGTGGTCAACGATGTCCGAACTGTCTGCACGCGCGCACAAAAACAGTCAAACGTTAGTATAACGCGTTCAAAAATTTAGAATATAACGACTGCAAACATATGTCGCAACTTCATTTTTCACTTGGATTTTGGTTTCGGTAAAGACATCATTGGTAAAGACATACGCTGACCGGGCGCGGCTGAATGCTGTGCTGAGGCGCTGCCGACGTCTCGGGTACCTGGACGAGAACAGCGACGCCGCCTCTGTTGAGGATCTATTTCACTCTGCTGACGATAAACTGTTTCGTAAAATTTTACAGAATTCTGCTCACGTCTTTCAGCCCCTGATTCCGGATCGCCAACCGTCATCTTATGACCTCAGACCACGCTCTCATGACAAACGTTTGCTTAACAAAACTACTTACCTCAACGAACGTGACTTTGTCATTCGCATGCTTTACAGAGGTATTGATGGGTATATCTTTGCAAACTAGGCCGCCTATGTCAGATTTGCTTTACTTCGTTACTGACTATATTTTTCAGAAGCTGCGTTTGTCAGCTTTTTTTAAAGAAAAAATGAACGAATGAATGAATGAACGCATCGCTTTATAAAAAGCCCAGCTATCGCTAGGATAGCCGACCGCACTGGTTGTCAGTGACCTTCAAGGTCATTCAAGGTCGATGATTTTGACCTTTTCTGAAAAGGCATATGCCACTTCCTATTAGTGATTAATACTAATCTTGGCCCTATCTCTCACCGTTTCCGACATATGGCCAGTTTTCGGTTAAAAACGCACATTTTTCCTACCCTTTCCATTCAACCCCCAATTTCAAAATGTTCCCCTTGAACTGCATCCCCCAAATTACGTGTGCGTAAAGCCTCGACAAAGAGCTAATTATCTGTGTAAAAAGTGTTCCCTTACGACCCAACGCTTAGTCACAATACATCCGTGACAGACCGCAGACGGACAGACGACAAACGACAGATAGATCGAAAAATAAAGTCGCAGGCGTATTGTTGAGACATGGAATATAACTCCACACGAAACGCGGCTGGTTTACTGTACATTTATGCATAAGTGCAAAATGTAAATAACTGATGCATGCTATGCAGTACTTGAACCAGGACAGCATACAATAAATAATCTGCAGGCCTCAATGCGAGCGAGACACGTAGGCCTATTATAGGCCTCTACGCTTCAGCGATGCATGCAAGGTTTGCATGCTTCGCTGCAAAACGACTATAGGCGCACGACCTATACATACCGGGGTAGACCTATCAAAAATCTCATCTGCTATTAAACACAACATTGACGAGCACTTTTAATTACTGCAGTTAATAGCCATAGCCAGTAGATAGTCAGCAAGTAGTTTCTACTGTTTGTGGAATAGGAAATAAAAAGTAGCTATAGCTACTAAGCCCATTTTAAAGAAGTAGGTAACCTGCGCCAGTTAACTGTTGAGCGTGAGAGAAATGTGTATAGCATTCTTTCACGTGCAGAAGCAAATGCAAAAATCGATCAACCATAGCCTAATGCCATAATGCAGCGAAATAATCAGCAAACGGTTTGCCTAACAGCAAGAAAAATTCTTAATTTCGCTTCAACGAGTTTTCGTGAGAACCTCGATCGTCAACGTGGACGGCAACGTGTTTGCACTAGCGCGCTCATTGCATGGCTTTAAGCTTTGCGGCCAACAGGTTTAAGATACCGCCATACGTCAGACAGACAAACTAAAATAAACAAGACATAAAAATCTTTTGCTTCGTTGCACCATTTGAACCACGGGGGCAATCAAAAGTAATATGCTGCATCACGAAATCTGTTATAGAATATTCCTATACAGTTAGCCAGGCCTGTCAGACATAGGCCCATCACAGACGTTCATTGCACTGTCTCTATAGCATGCATGCTGATTCATGCTCATAGGCTGTTAGTCGGTTTACCGAGTATTAAATTTGTTTGTTATAGCAATCGTCAATGCGAAGTCACGTATGCAGTCGTCCACTGATAGGCCTACGTCCTGGAACGGTAGGATCTACCGGGAGCAGTGGCGTCATTTCAGTAAATCCTTGGGGGTCTCGCTCTTTCCCATCCCTTCCCATACCCTGCCTTTCCCTCCTCACTTGTCCCTCCTCTCCTTCCTCCCTTTTCCCATACGGACTTAGAAATTTTCGGCCAAAAACGCTCCTGTATAAAAATTTCACCTGCACCATTACGGAAATATAAAGCCTCAAAGTTGCATTGGCCAATGCTAAGGGCCAAAAGTTTACTGCTCATGCTCCGTGTGACGTGACCTGGCAGGGGGTCCAAAATTACCACATATTTGAAATTCCCGAGGCCATATTGCCTTTTCACTATACAGCTTTTATGGGCCTACGATGACTGTGACTGATTTCTGAATCCGGAGAAAACTTTGGTTGACGCTGTGTAGGCCTAGTTGATGCCAAAGATCAACCGCGAGATGAGGTTTAGAAAGTTGAGCGGTCAAGATTTCCAGAGTGTTCTGACTTTTGCTGTTTCCTCATTCTATCTATGCATGCATGCATGCTATAGAGACAGTGCAATGAACGTCTGTGATGGGCCTATGTCTGATTTCATTCGACGTAACATGCACATGCCCGATTCTGCCCGATTCGGTCTCTGTCTCTAGGCCTATTCTGGCTGTCTGTGTTTTGTCCACTCTCGTGAGTAGGGTTAATCAGCGTGTCGACATTCGTCACCGCGCGGCCTGTGACTGAGCACTTTGAGCAGTGAGCAGTGGGTTGACTGGACGATTCTGCGAACAGTGTTAGTTTACGCTTCCAGGTCAGGTGCTGATCAAATTTTTTGTATATTATAGGCACAGGCAATTAGTCAGGCACGCGGCATGCGCAACACTGCTGCGCCCCACACAAACAAAAAGTCACGAATACGTTGGGGGGGGCGTTGCTCCGATCCCATCCCACAAATGTGGAAAAGAATTGACTTTTTACACACGTGAATTCTTATTAGGCCTACATAAATCACTTCATGCGCTTGACTTATAGAGTTATTGCAAACGCAAGCTCATTTATTTTCTGTCCACTTTTCACACAAGTGAAAAAGCAAATCTGGGAGCAGCGCGTTCGCCTGCAGTGTCAAGTTGCAGGTAGCACTGTCTGTGATCACATGGTAGCCTATAGCTCTCTCAGGTTCCATTATTCCGTATATCCAGCTTTATTAATCACGTGTGGCTCGCTAGCGGAGACGATCATCGGCTGTATTCGTCAGTCCCTACGCACAAGCTGTGAATGAATGGTGTAATGAATGACGTCATCATCGCACAGTCCTGCTGTGAGGCGTTTCCGGTCTGACATGCGTACTGGCATACATACCAACCAAACTATTCATCAACTGTTCCTTAGTCTGTCACGCGCATGTCTAGGCCTACACTACCCTATTATATGCCACGCTACGTTACACATCATTCATGCTTCACGTATTATGCGTCCGTCCTAATAGGCCGTCTAGCCCGTCCGTCCGTCTGTCTGTCCCGTACGGGCTTCTGAATCGAAAACAAAAAGCATTATAT
>Ga0209367_1005624_pt1 | contig 17352 bp, 13 predicted proteins | sample WorMetLIZISLAND2_FD_187412 | JGI IMG/M metagenome (GOLD analysis project Ga0209367, IMG submission 187412) | Marine gutless worms symbiont microbial communities from Max Planck institute for Marine Microbiology, Germany - Olavius geniculatus... ... | reverse complement strand
GCCGTATCCCCCTCACTGGCTTTGGGTACAAATCCCACCCTGTCCGCGGGTCGCAATCGAACTCAATCACTTGCTGCATCGACTTTGCCCAACTAAAGGGTTAAACTAAAGCGGCGCTGGCGGAAGACGATCAGGTTACCCAGAATCAGCTCCGCAGATCCACAACCAACTGACACGCAGAGATGTTTTACAGCACGACTCGTTGTCCGTCAAATCCGCCACAAATCGGCGTAGTGGAGTGGAATTTTGGGTTTAATAGTGTCAGACCAGCCTAAAGCGCGGCGAACGACCATAACCGATGACAGAAGCTGACACGTATGAGAACAGTAACGGTAACGGTAACGATAACGAAAATGGCTGCTGCTGCGGCGTCGGCGGCGACACCAATGACCTTGTCGGCGGTCAGTTTGAAGACAAAGGTCAGACGCCATTAACTCGCGGCTGACAGACGATGACCAAATGAACACGAAGTCCAGCCGTGGCAGCTATACACAGTGCTGACTACTGACTAGGCCTACAGTCAGTGGTGCTGTCAGATAGATAACGGCCAGAAACATGAGCTCAGCTGAGCAGAGCTGACGCGTCCGTCTCTGCTGCTGCAGCTACCGTATGTGACATTTGCTATTCGCATCATTCCAGTACTGTATACGTGCCGGCGACGACTCATATTGACCGCCGATGGCGGACAGATATCACGTTTCGCTGGCAGCGCAGCGGGAAAGTGCTGCACTGAGCCGGTGGCGTTCTTAATTACTCTCACACTCAAGTCAATGAACTCAATGCATCGCGTAGTTTCTCAAGTTCTGCCCGATTTTCAAATCTCTTTTACTAGCCAAATTAGTAGTAAATTTGAAATTAAAAAAACACCATTGTTAATCCATCACATCCTATCCTAAACGCGTCGTGAAATATAGTTAGCTTTAAAATACCGAAAAGTTACGTTGTAGGTCAAAGTCGTATTCTAAAACGGATTGTATTTCACAAGGTAGTGTAGCGACGAATTTGCGGTGTGGTGGAAGAATTTTTGAAAAGTCAGTATTTGATGCACTTATGATAAAAGCTGCATAACTTTTTCCACAAACCGTTGGTTTGATTTATAGTAGATATGTATTGCTTGTTTTCGTTTTTGCTATTCTGCGTTTGTTTTGTTTCTCTCTTCTCAACTGTAGGCCCAGTCTGTTTAAAGGTTAATTTTTCAGTAATTACCTCCGCCAAGGAGGTAATGTTTTTGCCAGACTTTGTTTGTCTGTGTGTGTGTACAAGATAACTCAAAAAGTTATGGACGAATCTTTCTGAAATTTTGAGGGAATGTCAGGCATGGCACAAACTACAAGTGATTAAATTTTGGGGGTGATCCGCCAGGAATCCTGGATTCTGAATCACCTTGAAATTTTCGTTACCACTGCGTTAAAGGGGGCATAAGGGAACCGCTGGCAAAGCGAAGATGGTGACGCCACCTGGCGAATAGCTTTGCCTTGGCGGAGGTACCTGCGGGCTATGACTGCTTCCTAGTTCTTGCTTATTTTTCGTTGGCTGTTGTGATTTTGGTTGTCAATGCCCTATCAGGGAAACAGACTGGTAGCAGGGAAAGCTGGTCTCAGCAATAGAACCTTTTTATTTATCGGGACGTTAAACTCTATTCACATTTCAGTTACTCACTCAAATCAGTAGCATCTTGCCTACTTCGTTATCGAATATATAGGTGAAGTGCAGCGTCCAAGCCGCCCATGCATGTCAACTTATGCAACGACTTTCCTTGACCTTTGGATATTACTTCTGTGCCGCCACTGTCCGTCTTCAGACAGCGCCTCGCGACTTTTTTTGCTACTTCAGTGATCAGTCTTACTCGCGGACCTACTAATTTGACGCGCATATACACACCGTATCCGGAAAAAACATCCTGGACATTTTCCATTGTAACTTAATGTAGGATTATCAGATTTCAATAATTTTTGACAAAAATATTTCCGACACAACTGACCATCAAACGACCCTTTAATTTCCCACTGCACCCAATGTCTGTTTCTGCACTACCTGGCGAAAACAGAAACAACAAAAATATTGTATTTTTGTCCAAGCGAGCATTATTGCTTAACCAAAATAAAACATAAAGTACACATTTTTCACATTTCTGTCACTTGGGCTGGCAGTTCGTCAAATTGTTTGTTTTTAACTGCCTACAGTAAAAAAATGTTTTAAGTATCAGGACCACAGGCAGAGATGATTTCTGCTTTTGTTGACAGCAGTGTCAATGATGTTCTGCTCCAGACCAATCCAGACTTCACCAGTCACTTTTTGAATTCATCAACATTCCTGAACGTCATCTGGTAGATACATTGCTGCACGACAGTCAAACCTTGTAATCGACTGACTGGTAGGGGACACAGGTCGGAAGATATAAAATTTATTGAAGTTTTATTGTTCATTTTAATGCACATATCGCTGGTTTTGATTTTCCAGGTAGTGCAGAAGCACACATTAGGTGAGGTGAAGACTAAAACGGTCATCTGATGCGCAATTGTGTCAGAAATATTTGCACGAAAAATTATTAAAATCTATTAATCCTTTTTCAAGTCACAATCGATAATGTTGGAATGCTTTTTGACGTATTTTTCTTCATTTTAACCCATATATTTTGGTTCAGTTTTCCCCAGGTAGTGCAGAAGCAGACACTAAGTGAGATGGTAAAGTGGCCGGTCATTTGATGGCCAGTTGTGCCAGAAATATTAGTACCAAAAATTATTAAAATTGGTAAACCCTTCTTCGAGTGACAGTCGTTAATGTTCGGGATGTTTTAATCCGGACACGGTGTACTTAGACTGCGTGATCCTAGAAATAATTCACATTAATTACGTCACGTTGAACCCCTTCACGATAATGATAATTATGATGATGTTTAACATTTTGTCCGCAGTTTGATTTTCTTGTAAGTTCGCAGCCTTTGCCAAACAGTGGCCAACAAAGGCGACAATTACAATTAATCAGGTAGAAATAGAAATAGACAGGGTTAATAATTACCTGGTGATGGTGCGAAGAAGTCACTGAAAACGGTTGTGAGTGAGCAATAGCAATAGCAGCGGCGCTATCTCTCCAGCAGTAGCCGCTAAACGGTCGGAGTCAGTCGTCAGAAGTCTTTCGTCCGTACGAACGAACTTCTCTGTAATCTATTCGCTGGTTACAAGTACCAAAAGTAACGTCGCGGACGGTCCGACCCAGCACTAGCGGCCGGTTGCAGCGACTGACCAGTGGTCAGTACAGCGGCGGCAGAAGTAGTGAAGTCATGCTCGGTCTGAACTACAAGAGTGTTGTAACTGGCGACCGACCCGCACGGCTCGCGCGCCGACGCCGTTTTGACGATTACGCGGCGGCGCGCCTTTGACCGTGAGTCCACGCAAGCCAGCCAGCCCGGCTGCAGCTGCTGTGAGCGCCAGCCATGCCGCGCTTCCTGCGCGCTCAGCCGCCTGCCTCGTCTACGGAGGCTGCAGTGCGATATGACACGACGCTCCGATGACCGGGGGATCCGCAAAGATCATAAGCTGTGACAGTCTTTGTAGCTGACAACTCAAAAATGGCATCAAATACATGTCGGTAGAACAAACTGAAATGTTTGGTTAACATGGGCTAAGTAACTAATTTATTACAGGAAAACAGCAAATCGGAGTAAGTGGGGCGTTAACTTGATGATCTGGTATTCATAAAAAATCCGGATTGTATGAACTAAAATCTATTAATCTCGCCACATTATCCACTTTTTCCTCGAGCACGAACTAACGTTTGTATAGCTAGACGTTTATTCGCAGCCGGTCTACTACCTTAGCTTTCGGTTACTACTGCATTCTCGTCCCGTTCCTTGCTCCTACTGTCTGGATAAACTCTCTGCAAACACTAGGACTTCTAGTATTCTAGCCGCAGTTATAAATCTACAGTTGAAACTAAATTATTCACTGCAGCATAGAATAGTTTAGCATTACCAATGACAACGTGACCAGTGGCTTCTATCCCACCAAATCTGGAGTTGAACTGGGCGCAAGCTTTCCTTTCTTCCTGGCCCAAGTTCCCCCACTTTTGGTCCCAATTGTACCCCTCACTTGAGGCTTCTTGTTAATGGTGTATATTACCCAGTAAAAATAGAAGGGAAGTTTTGGTCTACACTGTGGACAAAACTCCCCCCCCCCTATTTTTTTACTGTGAAAAATAAGGGAAAGTTTTATTAAAGGTGTCGATTGATCAGTAAAAAATAGCGGGAAAAGTTTTGATCTACACTCTTAACAAAACTCTCCTTCTCTCCTATTTTTCACTGGGCGCAAGCTGCGCCCACCAGGTATAGGGATAGAAGCCACTAAACGTGACATTTGCTGGCTCTCAACCAAATTGTTTTTAGATTTAGATAGGATTTAGATTTTGCATAGCACGCTTTGGATCTTAGCGTTATAATTCAACAGCAAGGCGGTGCGCCATCTTCCTGTCCGCACGCTGAACCCTGCTCTGTCACAGCCTCAACATTAGAGTTGGTCCCGCGTCGTCGTAGCGGCGCCGGCACGCAGACAGACTCGGGAGCAGCTCGGGTCCTCGCCCGGCGGGCGGGGAGGGGAAAGGAGGAGGGCGGTCGTCGCCCGCCGTCTGATTCCCCTCGCTTCCCCGACCGACCGACCGACCGCCGGCGCGCCGGGTCGTCGCCTCGACGAGACCCGGCTAAATTATCTCATATTCCGCCATTGGCTGCTGCTGCTGCCGCCGCGGCTGCCGGAAAATATAATCACTCGCTGGCATCTCATCTTTCATAGTGTACCGACCGCCGCTGTTCCGATAATTAACGCGCCGCCCTCTGCAGCAGCAGCAGCAGCATCCTCCGAACGCACGGCAGCCGTGACTTGCTGATGCATACACGCGGCCAGTCGGTGTCACATTAAAATGCCTCCCCAAGAAACATCCACCCGGGGAGAGAATCGCGGATTTGATATGTCTCCCCTTAGTAAAATATCGCCGGCCCCATAAAAGTTTCCCCATTATAGGATCGCCCCCAGGAAAGTGGGTCGACAATTTACCGGTAAAAATTCGTCCCGCCTGGGCGGCCGCCGGGCGGAGCGGATTTTTGCCGGCAAATTGTCGGCAGGGCGAAATTTTTCTGGGGGATCCTATAATGAGACACCAGCCGGGCCGCTGATGAAAATCTCAAGGCCCTGCACGGGCCAAACAGCAAGACGTCTACACCCTGCAGACTATGTAGCACTAATTGCGTACGTTTTTCGTTTTATAAGCGCCGCCGTTGATGTAGGCCACATATAGTGCTAGTGCTGCTGCAAGCCACTGAGACCGAAACTTTGTTTACGTAATTATCTAGGTCTATATAGCAACGGTAAACTTGGTTTTTCTGCATTGGTGTTTTTACATACTTGCGAAGTTATATAATGATGATGACGATTATGATGATGCACCATATAAAAAGAACAGGGTAAAATCGTTAGAGTTTAAACATCCAAGTTTACAGTTGCTGAAAGTATTACACCTTGTAAGGCGACGGTGACCTTGGTTGATATTGATACCAGGAATTTCTAACAGTGATAGTCGTTCATCAGATCTATCCATTTATTTGCCCGGATTAAAACAAAAAAAATATATATAAGGAGCAAGTGATGATCACCTGCTCTGGACCAGAATACTTGGACACTATGACATTGTGCAAATCTGGTTTTTTTTATTATACGGTTGGGTTTAGCAATTACACTGATTTTAGGCCTTGACTTTGGCCACGTTAACAAGGCTGCGCACTATAATGAGCAGAGCGGGCCGAGAGGTCGACGCAGAGAATAGTGAGATGGGTGACTTCGGTTCGTTCCTTCAAGTAATCACTGCATACAGGCCTACGTACAGCCGAGCAGAGGTCGGTCGTGTACAATACGACCACTAATTGCACTGCTCAAGCGCAGCTCGCTGACGTCGTCGCGGCTACCGACGTCGCTCGAAATTAAAACCTGGCCGACTGCCTGGCGTTTGCCGAGCGCTTATCTGGGCAGGGAGGGAGATAGAGGAGGGTGGTCAGATACGAACGGACCTGCAGTACGGCCCAGTACTGTTCCGTATCATTCATCCGCCTAGCGCGGTGTAAACTGACCGTGAAAACGAGGGCCGGCCGGATGCGATTTGTTTATCTCCGCGACCTGCGTGCTTTCTACTGTGCCCCCGTGTTCGTCATACCTGCGATAGCGTTACCGCAATTAGTAATAATAAATAATGATAACACGATCGCCGAATATAAAGCTACGCCAAAGATTCGTCCGAGAAGTTGGAAATCGTAAAACTAGACAATTATTGAATAAGAATAAGAATATGAACGTCTTACCTTACATTGACAATATATATATGAAAAAGATCAATATTGTTTTCATCTTGCTGATAATAAAAATGTCAAGGTATTTCACCCACGACTACAATAAAATAAATCAAGATCTACTGAATCCAGTGCAAAACAATGACATGTGTCATGGCAATTATGGCGCATTATGCTAACGCCAAATCGAACGACATAAATCGATATCGGCCCAGCTCTAAATTATATCTAGAGGCACAGAGAGAGAGCAGATTTGAGCAGCATCTGGCACGCAGGCCATAGACTGCATCCTATATATGGCGTTAGTCAGCAATTATCTCGCGCTATCAGTCCGTAATTATGGCAGCTGCTGCATCAGCAGCAGGGCGCCGACGAGCATACGCGCACGATACATCGGATGTACGTAACAGTATCCTCCGCGGCGTATGACGCTCATGATGATGATTATACGACTGCCTATCACGTGCACTGCCTCGAACCGTCGCCGACGATGAGCTATATATAGGCCTACGCCACGTCCGAGAAATACTGCAAACGCCGATATGAAACAATGCTGTCCGATCATTATAGCCTTTGCACGCTGCAGCGAAAAGAATGGCTTCTTGTAAATTCTGGGATATTCAAATGACACAAATAGACGAGAACTATAAACAGATGGAATTTAAGCATCCCGATCTGTATGTCTCAGCCCGTTGGGACCTTGACCTTTCAACATTTGACCACAAAATTTGACTCATTTGTCTCTGAGTATGTACCAGAATATTCATAAGGAAAGACACGAATCACGTGTCGAGAATGAAACCACATAATCAGCAAGAGCACTCCGCTACCATGCAGACGGAAATAAAGACCGCATTGTTGTCAGCAGAAGGAGGATGGACACCTAAAACGTATGAGAGAAATACAGGTGATTAGAGATAAATATTTAGGAAGCCGTGGTAGCATGCAGCGAGAGACCGATCTGTCTGAAAACGTCTCATCTCCTCGCACGTGATGACGGACGGAATAAAGAAAGAAGAAGATAATAACATGCGGAAAAAAACTGCGATTCTTAACCTGTGGCTGCTGTGAGTATGGAGATTCTCGTGGGGATTCCCAATTCCCATGGTATGCGTATGGGATGGGTAGGGTATGGGGATTGGAATCCAATCCCCACGGTAGCCCTCCCCACTTTTCAAAATCGATTATCGTACCCGCAGAGCCGGCAGAACAATCGACCGACTTAACTGAAACCGAGTTTACCAAGACCGAGTTTACCGGCTCCCGGTGAAACTTTATTTTGGGTTTTCGGACCATATCAGTAATATGGTAGACGAAGGAAGACTTTGGGATCACGTTCCAGACATAGAGCCGGCCGGCCACTTGGATTAGCACAGGCTGCGCCGGCGCATCATCAGCTCATCTTGCTTCTCATCAAAACAATACTCAATCCAAGACGACGGGCAGGGAGCTAGGAGTGAAGATCGGCCGCGTATCGGGTCAGGGCTACGCTCGTCGGTCGATCATTATCCACAGTTCCATGGTCGATCGGCCTGGCGTGGAACCGTTATCAGCGTGTCTCTTTACGGTTCCTGTCTGCACGCCAAACTTCAGTCTTCTCTGTTCTCTACTCCGAGATCGTGTGATTCCAGGCAGCACAACCGTGCTGGGTAACGTAATTGAATTAAAATGCCAATCAACTAGAAAAGTAATTGTGAATTATAATTTTAATTAATTACAATGTAGCATACGACTGGAAGTAATTATAAGCGTTATCAATTGGCAAGTGCACAAATTGCAGTAGTGATTTTAATTGGATTGGATAATTAGCTGCCCACTGCACCAGCAGTGTTGGCGTCATCCAGCCGGTAGAGTGCTCGCTTGCTAACGTACTCTCTTCTGAGGCACAGGGAAACATCTGCTATGAGGGGCATGCATGATGAAAAACTGAAGACATAGCAGGCTGTCATGGTTACAATATACGGAGATGGTTTGAACATCCTCAAACGGTCATTCGTCCAACTAAGCTCAACGGTGCACATAATTTTCCTTTCGCCTCGCAGCGTTGAGTAACTTCGTTGATTGACAGTCGAGACCAGCGTGACGTTGTAGAACAACGCGCCACTCTCTCTCTCACCGGCCTGTTGCCATAACCTGGCATCGCAATCCGACGTATCAAAGCCTTATCCTCATCATCTGTCCATCTTCGTGACCTACCGCCCGTTCTGCCAGCCAGCCATAATGCTGCTTTCTTCCCGCCTTGCCGTGCCGGGCGTATACGGTATAAGGTCTCTTTAGCTGCTGTGCATATCTGCAACTGTTGATTTAATTACAGCTGCTCGTCTAGCGCCGCTCCTCAGCCGAGCAGTTCGTTCGTTCTCTGCCTGCTGCTGCCGCTGGAATCCTGGTTCTAACATTACGTACGGCACGCCGACGCCGACCCGACCGACACGCTCTTCTGGAGCGGACTGACTGAGATAACTGGGCGTGGTGGTGGCGGGTCCCGCGGCGACTGCTATTAGTTACTACTGACTATTACTCTTCACCTAGGAGGCCCTGCAGTCTCTCTGATACAGAAGTCCGAGTCAGAGATAAGCGGAAGAAAGCAAGGCGTAAATGATGTGCATAAAATTGGACCGAAATACAACAAGACGGCTTCCATATTCTGCGAGAGGAAGAAGAGCCGGTTCGTAAAATCAAAGACAAACACAGAAATGACACCGAGTGAAATTACTGCAAAAGACAGAGGACCATGGCGGGAGTTTTGTTTCGTATACTCTTGCTCCAACTTGATCATAAGCCTATTTTTTATAATTGTAACCTAAATCTTGCCATAGCCATAGCCACCAACACGATCATATCTTAGTCTCACGATTCTGGACCAGAGCTCTTGGAAAAGAATGCTGCCATATCGACTTAATTAGTTCCGAAGGCATCACTCTGCAGTCAGCGGTCTCGGGCTCATCGTACATGCCGGCGCCAGATCCATATAGGCCCTGAGGCAAAGCGACCTCAGTACGCCCGCGCTCGGACCGTTGGAAGACGTCACGCCGTCATGTCGTCTTGGGATAAACAGACTGAGCCTTGCTGTTTTGAGCTCGTCAAATTACGACGATGCCATCAATTAACCATCGCCGACGCAGCGCATATAGCAGCAGCATCAGCGTCAGCATATTTGCACTGTACTGACTGCGTGACGTCATGGGGAACACTTCGCGTCAGCGACTGTTCTAAGCAGCTGGCGCGTCGTATGAGAAGAGAAGACATTTTCTGCCGACATTTTCTGCCGAGTTGCGGAATTGCGGCCGCGCCCGCTTCAAGAATAATTGAAGAACTCGACAAGCACATCGACACCATACTGTGGGGCTGACGGTAGCAGCGAGGCAAAAAAGTTATGAGGGTCAGATTGTGATGCATAGCGATTTGCAAAGTATACTTGTAGGTTAAGTTAGTCCGATAACTGAAATTATTTTGTTCCACAGTTGCAACGACACTGTTCAAGCTACAACTCTCCTCCCGGTTTCATCACCACACACTAATTGTCACGACACAATCCTTGACTGAAGAGAGTCCCGCGAAACACCGCATTTCTGCACCGATTATAAGATTCTGGGCATGTGCTTACGAGTATACTGCCATGACCCCGACCTGTCACGTCTGACCTGACCTCATTAATAGCAGACCGTGTCATTGGTCAAGTAGAGTGCCACTCGTTGGGGAGTGATTAATGTGCGTTGAAATATGAACTACGCAGACAGTCGTGTATATATCATCAGATTAGTTTACCATGCACATGAAAGAATAAGTTGAATTAGCCCATTGTAAAAAGTGAAATTCATCTGAGTATATTGCTGGGATTTGAATAGATTACTACGAAACTAAGTGTTGCTTGGTGGCGCAGCGGTTAAGGCGTTCGACTCGCAATCGAACAATCGCGGGTTCCACTCATGTCCGGTTCGCTGCCATGTAAAGATTATGTGCAAGTTCTACTTCTACGGGTCACACCTCTGTGTCACAATGCAGCATAATTTGATACAATTCCGGCTGAAAGCAACTGAGGAAAGATAATCATGCAACTTGGCGGAAAGTAATAGCAGTCTGCATGCAGGCGCCAGGGCTGTGAATCGCCACGCTTACTCATCCAGTTCAACGTTCAACTTTTTTACTACAAAAATGGCACGACTCGAAAATAGATATAAATGAAGAAACGTTTTAAATTATGAAATATTAACAGGAATGTACCGGTTTTTACTGTTGCTAGGCCTATATCTACACACAAAAAACTTGTCAACGAAAAGCAACTTAACATCAAACAATCATTATACGAACATAATGCACTGAGTGATGATAATAATAATATGCTGGCCTGCTGTACAGATGACTGACGGATAAAACCGACCAGTGATCTGTTTAAAAGCCAACGTTCCCACAGTTGCAAAACTAGCCGAAGTCATAATCGGACGATAATTACTGCTGCATCATCATTGTCATTCCGGCCAGAGCTATTACATGTAGAGAACAATTACGCTGCCGGTCGACCACGTTAATTGGCCCACATCGTCATAACTAGATTCAGCTGGCTTCGACCAAGAACGAACATACTGTATGAGCGTGTATGGCCCATTAAAGACAACACGGCAGTGATGATGTTGATTGTTGACCTTGATGCATCCCGCATCCAACTGGACACATTGGGCCACACTCCGACGCCATCCGTGTCTGTCAAGAACTGTCACCTCTGCTTCTTCCCAGGTGAACCCCATCTTTTGTAAGTCTTTGTTGACTGTGCTCCTTCAGTTAGCTCTTGGTCGACCTGGTCCTCTCTTGTGTCCTGATACCTCCTAGTGCAATGCTTGACGTCGTATACGCTGGTGATCAATGATCGATCTGTATCACACGCTGTAGCCAGCAAAGTCTTTTTCTCAAGATGTTAACTATTTCATGTTTTGCTATCCAGTTCTACATTTTTTGACTTTCCAGAAAGTGTCGATCATGTGCTTTTTTGCCATCTGTAATGAGCAGCAACTTGTCTTTTGAGCAGTCTTCAGCTTTCATTGAAGTTGCCATTTTCAGCACTGTATACAGAAAAGTCAATAGAATTATTTTTCCAGACAACAACTGTCTTTATTTCCCAGGCTGATATCGTTGATTTGTCATGTTTTATTCACCAAAAAGAGAGACGCATTACGTATATAGTAAAATAAAAAAATAATATTAATTAAAACGAACATGACAGCACAGAACACAAAACTAACTCCCAGCAGCATTAACTGACATCTGCCTGAGTTTACAATACAGTTCAGATAAGTAGCGCAAGCATGCATGAAAATTGAAACGTCAGGCCAGACGTTATAATTACGGCAATTATCGTTGTTGCCATTGCTGTTTCTAATTATTATTCGTCTGTCGTGCATCAATTAAAACGTCCAGCAGAGAAAATCAATGTATTTATGACCGATAGATAGACAGGCAGATAACGAACGACAGATGCTGCGAAAGAAAAGTAGTAAGAAGACTGCTTCGGCATCTGTGTTCTCGGAGACGAAATACAGGAACTGCAGCCGATGCAACAGTGACACTTTGGGGGATTTGTGATCCAAAAGATCGTTACAGTTTGACGAAGTTGACAAACGGGCGGCGGGCAAAAGCGTTGTAAACACCATAACGAATTTCAGACAAACGTATTCGCAATATTCGCGGAAAGGAAGCAACAGTCAAATTAATCGTCGTATTCTGTTCTGCTGGTAGCCATGTTTTTCCCCCGAAACGTCAGAACAATGTCAACCGCAAGCAGCGCATGGCCATTAGCTGTAACAAGATGTCAAACAACCGCTAATCAGTATAATCGGCCCGAAATCGCAGCCGCTGGTTCAGCCTGGTTGGACTAATGAGATCTGCTCGTAATCAAAGCTGGCCGAGCAAGCGTCATTTCATATCGATTGCATCCGTGCAGTTGGACTATACAGCCAGCCAATCGCCCGTATAGACTAGATTCATTGTAGGATGCGTTCGTCGATATTTAGCCGATTGTCTCGTTGAATCGACCAAAAGTTCAGGCAAAAGTGAGTGAGACACACCACCCCTGCACATGGCGCATCACGACACTGGAGTAAAAACCAAAAGCGTCGTTGTAATCGGCGACGATAAATTCAACATTAACAAAGCGCCTGATATCATATACGGTTTTAATTGAACGAATACAATAGCCAACGTACGTATGATGCCTGCTATTCGGCTATTTGTAAAGCTCGGCTATTGTGGCGGCCGAATGTGTTGCGCACTGGACGCTGTCATTACTGTAAATATACGCACGATAGATAATTCCTGGTTTCATTTCATCGGTTTGACATTATTTTTCGATTTTTTACCTAACGTTTGCAGCAATCTCATGCAACAGCCATCGACGAAATTTCTGACAAAGCTTTTGTAATAATTGATGCAAGACGCACTTACTAGTTGTCTACTTACTTACTTACTTACTTAACCAGCATTCGGATCTATATTTCACTGCACTTCCAGAGTAAGGTCGGACTGTGACAGAACTATAGTTTCAAGGGTTGTGCGACATATTCCATAAAATTCGTTAAGGCCATGACACAATCCAGTCCATCTCTGTTCCAGTGCAGACTTTTCGAACACATTATCGAAGAATTTTCTGTGCTCGTCCGCTTCTGTTTTTTGTTGTTTTTGTTAACGGCTATCTTCGTCCTTACGACGGACTTAGCTGACAAGGTTTTTTGAGTGCTGCAAGCGTGTTCTGATAGTAATGGAACGTCGGCAGCGGTATACACAAGTCGAATTAAGTGCTTATGTTCAGGACTCGGACTTAAATCCACTGAACACGGACTCAGCTTAGCTGAGTTATAGGGTGTTTACAAGATGAAGCAAACGTGAAGCAAATGTATTGAAAATACACGTGCACGACATGTGCTCTAAGTTTGCTTCATCTTTGCTATAAAGCGTACTTGTAGGCCTAGATTCTTCATGTTTGCTTCACGTTTGCTTCGTCCTGTAAATGGGGTATAAGTTTTAACAACATGGCGTCATTAACATTTTCTATTGTGCCGTTGTTTCCACCGCATGCTCAAGTAATCGTGACTACACTATTTTACGAAGATGCTGATTGATAATGGAATTAGTTGGACTCGGGCCCGCGGACTGACTGGACTAAACTACATCACTGTAGGTCTACAAGCCGTCGTGTCGGACGTCCTGCGACTGTTTACCGACGACGTCGACAACTCCTGCAGTTTGACGAACACCGCAGCACTCTATACGACATACAGTACGACTGCGGACTGCGTCACTCGCAGCCAAATAACTCAATTAATCCGGACTCGGGCGAATAGGCCGCTTGTTCTGCGGCGGCATGACGTCACCAGATGCTGCTGCTGATGCTGATGCCTGCCGGCGGAGATGGAAGAAGCCCGGGAGAGAGAGTGGCAGAGGCAGAAGCACATCAAATATTCATCGTACCAGAATCGAGTCCGGATCTCTGCGTGCCCGTCCGGCGTCGCGTTAATTAAGGCGGAAACCCTAAAGAGCACGCGGACGGACGACGGGACGGGCCGAGAGAGCGAGCTGGTGCAGGTCCGGCGTGAATTGGGCCCCGGCCCGGCTGCTGAAAGATGCAGTTGGTCGCTCGCTGGGTGAACGTGCGCCTGCCCGATCGGTCCGATCTCTAATCCCGCAGACGCATTGCCGGGAAGCAATCGGTAATGTCGGCCAGACGGACAGACGGACGGACGGAGAGACGACGCACGTTCGTATAATTACAATCATCGCAGAGCCTAAGCGGTAGCAGTCAAGCCAGCAATCAAACAGTTGAGAGTGGATAAAGCCGACGGACCAAGCAAGCTTGGGTCGCTGATGGTGGTCGCCAAATAAGAGCGAGCGACGGACGAAACGAGGCAAAACAGTCGACGAAGGTTAACGACGAACGCCCGGGTAGGCACAGGGCACTGCAGGCGTGACTGAGCAGAGAAGAGAGGTACTCGGGGCTGTCTCCCCGCCACCTCACATGCTGCACCGAGCAAATCTGACCGGCACCGATTTGACGTGTCGCCCGGCCGACACCGACACCGACAGCGGCGCTGCTGCGGCGACGAGTGGAGCTAAAATCGATGAACGGATCGCGGTAGCCATCAGCACAATTAGCGGCACATTGATGACGGCTGCAGTCCAGTCCAGACCGGCGTACGTCTGCCGATGACCGATGCTGAAATTCACGCCTTCACCATGACCTCAACTGATGTCACTCCGGTTTACCGAGTTTGATCCGCATTAATGTAGGCTATTACATAGCGACACCACTTTTCTTCATATTCCAGCACAACCATTAAGCCATTCTTCACTTACTTTAATTTTTTGTGGACAACGTGCTCTGCAACAAGCACAATGGGGTCCACATTCATTTGTGGATTTTTTAGTCAATGTTGAGAATTCGTTGCAAGCATTTACAAACACGTTGTTGCATCTGAGCGATTTGTGAACGGATTTGGACGAAATAGGTTTAATAGTGGCCAAATCACCAACCACTTAGGGTTTGGTATAGCAGAAATTTTTGGACGATTTTTTTGGATAAAAGTTCTGAAGCGGGATGGCGAGGTCTTCGGATGCCAATCCTCGGTGGAGCCTCGAAGAATGCAATCTATCGAGTGTTCTCTAGTTATTAGTATTACTATCGTCGTCGACATCATCATCATCATATAAATGTCGTTGCATAGTATTTCTTAAAACTACCATAAATGAATTCGTGGAACAAATAGCTGCAGGAAAACTGTCAATCATAGAGAGTACCTGCTGTTCTGAGGACGTGTGAATAGCGGGAAGGAAGCGGCGGCGGCAGCGGCAGATATCAGTCGGGCGATTAACGACGACGACACACACATCTCTGACGTGACGTCATCACGCCGCCGACCGGAAATGAATGTTGGAGCGCGCGGCAACAATGGCCGGCCACGACGTTTAATCCAAGACTGGCCGGCCGGGCGTTTGATTTATTCGCGGTATGTATTTCTCTCGGTGGTGGTGACAATTGCATGCGACGAGCAGCAGCAGTAGCAGCCAGTGAGAGAGAGAGAGAGAGAAGCTGAGGTCGTGGAGAGGCGAGAATAAATCATAATTGTTGATTACGTTAATCATGGCTGGCGAAGCCGGTCGTCCTCGGACCAGATGGCGTGTGGGTATTGTTGCTGCTAGAGAGCCGGTCGCCCGTCGCCCGTCGCTCGAGCCCCGGATCGATAGATGCCGGGGCCGAAGTCGCGAAGGGCCGAGTTCGGGGGCTGTGGTCAGTGCCGGGCGACCATTTGCGTTTCAGATGAGTGTCGCATGGCGTCGCTTGGTGGAGCGAGTGTTGCCGCGTTACGTGACCGCAAAGCTAGCGCGACACCATTGCCGCGAGGAAGTCTACCTCCAATAATTTTGTACAGTCAACTGACGACCTTTAGACTTCAGTGTCTCTTCTGCAACGTCGCTGCTGTGCACTTCAGCCTACGACGCTACAAGATTTTTTTCAGTCATTTCAGTCATACTGTCAGCTTTGTTCTGCCTCAGAACTATAACAAAATAATAAAATACTAATAAAATACTGATAAAATACGGTTACATATGATATAACAACACAGTTGTGAACTTTCTCAGCGTAACCCTAATTTTTGGTGTTGAAATTTCAATCCCGAGTCTTATAAAATATTCATCTTTATTCACCATTAGGTAACCAGAAAAAACACGTACAGAAAAATTTTGAAACAAAACTTAACTGAAAAAACCTTAACTAACAGGCAATGTGCCCTTTTCATTCGTCTTTTGACAGCGATAAAGATTAAATATTTCTGGTCTTGGAGGCCACATGTCCACCATTTCTGGTAGCGGTCATATAGCCATCGCTTTTCGACACTTTTAAAGCCTTCCCGTCGTCCGCGAAAGTTTTAGATGTATCTTTGAAATTTTGTATTTTGATATTGTCTGCCATATTGTAGATTTAGAGATAGCATTTCCGGTTTGATGGTCATGTTGCTTTTTTCGATTATTGTTCAATTTCGCAATTTATTTATGAACACTGTTTTTAGATTGCAGTGGTTTAAATGTTTTTGCTGATAGAATTGCAATAATTGAAATAATACTTATTACAGTGGAGGCTTTATGAGTTGACACGATAGCTTAACATTTTCGCAAAGCAATTTGTGTCAGACGTCATGCCTAACTATTTCCGTTGTAGCCTATACAGTCGACGATCTGATCTTTGCATCTTGTGCCTAATTTATATCAGGAAAAACGGCTCCTCACAGTTCTGAAGAGTAATTGTAGTATTTTTTTAATAATGCAAAACCGAATAAATGTTGGGGTTTCTGTTTTGCCTCCATTAGTAATGTGATGGTAAAAATCGGTGCTAGATTAGTCTGTTTTAACAATGCAGCACGCGCACAGCGTGGACGTGCCCTAGAACAATGAATTTAAGATAAGGAAACAGAGTAGTGCAGCGGGAAATTTAATGTGAGGTGGATATCTTAGCACGAATAATTTTACATTGCAACCGCAATCACTGCTGACTGTACGCTGTGTTTTGGTGAGAAAGAAAATCCACACAAATGTGATAGTGAGGAAGAGAAGGGCACTCGGCAGCGAGCCGCGACAAATGGCATTTTGTTTAGTTTGACAACAGCTGGTAATGGGATGAGGAGGACGGATCTGAGCAACTGGCGCAATCAGCATCAATGTCTTGGCGCCGTGCAGCAGCAGCAGCAGCAGCAGATCGTCTGTGCGCTCGCTCGGTCGCTCGGAACGACTTAGATATTTCATAACCGCGCCGACGGCGACGCCAGCGCCCTGCCAGTCACGTGGTCATAGGGGCACGTGCTCCCTCGATCCCTGCATGGCGAGCAGGCAGAACGATCGATGCCAGACAATGGCAGAATTAGCAGCCGCTGCAGGGCCGCGGGGCTGCACTGTGCGCGCAGGTTGCGTCGTTTATCCGACGGACGGGCGGTCGCGCTGTCGAGTCGATCGCGACCGACGTCGACGACGATAACGCGGCCGCGCCGAGC
>Ga0209367_1005620_pt1 | contig 17357 bp, 11 predicted proteins | sample WorMetLIZISLAND2_FD_187412 | JGI IMG/M metagenome (GOLD analysis project Ga0209367, IMG submission 187412) | Marine gutless worms symbiont microbial communities from Max Planck institute for Marine Microbiology, Germany - Olavius geniculatus... ... | reverse complement strand
TGAATGTTCAATGGAAACCGCAAATTCGCCCATTTTTCTGAAATTTGGAAACGCAAAAGACCATCAAACATTGTTGAATTTTGCAATTCTTGCTGGAAAATGGCAAAAAAACGCACCTTTTCATATATAGTCGCCTGTAAAAAATTTTCATGGACGGCCAAGGGGGGCATCGCACCGTGGCCCTCCCCCTAAATACGCCACTGTACGACGCGAAATGAGATTAGGCGAAATGAGACGACACCCGTCGTATACTTACTTACGGTCGGCCAAAAATGGTACAGAAAAAATGACGAACGACAAAACAAAGCTTGTCAAAGAAGCAAAAAACGACAAAGGAAGTCGTTGTTGTTGGTCCGCCTATCAAAAAAAGATTAAGCAAAATGAGATTAGGCGAAATGCGATTAGGCGAGATGCTACTCAACCGTCACCAGGGTGCAGGAAAGGGTAGCCTATGGAGGCAATTGGCCTCCCCTTACTACCAAATTTTGAGCTGGCGGAAATTTTTAATTTTTGTTGGAAAATTTTCGCCCGAAAGTCACTGGCGGCGCTACACAAGGGCGCGGCAGGTCAAATGACCGGACTGGAAGATCCACCGCCCTGTCTCCGCCCTACCTATTGGTTTGCTTAGGTAAAAGCTGCAGCTGGCTTTAAAACGCTTTTTTCAAGCTCAAAACGTCCAAAAATTGCTAGCGGCTGGGGCGTTGCCCCAGATTTCACTGGGGGAGGAATTACAGCGCTCCCCCAGACCTCCTAATTGGATTCAAAGGAGAGGGAAAAGGGATGAAGCTTCGGCAAGAATTGTCCTGGCAAAAAGACGTGTCATTGTAAAAATGCGTAAGTCGCACATACGTTCTTCTGCCGCAAAAAGAACACGAAAAACGTTTTTTTTGCGATTATCTCGGTTTTTGGTAAATGTACGTAGGCCTACGCCATTTTGCCAATACAGTCACTGTGACGATACAGTGACGAATTGATGCGCGACTCCGTCGCTGTGTAGTTTTCGCCAGATGGCGCCACTTCCGATCGCAATGTTTTTCGCCTAATATCGATTGTTTAAGCCAGTGATAGTATTGATGTTTTGGACACTAAAAAGTTTTATTAAAGTTCTTTGAATGCGCTTTTGCAGTGTGTGGTTTATGGTATTTTATGTAGCTTATGACAAATTACCGTGTTCGGTATTCGGCAACACCAATATTTAGTTAGCTAGTTAGTGGTTATCTGGGGTAGGCTCGCGTTATTATGTCGAGAGTGTTCTGTTGAAGATCGCTTTCGTTTCTTTCTGTGGTGTTTTGAGCTTGCAAATTCGTGATTAGGCAGTGTGCCAAATGTGGCTTTTTGTTCATTACGGCTGTTCGGCTTGTAATAACGTGTACACGGTTGTCATCGAAACTATGAAAAGACTATCTCGGCAACGGTACCAGATAGAATGATGGTTGGTACACAGAAATGACCACAATACCCAAGTGTGTATTCATGTTTTTATACATATGTTGGGTTTAAATGCAATATTTTTGACGCACTTAGCGAAAAACCATATTTTCCGGCGGCCATCTTGGATTTTTTTGGCCATAGGAAAAAATGCTCCATATTTACAATACATCGGATTTGAAATCAGCACCCCCAATTTGACCACAATCTATCAAAAGACATTATATATGTTGAAAAACAATGTTGGGTAACCTGTAGCCTGGACTACTTGAACACAAGCGTCTCACGCCAGCACCCCGATAAATCTGTGCCGAACAATTTTGTACAATTTCTCATAACTGAACGAACACTGGCACAAACCCGAACAACTGACCCTATCCCTAACCCTAAATCTAACTGACGCTAACCCTAAAATGTGGAAAAATGCGAGAGTTGTAATTAATTTTTTTTCGAGATAATAAATGTCTGACTTGGGGTTAAATGTTGTCAAAATTTTGTGCAACATTTAACCCTCAGTCAGACATTTATTACCTCAAAAAATTAATTATGACAGCGAACAGAAAAAAAGTTGCAAAAAGTAGGATTCGAACACGAGACCTTTCGCGCAGAATATGCTCACGCTACCAATAGGCTACAAGGGGTTCTCGGAAAACATGCTTCAATTGTCATATTTAAGCCTGCGCCATATATCACTGCTATAGTATAATTACTGGGTACCAGGCTACTGGTAGCCTATTGGAAGGTATAGGTTTCCCGTGGTGTTGGCGTGAGATGCTTTTTCTTGAACACCGCTTTTAGAGGTCTTTCACGGTCGTTGGCGGGTTATTGATTGTAATTCCAGGATTGAATTTCCAATTCCGGTGTCCGGAATAATAGTTTGCCATTTTTGGGATTTGTCGCTGTTTTGGTATTCCCAGTAGAATTAGGCTACTTCATGCATAGGATTTAGTAGGTCAGTCCCTACGGAAAATACGGCAAGGATTAGTTCAGTTCAGTTCAGTTCAGTTACGTCGCTCTGTACGCGCCTTAATGTACATACGCGTGGTTCTGTTTGACAGCGAGTCCGCCGACGTTCACGGAAATGCCGCAAGATCTCAAGGTCGTTGAAGGTCAGACGGCGACGCTGACGTGCAACGTGTACGGCGCACCACGTCCACGCATCACCTGGTCACGTGGTGACCCCCCTCGCACTGTCGTCACTGGCAACCGCTTCACCGTCCATCCGAGCGGCAGCCTCGAGATCACCGTAAGATATTTCATTCTCTTGATTTTTTACAGGTAATTCACAGCCAGGCCTGTTGAGAGCCACAGCGGGGCCCGGGGAAAAATTCTCGAGTGGTTCCTCCGGGGAGAAAATTTTTGAATTCTTCTTTTTGAAAATGGCGCACTCCACGGTGTACTTTATATTTTTGAACGACGGCGGGCTCCCCAAACTTCGCGGCGCCCGTAGTAACTTACCCCCTATTCCCCCTCCATCGTTCCGGGCCTGTTCACACCTACGACGCCGACGCGACTCGATTCAAAACAACTGTTGAGTTGAGTTGAGTCGCGTCGTAGGTGTGAATTGGTTATTGGTCTGTAGCGTCATTGATCGCATCAACGAAGAGAGTTATACCCCGTTTACACGATCAAGCAAACATCGAGCAAACATCGAGTCGGCTCGTCCAGCTAACTAGAGCCAGCTCGTCGAGCCAGCTTCATCGTGTAAACGGGGTATTAATCAACTCCGGGCCTGGGTGACTGTTAGAAGCGGGTAAACCTTCTTGATATGCAACCAGCCACCAAGGTCAACTCAGCCTGGCCATCCCTCCGTGGGTAGGCGCAATGAGTAGACCTACAAGCAAAATCACGGAAATAAACATGCACACTGCATAGACCTATACCGCTTGAAAGCAGAGTTTCTGGGCTACATTTTACATTGTCAATTTTTGTCAATGTATGTCTATACCTTCTTTCAAATTTCCGCGATGAGCTCTGAAAGTGTACGGTACGGCAAGGTCATTCAAGGTCGTTGATTTCAGCTCAACTTTGATCCTATTATGTTTTTCACCGTTATGGAGATACGGCGACTTGTTAGTTCAAAATCGCTAATTTTTATCCTTCTCTCATTTAGCACTCTCATTTAGGCTGCCCGCTTCCGATTTTTTGGAAAAGCTTTATGGATCTTGAAACTAGAGTCTTTCGGAGAGCCGACAGTGAAAATTTCGTGATCCTAGCTTGCACCGTTTCGACAGGTCTGGAAAGTGTGTCACACAGACAGACAGACAGACGCCTCAGTCTGCGATAGCTAAGACGCGTTTAACACTACGTGCTACAGTCTGTGGTTTCACCATGATTTGGTGCAAGGAAGCATAACAACTAAGAAAAAGTAATTTTAGAACGACACGTTGAATTGAATGATGATTTTGAAGTAGAAACTGTAGCTGAAGTTCGAATTCCATTTTGCAAGGTATAGGTCAAGTAATGAAAACGTTTCTAAAGCGCGTGAATGTGAATTTGAGGTCAAGTCCTTGGCCTTGGTTTTGAGGATTAAGTCCTTGTTAACGACACTGAACAACAGTAGCGTCGCACTGTAGTGTACTGAGAGTTCGTGGTTGGTGGAGCATTGCTACTGATGTGGTTGCTGCTGCTGGTGTGGTGGTAGGATGCATCGCTGAATGACATCGACTCGTACCGATGTCACGCTGTCAACAAATACGGAGAGGAAAGCGCTGCCAGTACGCTCACCGTCAGGCGTAAGAGATCACGTCAAATAAAATGAAATAGAATTAAACAACTGAAGACTGCATTTACTGTTTTATCACAGGTGGATCGGTACGGTGTCCCTAATCACCCAAAGAAAAGGGAGATTCGAACCCCCAGCCTAAAGATAGAGGGAAACGTGGCCCGTAAGAGGCGCTTTCGAGAACTCTGTTTTATACAGGGTGGGCCAAAAAAGTAAGATATTGCACTAGGTAGTGTAGCAACATAATAAGTGTGATGTGCATGCCACTGAGTAGCAAATTTTTTCCCTAGTCTACTGATGAAAAAAATTGTGAAAATTGGTCAATAGTTAACGAAGATATGGAAAAAGTACAATTATAGCTTGCATTCTGGTCCACCCTGTACATTTTTGTTTACAAAAAAATGGTACCAGTCAAACATGCAACATAATAATGCCTAACAAGGCGTTGTTTTATAAATTTACAAACTGACCGATTGTTAAACGTAAATGAACTTGTCCTTGTTCGTCTCTGGGCCCTGCAGTGTCTGGGAGATACACTGCCGGACCGTCTGAGGGATTCGATTCTTTCCATTGAAACCTCCAAAAGATGCAATAACACGCTTTATCCGTTCCCCTTTGCTTTTTACTAATCTTGACGTTACAGCGAACTAGCAACGGCATAGTGTTCCTGCCTCTGCGGTGTCTGCGCTATATAGATTGATTGTACACGTCAAAATAATGGACTGAGGTCACGGCTGATGGGGGCCACATATCTGGAGAGATTAAATTTGTTGATGTTTTTTCATTTCAACACATATTTCGCTTGTTCTGTTCCCCCAGGTAGTATAAGAACAAACATTTGGTGAGGCGGGAACTTGAGCAGCCATTTGATGGTCAGTTGTGTCAGAAAAAGGTATCGAAAATTGTCATAATCTGATGATTCGTCTTCGAGTTATGACTGATAATGTTGGGATTGTTTTTTTTCTGAAACACAGGGTGTATTGATTGTTTGTCGGCAATTGTTGTCATAGAACCGACGTTGATTCTCAGCCCGCCGGAGCGCGACGTGACGGCTAACGTGAGCGACGTCGTCCGACTGCCGTGCGAGGTGCGTACCGACCCGGCCGAGCGCGACAGTCTGCGGGTGGAGTGGCGGCGTGACGGGGTAATCATCGACACGACGCGCGTAGACGCTGATGCCACTGTCGACCCGGCGGACTTCTCACTGCAGTTAAGCAACGCACGCGTCAGCGACACCGCTGCGTACACGTGCCACGCCGACAACGGGCTGGACCACGCCACCTCGGAGCCAACCAATCTCATCGTTAGAGGTACGCTATCGCTGAATCGTCTCGTCGCTATCAGTGGCTTCTATCCCCCCAAATCTGAGATCAAAATCGGGCGCAACTTCCCCCACTCCAATTTCTGGCTCAGGGGATCCCCCATTTCTGAGATAAGTTCCCCTCCTCCATTTTGGGCTTTTTCCGCTCTGTGGGGGAAGTTTCGTTAAGGGTGTAGATTGAAAAATAGGGGGAAGTTTTGATCTATACTCTTAACAGAACTCCCCTCCATTTTTCACCGAGCGCAAGCTGCGCCCACCTGGTATAGGGATAGAAGCCACTGGTCGTCAGTGGCATTGTGGCGGGGAGAGGGCAGTGGAGCAATTGATATTTGGGGCTGTCAGAAAATTGTTGAAATTTTTTGTGCAGGAGCAGATTTTGGGCGAGAACGGTCATTTGATGGCCAGTTGTCTCTGGAACATTTTTACCAAAAATTATTACAAGAAAGCCCAGCTGTCGCTAGGAAAAAAGTGCTACAGCCTGTTCAGTTCTTGTTGCAGTACTGACCTTCAAGGTCATCCAAGGTCAATGATTTGCATGCCATATAAAAACCAACATGCGACTTTCTATTAGTGATCAATAGCAACCCAGGCCTTATCACGCACCGTTTAGCCACAATACATCCGTTACTGACGGACGACAAACGGACAGACAACACATTGTGCCATAGACGCCTACAGCATAGCTGTAATGCGTCAAAAATCTGATAATCCTTCTTCAAGATATAATCGAAAATGTTGTGGATGTTTTTTTTTGATACACAGTGCATATTGCTTACAAATAACACTTCTAAACAAACAAATCAGTCTCATCATAGTTATCGTCATTATAACATTGTTACGAGATGTAAACGTAACTAAACTATCACATGGCAAGTGTCAGATATGAACAAATCGTCTCATTTTTACGCGCGAAAGCAGCTACTGCTTTCGGCGCGTCTTAGCCATCACAATTCTGTCCGTCTGTCTGTCCGTCTGTCACACGGGTGGATCAGTCAAAAAACGGTGCAAGCTAGAATCACCAAATCTTCACCGTCGGCTGCCTGGAAGACTCTAGTTTCAGGAACCGTAAAGTTTTTCCATAAATTCGAAGGGGGTCACCCCAAACGACGGCCTTAAATGAGAGGGGGTGGGCAAAATTTGCGATTTTTGGCCAATAACTCGCTGTATCTCAGTAACGGTGCGAGATAAGGCCTATGTTACTATTAATCACTAATATGACATCGTATACTGGCTTTCGATTGGCGCCGAATTCAATGACCTTGGATGACCTTGAACGCCAAAATAGGGGGTTTTATGGATTTTTTGGCGATTTTGGGCTGTGACACAAGTCTGTATCATTCACAAGGAGGCGCCACGGTACTATCATTATGTGCACTTCGGCATGACTGTAATAAAGGTGTTGTATTTTATCTTAAATTCCCGCAAATCTAACTCAAACAGCGACAGATTTTCGTTGTACGATTTCGTTGTATTGTGAGCGCAATAATTTATTATTTAGTACATTTCTGATGCACTGTATTTGGTAAAACGACTTGCATACCTTACAGCGTAATTTGTGATATTTTGTTCGATGGTGCTCCCACCTCGGGAATCGGTTTACAACGCCCAGCACTAACTAACGCTGATTGATTGCATTGACTCAACTGTTATATTTTTACTCGCGAATGCAGCTTTACTGCTGTCATAGCGTCTTAGCCATCACAATTCTGTCCGTCTCTCTGTCTGTCCGTCCGTCCGTCCGTCACACGCGTGGATCAGTCAAAAGCGGTGCAAGCTAGGATTACCAAATTTTCATCGTCGGCTGTACGGAACTATCATTAAGTGATACAGATAGAGAATTTGGTCTTTGTAAATTAACTTAGCGTGAACACCCCAATTTTCAGCTAATATACTGAACCGGAACTGCTATAGGCTTTCGCGCGTCTCGTGAGCATTAGCACAAATTTTTTGTGTTCCATGATGCTATCCAGTCTTGTGGACTGGATAGCATGGTGGTCTTGTGGCCTCAATACTCAGAGTAATTTTGGTCAGTTCATACTGATAAATATTGAGTTTCAACGTGAGCTTATAGGCAAAAATTACGCGTGAAATTGCACAAGATCCGCGTCTTTTCTATTCCACTTTTTTCCCGCAATGAACGCAGTTTACCCGCCCGTGTTCGTTATTTCGATCAGCAGACTGATATTATTAAACAGTATAATGTATCGCATAATAACCATATCAGACGTTAAGCTTAACGTACAGAACACGAGTGGAGGCATTTATTGCTCCAGAAATCTCACGCAGGTTTACATTTTTTTTACATTGGTGTTTTTTTTTCAATTTTTATATAAGTTTTCAGTTTCGCACGGCGATTTTATAGTCTGTACGAAGTTAACGAAGTTTGAACTAACATTTCTCCAAACATTAGCGGCATGACACGTAAAGAGGTCAGCCAGTCCAGGGCTGGAAAATTGGTTCGAAAAACATAGGCTTTCTAGATTATCAAAAATATTAAACATCCGAAAAAATGTACGTTTTTTTCGTTCGGTTTATAATACAAATTAAATACAGCTTCGTATTTAATCGTGTTTTCGAGTTCTGAAGACACGCCAGTCACTCAGTAGAAAAAACGTGAAATGGAGAATGTTGTATAAGTGTTCTTATGATATTCTTCCTGCATGGGTCTTAGAATTTGTGTCGCGTTTTCTTATCCAATAAAAACTTTTAAAAACCCTCAAAAATTTTCGAAAACCAACAAGCTGAAAGACCTAAAAACCTAAACGCGTTTTTCCAAAACAGGATTTTCTTCCAGTCATGGGCCAGTCTTATAAGCTCCGTACATCGGTGGTTGTAGGCCTATTATTTGACGTCATCCACAGTAGTTGCTGAAGACAAGTCTAATGATGAGCGGAATGACACAGGTAACAGTGATCAGATGAGCCAGAGACAGCAACTTCCCAGCTGCTTTGTTACAATTGTCCGTGTTGCAGTGACAGAGAGTTCCTCCCACGCCGTTCTCCCGACATTCTTCCAAATACGGCATCGGAAGACATCCGCGCGTCACTGCATGACAACATACACGCACGAGAAAATTATACACGCGCTGGCGTCATGGCCAGGGAGAGAGGCAAACGGGGGCAATTGCAACATCCCCTAAATTCTGACCTGTGGGAAAATTGTAGGGGAATCTTGTTCTCGTCTACCATTATTATCAAAGTTCGTTCTTTCCCATTTACTTTGACGATCGTGAGCATGTGATAACGAGAAACAGAAACTCAAAAAAACAACCAAGGATAGCCTACTATCTGTCCATTCTGATGTGGTAAATGCTATAAACATCGGCTAAAGTATAGGCTATGGGAAAGCATTAGCAGCGTCGTTCTGAACATGTTTTCGGTATTAGGGATGGGGGAGTATTGGCCGGATATGGTAAGCTTAACGTCTTATACCGCGATACCTGTGGATCATGAGACCACACAATTATTATGCTATGTCCGCTGTTTGCATGCATGTCTAGACCAAGTTATGTTATTACCGATGCCCAAGTTGCTCGTCTTCTGGCAGGATCCAATGCACTTCGTCGCTACTGCTGTCGAAGTGTTGAACGGGTCGTCACATCCAGTGCTGCATTCGTAGCAGATCAGTGCCGATGTGGACTCAATCGTTAGCATTAACACGAGGATGACCGATAGCAGCGCAGACGACAAATTGAACCGCAGACTACGCCTGTACATACTGACTCGACGAACCTCAGTGAAAGCTGAAGCCCTGTACAGAAGGACATTATTTCAAGACGTACTTCTATAGTCTTCATGTCTCTCACTATAAGCTGTGTCTGGAGTGTTATACGCGTTATAATCTTACTTCACTCAAACGCGACGACTGAAGATAGTGTCTTCAGTTTGAATGGGCCTATAGGCCTAAAAACACGTGCGTCCAGGCAGAACGCACCGTCGATCACGGCCATGAAATCAGTACGATTCAACGCGGTCTACTGTGTATATTATGCCGTCGTTTATTAGCCGACCGTACTTATGTAGCGGTCGAGTATATGGTACGGTTGTTTTCCGCAGAGATGTTGCAAGTACCAAAGTCACGAGTACAAGTACAAGTACTTGAAACTAACTATCAGGTACAACACAAGTACTCGCTACGACTAAGTCCCACTACATTGTGGAGCATTTTATAAAAACGCCATTTTTACAGAGGTGGTGCAGTTTTAATAAATATTCCTGACACAACTGGCCATCAAATGACTGTTCAGTTTCCCACATCGCCCAATGTTTGCTGCTGTACTACCTGCAGGAAAAACAACCAACAGAATATTGCATTTTTATTAAAAGTAGTTACGCATTAATCAAAAGAACACATCCAACCATTTTGTCCACATTTTTGTCGTTTTGGCTGACAGCTTATCCGGTTGTTCAGCTGTCTATACATTGTGTCCCCAAAAAGCACTCCCGACATTTTCGACTGTAACTTGGAAACCAATTATCACATTTTCATAGTTTTTGGTACGAATATTTCAGATAAAACTTGCCATCAAATGATCATTTAGTTTTTTTACCTTGCCTAACGTTTGTTTCTGCACTACCTGGGGAAAACACAACCGTCGAAATATCACTTTTTATCAAGTGCGATATGATTGCTTAATTGACATAATGCTTAAAAACACATTTTGTTAACATTTCTGACACTTTGGTTGACATTTCATCCAGTTGTCCATTTTTCAACTGCCTGCAATAAAATTGCTTGAAGTGTTGGCCCACTATGCGAACACAGACAAGGAGACGCTTTCTCCATTCACTGACAGCAATATCGATAACGTTCTGCTCCAGACCAATCCAGGCTGTACCAGTCGCTTCTTGACTTCACGAACATTTTTAAACTTTATCTGGTAGACAAATTGCTGCATGACAGTCAAACCTTGTAATAGACCGGCTGTTGGGGCTTACAGATTAGAATAGGTGGAATTTATTGACGTTTTTCGTTCATTTTAACACGTATTATGTTTGGTCTGCTCTCCCCAGGTAGTGCAAAAGCAGACGTTGGGTGAGGTGGAAACTAAAACACTTATTTAATATCCAGTTGTGTCAGAAATATTTATGCCAAAAATTATTAAAATCGGCTAATCGATAATGTTGGGGATGATTTTTTTTCAGTTTTTCTGCTTATTTCAACACATATTTCACTTGATCTGCTTTCCCTAGGTAGTGCAGAAGCATACATTGGGTGAGGTGGGAAACTAAACAGTCATTTGATGGCAAGTTGTTTAAGGAATATTCGTACCAAAAATTATCGAAGCTTATTAATTGGTCTTCAAGTTACCGTCGAAAATGTCGGGAATGCTTTTTTTGGGACACAGTGTAGAAAATTTTGGCCAATTACACGAACACAGGCATGGAGACACATTCTCTATTTGTTGATAGCAGGGGCAATAATGTTTTGCTTCAGTGTCCAATCCAGACTTTACCAGTCACTTTTTGAATTCATTAACAGCCAAAACACACTGATGCAAAACAGTCAAACTTTGTAATTGATTGGCTACTGGGAGCCACAAATTCAGAGTGATGTTTACTGGCGTTTTTTGTTGTTGCTTCAATGCATATTTCGCTTGTTTTTATTTTCCCGGCAATGCAGAAGCAGACTTTGAGTGAGGTTTTGTTGGCCAGTTGTGTCAAGAATATTCATGCCAGAATTATTACAAATGAACCACCCTTCTTCAAGGTATAGTAAAAAATGGTGCGTTTTAATGCCCCAGACTGTAGAGCTAAAGCTGAAAAGTGAGGATTCCAACTAAATAGCAACCAATCAACTATATAGCAGCAGTTGGCGAACAGATCACTAAGTAATTAAATTACCGGTTAATAAAGGGATTTCACTGCAATGTTGCCTATTTCCATGTTTGTTTTCCCACAACTTTCTGGACAGCTTCGGGCACTGCACTCAATCGCCAGGCATACTGTTCGAATTTTAGAAAATAAAAATAAGGTACTTGCCGCATGTGGACAAGTACCTGACCCTCAAGTACAAGTACAAGTACCAAGTACTACATCTCTGGTCCTCCTTTCGTCTGTCCGTCGTCGTCTGTCTGTCTGTAACGGATGTATTGTGACTAAGCGTTAGATCGTAGGGAAAAACTTTTTACACGAATAATTAGCCATATGTCTTAAACCCAAGCATGCAGAATTTCAGCGACTTTGTGCAAAGAAAACATTTTAAAATTAGGGGTTGAATGGATTGGACGGGGTAGGAAAAAATGCGTTTTCAATGGAATACTGGGCATATCTCGGAAACGGTGAGAAATACGGCCAAAGTTGCTATCACTAATCGGAAGTGGCATAGGGCCTACACCCTGACCTTCAAGGCCGTTATGCGTTATCGTGGCTGAACGGTGCGAGATAGGGTCTAGCTAGGTTGCTATTGATGATTAATAGGAAGTGGCATATTGGCTTTCAAATTACATGAAAGTCATCGATCTTGGATGACCTTGAAAGTCAATGACAACCAGTACGGCCGGCTATTTTAGCGACAGCTGGACTTCTTGTTATTTCATGACGTATAATAAACTATTTACTCCTCCTATCTCTCACCATAGTGCTGGAGGGCCCATCTCACGGTACTCCGTGACGACTGATAGCGTCTCCCGTTTGTAGGACTATATCACACGTGCGTCCAGGCAGAACATGCTGTCGATCACGGCATATAGAAATAAGTATGTTTCAACACGGTCTAAATATGTCGACTGTATATAACGCATGTTTACAGTCAATCGTCCAATAAGTGGCTGCGATCATTAAAGTGTCCCGGTTGGCGATCTGAAGTTTTGCAGCCGAAGTGTACTATTACGCAGAGAAAGAATATTAGGCCTAGTTATCATCATTTCTTGGCACATTTTACATAATTTATCACACATTAAATCTCTTATAAACCTATATTACTGCCATAGATGTGATAAACGTTTCCAACGTTTACAAAAAAATCTTTGTAAACGCGTTTATTATTTTGTCAACGTTTATCTCAATAAAAATCACGAGCGAAACGAAGCAAAATTATGACGGGAAGCTAAGCTATTGCGTTCCATAATTAGTGGACAGGACAACTCAACTTAGTTTTCACGTAAGATTAAAGTGAGTGAATTCTGGGCACTTTTGTAAAACGGTTGTCACAGAACTGCAGTAAGACATTCTTTGAGAATGAAAAAACTTTATTGGAATTTAGAATTATATAAATAATAGGCCTAGTATTCAAACTTACACTCTCTGTACGTTTACTTTTAGTTTAAAAACGTTTACAATCTTTTTCCTAATAAACGCGTTTATTGACGCTTATTATAATTTTTTTGACGTTTATCACATCTATGATTACTGCTAAGGGCTGAAGCCAAGCCACTGAAACTGAAAGGTCATGAAACCAATCACAGAGATCGAACTAACTTCTCGAGATGTTAACAAGCTTCAGTTTCTTTCACTGAAAGACTGGCATTAGGCAAACGTGTTTTTTGACTGTGACGTCATAGACATTGCATAGGCCTACTATGAATGGGCTGACCGGCGTCATCGTTTTGACTATACTGTCGACTAGGGCTTTCAGTTGAAGTAATAAAACAATAAAATTTATTGTTTTCGTAGGCCTATATGACGTTAATTCTTTCAAATCGATTTTATAAGTAAGTAAGCATTATAATAGCTTCTCTGATCCCTTTCGTTTTCGTACGCAATTTACGCTACAAACATGAATTTAATTAAAGGTCCATGGATGTTACGGATTAGTCGGCGTTTAGCCTATACTGGCCCACTAGACTTAAACTAGCGTACCCCGGTAATAAAGTTCACAAATGAGAAGCAGAAACCAAAATACGTCAGGTTACTTCAAAATACCCACTGTGTAACGAAATAATGACAAATAAGTGATAAACAAAACTTTTCGCGATGATAGCAGATCTATGATAGCAGATGATAAAGTGACGTCACCTTGATTATTAGGGCTGCGCGTATCGAGTTTTTAAAGTTTATTTTTGCCTTTCGCTCGCCTAGTGATTGCAATCCCGGGATTGAATTCTCGATCCCGGATTCAATCCCGGGATCCGGGATTGAGAAATTTGTAATCCCAGGATCCCGTTTCGGGATTAGGCTTACAGAATGGTCGCTGTTTTGGTATCCATAGTAGACTTATTCCATGCATGGGGATGTAGTAGGCCGACCGTACGGAAGGTATTGCGAGTTTAGGGAGTAACTATGGCTGTAAAAACACAAATTACAGTGCACGGAAGGAGTATTGTAGAACTGTAATGCGCGTGAAATATTTTATTCATTAAAGGGCTAGAATTGTTATTTGTGTCATTTGACACTCAAAAAAGTACATTTTGACGAATTTTCGTAATCCCGTAATCTCGGGATTGAGACGCTGCCAATACCGGGATTCGGGATTGGCGAAAACGGTCGGGATCCCGGGATTCGGGATCCCGGGATTGCAAACACTACTTTCACCGGCCGCGGTCAAGGCCGTGGGTAGGCCTACAGCAGAATTTGCAGAAACGTTGCTGGCTGATGATCAAAATTTGTCATCTGCGGTTAACATCTCAATAAACATTATCATCTTAAAGCAGTTACTGAGTCGACGCATAGGCATGCGTTAGTACCCAGTATGAATTCATTGCGGTGAACGGCCAAACTACGACTTTTGTATTTCACGAGGTAGTTTAGCAACAGTATTAAGGTGACGTGGGCAAAACTAGTCTTTTACGACTAGTCAAAACTAGTCTGTTCGACTGAAAGTTATTCGCCAGTTGTCACCGCTGTGTGCAGGTCGTCCGGAGCCTCCGCTTGATGTACGCGTGGTGTCGTGCGTTGCTGACTTCGTAGATCTGACCTGGGTCACGTCGGGCGACAACAACTCTCCCATACTGGAGTACATCGTCTACTACACGGACTCGTCGGCAGAAGACCCCGAGGAACTGGTGGTAGGGTCGAGACTGAGTGCCCGCAGACAGAGCTCAACACCTGGCACCATCGTACCCGCTGTCATACCTACCCGACCCTGGGTCCAGTACAGGTACGGAGTAGGGACGCACACTGGTGTCATATAGGGGGGGGAGGCAGCGACAGTTGCCCACCCTAAATTATTGGCTGTCAGAAAAGTGTCGGAAAGTTTTCTTCTTGTCAGAAAATTCTTTGTCAAAAATACCAAATTTTGGGAAAATTTAGGGACAAATTTAGAATTTTGAGCATCCATTGGCTACACTGATATTGCATTGTGCAGCCGACTATTTTACTATAGGCACCCTTTATTTCAACTCGACTGTGAATTGTGAAGCATTATTGTAGGCCTAATGCAAATGTGAAAGAATTTGACATTTTTTTCGGCCATCGGTTGGTCATTTTTTGTTGCAAATAGATTATTGTTCGAATTAATGTGAGTCTTGTTTTGATCTTTCAACGTTGTTTCCATCTTGAAATGTTGATTGCCAAAGATTGCAGTTTGTTCAGCATGGCTTTAAAGTGTGTATATTTATGTCGAAAAACGTTGAAAACAGCAAACAGAATTTAAACTTCGTCATTAAGATTTGTTCATTCAGTCAATAAAAATGTTAATTCACCTTTCGTCAAAATGCTTATTTTTGCGATGTCGTTATTCGTTTTTCGTCCAAAACAAATCTATTTTGTCTCTATGATATACTGTACGCAGGTTCTACGTTGTGGCTCGTAACGCACTGGGCCCGAGTGAAAAGGCGAGTCAGGCGAATGACGGAACACCTGCTGTCTGTCAGACACCCCAGACCGCTCCAGAACGCAATCCTCAAGACGTCTGCACTCGCCTCGGCCGACCGCATCAACTTGTCATCGTCTGGAAGGTCGGCGATGCTCTGCATTGTAACAGTGGTTTCATGGCAGGGGGCAGAGGAGAGATAATAATGTCCCTACTCCCCAAATTTGAGCTGTCAAAAAAATTGTTGGAAAATCTTTATCATGTCGGAGAATTTTCGTCCAAAAATACAAAAATTTGTGGCCGAAAACCCCGATTTTTGGAAAAACAATTTAGGGGGAAATATTATATTGAGCACCTACAATTTCGTCTGTCGGGAATCTGTGGCTGTTTGTTGGAATTTTGTAGGAAATTTGCGGCTGTCTGTTAGATAATTGTAACATCCTGTGCAGTCTATTTTTTTACTTCTCGCGCGCTACGTTTCTAACGTAGCAAAGAGGAGTATATGAGATCAGTGTAATATTGAGGACCGACCGACCGACGACCGACCAACGACAGACCTCTGTTCCTGGAAGAGCCTTCCTGGAAGAACTTCAAACGGCCATATCTCCATAACGGTGCCAGATAGACGCATAGTAACTATGGACCACCCATAGGAAGTCGACCCCCGGGAGTCAAATGGTCACGTGACCGATGACGTCACATGACGCCAAAAGTTCAAGGTCGTGATCCCATTGTGTTTGAGGCGTCACATCTCCATAACGGTGCCAGATAAACGCATGCGTTGAGGTAGGCCTATAGCAACACAAATGGCAACAAGCGTCATCAAGTTTTTCTTCTCAGTTCCTAAAATCTGGCAATATTTTATGAACTTCTGGGAGACAATTTCCGATAACGACCTCGACGCTAGTCACTATTAGTATAATACTAGCACAGTAGCCGCTCTACGGGCGGGTTACTTTGCTAGTTGTTATACGTGCAAGAGTTTGGGAGGGGCGATAGTCGGTACGCAGTCGTAACGTTCACCAGATGTCGCCACGAAGCTGAGCACTATACTGACGAACTTGGCAGAATCAGCGGGGAAAGAAGACCCGGAAACTCAACCCCCGCCTCTGAAGCTGCCCGTGAGGGCAGGTGGGGGGAAATGAGGGGCACGTACATAAGGCCAAAGGACTCAAACGCTGCAGTCGGGGTCCGCGACCGTGCAACAGGGAAGGCGCTAGAGGGGACTGACAGACAGACAGACAGACAAACAGTCTTTCCGCGCATTATAGTAATATTAAACGGGTCTCAATTAGACTCCGGGTCTCTAATACCAACCGAAAGGAACGAAAAAGCTCTTAAAATAATACAAAAGAAAATGATGCGCGAGAGGAGTACATTAGATTGGTCACAATCTAATAATATTTCTCGTTTCACTTTCGACGCCTCACTGTGGTGTCGTGGCAGGCAGAAGCAAAGCTTATCGGAAAAATTTTTCTCTCGGAAAGTGCTCCTCCAGTAGTACAAAATTTGGGACTAAAATGCACTGTAATACCCTATTTACACGATCAAGCAAACATCAAGCAAACATCGAGCAAACATTGGGCAGTTAGAGCACACGTCGTGCACGTGTATTTTGAATTTGCTTGATGTTTGCTTGGTCGTGTAAACGGGGTATAAGCTTTTCGCATGATGATGATGATGATGATGATGAGTCCGTACGTGTGATGAACAGCCGGTGCCGCGGCGGGAACACAACGGCGAAGGGTTTCACTACCGTGTCGGCTACCGGCCACTGGACAATCACGGTCAGATGTCTACCAGCCTGGTCAGCAACTCGGCCAGTAGCGAACTCATAGTCTATGACGTGCCTATCTTCCACAAGTACGAGATCTTCGTGCAGTCGGTCAACAGCATGGGCGAGGCGCCCATCATCGGCGGAGAGCGCAAGATGGGATACTCCGGCGAGGGACGTAAGTCTCACGGATTCTTACTAGGCCTATGCTGAAAAAAAACCTGTTTTGTAAAACTCAACTGGTGGTTTTTTTGTTGTTTACGAATTTCTGCAGTTAAACTCGGGATATTTCAAGAGAGAGAGAGAGAGAGAGAGAGAGAGAGAGAGAGAGAGTATTTATTTGCCAAAAACATAAAATACGATGTTGTCGTACAATACTAGACAATGTAGGCGGGCTGCCAAAAAAGCAAACGCTCATC
>Ga0209367_1005619_pt1 | contig 17359 bp, 15 predicted proteins | sample WorMetLIZISLAND2_FD_187412 | JGI IMG/M metagenome (GOLD analysis project Ga0209367, IMG submission 187412) | Marine gutless worms symbiont microbial communities from Max Planck institute for Marine Microbiology, Germany - Olavius geniculatus... ... | reverse complement strand
GGAAGGAAAGTGGGAGGAGGAAGGAGAGGTAAAGGGGGGACTGCCTCCAGTTTTTAGGGGGGGGATCATAGGCCCTGACATAAATAATTTAAAAACGCTAACCCTAACCCAAACCTTAACCCTAACCCTAATCCCAAGCTCTAAACACTACACCATAATAGTCACGCTAATTATAGTCAGTAGTGCGTATACTGTATTTTATGTCATTTGTTAGAATGTGACTGCAATTTTTCGTTTTGACCGGTCAGATAGCATGTAGGCTATTTGACCGGCTGCCGGTCAAATAGTCACCGCGTTTAAGAAAAATGAAAAGCTTTAATTTTTTGGCACCCAAACTTTCATCTGTCGACAAATTGCAACTTTCTGCCCCGTCTACTTTTTTGACCCACGACGTCGCTGACACCACAGACTTGAGGCGCGTCCGGTAACGTAGCGGCTACGAGCGGCTCATTGCTGCTACATTACTGGACACTCGGCTACGACAAGACAGCTACGAGCCGAAACGAGCATACTGTAGCGTAAAAATTTTACGCTACGTTATAGTTTAGGCAAACATCCGGACTTCTGAACTTGTCAACTTTTGGATGACAGTTGAAAAATCAATGATCTAAGTGTGTCACCGTACAGTATAAATAACATTGATGCAAAATCGTTTGCGTAATTACTATTTTTACTCGAAATTCACCTATATTCCAACTACCAACAGCCATCTTTAGTAGACAAATTTGACGTCACGTTCATCTGCGCTAGCCGCTAACGTAGATTTGCTGTCCGACGAAAAATTGTAGCGGCTCGCAGCGTAGGCCTACCGCAGCCGAATCTCGTAGCCGCTACGTTGCCGGACGCGCACTTGGACACTGTCTATACACTCACAACAGCGTGCGCTGCTAATCTTTAATATAAGCATATAGTTCAATCACTGCAAAGAAATGTCTAACTTTCAATTCAACAGAACTATGCGTAAGCTTAAGCGCAATTTAACGGCTTGTCACGCGTCGTGTACATTTGCTAACGGTAGGTCTACGGTTTATGTTCAAGCCAGATTAACTGATCATCGACAAATAGGGGCGTATTTAAAAATGCGAAAAAACAGATGTGAAAGAAAAAAAGTTTCGTTAGGTCTCGCAGACGGCCTTTTTCTTATGATTAGTTTTCACTTCTCCTTCTTTCAACACGCCCCTGCTGACATCTCACAAATTCCTATGCTTGCTGTGAATTTTAGGTGGGTTAGTACAGAGGCGAGCGAACGATGGGAGACGGTAGGCGCTGGCCTCAGCCAACGCCGAGTGAACGCGCGATACTGTACGGCAACCCGTACTACTCGGTCGTACGCCCAGGCAGGCGCACTCTCCTCTTCAATGAGTGGGGTCTGATTGGCTTCAACAAAGGATTCGTCAACTACCCGTCGTTCGTCGACGCCAAGTCCGGCTACATCATCGTCTCCGAGAGAGACAACCATCGCCTGCAGATCTTCGACAATGTCGGCAATCCGTCACGCTTCGACAGGTATTGTACGCAGTACGAACAGCAACGTTCTTTAAGCAGTCAGTCAATCAGTGCATTTATTTCAGGCAAAAATCCACATAAAACAGAAAGACAATCAGACCGAAACAGACAGACAGCCAGACAGACAGACATAAACTAACAGCGCAAACATGATGCGCGATCTTATTCTAGGTTCGTGCAATTTGGAGGTGTCGTTGGTTGACAGTACAGCTAACAGTTTCGGAACACGCATGCATAGGCCTAATATTGCATATAGGCATACAGCTGAAGTGACCACGGAGACGAAGACGAAAACTTGCTGACGTCACCACTCACCAGCATCTGAAGTATGTTCACAGACTGGATTCCTGGATTTACGAAACGCGACCGATACTTTATTGCAGGCCTAAAATATAACAATGTTCGTATGTATACCATGTGAATATAGGTTCGGTACTCGGGGTTCAGGCGCTAACCAGTTCGAGTACCCGGGTGGTCTGACGACTACCAGCGAGCCTCACGCTGCGCTGGTGGTCGCAGACACCGGCAACCGTCGCGTCTGTCTGTTCCGCGTCAAGTCAGATCACTACGGTCACGGCACGTTCGACCTTAACTTCTACTTCGGTCATCAAATGTTCGAGGCGCCGACCGGCGTCGAGTACGATCCCAACCGCGGCCTGCTCGTCGTCGCTGATCAGGTAGGCTAAGCCTATGTGCCAGTAATGTGAATTGGAGAGTCTCATCTCCCTTTCCCTTTCCTTCCTCACCCCCTTTTTACTTTCTTTACCTACCCTTTTTCTCCAACTTTTTTTCTCCGGCCTCCCCCCCTTTTTCTTTTTCTTTCCATCTCTTCCCGTCTCTTTCCTTTCCGTTCCCTTTTTTCCATTTCCTTTCCTTCCTCTTTTTCCACCCTTTCTCTCACTTTTCTCTCTCTCTCTCTCTCTCTCTCTTACCTGCTATTGAAAGTACAACCCATAAATTGCAGTTGAGGGAGCGCTGTGAGCTTCCGCCAGTGGGGCCTGGGCCGAGCCCCAGTTGATATCGAATTTGATGCATTATAGCCTTAAAACACGAGATCTGATGGCAACAATGATTGTAATTTTTTCGTAAGTTCCTGATATTTATTTATAAGAAAAAATGTAGGGCCTACCCGTCCGCCGGGTCCGTCCGTCTGTCCATCAGCGCTTTTGGGCAAAGATATTAAACATGTACAAAATATAACTACATTTAAGAATAAATTGAAGGAATTATTTTACAATGCTATGTCTTTGTGTTGAAGTTATACATTGTTCTGGCTGGTTTTTGCAATGCGTTATAATCATATTGTTTGAAACTGACTATTGCACTTTTCTTTTTTTCTTTTTTATCTTTGGATATTGTATCACTGATTACTTATAGTTACTATGGGCGGCCAGCGTTGATGAGCGTTTGCTTTTTTGGTAGCCCGCCTACACTGTCTAGTATTGTACGACAATATTGTATTTTATGTTTTTGGCAAATACTCTCTCTCTCTCTCTCTCTCTCTCTCTCTCTCTCTCTCTCTCTCCCTCTCACAAGACATCAGAGAAAATGACGCATGTCTCATGGCTTGTGTGGTGTTAACGCTAATATGCAATATAGAGACGCTCGACAGGACGGTCGCATTATTATGCCGTTACTCGGCGCTTACATTCTTTCCTGTCAGCTAGATCTACGTCGTATACAGTTACGCTATCACGCTATCTCATCTGGAACAGAAGTAACGATGATTTTCGCAGACTCGCGTCTTTTCATCTGAACTCGCAACATGCCTATTCACATCGCGCTCGGATACGTCGTAGGGCCTACAGCTTGTAGGCCTACGGTATTCGTTCTGGTGAGTATAGCAGTTTAAAATTCGTGTAAAAATTCACAAATTCAACCAAATTTTTCAAATTTGACATGTAACTTTGTACACCCGTTCGTAAACAGCGATGACTGTGTGTATGCAGGACACGAAGCGCGTATCGCAGCACGATATTCGGACGGGAATCTGCATCGGCGAGTTTAGACCTCCGCCCTCAATACCACTCGACCTGCCGACCGACGTCACTATCGACGAGCATGGCCTGTGCTATGTGTCCGATGGCGACGGCAGCTCCATCCACGTCTACGAACGCAACGGTGACTTCCTCTGCAGGTACAGAATATAGCAACCCCCGCATAGCCGTCGTATTGAAGGAAGGGGGAGAGGAGGTCACCGGTTGAGCTCCCTTCCCCCGAAATGTTGGGGAAAATTTTTCGCTGCGCTGCACGAAATCAAATTCAAATATCATTTGCACTGCATATGAAAAAAATGAAAGACGGTGCCACGACACAATTAAAGGTGCGCTTTGACAGCTTTAAATGCATCAACATTTTTGCCTCGGACTCTGATGGGGAGCTTGCAGCGCTCCCCAAACCCATTTTAAAGACAAGCTAGAGGTGAAAAAAGTGGGGAGGGGATAGTGAAGTGAGAAAAAGCCTCAAAAAAGGAACGGGAGAAAAACGTTTTATTTTACTTCGACTTAATATTGGACTTGGACCCCTATACCGAGCAAAAATTCGCGAACCTGGAACCAAACATCGACGCTTGTTTTATGTGGCCCTCTGGTCTTCAAATAATAACAGTGTCGAATGTAAAGGAGATTGGAGAGTACAAACTCCCTTTTTGCTTTTCTTATGTTTTCTTGGACAGTATAGAAATCTTTAAACAACAGCTGGAATATTTCGCTCACTAACAAGCTGACCATGCGTGCGTGCGTGCGCAGAATTGGCGGAAAGAGAGGCCCCGGCGAGAATGAGCTGAACAAGCCGAATGGCCTGTGCTTCGACCGTTCCAACAACTTGATCGTGTCTGACGAGGGCAACAGTCGCGTCCTGCTGTACCGTCCGACCGATATCCACGCCCGGCGACCGATCAACTGCGCCTACCACCAAACCATCACCACTGATGTCTACACGCCCAAGGGAGTCTCCATCAATCGACACGAGAACCTTGTCATCGTCGACGCCAGCGCACACAACTTCATCAAGATCCTCAAATTCAAATAGACCATGCACAGACAGCTCGTTGGACGTTAGCTGCCGCCGCTGGTACCTACCTATACATGTGGTGTAGGCCTCCCACTGTCAGCACACCAAAACGATCTTTCAAAATTCAGAACATTATCACGATATTTTCCGATTAGTTGATCCGGCACGTACCGGAAAAGGGTACAAAAATAGTGTTAAAACTGACGAAATTAGCACGCTTCCGTAGGCTAACTCGAGACGATGACAACTGATTCAAGACTCGTGAGTAGGCCCTGCTGAGTAGTAGGCAAAACGAAGTAAGAAAATCATGACAAATCTGCTGCGATACCAGAACGTCATATCAATCATTCCTTCCATTGGGCAAGTATTTTTTAACTTTGCCAAGTTTTGCTAGAACAAATCTGCTTATTTCAGGACACTTGAAGAGAAACTAACTCGGTAATTTCAGGAAGAGGGAAAATCTGCTGGTAGTGCGCAAATTGTTATCCCTTGTGATCAGTTTTCACCTTGGACGTCAACGTCAACGCCGCTGTACTGTTTTTTTACTGAATGATAGATCAACTGTACCAATAGCGTATCAATGTAAAATGTCATTTCCAATCATTTTCTCATTTGCACCATTTTATATGCAAGCAGGGGAGTATTTAGAGGGACTTGTGCCCAACCCACCACCTTTGAAAGTAAAAAAAGTTAATAAAAAATCAGTCACAATAAAAAGGGAGTATGATATAGGCAGGCATAACGTAGAATTTTGATATACGCGCAGGTAAGCCTACACTCCCTTTTCACATTTCTAAAATAATATTCCCCTGCATAGAGCGGCGGATAAAAAAAAGAGTAATACTGGTATGCTTATAGGGCCTACATCTTTTACACAGACACGCTTATCTGCTTAATCGTGGCTTCGTAAACGATTAATCTCGATCATTGCAGTGAACTGCCGTCATTCATGTCGATTTTTTTTCACCAGCTGGGCCTCTAAGTTCTGTCGATATGTTAAAAAATACGTTTGAGCTTTGCCGCATGTGTGTGATGTATAAATGGTATAAACATGAAAATGAAATTGATGCGCCACCCTGTACTAAGATCATGCTTTTGTGCATAAATGGCTTGACTTCCCATTCTGTTCCGTTCTTTCTTGTACAACTGTGAAGCCATCAGAAGATCGGTTGATATAGAAGTGCAACTTAGGCCTATTCTGTCATAACGGTAAAGTTTCCCGAAGCGGCAAGCAGTTTAAGCTATGCGTGCTTATGATAAGTTTTTAAGAAAACACTAAGAATTGTCCCGTCATAACATACTTCTTGTTTCCCGGCATCAACTTACACGTAAGACATACTAAGCACTAACAGAGTTCTTCAGAACTCGAATATGTACTTTACAGCCGGTAGCAGCGCAGTGGCTGCTGTCCCATACCCGGTGGCCGCAACTTGCTGATTGCGCCTAGTGAAAAATAGGGGGAATTTTATTAAGGGGGTATGCAAAATTGCTATCGCCATAAATGCTGTATTAGCTCTTAATGCATCGCAAACTGTTTGGTGGCCGGGCTCTGCTCGGACCCGCTGGGGGGAGCCTACAAAGCTCCCACAGACACCCTAGCTGTACTGAGCATAATGGGTCCCCTGAGAAGGATGGAACGTGAAGGGTAGGAGAAAAGGGGTAGGGAAACGAAAAGATTGTGAAGAAAAGGGGGATAATTGATAGCGAAAAAGATTGGAGAAAAAAGGGGGCAGGAAAAAAATGAGAGAGGAAAATAGGGGGAGGGAACTTGAGCCCAATTTCGGTTCTAGATTTGACGTTGAGGGAAAGAACAATAAATCGACCGAATGAGTGCGTTTTGCATTTCTTTTCAGTTTGCATTTCTTAAGCACAGCTATACGAGTAAGGGGCAAATCAACATTTTAATAATTATTAACACAATTTGTGTTCGCAAAGAACGTACGTTTCACTGATGTATAGATTGTGAAAAATATTGTTGTCTAATATGTCAAGGCCAGAAACTTATGGGATGACCCTCGTAGATTGTTTTAATACCTTGCACAAGGCACATACGAATACTCAGGCTTACAAATACCAGAAAATCCGAAACCTAACAACAGGAAAATGACACACTGATCAAAAAGACTTGGCAATGAAAATTCATTATATATCATAAGCACTTGCTGCAACAGAGTAACAGTTTCAGTAGCAACTGTCACTAGTTAGGTTACTTAACACCTGCAGTCATAGATCAAGTTTGTTAGCAGTTTAAACAAGCTGAACAATCTGTTCATCTTGGCTTCTTGGGCCTTGAGCCAGAAGGATGCTTCTGCCCGGTATTATGACAACATCTCTTCTACAATCTGCGGTTAGCTTTCCAGTTTTTTTCACCAGCAGCAAATTGCACATATGCTCTTTGGTGAGAAGAGGTATGTGTGTGTGTGTGTGTAAACAACTTGCACAGAATTGTTACCTAAAGCTGGCAAAGACGGGACCAACATTCATTCAAATCCAGAGCCTGCTGGAGGCAGGTCCAACGTCTCAACAAAGAATGCACAAAAACCAAACAAGTAACACATTGCATTAAAACCCAAACAATGTACAACAAAATCCTGCACGTAAAAGCAAGTTCCACATTTCATATTAATCACAGATTGTTGACACGTGCATACAACTGAGACAGAAGTGGCTGTGCTGACCACCAACCACTATCCAGCACTGGGAAATTCCAGGACACTTTGAGCCGTCATAAACACAATGTCAGTGTCCGGGAGCAATCACAGCTAATTGCAATGCAATCTGCTAACAATGCACTATCAAACTTATGCTAATACTATGCTAATAAACAAAAACATTGCCCAAAAAATGAAGCTGACATATAAAAAGTTTTCCACTACGAGACTTCTCTATTTTCTGGCTTTTGGTCAATCCACAGACATTGAAAGAGCTGTAAAATTCCCCAATATAAAATACAGCTTTTTCAGGCAAATGGTCACCTTGTCATACATGTTCGTAACAGCAGATGGTGCTGACGACAGAAGACTGGCAAACCAAGTGCAAGGTGTCTTGCTCACAAAAATGCCAAATTTTCAACAATACCATTTATGATAAAATCATTTGTTACTGCTAAATTAATGTCAAGCTAATGTCATAATTGAGTGTTACTGCCAAAGTCGAAGATTAAAGACAAAAAAGTGCCAAACTGCCAAACAACAATTCTTACAGATAGGTTCCATTAAAAATTTAAAATACCAAATTTAACTTATCTAGCATTTCAAAATGGCAGTGGGCACCAGAAAATCCAGCTATGAACAAAAATAATGCGAGGAATATGACAGCACAATCCAATACAGTGAAACGTCTCATTCAATGCAGTCATTGCAGTGCAGTACTAGTGAGTCCATGTCGGGCGCAATGTGGCTGCACATTGGACACTTCAACTCCATGTCGACAAACACCGTCGTCTGTAACGTTCACAGCAACACACGCCAGAACTATGCAGAAATAATTATATATCATGTCTTTAAAAAATCTTTGGTTATAACCTAGAAAATCCTGGTCATCTCATTGACTTGGCACCCCGCATGTTGCTGCCACACAAGCCATGACAAAGATTCAAATTTTGATAATCTTTGGTAGAAATATTCCTGACATATTCCAAAGTATTTGTACAAAAAAATCTTTTAAAATGTTATATAATCCTTTTTCAACTTCCAGTCAATAATATTGGGGATCCTTTTTGAGACATACTGTAGCTGAAAAGCAAATGCCTGTTAATGTGGGCGATAAAATATTTCAGCCATAACTGCTTTGTTGCTTCCGAAAAACTATCAAATATTATATGATGACAGCCAGCAGAGGCCAATGCAATATACTAAACGTTCAATATGTTGCTGGCAGACATTACGTATCACTAATCTTTGCAAACTGTTAAAAGATTTCTAGAGAAACAATGTGGCTTCCTTGAACATGTAATAAGAAAACAATTTGTCTAGTGTTTGGCTGACACAATGCAATACTGACTATTCTCAAACACTGAACAAAAAATAAGACATTCACATACCTTCTTATTCACCAATAGCATACAAACATACAAACACACAAAAAACTTAACTAACCTTAATTAGCAATTTATACGATGCATTACAAAGTAATGTGACAAATTTGCACATACCATGCAAGAACAATGGATATCACAACTGTTCATAGACTTTGTTTTTCTATTTCTATGCTCGTCACTTGGGAGCTTCAATGTTTATGTCTCATGTACAAAACAATTTCATGAAGAACTGACTTATTACAAAATCCAGACTACTGAAATCTTGTTATTTATGAGGCAAGCATCAAGATGGTAAAACAGTATAACATTTACTTAAGATAAGTTCATATGTTCAAATGACAAGTAAATCTGCCCAGGCAAATGTTACATATCCAAAGTAAATGTATGTCTACACTGATATATAGTCCCGATGTTTACCCTCTAAATAAAAAGATATCGATAGTTGGGATTTTAAATGACAAAAGAGAAATATTAAGACTTACCTCTGCAGGGGGTCTGTTAGCTGAGCGAGGATCGGCAGGGTTCGCTGTTGCTGCGGGTGCAGCAGCAGCAGAAGCAGCAGTGCCAGGAAGTGCTGTATTCTCCTGTGCTATTCGTCGCTGTGGCTGTGGTTGATAAACATCACCATGGCCACCGTGGCCCATCGGCGGTGTCTCCTGTGCGACCACCGGGCCGGCACTGCGCCGTGCGGCAGCATAGCCATAGTGTTCTGGTAGTTGATTTGTGGCCAGCCGCAGTGCTTGAAGTTCCTCTTCCAGGCCTAGCAGCTTCTCCTGCAGCTGCAGCCGTTCGTCATTCAGCTCCTCACGAGACTTGCGCTCTGCCTCAAAGTCTACTTTATACACACTTGCCTACATGAACAAACAAAAAGAAAAGATGTGAATAAATGTTGCAGCTAAATAACCAGACTGCAGTCAATGCAAACAAAATGTAAAGTCATACAGAAATACAATACAGTGCTGGTAAAACCTTACAAAAATGTCAGATAAGATGTTCTTGGTAATATCTTATCATCACATTGACGGCCACCCGACTACCTGAACTTTGGCCTGCAAAATGTTTACTTTGCTAGCACACAAAATGAATTTAACTGACAAATGACACTGAATACAAACAGACAAATGACCAGTTTGCTGCGCTGGAATGCTGCAGCGCTATCAGCATCAGAGCAAATTCAGCTCAATGGAGTTAACAAACTTAATTAAATTAAAAACTGGAAAAAAAACATTGAGAAACTGCACAGATGCAACAGTAATGACAACAAATGTTGTTCTTGCTCTTTTTGTAAAATTAAAAAAAAAACTAATATCAGATCTAGAATTAGATAAATATCAAAAAATCACGGAGATGCAATGTTGTGAGAGTGAGACCTGAGCTTGTAAAGCCTCAATCTCCTCCTTCTGCTGCAGGATCTGCTTCTTGGTGGCATCAAACTCCTTGACACTCTGCTGTAGAGCCTGAATCTGACTGTCTTTGTTTGCCAACACGTCCTCTGACTCCAACAGCTGGGCCATCAGGTTGTCCAGTCGCTGGTCATAGTCTCTCTTCAGCATCGATACATCCACGTGCTACAATATACAACTGCTGCTGCTGCTACTACTATTTTTAAGTAACCTCTACTACTACCACGATTACTACTCTACTACTACTCTCTCTCTCTCTCTCATTCCCAGTCAGGGTGAGGAGAGTGGGTCACCGCCCCGATCCGCTCCAAGAAGTCCCAGAGGCATCAGGATCCATGTTAAACTTTCCTCCTGGCCAGATGTCCTGCCGGGCCTGGTCGTGAGCTGGACACTGTAGCACCATATGCTCTGCTGTCTCGTCAGCGCCGTTGCAGTGCGGACAGGTGGCAGAGTCCCGGCGTCCGATACGATGCAGATATCCTGCCAGCAATGGAGAATGACCAGTGCACAGCTGGGCCACCGTGATGCACTGGTCCCTGACCCAATCTCGTTGCCAGCGCTGGAACTGGTTGACACTGCCGGCGAGCACCCTATGGATTCTGGCATGTAGGTTGCTGTGGTACCTGTCGTCAGCGACCATCTGTTGATGCCATTTGACGTCTGTGCAGTATGAAATAAAATCCATAGGTGCCGAGGACTGTGGTAAAGAAGTACCTCTCTTAGCTTCAAGGTCTGCTTCAGTGTTGCCTTCCAGGCCCATATGTCCCGGAATCAACTGTATATTGACTAGGTTCAACAAACCAATAGTTGCAAGAACCGTCCAGATGGAGCTGCATAAGGTGTCTGCCTGACGAGCAGGACCTTGAGTGAGGCGTTGGAGTAGCGACTTGGAGTGGGTAAGGACTAACACCCTGGCAAGCTTGATAATCATGTAAGATGAGGACTGCCTGTAGACCAGCAAAAACAGGCCATAGCCTCAGCCCTGAACTCAGATATTTCGTGACCTGCAAGACTGGCCTTGGTCACCCACAGAGTACCCCGAACAAAGATGGCAAAGCCAGCTCCACTGTCGCCACTTACAGACATCGACCCATCCGTCCACAAGTAGATGCCTGCTAGAAGAAGGGTGGAGAGTGTCCGAGTTGTGGCTATGATTCTGGCTGATGGCAGGGCCATGTTGAGCTGATGATCTTCTACCTCAAGCCCAAAATGGATATTGGACAGGTCTATCCATGGTGCTGGGCCCAAGGTGGTCGGTTCTACTAAAGCACTGTCGATGCCTGCCCGCCTTGCTATGTCCTATGCTGTCTCACGCCAGCTTTTTTTGCGCAAGCGATGAGCTTGGGGCCTTGTTCATCGTCCTGAGTCACCTTGTCGTGCGATTTCCTCCGATCGCCTAGCGACCCGTACGATGAAAGTGTCTTGGCGATGACAGAGAGCTTTCTCATATAGTCTGGCCATGGTGATCTCAGCTTGATCTGCAAGCGGGTGTAAATCGATACCACTACCACTACCACTACAACTGTTGGAGTTTCCCGTCGCGTTGACGGATGAGCAGTCAGCGCTTGTGAGTTCTCGTGTGAGTAGAGTCCGATGGCGGCAGCACATCCACGTCCACAGATGGTACAGTTGTGAGACAGAGAAGTTGTCATGACGCCAGCCTTCATCTTTTCTCTCTTCAGTTGCAGGTCTGAGATGCGTTGATGTTCGAAATGGGATACTCCTGACTTGCAGGAGCTTCGTCACAATGATCGATCTTGTGCAGTTGTTTCCCAGATTGCTGAGTCAATGTTGCACAGCTATAAGTTTTTCTTCAATGCATCTTTATACCGTTTAACTGGATGACCACATGGTCTGTTTCTGGAGGCAACAAGGAAAGAAGAGGGAGAAGAAAGAGCCGCTTCACAGCAGGAGAAAAGGAGAGAAAAGTAACAGCCAGCTAAGCAGCTGTTGGCGCAATGACGTCGTTGCTATTATGAGTCGTCATGTACACAGACATCTGGGGATAATGATGAGTCATCGTGTACACAGAACGATGGACAGAAGAACAGAACGACCAATCTCTTAATTTCCTCCAACGTTCACTTCATTCACCTTGGTGGAGATAACAAACGCTACTACAGCTGCTGCAACTACTAATCATTGGTCAGTCTCGGTTCAGTGCAGCCATGTCCATGTGCGGCAATATACAGCAACTACTACTATGATGACTACTACTAACACCACAAGTACTACTACAAAATTGACAGCCCACCCACAGACCTAAAACAATCTGCCGGATAAATGACATCTGCCGATGCACAATGTACATTTCACGAAATCCTTCCCACGACTATTTCTTGGACAGCGCACCATTTAACATTTTTCTAGTAAACACAATAATATTTTATTAAATAAGCCACTTCTAAAATTCCTGAATGACCGACCAACTGACCAACCAACCGACACTTGACCGAATGACCAAGCGACCAAACGACTGATCAAAATAATGATATATAAACCTTGTCGGTCTTGGTTTCGTCGAGCAGGTCATGATAGTCTGACAGAAGCTGTTCATGCTTTACCTGCAGTTGACTGAATTGATCCCTGCCATCACACAACTCACATTATTCAATTCAAGCAACTCAAACTACTGCCAATCGAACAACATAAGCAAGGAAAACGTAAATTTATATAGCGCATAACGTTAAAAACAACATCTCATGTGCTAGTCACAACAGTAAAAGCTAAACAGGATTGTTTTAAAAAATTGTTTAAGCTTTCCAAATCACACGCCAGAGCTTTAAGTTCATCTGGCAGTGAATTCTAGACCATCAGACAAGCAATCGAAAAAGCCCAATGGCAGTAAGTGTTGTCTGTATCAAGCTTATATCCTTGCATGTCACTATAACAATGGCAACAGCACTGGCACAACACACTAGATCAGAATAACTTGGGCGATAAAAACAATGCTTTACATTGTTTCTCCAACAAAATCCATGACAAATTTCAAATACTAGTGAGTTCTCAAGTTGAAATGTACCGAATCAAACCAAGAGTCAGGTCCACTGGCTGTGAACATCTCTGAAGCTACGAAGCCATATGACTGTTAACAAATGTACCTATTAGTTTTATTATTATTACTTATAACAAATGAGCCAAAAATCTCTAATGCTGAAGTGCACAGAGACTTAATAAAACTAACTTATACATAAACATTACTTAGATCATTATTCGTAATCAAGAAATTCAGCTCATTCATAAACATGCTAACAAGGCAAACTGCATCACTACAACATGACAAGTAAAAATTGACACACACAGTAACTACATCAAAAATATTAAATTAAATACTTTCAAAAAATACAAAAACAAAAAACTACACTACTTACTGCAGCATGCAATTTTTTTCTTTCTCCAGCTTCAGTGATTTGTCCAAATTCTGCACGTAAGAACTGAGGTTTTCTACAAGGTGCATATTATCTGCACGTTTGTTGTCCGATCTGCAACCACGTCACATCAACAGATGGTAGCAATCACAGACCTCAAACCTCTTACAAATACAGTGCTAGCAAATTCAATGGAGCTAGTAAATAATTCCTTATTGGGTCTAGTTCACCTGTCCATTAATTTTATCCAAATATTCCCAGATCAGTGGATTTAGATTGAGTAACGTGGATCCAGACCTTAAACCAAATCGCTACCAGATCGACTCCGTAAAAAAATGTAAAGTCCTTCCCGAGCCTTAAGGCCCATCGGGCGACGCTGATCTCCATTCCCTTAGCCCTCAGCCAGACATCAGTTTTTACACTGCAAGACCACAGATACAGGGCCAGTGTATCACGTGGTGTGCCTGTTTACGTCCCAGCTTTCGCTTTTACTCATTGCGCCTACCCATAAAGGGATGGCCAGGCTGAGTTGATCTGGGTGGCTGATTACATAACGGGATGGTCACCCATCCAAGTACTAACTGGTCCTAACTGTTGACTAACTTCGTTGATTCAATCAACAATGCTACCAACTAAGCCAGACCACCACTAAGATCGACTCCAGTCTCCACCCATTTGTCAAATGACATCAAAATCCACTCATAACTTGCTGAGATATGCTGTAAAGTGTAATCTTACGCTGTATCTCCTTGTGGCAAAGAATCCTGGATAGCAATCCAGGAAAGACTCTGAATTACCACCAAAATCTAATCACCTCCTCCCTGGGCCATGCCTGACCCATCCACAAAAAACGTAACAAAATCTGCTGTTACGGACAAGTACCATAACCACCACACCAGAGATAATGACACAGTCACACAAGCTCATCACAAAATCATCCCCCCTATACATCAAACTGCAAAGAGAGGAACAGAATCCAGTTTAATTCTCTACTAATTCTCTACTAAACTTACAAAACTAGCTGACAAAATTTGCAATTTTACTATCACAGCCAAACAAATTCAGCTTCATTCATTTATTGTATTTCATATTACCTGCATAGATGATAACTTGTGACCTCAAAGTCATGTGCATTCTCTGCCTGCCATCAAAGCTTCCAGTTTTATAAAAAGTTTTATTTACAACGCAATTTTCATACTATCATATATATTGCTGTCTTTACAAGTTTACATGTGTATTTAATACTTATCAGCTGTGTTTTTTCTATTTTCATGCAAAACTTGGGTAATTATCACTCGTCATTTGTGGGCAGTCTAATTATTTACTCACTTACTTAAAACAAGAAATGATGGAACAGAATAAAACTCACTTTAGTTTAGCAGCTTTTAACTCTTCTTTCAGCTGTGCAATCTGTTTAGTGGAAGTTTCTTGCTGACAAAGCTGGTCAGTCACAACAGCACAAGCAAAGATTAAGACTACGCTCACTTAAACACACTGCTGTAAGAGATTACCAGGAGAAAATAAGCGATGCATACCAGTACTAACAAGAAAAGCCCTGCTAACGCAAACGAGAATGCACAACAGCGGTACATGTTTGAAAGCCCAGTAAAACAAAGTCTAAGTCAGTCGCCAGAAGATGCCAGATGACCAGCGGAAAATTATCTATAGCGTTTTACTTGTACTCACCAGAGGGCACCACCTGTCTTGCTCAGCCAACGCTGTATCGGCTAAAAATCGCAAATTTTTCACACACCCGTCACATTTAGCACCCTCGTTCGAGGTGACCCCCTTCGAATTCATGGAAAAGCTTTACTGATCCTGAAACTAGAGTCTTCCAGGCAGCCGATGGTGAAGATTTGGTGATCCTAGCTTGCACCATTCTTGACTGATCCACCCGTGTGACAGACAGACGGACAGACAGAACTGTGATGGGTAAGACGTGCTACAGCAGTAGCTGCTACAACAGGCAAAAGAATGCATAAAACTGTTTCAAGACAGTGGACAATACCAATTTCTAAAACTTAACATACATGATAAATGAAACATACCACTACTTTTCACTACCACCACTGCAGTACTAGTACAAATACTGCTACCATTAAAAGTGCACATTTCACTCAAGTACACTGCACTACATCACATCATATCAATGATTGGACTCACCAGTTTAGCTTTCAGTGTTCTCTCGACAGCCAGCTCCTGGCTGAGTTGATCAACCTTCTGCTTGTGTTGTAATACCGACTGGTTCGCCTGTGCAAGAGCACCACTAAGACCCTGACTATCACCAGATGATGGCTGCACACAGCAGACACAACATTCAAAAGATACAGGATTGCAATTGCTAACAGTGATCCAAGGCAATACTAATTCAGTTATGATTTCTGTTGTTAACTTCTGCTTTAAATTACTAAATTATAAGTGAGTAAGTAGATAAGTAGTCAGCATAGCTTGCCACATGTCAAAACAGAAGTTCAAATCATAGGTGCAGGTGGTAGCATTTAGACAGTGATGGTATTGTCCGTGAACAAACAAGTCTAAAAGTGTCGCCAGAAGGTGTTGGAAAAAAGTGCAGTTCAAATGGTAATTGATAAACTGTTCCAGATGCGAGAAGCATTTAAGATGAAAGTGCGGCTGGCAAACACTGCGTCGCCTGTTAGCAAGCCACTGACTGTAGTAAAACATTCCCACTACTCAGATTCAGTATCAGATACATAAAAGTACAAAGCAGACAATGCCTCCATTCATCAGATATTAAAACACAGAATCATCCAGGCAACTTGCAAACAGCCATGTTTATTTACTTTCTATTTGCTTACTTCATCTTGGCAACCAACCTGCAAAGTCCGTAGCTCTTGGATGGTTTTATCTCTGTCTGCAACTGCCTGTCGTAGTGCCTCGATTCTGTCCTTGGCCTGCGTACATCGTAAGTCGATTTCTTTCTGTTTCTTCTCATCGGCTTCTCTTAGCTTCATAATCATGTCATAAGCATTCTTCATCGCCAAATTTGCTTGCTGTAGGTTACCTGAAACATGGCAAAAAATTCTGCACATACAGAAAATGCACTACAGAGTGGTCAGCTTCGATGATGCACTGACATCAACGGTTAACAACGACGAAAAATTAGAACATTTTATTTGTTCTACATTCATACAGTCACTACATAACATTCACTGATCATTCATTTATTCTGTGTGAAACAAACAGCATAAAAACTTCTAGAATGTTGTTACTATTATAGCATCATCAACAAATTCATCGCGATTATCATCATACTGGTAGCCACCAAAGTGTCTAACTATCAACTAACCAGGTTTTAACTTTGCATTCCTGCACATTCTTTCTCAGTTTTCACTTTATGGAGCAAACCAAGCTGTTAAACATACATTGTTCTTAAATGTACCTAGCATCATACAGTACTAGACCTATAACTAGCATACAATCTATGCTGTAGACTATACTGTTATTAACCGATCTGGTTTGTAGTGCATACTATTCACTCATACAAATGAATCAAGCAATGTGTACAAAAAATGTTATTGAAAAATCACCTTTCAGTTGGCGGTTTTCGTCAGATAATCGGCCAACAAGTGCGACGGCTTCGTCGTGTGTTAATGTGCTGTGGGAACTCTCATTCTGCGGTGTCGGCGATGGACCAATCAGGTTGAGTTCGTTCATGGATGCATCTGACAGCATCTCTTCATTCACGTTCACAGGAATCAATGGGTCCATCATCCCATTCATTTAGTCCCACTGATATAGTACCAGAGTGATACTTCAATCTCAGCTGATTATCAGACAGCAGTGACGATCACATTCTACAAACAAACTGCGCATGTAGCTCAACGTACAAGTACACACTAGCCTATGCCTAATCAGTGAAAAAGTCACTGTTCAGCATTAAGTCTGCTGCACCACTGGCACGCTGCCGTTGACAAGCACCAGTCAGTGCGCTCGGTCTTTGTCGACTTCTCCAAGGCGTTCGACCACGTAGACCACAACATTCTCGTCGCCAAGCTGGTCGCGCTGGGTCT
>Ga0209367_1005618_pt1 | contig 17361 bp, 10 predicted proteins | sample WorMetLIZISLAND2_FD_187412 | JGI IMG/M metagenome (GOLD analysis project Ga0209367, IMG submission 187412) | Marine gutless worms symbiont microbial communities from Max Planck institute for Marine Microbiology, Germany - Olavius geniculatus... ... | reverse complement strand
ATGGCTGGAGATAGACCAAGACAACCTGCGTATGAAATTTTCAGCATGGAATGTAGATATTAGCTGTCCAAGTCCGGACCTTCTATATTCAAGGAGGCCTGAGCACGCGGGTGTCAAACAGGGTTACCCCTCTAAAAAGTGGTTATTTATCCGCTGTTGGCTTGTCTAGCGTGTAAATGGTTGCAGATAGGCACAGACATGCTGCTCATCATAACAAGCACTGACGACGAGCTTCTTAGAAATGTCAACATCGATGACCTTGAATGAGCTTGAACCCTAAAAATATTGATTTTGTGTGACTTTTTGGCGATTTTTGGCTACAAAAGAGTGAATTGCGACGAAATGGATGAAGATAGACTAAGATTACATGCGAACAGGAACTGCCATAAGCTCTTGCGCGTCTCATGAGCATTAGCTCAGATTTCTTGTTTTTTGTCTTATAATCACTTTCACCATTTTGTTAAAAAGTTTTTTTTTGTAAGAAAAAGCAAGCGCAACCCTCTTTCCCCTTAAACGCAGTTGGTCCCTTGGCATCTTTCACAAATCGGTTCCCGTGTGTGCAGCAGCGCGCGCGGCTTCAGAAGGCCTCCTGACTGCGAGATGTTGATACAGCTACTGTGGTACTGCTGCTGCTGCTGCTGTTGACGATGATGCGCACGCCAAAGCGATTCTCGGAATAGAGTGCATCGCCCTGCCAGCGTGATGACCTTCTGTCCACCGAGATGTAGGCCTACAGAGGACGTCCAGTGACAGATCGTGACGTCCAAAAATGTTAGTTCGAGCTTGTGTTAAAGTTGAACATGCAGTGACGTAGCCAGTGCTGCTGCTGCTGCTGTTATTGTTGACAGGACGACCCTACAGTTGGCGCCGTGACGTCAGCACCACCTTATCTGGTTCTTCCTGTGTCAGAATGCTCAGCAGAAGACTCACGCCGCCCAAGATTTCTTGTCGAGCTCTTTCAGTCCCTGGGCTACTCTTGCTGCCAGGGACGTGGTCTCGGTCTCGGCGTCTTTTCTCGTCTCGGTCTCGGCATGAAAGGTCTCGTCCACATTCCTGACGGCTGCTGCTGCTGCTGCTATCGCATCACGTTGACCTATCGTTCGTTCCAGTCTCCGAGGCGCCGTCACTCGCTCTGTAGCCTATACGCAGCAGTGTTCATTGACTACGCCGTCGTTGACTACATCTCATCCGACCGACCGACCGACCGACCGACCGACCGACCGTCACTTCGCTGTACGTACAGTATATCAATCTCTATTGCTCTGCCGGCCCGGCCCGTATAAAGCTAATTACCTTATACACACAAACAGACGGACGGAATGTGTTTCTGCGCAGATGTATCAGCGCAGCTGCAAGGTCTGAAAAATTCCGTGCTTCCGGGCAAAAAAAGTAGAGACGGGAAAACATTTTTGTAAAATTTTTACAATCTGTATGATTTCATGACATTTCGTGTTAAACAGCAGCTTATAGAAAACAAAGTGACACACTGCAGAGTATGAATAAAAACGGAAGCAAAAACACTGCAGCACAACAGACTAGATGCGAACAGTTTTGTTTCAGTAAAACTGCGAAAGGAAACAGAAAACTGCACCGATAATTTCGAAGGGTTCGATAATTTTTTTTGACCGGAGTTTTTCAAAGATGGACGGTAACTGGTAGCATAGGAATTTTTACGCCTAATGATGGTATCAAATCGAGTGAAATGCACAACGTTAGCCCTCTTGGACTCAATTAAACTGAACTGCATGTGGGGTCGGGTTGTCGATGTGATCGCTTACATAAATTATTTGAGTTTCTGCTCGGACGTAGGCCTATTTTTAATACGGGTAACAGAGCACGTACTCGGTTTGACAGGAAGCTTATGTGCAGAGTTTTTACGATATTACCTCTTTTTCTCCCGCTCTTCTTCTCTGCCCTTTAGAATGTTTACACCAAACTTGTTTTTTTCTGCGTTTTTTTTTGTTTTCGAGTGACAGGCGACCGTATGGGACAGACAGACGGACAGAGGAAGGGACGGGCAAAACCTGTAATGCGACCTATTAAGACGGCTGTATAATAATAAGACAAGTAGAGCGCTGCAAATAGCAATCACGCAGAATCGCTGCATATCGACTAAGTTACGCTTAGGACATTGTCATAAATAACGAGTCTTTAAGTTGTCGCAAAATACGCTGATTAAGTTAGCTGTCACGCAAAAATTCAGTCATGTGAATCGTTAAGTCTGTCACGAGAATAGTAGCCGTGCGCAAGAAAAAAAGAAAAAAATAGACGCCTAACGGCAAATTTCGCGCATGCGCAGCCACGCCCCCCTTAAACCGATTGTAACCAAATTTTGCACGTGGGGTCGGGTGGTCGATGTGATCACTGATGCCAAGTTTTATGGAAATCGGTTAAGGGGTTTCGGAGTTACAGGACCCCCATCCCCAAAACGCCATTTCCTATCTTAGCGTTCATCGCCCTTACAAAAATGTCAGCACTCCATGCTGCACTGGCACTATGATATGTTTTCACTTAATTCGACTGCGTTATAATTAAAGGCTAGACTACAGCAATCTGTTCTCAGTCGGATCATTTTGCAGAGTTCTACAATTATGTTAACCCGACTAACTGCAGTTAGCACAATTAAAGCTGCAAATAAAATAACTAAACTAACTAACAATGTTACAAAAATAATATTATGAACTAGAAAAGCAGTCAGAGCCCGCAAACCTCCGCCAGGTGCTTGCTATCTAGATGTCACTTACGCGTTTCAAACTTGTTCGTTAGGTGACACCACCGTACGGTTTCGCACCGGTTTCCCGTACATGCCCCATTGAAAGCAATGGTGACAAAAATTTCAAAGCGATCCAGAATCCAGGATTCCTTACGGATCACCCCCAAAACCGAATCACTCGTAGCTGTTGCCATCTCTGACATTCACTAAAAATCTCAGAAAGATCCGTCCATAACTTTTGGAGTTATCTTGCTAACAGACAGACAGACAGACGAACAAACAAACAAACTCGGGCAAAAACATTACCTCCTTGGCGGAGGTAAAAATCACAGGCACTGGAAAGAGGGCAAGTGCCGTTGAAAATTATGCAAAACGGATATAAATTTACATAGCAAGGAAAAGTAGAAATGATGCTTAATTTTGAGTTACTTAGCATACCAAGTGAAAAATACAGTAAGAAATTTTATATTGGTTAGTAGTTTGCTGCTATAACGAATTTTAACCATGCCGTTAATATTGTCACTTTCATAATTTGTTTCTCATTGTTTTAGCGTGCATGATTATGTAGGCCTATGTGTGTTGCTATGTTGCTATGCTATGTTGCTAACTTGCTACTCCTTTGCTGAATAAATATACGACGTTTATGCACCAGTATAATAATGGAGAAAAAAGCCAAGGACAAATAAGAGTAAAGACACAGAGCTTCACCGCCACCAGGAAAATATTCTGTGTATGCCAGCGATTGTTGCTAATGTGAATAAGTGAGACAAATTGTATATACAGCTGGTAGATTAATCACAGAAGAAATATAGTCGTAGTAGAAAGAAGATTCATTGAAGTCCGACAGACAGACGGACAGCTTGTGTGTATAACATTAACGGACGGCGTGCGGTGTGAGATAGTTCGGTTCATTAAAATTGCATGTCGCCGGCTACGACGCCGAGCAGGAAGAGAGAAGTATATGGAAGTGCCGCAGCAAGATCGTCGCAGTAACCTGTTGAACGACAAAGTCCAGACATAGCTCCCCAAAGCTATGAAACTTTGTACGACTAACTTCATTTCTTGTAACTACAGCTTTTTTCACTGGTGACAGATAAACTTTAGGTAGAAAATTCCACTGTGTGTCTGCCCCTGAAAACAGAATTTTTGCCTCTGAAACACGGTTTTTTTTATTTTCGCGCATTACGATATTTCGTCTCGTAGTATAGCAGTTGGTTGTCGCAATTGTCCAGAATTTTAAAATTTGCCTCAAAACTTTTTCGAAGCGGTGGATTTTTTGCCTCAAATTTTACAGAAAAAAAATCGGAAAAACTAAATTTTTCGGTTAAGGCAGTAGCTCGAATTTTTTAATTCTGCCCCCCCCAAAAAAAAGATTTTTTTCCGCAAAATGATAAACGTTCAGTCCCAAATTTTTGGAGTAAACGTTTCCTACAGGCTAAAATTAAGCCTACAGCACTTGCCCCACTACCCGCTCCCCTGCCACAACGTAGCGATAGGGGGTACTGTCTTAGGTCGTTTTTTCGGGACATGGAGACTAAAAAGCCATCACTCAACGCCACTACTTGACAGCAGTGCATGCGTTGATGCAGCAGGCAGCGTGTTCAATTATTCGAATGATCCGCGCAGCGTCTATCATCATTTATCTCTCACGGATAACATATGTCCGCAGTGGCTTCGTCGCTAGTGGTTGAGTAAGTAAAGCTCAGAATAAAAAAATGTGCTCTCGGCTGCACACTTACACTTAGCACTTAGATCCTCCGGTTCTTGACAGAACAATGGGCAGCAAGAGTTTGCCATCTGCTTCTGTTTGTAGCCACAGCCCAGACGCTGTTCCAATCGACTCCTTGATCCACCAGGTCTTCTTTAAATGTAGACCGCCAAGTCTTCGTTGGACGACCTCGTCGTCTGCCACTACCACGAGGGGTCCATGACATGGCGTGATTGGCTGGTCGTTTAGGTAGCATCCTGATGATATGGCCTGCCATCCGAAGTCGTCCCTCTGCTATAATGTCCTGTAATCTTCGCTGCCCAGTCCGGCTTAGCACCTCCATGTTAGTCACGTGGTCCTTCCATGTAATGCCCAGAATCTTCCGTAAGTTGCGCTGGTGAAAAACGTCCAGCTGTTGACATATTCTAGCTGTACTCTTCTAAGCCTCGCTGGCGTATGGCTGTAGAGACAATGAGAGAGGTGTAGAGGTCCAGTTTAATCTTGAGGCTAGCGTGTTGGATCGCCACACGTTGTCAACTAGTCGGAAGACTGCTGCTGCTTTTGCCAGTCGAGTGTTGATATCTGCTTCAACATCTCCATCGCTAGATATTACACTTCCCAGGTAGGTGAATCTCTCTACATATTCTATGTTCCCTTGTGCAACGGCTATTGGCTGTGGTGATGAGCGCTGGGTGATTCCCATGGCCTTCGTTTTTTCCTGGCTTATATTCAGTCCAACTTGTGCACTTTGTTCCTCGAGCTTGGTAGTCATCTCTTGGCATACGTTCTCTTCCTCCGCCACTATCGCTATGTCATCAGCGAAGTCTAAATCCGTTAAGCGGTTCCGCTTCTGCCAGACGATGCCGTATTCCGACTTGTCCATAGTTCTGCGCATGACGAAGTCGATGACTATGATGAAGAAGAATGGTAAAAGGATGCAGCGTTGTCGAACCCCTGAGACAATCTCAAAGAACTCTATGTACCCACTTGCAGTCTTGACACAGCAGCTCTTGGCTGCAGTCTAGTGAAAACGCAAAAAAGGGAAATGTTTTGTTTTTGTATTATATTTTTATTCTATAAAGTTCCGTGTAGCGGCGTAATGGGTTAAAAAATAAGGAAGCAGGGTAGCAACTGACAGCACCAGTTGAGACTATCCAGTTTGTACCCCTGACACATTATGACGTCAGCATTACGTCAAGACTAACAAAGAATATTTAATCAACTGCCATATTTTGTTGCAATTTTTTAATTAGTATTTCTTCAGCTACAACTGGTACACATTTTGTGTAAATTGATCATCATTTGAGTGAATTTTGAAAAAAACAAAAAGGGGGTCCTTTTTATGAAACAACGTGTACATATAAGAATGAAAATAAAGGCATTGCAGCATAACAGACTTGATACAAGCGGTTTCTTAAGCAAAACTTTAGATCAAAGTAAAAAAAACTGCACCAATATCTGGAAGGGGCTGATAAAATTTTCGGGACGGATCAGTTTTTTTAGAAACGGACAGACAGACGGCAACCGAAAGCACTGGAATCGTTTTTCGCTAAATTTTCATTGGCGTAGAGACGCTAGAATAGCGCATTATCTATTAGTGAGTAGTGACTAGGTCAAGAGACCGTCTGCAGGCATCCACTGATTTTACTCCAATTGTCTTGTCAAGCGCTGGATGATGCTATAGCTAGACGCGTCTTGACTCAGTGACTTGTATTTACTGCGAGGCAACCTAACAAATGACCCTAGAGCAGCTCTGCGTCGGTTGGAGGTCTTTATCTGCATGCTGTGTTCCGCCGGGAGAGAGAAAGGAAGCAAGACGACAAGCTCTTGATTAACGAGGGTCGCCCCCCGACCGTGCCTGTCCGCATCCCACGAGGCTCGACATCTGCATATATCGGACGGTCGGTCGCAGCAGTGGCCTCGTGGCCATACCGTGGCCGTGGCCATGTGGCCATGTCGTGGCCACTGGTCGCCGATGCAAATATAGCGACCCGCGATCGTTCGTCGGATGCTTTAAACAGTTCTCAAGATCGAAGCGTTGTCTTTAAGACTGTTCCTCTTCGTGTAGACTATGCATTTTCGGTTGTCTCGCTATATTTAGGATTTGTTTACGCGAGATGTCTGTCCGTCTGTCACACTTTTGATCTATATCAGTCTTCATTATGGGCTGCCCCAAGGACTCTAGTTTTTTTGTGACAAAATTTGGTGTCTCTGGGTGAGGGGGTTCCGCTCAAACGAAGGCGTCAAAAAGGATACCCTTTTAAAAAGACGTTATTTTGCCGATATTGGCTCGTCTAGTAAGAAAACGGTTGCAGATAGGTACAGACATATGCTACTAATCATAACAAACACTGGTGACGACGGGCTTTTTAGATTTATCAACATCGACGACCTTGCATGACCTTGAACACTCAAAAGGGGGGGTTGGTAAATTTTTCGCGATTTCGGCCTGCGACGCACATTGTAAGAGTGAATTGCACCGAAATGGACGGAGATAGACAAAGACAACCTGCATATGAAATGTTCAGCATTAAACGCAGATTTTAGCAGTCTAAGTCTCGACCCCTAGGTTTAAAAAGGCCTGCACAAGCGAGAGTCAAAGACGGCTACCTCTTAAAATATGGCTATTTTACCGCTATTGGCTCGTTTAGCGTGAAAAATGTTGCAGATAGGCACAGACATGCTGCTTATCATAACAAGCACTATTGACGAGCTTTTTAATGGTGTCAACATCGATAACCTCAAATCACCAAAATAAAATATTTGAGTGTTTTTGCATTTCTCGACTTGAGCACACATTTCAAAAGTGAATTATGCGGACATGGCTGGAAACAGGCCTGGACAACCTGCTAACAGGAACTGCCAAGGCTGTCGCGCGTTACATGAGCTTTGCTTAAATTGCTTGTTTGTTTACTGCTAAGCGCTACCGTTTATTATTGTAGTTGTTTGAGGCTCTATCAGTTGTAATTTATTATTGTGTGCCAAACAGTAAATGTATATACTCAAATTTTGTAAATGCTGTTGTTGTCAACCGTTTTGACATTTGAGACAATGTATAGGCATAGCTGTTGTTTTGTGGACTTTTTCGATTCTGTTATTCTATTATTCTATTTTTTCGATACTGTTTTTCTTCGTTTCATTAGTCGTTAAGCCGTTGTTCACGACTAAAAATATCAAAGAAACAGGCTGAAGAGTTGACGAGTGAATAATGTATAGGACTCTCTGAGTTTGCTGTACACAGACGCAGCTCAGTTGGGAGCGAACAAAGATATAGCGCAATGATTAGGACGGGAATTAACTGCAGAATACGTGTGGGACAGCGCGGCTTAATCCGGCATGCTGCCATGCTGATACAAAAGAATCACTCCTCTAGTTAACCCTTTGGACCCTCCACATGACTGTATCGTCGTAATAGTTGGGAATGAACGTTTTCAGACAGAGAGAACGCGTGTGAGACTGTGCTACAAAACTCTTCAGTTTATTGCTACTCGTGTATCATGCACCGATATTTTTACTACCGACATGTATTAGGGCAAATATGCTTTATCTTAGAAATTTCATTTTTAGCGTCGAATAAGTGAATAAGGCTTTTCGCAGCTTATTGCGCAATTTAGGCCCAATAAACACATATTTGAAGTTCGTATTAAATGCATCGCATTTTTCACCAGGTGGCAACGCTGATGTTTGAGATCTCTAATGCATTCTGGTTTGGAAAAGTGACAAAAAAAACCTCGTGTTCTGTCTGCTCGGTCGTCGTGCATAATCGACGCGAGCTGCACGCGTCATAATCGGCGTCGTCGATCCGTCGTCAATATTGGGGGACGTCGGTTGAGGCGAAGAGAACGAGGCGCCGCAAGCGTCGAGTGGAGTGGGGAATAAAAAGAGAGATACCCCTTTTTATAGTTCGATTCGTATGTTTGATGCGTATGGTATTTCTAAATCGTGCATGCATATAATACCCGTATGATACTTATAATCCTTAGGAAACATGAAACAAAAAAGCACAAAACATTCGGAGAAAAAACAATCGAACGTGCAAAAAAAACAGCAGAAACCTACATAGTCTGTCTTAAAATAACTTTTGTGCTATATAGCTAGCCACATTCCAAGCCTAAAAATATAAGAAGTGTCGAAATTAATCGACGCCACTAATTGTCAGACAGCCTACCAAATACGCGCTCACGGACGCTTTTGGCGGAACGATGGGCTAGCAAGCACGCGGCAAAATGTTTGGCTTTTTGCTTTCCCACTCCTGACATGATTTTCCATGAAAGAGTTCGGATATTTATCGCGGTTGTCACGGCGTGTCTAAATATTAGCTCCCGTGACCCCCGAAATTGACGCCCCATCTGGCGCCGGCGGCAAAATTCTTATACGGCAACAATTTGTGGTAAAAAAATTAAAAATATTTAAGTCGCCGAACCCCATGCACGCAGTACGTCGAAAGAGGAAGTTGACCATGCTGTTCACGCGGTGTGTTTGTAGCGAGGTGCGAGATGATGCGACATTGCAACAGAAATATCAGAAGCGTCAATTTTGAGGTCCGGTTAGCCAATGTTGAAATTCAGACCAAGTCAGCATAACAAATTTTAACCCGTACCTCATGTCTGATATAAGAACTTTTGCACAACGGTCGTCTCCACCGAGTCCGAAATACGCACAAGTTTCACACTAATTTTAACTCCGTACATTTTTATTCGTCATCAGAAAACTAGAAAATTTGAACAGAACTCAACGTGAGGCCGCCCGGCGACGTATGTCCGATTGGAAGAAAATTTTGGTGGCTGTCACGTCACGTGGCCTGAAGCAGCACGTGCGGTGTGAATTTAGTGTAGGTCAAAATCAGATTACAGAACTTTGTTGTGAGTAAACAAAAGTTCACCATTTTTTGGCACAAAGCGGGACTGATTGCAGTCATTCAATTCAATTCAATTGTGGACATCAATTAAAGTCAATTGTCGACATCTTAGCGTTCGCGCTAACGGCTGCATGGAGCATCACTGATGCCTCAGCCGTTAGCGAATTTTGAGCATTCAAAAATTCAAGTTATTATTTTACACATTTATGTGAATGTTGTTATAGGCCTGAAACACCAACTTAAAACAGAATATTATTTTAATTTTTCGACTCGAATTGGGGTTGCAAATACTATTGATTGCTGCTTCGATGTTGTAGTGGACGTGGCGGGAATTGCATTGCCCCCTCCCCCTCCCTGTTGTAACTGTGTCGCCGCCTATGACGCCTGCCACTGCTCGTGGTAACCACGAAGCAATGTCGCGTGCTTGATGATCGATCGCTCGACACGGCTGGATGGCCGGCTTATGTTTGAACCAATCACTGAGAGCATTTTTTCCCAACAAAAATAGCCCAATACTTTGACAAAGCGTGTAAAGTGTAGTCTGTTTTTTCTTCTTCTGCTGTTGTTGTTGGTTTTGCACAGTAACGGTTTCATCGCTTGTGTGTACTGAAAATTTGTTTATTTGTTTTTTGGTTGTGATTTTTTTTCTTATCATAGCAGTAATTCTTACTTAAATCGTATAATGGCAGAGCAAATCACGTAGTCACATCAGTATCAGTTTTAACATTATCAACATGTCACTGACTAGCCAATGACCATTACTAAAATTTTGATTAGACTAACTTAACTTGATCTGACGTGAAGTGTTCACTGACAGCAGTGATACCATACTAGAAGCGATTAACTGTCATAACTTTAAAAAAGATGACTAGTTCTCCACCATTTTAAAATATTATTTAAATGCCGGAAAATTTAACATAGGCCTAGTTGGTTAAATACTTGTACTTCCAACCTATTTCAGTAGTATTTAAATACTATTTACTGTTTCAGTAGTAACAGCACTGGTTCTTAGTTTTATCCGCCATGTTTATTATTTCTATGCATTTGGGGGTTAAAGCGAAAAGAAGAGAGAGCTTTAGTTAAGCTTTGCTTCGGGGACACGCGTACATAGATAGACTGGAAGGTACAGTGTATTCGTGTGACGAACGAATGAGCCAACGGAACGAACGCAAGACGTATCAGCCTCTCCCGGGAACTACAGCAGCAGCAGCAGCAACAGAGGTCTGCGGACCACGGACTGCGATCCACAACTAGAACAGAAACCAAAGTAATTCGGCAAAAGTCGGCATCGCTAACCTATTCTGCCACGTGTAAAAACGTAAAGCCGCTTTCCAAGGTTCATAGGCCGGCGCTGATCTCCGTTTCCTTAGCCCTCAGCCAGACACCAGTTTACACTGCGAGACCACGGATACGGGGCTAGTGCATCACGCGGTGTGCCTGTTTAGGTCCCAGCTTTCGTTCGTACTAATTGCATCTACCCACTACGGGACGGCCAAGCTGAGCTAACCTGGATGGCTGGTTGCATACCAAGAGAGTTTACTTGTCTGCAGACGGTCACCCATTCACGCACTAACCGGGCCAGGCGTTGATTAACTTGTTTGTTGCTATCAACGATGTTATCAACTAAGCCAAACTGCCACGAGTGTAGCCTATCTGCACAATATGACAGCGAGGTCTCGTCTGCGGCTGGCTAGTGAGAACGGCGGACTGCAAGCGGACGGAACTGTGGCGGTTCCGCGTGACGGCGAGCGCGCAGTTGTGTGCGCCGGCGCCGGCCAGCTAACGAGACTGATGGTCCCGCGGCGACTCAACACACGACCTGCCGCAGAAGCAGCCATTTCGTTCGAAAATTCACTGCACTGCAGTATCGGTGCCTGCGACGCCCGACTGACACAGTACTGACTCTATCTATATGCATTCGCCTGTCACAGTCAGCTTACATCACACGCCGAGACTTCTATATATTTTTACAGCGTCTATAGACACGCGTAACGCCATAAACAATACTCCCGTCTATACTGCTTCGTCTGTGTTATGTCCCGTTTACACGAGGAAGCATACATGAAGCACACACGAAGCACACGTAGAGTCGTGAATGTTTGCAATATACACCATTATCAAGCCAGCTTTAAGTACGCTTCATGTGTGCTTCATGTATGCTTTCTCGTGTAAACGGGGTATTAAACTATTGTATACTCTGTCTGACTGGTATTGCAGAAGCAGACGTTGGGTGCGGTGGAAATTTGAACGGTCCTTTGATGGCCATTTTTGTCAGGAATATTCGTACTAAAATTATTAAAATCTGGTAATTACAATTCGATAATGTCCAGGAACTTTTTAAAACAATGCGTGTAGTTTCTAAGAAGTCCTCTAACGTCTCCTTTCGTGGGCATCAGTTCCAGCTTCCCAGCTGAGTTTATAGGTTTTTGAAAAAAATATAACGTCTTTTGCTAATAATATAGTCTAGGCCCTAGTCTTTTTAATGTTTTGTAATTTTTATGTTTTATTTTTTTGTGTTATTTTGCGTTTACGGTTATTTCATGCAGTAAAAGTTTCAAGTTTTGCTTGCTTACTTACTTACTCACCAGTACGTATTCCTGTGGTTCTGCGTCGTCGAGCGACGCAAAAAAAACTGTGTGTGTCGTGTGTCTATAATCTTCGATAAACCAGCGTGTTCTGTCTCACTCAGTTATTTAACTCACTGTTTCTGTCTGTGTTGATTTTATCTTGGCCAGCATTAAAGGCGCGTACAGAGCGACGTAACTGAACTGAACTGACATGGATTAGTTTTTGACGAACTGGCCAATGGGCACGCAGTAATGCATTACAGTAGGTACCGTTTAATGGCATTGCTCTACACTCACGTACATGTCAACCAATGACCAGTGAGCTCGCCCTTCTTGTCCATTGATCAGTTCGTCAAAACTTAAACCGTGCGAGTTCACTTCAGCTCAGTTCAGTTAAGTTGCTCTGTACGCGCCGAGTACTACCAATGGAGGACAGAATGGCAAAATATCGTGTCTATCGCTTTCTAACAAATCGTCCTAATTACACATTTTTTACAGTGAAAAAACATAAAATAATAAGTATTTATCTCATTAAAAATGAAATGTAACGAGCAAATTTATTAGCAAACGGTAAAACAACATTAAAAATGCTCGTGTATAGAAAGTTTTGTTTTTGATTTTTTTTGGAATGTCATTGACAATAAACGCCTGCCACTGATATAATATTATGCCACTTTGTCCAGTTTTGTTGCGGCTGCACTATATTTTCAACTTTCAGTGTTTGTAATATTGTCTGTGAAACAAAATGATCGATTGATGATTGGTTGACAAATGCAATGCGGTGTCAACTATTTTCAAATAAGTAGGACTACGCTGTTTAAATATTGTTCAGTTATAAAATATAATGATATAATAATATAATAATATTTAATATATTTTACTATGTTTTAATTAAATGTATGTCACTATTTATCTCCGCCAATCAGGTCCTGTTTTCGTAGCGTGTAGGCCTACTGTGCTCTGTGTTCGTGTGTGAAATATCTCAAGCAGTTTATGAACGGATCCGGCAGGATTACTCTGTCCGTGCACGTAAGTATTAATGTCACTAGGGCTACGTGATGAATGACTGTCGCCGTGTGTGGGTATTAATTGCTGTGCGTCCGTTAAATTGCTGCTTCCACTTCTCAGCGTATTTTATTACGCGGCCGTCGTAATAGGCCTCATCACCGGTCTTGCCCGTCCGTCCGTCTGTCCGTTTGTTTGTCTCATAGTGACTCTTAATTCTAAAACGACAAAACATTGAAACCCCAAACCGCTGTGAACGTTCCCCCAGGAGTAACCGGTGAGCCAATTTTCATCTGTTTTTGAGTTGTACAATCTACAGCGTGTTGGCTAGATAGGCGGATGGCCGCATAATGCATCTAGTCTGAAACTGTCACACGACAAGCTGCTTTGAGAATCAGTAGTCAATTAGCTGATCAATCAACAAACCAATTAATCAATAAATCATTCAATCAAAACAGACGTTATTTGAAATAGCCTACGCTGTTCCAGTCAGATGTGCCATTGCCAACCGCCAAGGCTAATCGCTGCTTCACGCGCCGGTAATGTTTTCTGAAACATTTTACATGCAAGTTAATAAGTGAGCAAGTACATATGGTTTACGTTTATTTGCCAACATAGTTTAAAATTAAGACATGAACAGTAAACAGCCGCCTGAATACTTCTATAACTCAACTATAGAAGACAGAACAGACAGAAAAAACACACAAATCAGACAGATTGATGACACACGATAAACTATTAGGCCTATGTTAACCATGTGTAAAATATCAGCCCAAATACTTTAAACATGTTCGCATGGTAGATGTAGTTAAATGTCAACGTAAGTTAGCTCTAAAACACAAAACATATCAAGCACAATATTTTTGAAAATATTTTTTCTGCAAGTAACCATCTATAAATACGTGTACAAAACGACAGAAATAAAATGCACTTTTTTCAGTTCGTTCGCTTAGTACACTCCTATAGACGATACTGAATTGAATAATTGGTATTTCAATTTAGTTCAGTTCAGTTTCTGTCACTGCGTACAGTAGTTTCTACGAAAATGTGTACATTACATGTTCTGTCCGTGTCCGGCCACTCTTAAGTCCTATCCTAAGTCAGCCAGTCAAGCGTTGACGTATTCAGTCTGTGATAACGGGTTCGTCATGGCCACAACAAGCAACAGTTTACCGCCTTTGCCCACTAAATATGGTGTTTACACGATCCAGCAAACGTCCAGCAAACTTCCAGCACATGTATTCAAAATACACGTGAATTGCTGGAAGTTTGCTGAAAGTTTGCTGGATCGTGTAAACACTCCATAATATAGCACGATGTATAGGCTACTGCTGGACAGTCTTCGATAAACGGGCGTCTAAACGGCTTTTGTTTTGGAGTATATACGGACCAAACTTTCCTTGCTTCGATTTGTGGTGAATGTTTAAGGAAAAGTAAGTAGGTGGTCGAGCAAAAATAACGACAGATAAGATCGTGTATTACGCGGAGCTTGGAGAGAGATTAAGTCGTACAGCTAAAGAGGTTGAGTGGTATAGAGAAATTTAGGTAAGAGAGAGAAAAAATTTTATATTCAAAAGGTTCATTTATAAAAGTCAGTGAAGGGATATGAGAATAGGAGTGCATGGCAGCCCATGAGTGAATCTAAGAGCTTTGACGTCAGCACAGTCAGGGGAGTTCTGGATCTATTTTAGACGATTAATCTGATACTTTGGAAGATTGCAGCATATAGAGTTATAACAGTCAAGTTTGGAGTGTGCGATGAAATGCAATGATACAACACGGTGTACAACATGTTGTACGATAAATCCACAACACATCGAAGTGGAGTAAGCTTAGAGGAGCTTGGGGACTTTTGCCAACTTTGGGGCGTCGCGGCGTCGGTCAAATTAGATTCTCTACTTCAGCGTCGCCGCTATGCAATTACCAGTCGATTTTCTGCGCCCGAGCTATAGGCGGCCCATCCCGTCTGCAGCGGCGCGTTATGCATCGCAGCGCCGACTTGATGTGGTCTTGCAGTCCGTCAGCTGCTGACAATGTTGTTCTCGTCGCTGTTGTGTTTGCGCGTCAACGAATCTGGATTCGATTACGACATAGCGACCACCACGATGACGTGGTCGGTTGTGTCCGATAAACACAGCTTGGGTTAAGGCTGAGTTTAATATTTTATTCCAAAAAATCGGCACACAAATCCAACTGTTTATCGAAAACATAGTTCAGAGGGGAAATGCTTAAATAACACTGTAGTAATGTTAAGTGTTACATAAATACATTGCAGCAGTATTCGAACTATAGTCCCGTTGTGTCCGATGAACGAAGCTTGTTATTTGGGTTATGCTTAAGCTTTATATGGGGTCAGAGTTACGTTTATGTTTCATTTAGTTACGATTTATGCACTTATTCCGTGAAAATACGTTTTCGGTTATTGGAAACAGGGTGCAACTTAAAAACTCTTGTTCTTTTTACATTCTTGGTCATTATTTTGTGCCATCAACGAAGTTTGTTATTTCATCAGCACATCTCACGCGTCTGTTGCAATTATCGCAAACTGAGATAAACGCTCGCATAACACGATTTCTCTTTCCTTGTGAAATTTTGCTGTTTTTCGTGTGCGTTTTGTACCGATAATTAAGTATAATAATGTTATTTGTCACCGTCGTGGTCGTCGTCACACCACTGCTAGTAATTGTTGTTGTTTCTGTTACTATTATTGTTTATATTATTACGATTATTATTTTTAAATCGCCGAAAAATGGCATAATTATGTGTGTCAAAGACTACTAGTTAAACGCCAACTCAAGCAGCATGCAGAGCGCGTTTGTCGTTGCAGATGGCGCGGTAAATGAATTACTTGCTTATAGGGTGTTTACACGATAAAGCAAACATCAAGCAAACTCAGAGCACACGTCGTTCACGTGCATTTTGAGTACGTTTGCTTTATCTTTGATTCATGCTTGCTTCATGTTTGCTTTATCGTGTAAACGGGGTATTACGTCAGCTGACTTACAATTCTAGTCGTAATCGTGAACATTAGTTCACTATCGATACCAGTGAGACCGATCGTACACGACAGTTAATAAGTTGATAAAATTCATCAAATTACAACCTTTAATGACCAGTTTAATTCGACAAAATGTCAGACAAAGATAGGCCTAGACAGACAGGTAGGACAGATATATACACAACGCATAACCAAATATGGTACAATATGACAGTAAGACAACGTTAAATATTAATCATAAACATACTTATGAAATCGTAAATAGACATTCTCAATAGCTTTATCAAGAGGGATAAAAACAGCACTCATACAATCACCGCTATTATCAGATAATAAAGCCGCCCAGAAAATATTATGCATAAACCCAGATTTAAAAAATAGACGCTTGTAAAATTTTACTTTTCTTACAAGAAATTCATAAGTAACATTAAGCCTACCAAGCCCATATATAACAGCTTTGACTGATTCCCATCGCTGATACCCAAAAATTCTACGAATAACGCTATTCCAACAAGCATTTAACTCAGCGATTTGTTTACTGTGCAATGACAGAGCAGGAGAGGCATACATTAATACAGACAGGCTATAAGCTTCCTGCAAGTTCAATAATGCTATTTCACTTATTCCCTCACTATGCGAAAATACAGAGTTACAAGCAGCATAGAAAGATCTTTTCAGTGGATTGATATCAAATTTCATAGTTTTTTTTCCAAATGCTAGATAAATGCCTAAATATTTAATATGGTCAAGCCATGCAATCTCCTCACTACCCAAAATCATGGGTGATATAACAACTCTAGACATTTTTCCAACAGCCATACAGTGACATTTACAAACATTAAACTGTAGAGAAATAATATTTGCAATTTCATGGCACTTATCCAACATCACTTGCAAGCCTATAACTGAAGGACTTATCAATATAATATCATCTGCATATAACAGACATCCAACAAACATACCACTAATATGACAACCAACATTCAAAATCTTCAACTTTACAATAAAAACATTCATAAAAACGTTAAAAATAGCAGGTGACAAGCAACTTCCTTGTCTCACCCCATTACCAACATAAAACCAGTCCGAAATCACATTATTCCATCTAACAGCAACAGCTAACTTACTATACCAGTTACACAAAACATCAATAATTATTACAGGAATTCCAGCATATAAAAGGGAATTATACAATTTTAAGTGATGTACCTTGTCAAAGGCTTTACTAATATCAAGAGATGCTATAAAACTGAACTTTCTTTGTCTACAAAGTACTGTACTGTGGTCTTCAGAGTGAAAATAGCATCTGTACAACCAATGCCGGTTTTGAAACCAAACTGCAGAGAATCGGTAGCAAGAGCATCATTACAGATATCTAGCACAATCATCTCGAAAAGCTTAGAAATGATAGGGGACAAAGTTATTGCACGATAATTATCCACGTTATTTAAACTGCCAGTTTTATCTTTAATTAACGGAATGCTGATACCATAACTGAAACTGTGTGGGACA
>Ga0209367_1005617_pt1 | contig 17365 bp, 10 predicted proteins | sample WorMetLIZISLAND2_FD_187412 | JGI IMG/M metagenome (GOLD analysis project Ga0209367, IMG submission 187412) | Marine gutless worms symbiont microbial communities from Max Planck institute for Marine Microbiology, Germany - Olavius geniculatus... ... | reverse complement strand
AGGTGTTGATACTTCTAAAATTAACACTACTTGGTAATGAATTCCAAACGTTTATAATGCGCTCACAGAAGAACGACGAGCGTGCACTATGATTTGTACGATGCTTGTAAAGTTTAAACTGATGACTGCGTGTTGACACAGCAGAACAAAACTCAAACAAATTTACATCTAGATCCACATGACCAAAAAGAATTTTAATAAATGTTTATGACGTTAATTTCGATCAGGCCTAACGTTTAACAACAGATCTATTTTTGTCTACATTGCATGGTTTTAGCTCGATACCCTAGGTTAGGTGGAAATTGCAGGCATTGTGGGAATGTGATACGGTGGCTGCACCCTTAGTTGGGTTCAAGTAAGTCTCCCCGAAAGGTGTCTGAAAAACTGCATGATCGTCTGATGAAAAGAAAAAACTATAATGCTAGTGACAGCGCCGAAAGCGTAGTTCGTCTCAGTTCTTCGTTAGGCCTAAGTATCAATCGCCAGATGTCGCCGTTGAGCTAAACGCTATCTCTTGTCCGTTTTGTCTTCCTTTTGACGCGGTTCTGAGCTTACATTTACCGTGGTACACTTGAATTTTATCTCAATTCAACTCAGCCAGCCGACCTTCAGCTGGAACCGAAGCGACAAGACTGCAAGAGAGACCTGCACATAGCCTACTGCACCAGGTCAACTCAGCCTCCTGTCCTCGGCGGGAACTGAGGCGCTGCGTGTGTAAGACCCAGCTATAACGCGTAGAAGAGCACCGATCAGTCACTATACCGCGACGTGTCAGGTGCGTCATGGAGCAAAGCTATACATACATACATACATAAGTTTTATTTCAGACAACGAGGTCCATACATATACACATAAAATACACATACACTTATACAATAAAACCTAAACTAGGAAATAAAAAAAGAAGAAAAGAAAAGAAAATTCACTAGATGTCTAAAACACGCAAATATGCCACTAACTGATTAGAACAACCATTATACATTTTCATAAACGTAAACCTACTATTTGTAATCGATGTTTCAAAGCTAGAAGAGCCAGATCCAGAAGCATTTGTGTAACACTATGATATCGACTATACCCAAAAAACATCTTCGTGCATCTATTATATGCAGACTTAAGTTTATTAATGACAGTAGTTTTATAAAACTTCCACAATCCTGTATCATATAAGCATAAACAGTATGATCTGAAAAGCACTCTCTTTTCATCCATTGAGCATTTGCCAAACCTGCGAATTAGCATATTGGTACGATAAAACAAACTACGTATTTCTCCATCCTGCGTAGCATTTTCGCAGTCGACGTCTTCAGTTGACAAGACTTAAATCCGACCATAGCTTTGAAATTAACTGCCTGTGTCGCTTGTTTGTCCACCCCGACCTTTATTACTGCGCGAAGTACAGGGTGGGTCAAAAAAGTAAGCCATTGCACTTTGTCCATATCTTCGCTAAATATTGATCAATTTTCGCAATTTTTCATCAGTGGACTCTGTAAAAAATTGCTACTCAGTGGCATGCACACCACACTTATTATGTCGCTACACTACCTTGTAAAATATAAACATCCAAAAAACATACAACATCTACAGATGGACAAAGGTCTAATGTTAAATCTTTTAAGTATTTAACTTAAATGTTAAAATATGAGTTATAGTAAATATCACAAACATTGTTGGACATATTAAACACTTCAGATAATTTCAACTATTTTGCTGTGCACTAATTTTCAATGTACACTAATGCTGGTTGGTGGCTGCAATCTTGCTCAGTTAACTGCATGAGCATACAGAGCAATGTATTTCAATTGTGCGGCCCTGTAAGCTGTGCACTATTTTTTGAAACATGAAAACTTACTCCGTAGGTACACCTAAACCTTTTAGTCACTTATTATAACTTATATTTAACATTTTACTTAAATACTTTAAAAATTTACCGCTGGACCTTATTACCATCTGTAGATATAGTACGTTTTTAGATATTTATATTTTACAAGGTATAATGTGGCATCGCAGCGATATAATAGGTGTGATGTGCTTGTCACTGCGTAGCAAATTTCTTTTAGAGTCTACTAGTGAAAAAATGTGAAAATTGGTCAATATTTAGCAAAGATATGAAAAAAAGTACAATAGCTTACTTTTTGGCCCACCCTGTAGACCTGTCGCCTATGTTGTATGCATTTCCTTGTTTATAAGTCATTGGTCGGGCGAAATCTTGCCAATATTGGAGAAAACAAGATAATGTTTATACGAACACGGAGTCTGTCCAATGCATTATGCATTTCAATAGTTCACAATAGGGGCCTATAGTCCGTATAAATATTTATATTTTATAATCAGTGCGCTGTTTAGACCGGTAGAAAAAAAATCAAACAGTTTAATGTCAAATTGTACAGCAGCAATGATCCTTTCATCCTTCTCTATTATTTTAACTAAACAATGAACATTGTCAATCACGAGACACGCATTCGATTCGTCACAGGCACTTTACTACATGTATAAATGGTCCATCGTCACCATGCGTCTGTCTTGCACAGTTATGGAGATATGTCGCCTCAAATATTGGACGCACGGACGTGGACACGAAAAGATAGATGGAAGAAGGGAAACCGAAAGAGGAAGGGGGAGGGGAAGGAAAGGGAAAAGGAAAGTGGAAAGAGAAAAGGAAGAGAAAGGGGGAGGAGAAAAGAAATGGGAGGTAAAGGAAAGGGGAAGGGAAATGGAAGGAAAAGGAAAAGGGGCAAAAGAAGGGAAAGAGGAAGGAAAAGAAAAAAGACGAAGAAGAAAGGGAAAGGGGAAGAGGAAGGAAAAGGGTATGGAGAAGGGGAAGGGAAAGGGAAAGGAAAATGGGGAAGGGGAAAGGGAGGAGAATGGGAAGGGAAAGAGAAGGTGGAAAGAAGATAGCTTAAGAAATGTTGGAAGCACGGACACACGGACACTCAGGTGATTTTATACTTTGTCCAATGCTATGCATTGCATTGGACAGACAATAAACTGAACTCCAACATATTTCAAGTCATTACTCTTTAGCCCATTCAAGTGATTGCTAGCAATTTTTAAGATTCGTAATCAGTGTGTTGGGGCGGTGCGCTGCAACTGATAGGCATAGCCTAAGCTTATATATTAACCAGTCCTATATTAAACCAACCTTAACTAGCCATAGCCTAAACATAGTTTTTTTCACTGAACATTTAGCTTACTGTTGACGTGAGCGTCGAATTTCTTACCAGCCCTGCCAGAAAGTAGGCCCAGGATAATTAGTAATTAACATGAAATCCGCACAGAAAACTCAGTTGCCGACTTTTTGTTCGTTTTCAGCGCCTGTAAAATTGATAAGCGAATAGACCTAAGCGATTTCTCTTGACGATGCTAAGGCATAATTATGACTCATCAGTGCAGCATAGAGGCCTCGAAATGAGAAAATAATGGGAAAAAACTTTTGTACTTTTTAAACGTTGTATAAAGAAACGTGGCGGTTGTTTTACTTGACGCGAAGTTAACGCACTGACTAAATCCATTCTTTCAGCCTTTCAGGACCCTGTTTTTCCTATTTATCAAAATTTGTCATCGCATGTAACTTGTAAGCAAGCATTATTTTAAATATAATATTCGCTATTACTTTATTTGTGCATTTTTTTTAAAATTTTATAAACAAGTAAGGTAAATTGCCGTCATTTTGCACTGACCGGTCAACGCATATTAAAAATAAAAAGCTGACAAAGCGATAAAGGCGCTTTGAAAAAAAAACTGTTTTCAAAGGTTAATTACAAGTTAGGCCTAGAAGCACTGCAGCAATGTTTACGTGACGACGGTCGTTCGACAATCGTCTCGGTGACGTCACGCGCTGTCTGATGACGTCACACCGGAAGACACCGGAGCGCTAATGTTTAGTCAGCCCTGCAGTCGGTGCGCGCTGCAGTGGCGTAGGCAGGGGGCGGGTGCACCGGGTGCACGAGGTAAGTGTACCTCCACCTCCAAGATGACTTGAGTCACAGCTTTGGGCAACGTCTGTAGCAGTAGCAATGTAGTTTTTTGCGGAAAATCGACGATATTTGCAGTCACTAGACGCGTTTTCTGGACTCTCACTGCGTCCAAAATGAATCTGCAGTCGGGGCTGTGTTCTGAACCCCACTGGCGGAGCTTGCAGCACTCCCCCAGACTTCGCAAAATGGTAGATAGGGGCTCATTGCTCCCTTGTGCTTTTTTCCAAAAACCCTATCTTTAGCTATCGGCCTTCAGACTCAAACTTCGACCGTGAGTGCATTCCTATTGTTCCAAGACGTGGGCCTATTTCTGGCAACGCCACTGGCTCGCTGCCGTCTCGTTTGGTCTGGTGCCCCGCTGGTGGTAGTTGTCGACCTGCGTGTGTTGCGCAACGAAATCGTCGTCCACGGAACAACGTACGTGTGCTGTGCTATCTGCTACCTGCTGCACGTACGTCGTTGTTCCTTCCTTCCGCTCGGGCTGGGCGCCGGATCGAGTGCTTTCTGCTTTGCCTCGCTGAAGCAGTTACCGACCGTCAAGATTCGCGGTCTGCATGCCGCCTGCTGACAATCGTGTCCCGGCCAACAGCTAGCAGTAGCACTGGCAGTTTTGAGATGCATTATAATCGCAAATAACCAGGGGCATATTCAGGGTATCTGGGTAAAGAACGGTTGTACGACTTGTGCCTTAGATCACCGTTAAAAATGTAGGCCCTTACATCAGAAATCCAATACACTCGCTTTTTTCACATTTCTAAATGCGGCTCTGATTACTGGTCAACGAGACGATGTATAACGACATCCCTCAGATCCATGCATTAATTTCCTACTGCGGCGACGGCTGCTGCGGTAGCGGCTAAGTCGGTCAGCAGAGAGCGACGCCGGTACTGCTGATAAAGCTGATCGGTTCGGTGCGTTCTTTCCGGTCGTTAGTGCGATTTGGTCACGTGCGTCGTCGTCGTCGACTGGTCGCTAATTGGCAGCGCTCAAGCGTCTTGCAGCGCTGGAGCCAGTGCTTGCTGTGTACAGTCGCAGAAAATTACAGACGCCAACGCCGTCGTCGTCGTAGCCGCAAGCAACCGGTCTGCAGTCGCCGACGTAAACCGACCAATTTCTGCAAGCCCTCGGCTGCACACTTCCCAGCTTCGCTCAGCTGTGTGTATAACCTATGGCGTCGTGGCAGGGAAAGAAAGGCAGGGGAGAGCAAAATTTGGGCTGTATGAAATCCTTTTCTTGTCGCAAAATTTTCGCCAAAAATGCTAAATTTAGGGCAGAAAACCCCTATTTTGGGAAAAACTAAAAAAATAACATTTTAAGCACTCTATCAAAAATTTGCAGCTGTTTGTCGGAATTTAGTCGAAAATCTGGATTGTTTCTCGGAAAATTGCAACTTTTTGCTTCGCCTACTTTTTTAATCCACGAACGACGTCGACATAATTTAGGCCAACTGTGCTGAAGACTGCTCGCATATTATGAAACGTTGCAATCAACTTAGCACGCCACATAATTTTGTAAATCATTGCATACCGATACTGGACTCTGCATAAACTATCGCAAACGACTTAAATGTTCCGACCAACTTGACCAAGAAACTGATACAAGAATCTAGTCTCACGGTGCATTACAAGCAATGTAAAAGTAAACTTTCGGTTGAAATTAAAAATAAGTACACGATGTATGTGCATAGAGCTAGGCGGACTGCCGCATACAATGTCGCCACTGGGTCGACATGTTTGCTAATCATAAACTCGTTGGCCTCTTATGACCCGTCAGTGTACATAATACATAGATGGTGTGACGTGCATCTGCTGTGTTCAGTGTTCGACGGGAGAGCACCTACACGTAACATAACGTAACGTCAGACGTCATGCTGCAGATAGTAACGTAACGATGCTAATCTTCTGTTCTTCACCATGACTTGCAGTTTCTGCAACTACACGGCTGCTGACGCTGACCGTCTGTGACTTGCATGCGCGCATGTTATTCCGCCTTTTGTTACTTGTGCACGTTGTGTGACAGGGTCTGTCTGCCCGTCTGTCTGTCTGTCTCTTTCTTTCTCTCCCCGTGTCGGCTGGATAAATCGAAAAGTTGTGAACGGATTTTGATACAAAAAAAGCATTGCCTAGACAGGTTGGGCATGGCTCAAAAATCAACTAATCAGAGTTCAGTGGAAATCTAGAGTAGGCCTATCTTGTAAATTTTGGAGCACAAAATTTTTTACCATCAGGAAATAGGTAGTAATGCAGTGTATCTCTGCAAGTTATCAACATATCATTTTGACGAAATTTTACAGGGGTGTAGAACCAAACCATTCAAATTCTATCGGCGATCGGATGCAAAATCCGGATCGAAAGACCCTGAATTCGCCTCATATACGCGCACCTGCTGCATTGAGTCCTTGTTGTGTTCACCAGGTGAGCTGCGAGCGCACCATTTTCGGCGGACATTCGTGCTGTCCCAGCGTTGTCGTAAGGTAGACAGTTCATACATATAATCTGTTCTGTATTGTGCGCTGAGTGCAATAACAAAATGACAATTCTTACAAATAGACGTTTTTACCAGCACAGCACATATGTATTGTGTTGCGGAATTTTCATTTGTTAGAAAAGACCAGTGAAAACTTATTTATGGCTGTTAAGATTTGGTAGATTAATCATCTGAAATCAATCCATGCACGCTTTACGACCCTTAACCGTACGCAGCCACAAATTACTATTCACAATTAAGCGGTTAAATGAGGCAGGTGTATTTAAAAAGTTCTGTGCCAGGCTGCATGCCAGCTGACTGAGAATGGCAGGTAAACACGAAAACGTTTCGGTACGTTCTCGTAGTTTTGCAGTAGCCGCCCATGCACCCTCACTTTGAAATGCACTTCCTTTGGACATTCGAAAGTGCACTTTTATGTGCCGAATCGAATTCGTCGCCAACTCAAAACATTTCTCTACATTGTCTATTTCAGGCCATCTTGGCGTCTCGCTAAACCCTTGTGCCAGAGCATTAAAGAAAATATAGCTTTTATGGGAATCCATCTCAAAGCGATAGAGTATCACCTGCCATATGTGGTCACACATGTGAGATTCCACCACGACCCGAAACACAGGTAAACGCGCCTCGCTTTTCGTTGACATTATTCGCTGTGAAAATTTACTCAGTTGATCCAGAGATGTCAGAAGTTATTTCTGCGCTGTTTTCGTAGCGCTGCGGTAAGTGGACGCATTGAATGATAACGTCGTGGGTGGTGAGACTGGGACGTCGATGTCGCCGCTGTCATCGCACACAAGGCTCTCGACGACTGTGCGTTTATTCAGCGATCGGTCGACGGCGCTAACGAGCGACGACCACCGTGCTGGTCTGCCAGCGAGTGCAGGATGCGGCCGAGCGTAAGCCGATGAGTCTGCATGATGAACCCGCCGGGACTACACGCACGCACTTGCCTTGCTTCACCCGCCCGCGGGCAGAAGAGTCTAGGACCGCGTACGCGCGTGACATCGTGCCGCTTAGTCGCAGCCAATCGAGCGTGACGTATCAATGGCGCCGGTCCGATCGTGCGTGTAATAACGACCTCCTCATCGTTCGCTGTCTCTCTTTCTCTCACGATCGAGTGCAGAGCGTCTTACAGTAGCCTACCAGAGACGATGGTGATGATGAACAAAACCAACCAGCAGCAGTGACAATTATTGCTGACAACGCCCGGCCGGCCGGCATATGTTTGCGTTTCGGCTGCGCGTTCTGCCTCTATTCTTTACATCCATTGAATTAACTCATGTCACATCGCTTTCGCTCATCCCTTTCCCTCTCGCCTCAAAACACTCGAGCATAAATCATCCGATTCCCTGACAATGAGGATTTAACCGGAATCAATTTACCTGTCATAAAGCGGTTGCGCGGCTGTCATTCGGGATACCGCGGTGCAATGCTCTCGATGCCCGAATCAGTTATTTAAAGCCCACATTTCCAGAACATGCAATAAGCAGTTTACTTATTAATGAGTCTTATCTGTCGTTGAGTTAACTCATAAGTTGAAATCGCAGCTAAAGAGTTGTATGTAAAATTGTATTTTAACGAATTAATATAGCTCTATGAATTTCTTTAACAAACAATCTTTATTGTCGTGACGACATCTAGCAGAGAACAAAAATTGTTACGAGGAAGACTACAACGATTACCAAAACATGAGCATAACAATAGCCTAATAAAATAAAGTTTGTATTATGACAACTTTCTGGCCGACAAAGCCTGCGTTCATCATCGACCTCGGCACCGGCTGTATACGACTGACACGGATCTCCACGATCGGCGACCGAGCGTTCCCCGTCGCTGCAGCAAGAACGTGGAACAGTCTGCCATCAGAAGTGACGTCTTCAAAGTGTCTACAAACATTTGAGACTAAACTCAAGACTCATTTGTTTTAGCCGACCGTACTTTAGTAAAGGCATGGTTGGCATGTTTGTCATCCGTCTGTCCGTCTGTCCGTCCGTCTGTAACGGATGTATTGTGGCTAACGGGTTGGGCGTAGGGGAGAAGACGAATAATTAGCCATGGGTCTTAAACTTGGGCATGTAAAATTTTAGCCATCTACTTTAAGGGAAACTTTTTTTTCAAATTGGGGGTTGAATGGACGGAGGCAAAAAAAAGTGTGCGTTATCCAACCGAAAACTGGCTATATCACGGAAACGATGAGAGATACGGCCTAGGTTACTATTAATCACTAATAGAAAGTCGCATACTTCCTGTCGGATTGGATAAAAATCATTGACCTTGGATAACCTTGATAACCCAATATGCAATGCCAAGCGTGCGGTGTTGTGGCTAAACGTTAAGTCGTAGGAGGTATGCGATGGTACCATCAGGCTGTCAATAGTAATCATGTGTCAATCTGCAGCGGTTTGGCCGCAGTTTTGAATGGAATGTTTAAAGCTATAAGTGGCCGTATCTCGGAAACCGGGAGAGACTTGGCCTAGGTTACTATTAATCACTAATAAGAAGTGGCATACGTTGTGTCAGATTAGATGGAAATTATTGACCTTGGGTGACCTTGAAGGCCGTTACGCGTTATTGCGGCTAAACGATGCGAAATAGGGCCTAAGTTGATCACTAATAGGAAGTAGCATATTGGCTTTTAAATAACATGAAAATCATTCACCTTAAATGACCTTGGAGGTCAGTGCAACAAGAACTGTATAGGCTGTAGCGTGTCTTTCCGAGCAAGGCGTTTTCATTGTGAGAGATATTTGCAAAACCTGCGTCCGATGTTAATATTTTCCTTGTTCATTTACTCTGTAGCTGTTTCTATCACCTGGCGAGATGACCACGTGCGATGTCTCTTATATTAGAGGTCATTGTGGCTTTCGAGACAGCGTTCCGTTGATATAGCGTGCATAAAACTGTGTCATTTCTGACAAATTGCTTTTCTCCGTGACTGGAAATCGGACGCTTGGTTTCAGACGTAGGCGGTACTAGCGATAGCTGGGCTTCTTGTCTTTCTCCTTTCCACTATTGACTGTAAAGTAACTGCGTTGTCACAGGCATTTTTTCATTCTAAATGCATTGTGTTGTATTGTATGAAATTTTATGCAGCAAACTGGTTTTTGTTTTAATCTTCAATAAATGATTGTGAGAGAAACAAGCAGCGTCTTGACTTTTTCCTTTTGTCGTTCATATCCAGACCTACAGTACTTGTCTGACAATTTAATGACGTGGACCAGAAATCCTAATGTTTATTATTTAGGCCACGTTAAACCTCTCTGTGACGAAGATGATGACGATGACGATCATTTAGCATGGCAAGTCGTGCTGACGTTGAAGAAATCGATGGCGATGCGGTCGCTGTCATCATCATCATCATCGTCATCGTGACGTCACACGTGACGCAAGTCATGGGGCCGGTGCTGGTTGTCAGACACGGCAGGCAGCAGAGCCAGGCGGCGGCGCGTGTCACGGCATGTCGCCGGGCGAGACTCTGCGACCTCAACGCAGCTCGCTCGGCCCGCCGAGGATGCTTTCGACACACCGCTAACGAAACCAATTAGTGACGGTCAGTACGACGACGTCTGCATGGACTGGAGCGTTCTGAGGCGGTCACGAAGAGTTGGCGTAGCGTACTGCACGTTGTCGTAAACGTAACTCAACGCCGCCGTACCAGTTGATGTGTGGACCATGCAGCGACAGCAGCCGCCGCAGCATAGCGCTGACATGTAGACCGAGTGACAGCATACAGAAAGCCTATACTCAAGATGCCTGTTCACTCACGTTCATTCAAGGCTGCTTTACCCGTGCATAGCCCATAGCTTACTTAGCTCCTATTTCCTGTCGCAGCATGCAGCAACAATGGGGCTTGCACATGCGCAATAGAATTTAAAGTTGCGTTCTCACGCGCGTGAACGATCTCAATTGACTGTTCAATCAAGCCCTAATCCAAGCGCTACCTCACTCTAGAAGAGCGGATACATTTGAGATCGTCCAATCGTGCGTTAACGCACGCACTGAGAACGCACTTAAAAAGAAAACGACTGGAGATGGTCGCCGTCGATTCCTTTTACTGTTTATCACAGAGGAGAACGTGGTGATAAAAACTTGCAGAAAACTTAGTTTTAAAAGCATTAGCCAATGTTACTGAAAATGATAATTCAAAGGCTGAGAAAAGGATCGAGATTTTGAGGGCATATATAAAGATCGTATGTCTTGTTCTGTGGATTTGTGACGACATTATGTTGGCGCCAATGCGTGTTGCTAAGTAATCCGTGGGATCAAAGATGACATCGCATTTTGTGGCTTGGATTGGCACCCGCTTTTGTCGCTCGAGAAGACGAGCACGTATAGAATCTCTCGTGGCGTCCTCTCAGCAATATCGCGTTACTCTAGCAGCCTCAAATAAACGAATCTCCCACCTATAGGAATAGTACGATGTCAGCAACGTATCAAAGTGAATCGTGCGATTGAAGGGTGTGCGAAATGCGCAGTATACTTAAAGCAGGCACGACACTTCGTGGCAAAATACTGTAGCCGTGTTAAACGCGATACAAGCGATCACGTGAACAATGTGTCTGTCAAACTCCATGCTGTGAATCCAAATGACAAATCTTGTGTTGTCAATTAAATGCGATAATTTCTTGCCGTAATTTGTTTCTTACGCATTCAGTTTAATTCATTTTATCCGAAACAGGAGCGTCCACTCCATTGACCGATGGAGGCAAATGTCTTTTGGAAAAAGTTGGGGGAAGTAAAAAATTGAAAACTGGGGAGAAATTTTGTCGATGGCAAATTGCCTAAAATACCAAAATACGCATAACACAAAATGCGACAATTCTGCAATGCTTCAATTTTTTTTCTGTTCGCTTTGCTCGCAGATTACTCGTATAGCTCCCATTTTTTAAATTTGTGGTACCACCAATCCTTTTTTCCTTTTATTGCTTAAACTGCACTGAATTTAGTCAAGTAGCTCTTTGCAAACAAGTGAAATTGTTCTCACAAGATGTCATATTTAACGCAAAAATGCACCAAATTCAATTTCGGTTGGGGCTCCGCCCAGACCTCACTAGGGGAGCTTACAGCGCTCCCTCAGACCTCCTAGCTGGATTTAAGAGATCCTACTTTCAAAGAAAATGGACATAAATAAAAGACAAGAAAGGAAAAGGAAAGAAAAGGCAGTGGCGTGGACAAAAGAAGGGGAATTAGTCCCCCAATCCTTCAGACAAGACATAAGCATACGTTTAAACCATAGATGTAAAAAAGTTTCCAAAAAATTTTAAAAACCGTTAAAAACGTTTAAAAATCGTACACATTTAAAAAAAGTTTTAAAACGTTGAATAAAAACGCTATATAGCCCTAGTTTTTTCCACCTCTTGTTTAGTGCGAAATGTTGTAGGTGCAGTATAGCTGAAACTAGAAACAAAGAAATCTTTATTCAATTTCACTTTCAGCGAGGGTCATAAGACCAAGTATTTCTAGACCAACTAAGTAAACTACCACCACTGTCCGTTTTGTGGTCTCATAATGTGAGTTTCAAAGTGATTGATAAAATTATCAATAAACGTTTTAAAAAGTAAAAAAGTTAAAAACGTAAAAATTTGACAAAAAGGTGAAGAAACGTTTTTAGCATTTACGGTTTAAACTGCATGAAATTTGTTAAATTGGTCAGTTTATTCTTTGAAAAAATAATAAAAATTATTGCCACCAGATCTTGTCTTTTAAAGCTAAAATGCACCAGATTCGATTTCGGGCTGGGGGAGATCACAACGCTCCCCCAGACCCTCTAGCTGCATTTCAGGGGTCTTACTTCTAAAGAAAAGGCTGGGGAAAAAAGAGAACATAGGGAGGGATAAGAAAAAAAGAAGAAAAACAAGAGGAACGAAAGGGAAAGGGGAAAAGAGAGGAAAACTAGCAAGGTCAAAATACACGTTTCTGACTACGCCACTGAAAAAAAGAGGGAAGGGCAACGAAACGGGAGATAATAGAAAGAACGAAAAAATTAAGGGGAGAAGGGAAGGGGAGGGCGTCAGAGTTGGGGGAAGGTTGCCTCCTGGCGTTGAAGGGGGGGATGGACGCCCCTGATCCGAAATACAGCGTGTAATAAGATATGGGCCAAGACTTTCCGGCAAAAACTTTCAGTTACAATTGCGCCGCGATAAAAATAAATATTTTTTCTGACTGCAGTAGTAGCAGTACATCATAACTGAAAATTTTTTTCACAGCAGTCACTTTCGCTAAAAACCAAATAGCGTAAACAAAATGTCTGAATCCCATATACGTATGAAAACATGCAGATTACTCTGGAAATCTAATCTGTTGCTTCTTGCTCCAATACTTCCTGTGTAATGTTGGTAACAGATAAACGAAAAAAAATCAAACTATAGATCAGACTAAATGTATGAGCGAACGCTCAGAGCCACGGAAGTTAAATGATGTGAAGATTATTGCGTCAGAAGTACAGAATTACACATATCCGATGGCAAGCGTTGCTCGCGACAAGCTTCGATCTGTTTGATTGATAGATAGAGATTGATTGATTAATTGGTATGCATGCGACCGCATGGTGCCGACTGAAAGCATTGCATGCTCGCTTTTGTCTTGGAATTAAAGACTCGCGGTTTAGAGCGAGAGCTCATTATACGTCGTCAGTGACTGCAGCTAGTCGGTATAATTAGTAAGCATCGCGGAGGAGGCGGCGACAGAGCAGATGCTGCTGCGGCTGCTGCGGCTGTGATTACAGACTCCGTGCAACGCAACGAGTTGTTGTCCACTCCGACTGCACGATGAGCCCTCACGACAAACACCCCCGTGACATAACCTCTTTGCGACAGTCAGTAAATATACGAGCAAGTTTAAAGCAGCGGAGCGCCACTGCGAGAACACTGTGCAAAGTACAGATTATAGAGGGTGGGCTTGGAAATGGATAAAAGATGAGTCTTTAGCTTCACTTTTCGTGGCTGTTTTCCGGTCCAGTATGAAGTTCAAGGTGCGGAAGTGACATGTTCATGCGAACTGTTTTAGACACGATCAGCAGCGAACGGAAAAGCTTGGTCGCCAACTGTTGACAAATCAGTTAGTGACCAAATCGGTGAAAATCTTCCCCTCCCCTTTGAGTGCATGTTTTTTTAGTGTATTTTATTGTGTGCTGCTGCCTTTTGGCGTAATAAACGATGATGATAACACGTGTGCTGCATATGCGCCTTACCTTAACTTACCTTACCTCCTGGGTGGGGAGGCTCTTACACCTGCCCAGCGCTGAGGCCATATCAGTTCGGCCCAATGCGCATCCCCGAATGTAACCATAAGGTTACAGGTAGCGGCTATAAAGCCGTAGACTGCTGTGAAGCCCTTAATAGACGGCTGTAAAGCCGTAGTCAGCTGTGAAGTTGAAACTAGCACAAAAGCACTGGTAACGTGTAGCAAATCTGCTGTCATGGGTTTGGTCAGATCTTAGTTAGCTCCTACCCTCCAGATTTCAGAAATTTTTCGGGTCATCGGTGCAAAGCTCCACCACCACGACAAGGTGGCTGACTACGATGGGGTGCATATATGCGCATTCATTGAGTTTTTTCTCTAGTTAGTTTGTCTTGCATAAATTTCTCTGTAATGCTTGAATGACGAATGTGGTGGTTAAAGACTAGCTGACACGCAGACTCGTAAAAAACACGAATGACATGCACAGCATGATATAATGTGCCCTGATTCTTTCTTATGCGCCCTGATTCTTTCTGAGACTTTGGCGCTTTATAAATCATTTACTTACTTACTTACTTACACAGTGAAACACTAAAATATGGCGTAGCAGAGGGAGTTTTGTCGTAGTGTGCTTTCGTCGTGAGGGGGAGTTTGTCCGTATCTCGTCCCCTCGGCAGCGCCTGGTATCCGACTCACGTTTAGTGTCATCATCATCGGAACCGGATTAATGCAGTTCACATCTCTGCCACTTTCATGCAGTCGCCAGTCATGTTGGGCTGGGTCGGGACAGCAGCTTCTGCAGCTGGTCCGTGAGATGGACAGCTTGTCGACAGGATGAAAACGCGACGCGGCCGCGATGAGAGTTGTGATCGGCGGCCGATGAATAATATATGAGAAATACTACGTGCTAAACACACCGCCCGGGCTTACCGAACACAGGACGGAAACCGCGGCGATGATTTAGATGTGATATAATAATGTCGATGGTTGATAATTGCAGAGTCGATGAGCCGAGTGAGTGATGACGGAAGACCGGTGCGGCTTGTAACTGCGCCGGGCCACACAGATCAAGACAGTCAATCTGTCAATCACGTTCACGCCAGCGATCGACGCACTGCAGTGAGAAACGTCTACTGATGGCATTTTCCAGTTTTAAAGGTAAAGAAGGTAAAAACTGAAAAAATGTCGGCTCACTGCCGACATATTAGGCGGCTGTCCGTCTAAAGCGTAACCGTATAACTAAACCAGAACTCTGATTTTTGATCTTTTAAACCATCAGCTGGCACACCGGTTTTTTTTTCAGTCACGGGGAACAAACATTTACACTGATTCTGGTTTTCTGTGCCTTTTTTAGCTGACCGCACTTACGTAACGGTCCAGTTTATAGTACGAGTTGTCGTCTGTATGCGTGTGTATGTCTGTCCGTCTGTCAGTCGTCCGTCACGGATATATTGTGGCTAAACGGTGCGAGATAGAAGTAAGTTGCCTTTAATCACTAAGAGGAAGTCGCATATTGGCTTTCAAATGACATGAAAATCATTGACTTTAGACGACATTGAAAGGTCATAACGTAGTAGGGTATGCCAATCGTGCGGTATTGTGGCTAAACAGTAAGTCGTGGGAAGTCGTCGATAGTATCATCGGATAGGGCGTTGGCGATTTCCTATAGGCTGTTGATAATAACCACGTCGCCATCTACAGCGGTTTGACCGCAATTTTCAGTGGGAAGTTTTAAGCTGTAAGTGGCCATATCTCGGAAATGGTGAGAAATTAATCAGTAATTGGAAGTGTCATATTGGCTTTCAAATGACATGAAAATCATTGACCTTAGATCACTTTTAAAGTATTGTGGCTAATCGGTGCGATATTGATCACTAATAGGAAATCGCAAATGAAAATCATCGACCTCGAATGAGCTTCACAACCAGTACGGTCGGCTATCCTAGCGACAGCTAGACAGCTTGTTTAATTAGAATCCAGTTCAGGACAAACAGAGAGACGGACGAACGGATGGACAGGCAGACGCACAAACGATGCAGCCTGTCGATGTCGCTGTCGATGAATGTCGAGACATCAAAATGCGGGCGTGGTTCTGCAGATTGCGCGTCTGCTTAACTTTTACAACTTTCTTTAAAACGTGACGTTGTTTAACTTGCTTTAACCTTTTAGGTCCTTCGTTTGTCTATGGTCTTACATTTTCCAGCTATTGTTTTTTTCGTGGTCCGTCACTTTCAGCTCCTGCAGTAAATTTGGTGCTTCGAAAGCCTGACCTATTGCAACCTGAAGGGCTGGTTAGAAGTAAAACCTGTCACGTCAGCGATCGAGTTTTTTCTTGTCTTCGACCTACCAGCAGTACGAGGCGTAGGCGGTTGGTAGGTCAGTGGTGATTGTTTCAGCGTGTGTCGTAAAACAAACATTTGCCTTGTCGCTCGGCAGCGCGGCGATTGCATTGTTTACACGCGCCGACTGCTTGCACATGACGTCACGCGGCGCTGAAATCCATGAACTACAAACTGAATTGGGTGTATCTGAAACAGGGGTGCCGCTAATTTTGGGACACGGTGTAGGCCTATATAACTACAGCACCGAAGCTTTTCAACCAGTGCGTTGCAGACGATTTTCTCAATCAAGTTTGATAAAAGCAATAGAATGGCTATTATACAGTCTTACAGGGAATACATAAATATGTTCCTATAGCTAATGGTCTGTTTAGGCCTATTCTACCAGTTTGGAATCAGAGATGCAATAGCGTCATACTAGCGGTGATACAGTGCTGCTTTCAGTCTCGAGCGAATGCATTCTTGATCTGTCAGTCCGCCATGCAGTCCTTCGTTTGTCGCCCGCAGTGACGGTAATTTTTAGCAGATTTTCCACCGAACGTCGTCATTGTCGAGTGGCCACTAGACTGAGACTGGAGTGGAGTGGAGCGACTCGCACGGCGGGTGGCTGTGTATACGTCATGCCAGCAGCAGCAGCAGCAGCAGAAACCACAATAGCAGACTGTTGACAGATTGCACGACGCGCCGCATCCTTACGTACACCGTAGGCCTAGCTGTTTGCCGTTCTATGCACCGCGGCTACTGTCCACTCGCTGAAATGTTTATATGTTCAATATAACGTTCTCTGCAGTGTCTGAAAGTGAAAATATCTCAGCAGCAGCCTCAAAATTACGCAACTGAAATTTCACCTTCGCTCGAAACGCTGAAATAATCACCACATTCTGTCGACAAGCGCAAAAACTCAGACACTGAAGTGGCGCGTTCCATTTCCAAGTTGTAACTAACGCAGTATTTTGCAGTACGTCTTACGGGCAAACTATTTTAGTTCAAAGAAACTGTGCCATTCCGGCATATGTTATAGTTTAAATGTTGTTAAACCTAAACAACTACATGTGCACTGTGCAGTAAATAAGTAAGTGAGTAAGTAAGTAAAATAGTCTCGGCACTTGAAAAACTTTTGTCCGTTTGTGAAACAGAAGTAAAGTGGATGGATATGGTTATTAACACCAAGAAATCTTCGTGCTTGCGTGTTGGACCTCGTTATAAGGTTAACTGTAATAATATAATAAATATCGATAAAGCCAAACTGGAATGGCGTGACGAAATTAGGTATTTGGGGGTTTATATTACCTCGTCAAGTGTGTATTCTTGTTCTTTTAGGCATTCTAAACAAGCTGTTTATCGCAGTTTTAATGCTGTATTTGGAAAAGTTGGCAGGATTGCTAG
>Ga0209367_1005615_pt1 | contig 17378 bp, 15 predicted proteins | sample WorMetLIZISLAND2_FD_187412 | JGI IMG/M metagenome (GOLD analysis project Ga0209367, IMG submission 187412) | Marine gutless worms symbiont microbial communities from Max Planck institute for Marine Microbiology, Germany - Olavius geniculatus... ... | reverse complement strand
ACCTAAGTGTTTATATTATGAAATCGCGTTCGTTTAAATGTTGTTTGTCAAACCATAGAAAAGCTTTATACCGTTCTGCAAATGCTGTTTTTGGCAAAGTTGGTCGTGTTGCGTCAGAGGAAGTAACCTTGCAACTTATTAATAGGAAATGTATACCTAGCCTCATATACAGTCTTGAGGCATGCCCACTGGTTAAGTCAGAACTCTGTTCTTTAGACTTTGTTGTCAATAGGTTTTTTATGAAAATGTTTAGAACGAGCAACATGGATGTCATTAGTCAGTGTCAATGTTACTTTGATTTTAAATTACCAAGTACACTGTGGTCTAATCGCGTTAAGTCGCTTGATGTTAAATATGCCACCTGCGGGGGCAACTTTGTAGATTATAGCACCAATGTCAAATAATGGTTTTTGTTGGTGCTATTATTATTACGCATGTGTGTTTATTTATTTATTTTTCTTTTCCTGTTGTTAATTGCATGCATGTGCGTATGTATTAATCTATCGTTTCTTCGATGAATAAAGATGTATATATATTATCTCAAAAGTTGAAATGGAGTTTTCTTGGACGAACATTAATAAATCCCACAAGAAGAAAATTTACCAGCAATGTTTTGGACAACCCAAAATGCAGGGTAGCAATTGCCCTTTTCCTCCGTGTTCCCCTGCCACGATCGACGATGCCATCACTGCGCACCAAAGCCCGTGCTGACTGTCAGTGCGGTCCAGCGTTTGAGCTATGACGCTGGATAAGCATCGGCTGACTGGCTGGTCCTCCATGGGTGGACGGACGAGGGCACCTGTTCCGGTCAGCCAGGCTGCTCAGCGCGTTCTTAAGTGACATGAAACAGACATGATGCAGTTAGTCGCCCACCACTGTATAACGCAACGTGATCGCGCCAACTAATGATTTACTATTCACTCCATGCATCAGCGGCCCAATTAGCTACTGCAGCAACGAACGAGCCAATGACCGGAAACTCGGTTCGCGTATAATTATCACACACATCGTTCGCAGCATTGCAAGTTCTCACTGTATGCCGGAAGTTGATATGAGCGTTTAATCGGCCGAGAAGTTAATTTAACTTCCAACGCACAGCACAGCAGCTGTTTTCGCTATCACATTACTTGCAAGAAGTTGCACATATTTTTTTTAACCTTTCATTCTGTCTTCATTTTTGACTTGTAAAACCAATTTATTGACGGGCACCCACAAAAATGCCCCCTTCGTTGTGTATGGGTCGTAAAGCTTCTTCGATTTCCTGCTGTTAACTTTGTCGGTATTCTGACTTTTCGGTCACTTTTCGCCTCTACTTATTTACATGTTTGCCTAGTTTTTGGCCGACTGTAGTAACGGTCCTGCCTATGGCACACGCTGTCGTCTGTCTATCGTCTGTCGTCTGTAACGCATGTATTGTGGCTAAACGGTATGCCGTAAGGGGTCGGCAAAGGTAATGTTGGATAGGGCGATGACGAGTTCTCAGATAGTAACCATATTTCTATCTGCAGCGGTTTGGCTGCAATTTTGTATGCAAAGTTAGTGCCTTTACCCATCACCGTCGTGCGCCGAATTACCGTATCGTAGGCCTATCCTAGCGTCGATTGTAGCGTACGATAGCAACGTCACCATACCGTATATGGGACTCGTCTCACTGTGAGAAATCTATTATTCTGCGACCGGAAGTCGACGCTGGCTTTTGGATATAGGAGGTACGGTAGGCCCACCCTGGAGTTTTTGTCTTAATAAAGTACTCACAAAGCTGTCATTCGATTAGTTTTTAAGTAAGTAAGTAAGTAAGTAAGTAAAACGTAAATTTATACAGTGTATAAAATAGTGTTGTAAAAAACCTCTAAGCGCTACTTTGTTAGGTAGTGTTCTTATAACTTGGCAGTTGTCATCGCCTTGGGCTTTTCTGTCCTTTGAAACACTGTTTATTTTTTCTGTTCTGAAACTGAGAAGTGAGAAACAAATTGATGAAGAAAGTAAGCTATATTTCGCGAAAATGATGTGATGGTTTCAGGCTTCAGTGCCAGTCGGCCTGTAGAAAATTGACAGCCGGCGGCAGCCTATAGCGTGGACGAGCAGCACCGATCGCTCCGCCCAGTTAATGACGTTATGCTGAGCAGCACGTGCGCTCAGTGGCAGAGGCGATCAGCGTTTGTGTCGCAGTCATTTACACGTCAAAACTCGTCCGAGCTGGTCATACAGTTCAGCCGGGGAGAGACAGAGTTAGAGAGAGAGAGAGCAATGATGCTGACTGTTAGTAGGGAAGATGTGGATGTACTGTTGGGACTGAAGCAGCGCGCTGTATCGACGACCACCCCTCCTGAGAGTGAGACCTTGCTGTCTACGATGGTCAGGGGCTACCAGGAAGCCAGCAGGGTGGTCTCCAGTGGTACGACGCCGACGCCGTGCCGCTGTCTGTTCGGCCCCGTGGACCATGCCGCAAACGCCGCCGACGCCGCGGCACTGCGTGCGTCCATGGACCGTCTCAATTCCGCTCGCTGGGGCTTTGACTTCGTCGCCGGTCAATCCCTGCCCGCCGGCCGCTTCGACTGGACCAGTACCACCCAGGTCAACCGCCGCCCGTCTGCACATGCCGGACGTGACTTCATCAGAGATCGGCCGGCGCTTCAACCGGTCAACGACGGCAGCGAAACAATACCACCGTCGTCGTCGTCGTCATCGTCGACGGAGCTCGTGACGTCATCGAAGCGACGCAGCCACGCCGTGACGTCATCAAAACGGCGGCGACGGCGGCGGCACGAGATCTCGCGAGATTTCGACGATGTCATCAGACACGTGGCGGCTTGTGCGCCGGCCTCGCAACAGCACCGCAACGCCAAGTGTATACGCCATATCATCACAGGTACCGGTATTAATAATTATAACTACTAAATAGTCTGCAGGCCAACTTTGTCTCTCTTTAGAATTTGCATTTTAGATCAGGCTATAGATAGGCCTATATGTTAAGCTGACTGAAAATTAATTTTATTTTTTTTGTCAGTCAAGTTGTATGTGTTTTTCCCGTGACATGACGAGAGAATCAAAATTGTCGTGTTTTCAACAATTTCCAAGATATCCGCTGTTGGGATCCAGTCGTAATCGTGCAAAAATGGCCGTCTGAACTAAGGAAAATCGACAGTATATGGTGTTGCTTCTGCTGCTATTGTACTGCGTGTATAATGAGGTAGGTCTATATACGTGTTTCACTGCTGTAATACATATCGTATACCATGTAGTTTGTGCGAGATATTTCCTGGCGTGCTGACTCGTTGTATGCATGTTTCAACATTGACGCGTCGTGTCGCGCGGTGTGATGTCACCGTGTGTACATTGTGCCGGGCGGCAGGAAGTCTTATAGTGTGCGCACATGCGTGAACACTCAACAAGCGCTAGCTTGACATGTCTTGACGCTTTTAGACACTGCAGTCACACATGCACGGAGTCACATGCATGGCATGGTCTCACGCTGGCACCTCTAGTAACGTTAATACGCTAGGCTAATAAGCGTATGGCGCGAAAAGCCTGCGTGACATAGGCTGTTGCAGCGTTGACCGACTTGCGCAGGCAGGCACGGGGGTTGAAAAGATTACTGGAGCTTCCGGGCAGGCCTGGCGTGCTGATTTCTCAACTTCGCCGTGTCACCAAGTATTGCTATGCAAGCAGGGCCGTCTTTTGCCAGCGCGGGGCCCTTGGCACTGATTTACCCGCGGGGCCCCTAAAACCACAGTGACCCATGACCACACTATACACGAAAAATTGTAAGATAGGTCTAAGTACATTGTAAGGTAGGTCTTTATTTTCTGTAGGTTTTAGACGTACAGTTTCACGAGCGGAGCGAACGAAAAAAAAATTGCGGATCTTAGACTTTTGCTCCCCCAACACTTTTAACACCTTTTAACTGAGTTTTAGCTATGACAATAATTTATCCCCTAACGCAATGAAAATTAGTTAGATTGATCGATCGATCCATCGTCCGTTGCGACGATTACCGCCCTTTTGAGGCGCGGGGCCCCTTTAAGGCGCGGGGCTCTTGGCACGTGCCAAGGTGCCAGTGCCACCCTCCTAAAGACAGGCCTGCATGGAAGTAACCAAACGGGGACACTAATAACGTAGGCCTTATATGCGCATTTTTATCATTTTCTTTCGTTCTTTTCGCCCCATCCTCGACTGACTGGATGTCCTCTTCTCTCGCTACTTGCATCTTTCCTGAAAATAATTCCCGAACGTCTGGCGGCATTTTTTTTATCAAAAGTGATAAGGATCGGAATTCGTGCGAATTATTTATTTCTGTAGCGCAACTTCAAGTGGACGAGTGTTTGAACTTGAAGGACAAATTCGGCGTCACGCGGTTAGTCATCTGTAGCGACGTGGGTCGGCGTCACTTAAACGAATTCCTACACTCTCAGTCTCTCAGGTGCATGTTCCTCACCAGTAGCTGCAGCTTTCATCTTTGTCTGCTAGGTAAATATCGCTTCTATAGTGGTCGAAATGGACCGTTGCGCTGGATTGTTCTGTGAAGTTGCCGCGGCGTGATTTACTCGATATGAGCACCGACTGACCATATCGCACGAACAAAAGCGGACCGAGATAAGGAACCGGAATGCTGTCGGTCATAGGTTGCGCCGCCGCCGACGGCAACCGTTGGTGTTCGGTTAAACGATGATTCGAAATTTGAAGCGGCTGCAGGTCCGGGTATGCGCAGCTGTCACGTGCATTGTTCGCTTGTAACGGTTCCTGCTGCAATGTTTCGCTCTGTCTCCCGCCGGTTAGAATGTGTGACTGACGGGTCCATATTGTGCGCGCCCGCCCGCTAACACATCGCGTCAATTGCCGTCTTTGTATATATAAACTGCTTGTGTCTGCCTGCTCAAATCTGCGCTGCCGCCGCCGCTGATTTAAAACTACGACCACAGAATTATTGACGGATTTGCAGTAATATTCATTTTGGTGGCACACCTGCTTCATTGCATATTTGGCCTGCTGCTGAATCTTGAATGTATAATTATGCCACTGACGACATTTTGATAACCCATAACTGTCTCGAAACTGTTAGTGTTCTTATTTTTGACCATCGTGTGTTATAAGACTTAGGCCCTATATTTGTGGTTTTGCAATCACTTCCAGTTCGCATTCCGCAAGTTTAGTTTCGGCAAACACAGTGAACAGTAAACACTCAGCAGGGGCGGATCCCGTACATTTGAAACATGCATGGTCCTATAAAATATGAAAATTGCATGCAATTACTATGATTTAGTCGTCAACTCGACAGTAAAAAGACTAAAAAGTAGGCTAAGCTGCAGTGATGCAAATATTAGCGGCATAACCCATGGCACTGATGAAGAAGGCAATAATTAAGCTGCATGGAAAAAATTAAAGGCATACCTAACACATGTTTATTGTTGTTTAATTTTAGATTTCTTTCCTTTGCGAAAGTCTGCCGAGACGTCTAAAGCAAGAAGGAAGCTCGATTTCTGAACGAGGTTCGTTGCTACGTTATGTTTTAAATCTACTTTCATTGATGGGGTTTCTGAAGCCTTTGGCTTCTATGAATTAGTGCAGCATTAGTGCTGGTAGCTTAATCAGCAGGACAGCACCCGTCTTAATTGTCTTCTAGCCTATTTATTCTTGACTGACCGGTCTGCAGCCAGTCCAACGATATGTTAAAGTCAAAAATTGCACAAGTAATTTTACTATTTTTTACAATTAAACTATTTAGTTGCTAACCAAAAAGTAATAATTAAACTATCCTTTCAACTTAACGAATTTTATTTGGATTAAATAATGCTATAAGTAAAATAGACTAAGTAAATTATTCCTAAGAAAACTGCTACTTTACATTCACTGCAGTAAGTCCAGCGACAACTGAAATTTAAAATTTGTAAATTTGTTTGCACTATTTTTAAGTTAAACTATTGCGTTGCTAACAAAAGGTATTAATTAAAACTACTGCTTTAACTAAACGATTTTTATTAAGTGAAATAAACTAGCTAAACTATTAGTTAACAACTTAACAACTTTAGCATATTTCTGCTTTTTCGAAACATTATGGCCAGTAATTTTTTTATCGAAGTGGGGGGATGATTTTGTCCGGGGGAAATTTTGTCCAGGGGCATAGACCTCTCAAAAGATGTCTATGATGCTCACGTGTCACATTTTTCATAGTCATCAGGTTCAACGTAGGCGCTGATCGATCGGCGCAAATTCTGTGCAACATTTTACAAACTATGTCAGTGAGTGATGGTTCAGTTCTTTTGTTGATGCAGGATGGCAGAAGAGAGCAATTGCTATAGAGCCTATCACGTACTGCAGACTGTGAATAATACGACATGCCGCCCTGCAGTGATCACTGGACGCTGAAGTTGGACCACCCACGCGCAAGGCACCTGCAGTCCCCACTCACTATACGCCACTCGTCTTTACTGAATGACCGAAACTTGGAACTATCGCTCTACAGCAAATTCGGCGACAAACTCTGGCGTAGCAAGGATGATCTGAGTGGTGTATTTTTATAGTATCGTTTTACTTTGCTTGTAAAACACTTGTCACTTTTTATAAGTCGTGTCATTTGAACGTTTCAGTGTTATCAGGACGGAGTTTGGACACGTTTTGGTAAATTTGGTGCCACTTGGACTTTTACTTGTGCGTGATAGTTTACGGGTGATGTACAGTTACACAATGTAAATTGTATATAAATGTATAAGGGCCTAGTGCAGATTAATGCTGCATGGTTGATCATACATAACTTTTCTCAGTGCCACAAACTCACTGCAGGTAATTCTGTTCTGCCTTCAACTTAAATTCAAAATTTGTGTCAAGTTGTATAAACTTGTATTCACATAGGGGGCATACCAGAAGTATAAAGATAGGGGACAAATGCATCTGCGCTGTGTGATTCGCTAACATATAAGCCTAAAGTTAAAACAATTTGTCTCTGAACAGAGTTGATTGCAGCCGGTATGCAGGCCGCATTATGCCTCTTGTCTTTTGGTCTGTCTGTCTGTCAGTATGATGATGATGATGATGATGATGAAGGACGAATTAACTTTCGCGTGGCGTTAAGTCCTAAGACTACAGGGACACGTAACAAAAGCCTAAACAGTGAAGTCACGTAATAGTAGTCAGTGCAATGAGACGCTGTTAGTCATGATTGTAAGACCAGGCAAAAAGTTCGGTTTTCAGTCTGCTGCGGAAAACTTGCAACGACGGAGACGACCGGACCAGTATACACGCTTCTAACTCCAAAACAAAACGGCATATAGAAAAGCCAACGTTGGAGGGTATATATAGTCTACTTGTCCGCTGCATCACCCGCACGGCCGCACCCGAGTTATTATCGTTAACGCTAACGCTAGCCATAACCCTAACTTTAACCCCAACCCTAACCCTATCTCTAGTTCACTTTAGTTTATGTTCTAACCTTAACCCTAAACGTAGCGGTTAATTCGGGTGCGGGTGAATTAACGGTCAAGAACCCGTTGGAGTGCATGTTACCCAAGGCAGGAGTAACCAGTGTGTCAGTTTTTGTTTAACAGTTTTAAGTTCAGTGACTCAATGTCACACGCTGGACGTCATGACGTTTAATAGCGTTGACTGCCGATTAACGGGCGCATGTGCAATTGAGTGCATTGGACTATCTTGTGTTCTGCATAATGACGATGCACTTATTGTAATTTTCGTTCATCCGTTGTATTATAATGTGGTTTGTACAGTACAGTTGCACTGCAATGCGTGTTTTATAAAATAGTTGTGTAAGTCGTAAGCTGAGACTATGGCGTCGCCAGGTCAAAAATGTGGGGTTGACACATATATGGCGAGCGCAGAGCGCTAGCCTATATAGGCTAGCGCTCCGGTGGTCTGGAGGCCGTGTCCCCAGCGGGGTCCAGGGCAGAACTCCTAGTCAGCGGTCATGGGGCAAAGCCCTCCCTTGAAGCTGCAAACCTTTTAACTTTTGGATGCCCAACTGAAGCAGCAAATTTGCCTCATTTTTCTTATTTTGCAAACTCAAAATCAGAGTGGTCCCTCTTTGCCGTCTTCCCTTGTAAAAATTCAATTTGTATCAGTTTCGTGAACAACCTGTGGCAAAAGTGGGGTGCACATGTTCCATTGTCTACCCAGTCTACCCCGTGGCGACGCCTCTGCTGAATAACTGACACTAGCGTACTGGCCAGTATTAGGCATTTGAATAACGTCGAAAACTGTTAATTAGTTGGTTATCTATGATATTAGGAACAAAACTGAACGCACATTAGTGGGGAGGTATCAAATCGACAGCTGTTGAACCCGTGACCAAAATTTGAACGTATCCGTAGCCAAAAAATCTGTAACTTCGTTTTTTTCAACAGAATCAAATTTTACTTGTCAGTTAGATGTAGAAGGTTTATTAAATAAATCTGTAAAATTTCAAATTAAAATTCCAAATGGTTGCTGAGAAAACAGCGAAAAACTTTAGGGGGTCCACTTTTTTGCCGCACCCTGTATACTATTGACGACTGTCAGACGACGTTACCATTGCAGAGTGCATGGGCTTTCTTTAGTACCTGCAGCCATGCACGCTCATAGACCGACAATTTCACTTTCAACAGTTAATCATTAACATTTTATTTTGTCGCGTCACATTAGCGTGAGGTAGGCCTATAGGCCTAGGCCTATGTGTTTCAGTCACGCATCTCATCTCTGCATGGACATCCGCAGAAAAGTGTGCAGGAGGAGAGGTCGAGGCGCCGAGAACGAGACGCCAGATGCCACAAAGTAAGAAAAGTAAGTAAGACCCGCATACCGAATAGGTCTCGAATAGGGTAAGGAATGCCCATCCCAGTCAATTGCCGCTGTAAGTCTGTGAGTCTGCATGCATAAGAAAACGTCCTGAGACTACACAGTATACATCTAGGTGAGCCCATGATAACAGTTCTTAAGCATAGGGGGACAGGCCTAGGCCTATAAGCAAACATTTCAACTACAGTACAGTGTAGGCCTATATCATTCGCCAAAAAATAACTGAAGTCATCTGATTCTGATCTACATTACATCGTGAACTAGAAAAGCAGTGGTAGCCCGCAGGCACTTCCGTCAAGGCAAAGCTATTCGCCAGGTGGAGTCACCATCTTCGCTTTGCCAGCGGTTCCTTTATGCCCCCTTTAACGCAATGATAACGAAAATTTCAAAGTGATCCAGAATCCAGGATTCCTGCCGGATCACGCCCAAAATCGAATCACTGGTAGCTTATGCCATGCCTGACATACCCTCAAAATTTCAGAAAGATCTGTCCATAACTTTTCGAGTCATCTTGCTCACAGACAGACAAACAAAGTCCGACAAAAACATAACCTCCTTGGCGGAGGTAATGAAGTTGAATAATGAATATTGAGGCATACGCGGTGATCAACTGATCATTTACGACAAGCCAGTGCACACGCCAGCAAGTGACTCTAATAACTGCCTGCAAACATATAATTTGTATGCATAGTCGCAACTCGCAATAATTAACTCGGAGCAGGTTCTTATTGTCTGCAGTGATTTTTGCCAGAGGGAAAAGTCGTTTCTGGCTGTTCGCTAAGATGGGTTGTATCTAGTGCTAAGACTAATGACATCAGTGATACGCATCTTAATAACAGCACAAAGTTGCAGTGCACGCGCCGTCACCCGGCAGGTGTGCCGCCGCCATTCGCGTATTATAGCGGCTGATCCAACGGTTGACATGGAACGTTAGCCCGTTGAACGTACGACGTACGGTATCGATAAGATGGATGCGTGGCATGCGTTGTTCAAGGCGTTGTCAGTCAGCCTGGCATGCAGGCAGGCCGTCGGTCTGCTCGGTGCGCCGAGAGTGTCAGATATTAATTGTCATTTGATGGCGCCGCGCTCAGCAGATGCGAGCGCTTGCATACTTGCTCTCCAACGACGTCGACCATCTGCATCCTTCCTGCTGCGGTCAACGGACTCACGCTCTTCGATCCGCTACGCTTTGAAATCCGCAGATCAACCAATGAGCAGTAATGAATGATGTTTTATTCGCCACAAAATGGCGATAAAACTAATAAGACAAACAGAAAAGCATGCAATGTGTAACTATAACTATAATTATATACATCTTTGTTCACCACAACAGACGGTAGCGATTACAACATATTTACAATACAAACAAAAAGAGAAAAAGAGAAAAAAGACAAAAACACATATCACAAAAACACATGAAATAGGCCTACAGTCATTTTCATAGACTCGGAGACTTGCCGTTGCATACACTGAATAAAATGAAATATTGTTGCACAGCTCTCATAACAGGCGTCTGCTGTCAGTGTTTCATTTGTCAATCGAAGCACCGAAATCGAGACGCGAAAGGCGCCAATATCGAGACGCCGAAGAAGTTAAGGCATAAGAGAACAGGAAAACCATTTTTGTCAGCAATAAGAAATTTTGGAAAAGCGTCGCAAGCTTACCCAGCACAGCAAGAACCGCGCAGATGCCCGGTCATAAAACGAGGTTAAGTGCATTTTGAGCCTGAAAAACAAAACACATCTGATGCATACCGTAAATTTGGTATTTTTGTGACATTTTGAACCTCGCAAATGTACAGGGCACGGTCGTCGTGATAATCAGAACTGCCGGTGAAGCGTATCACCTCCAAATTTCCAAAATAAGCGCCGGTACACGGAGAGTTGTGGCGGCGGTGCAGCGGAGCGAAAAATTAAGCCTATTCGATAGGCCTACATGCATCACCCACCTTAGCAGGGCGGGTCGGATACGGACCTCGGTCGGTGGGTGGATCGAGACATGGTGCAGTTAGCCGACACGCTGATGTGATGATCGTTCACGTGTGAGATTGTAAACGATCGATTAGACTTCATTAGTCGCTAATCGACGCCCACGCAGTACACCCAGACCATGCAGTCTCCGCCCCCGCCTTCTTATGACGTCATCGGCTCAGCATCAGCAGCCGTTCGTCATCCATCCATCCATCCATCACGCTCTAACATTGTATCAGCGCCATTCGCTCGTGTCACTCATTTCATTAGGGATGATTAGGCTTTGGCCGATACAATGCCCAGTGATGCAACAATCAACTCTCTTCATTCTGTCTGTCCGCAATGCCATATGCAAATTTGTAGTGGAACGTGTCAGTCATCAGTCTGACAGACGCCAATTCAACGCTAAAATAAGCACATCTGTTTCTTCTTTTCTGTTTTCAGTTTGAATTGAAATCAACCAAAAATTCTGTGCATATGAAACATCTTTGAACTCTGAAGCAGGCCTACAGAATTCTCAACTCTGTCTATTTTCCAGCTCCTTACATCAGTCTCGTTGACTCTGTTTTTCTACTTGCAGCCGACAAAAAGGCGTGTCATCAACGGCGTGTTTATATAGCTATAGAAATCAAATGAAATGCAATGTTGACAAACAACGTTGAATTCATGGTAAATTTTTGTACACCAATGTTACCAAATTTATACGAGAACCCACACATTTAGCCTACCGAACAAGGTTTAATCAACTTCTAAATCCAGCCCTGCATGCATTCATTGACGTGGGTCATCTGTATGGTATCTGCGTGGTTGTCATCTTATAGGTACGTCGTTATCACGTCAGTGTTTGCGCTATGTCTGCAACAGTCAGACACTGACTACACTGACCAGTGGCCAGCCGCCTACTGACCACTGGTCAATGTGGTCAGTGTCAGACTGCACGTGTCACTGCTACTGCCAGTACGGACGCTGTCGTGTTCTGTCTGTGGCATCCAGTCCAGTGACGAAGATTGATGTGATACACGTTACCATGCAGTCTGCGGCCGAGACTCACTGTTACTATAGGCCCCTGCTTCCGTGCTTCGATGACCTCTTGAACTGTCAGTCCGACTCTGCCAGCTGATCGGACCTTGAAGGAGACGAGCGGTTGCTAACGCGATAACGATGACGACACACAAGGCCCTGCCTGCATGGGCGGCCATTGTCCATTCCACTGAAACCACTCGAGTCCACTCCACTCCATTCCACGGCAGCCGCCCGTATCCAGCTCCTGTCACATTGAGGACGAGAAATATGCAAAATCTAAATGTGGTCCGCCAAGCAGCGTCTGTCACGCCACCTGGCGACCAGTTCCCGAAACAGACCACACTCCACAGCATCCACTCCACTCCACTCTCCGGAGGCAATGAATGAATAACGTTCTTTATTCAGTGGTTAAACCGTTAAACTGAAATGTGGCACAAAGAAAAGAAAGAATGAAAGAAAACATTGCAACTGCAGATAAACGTGCAGAGAAACTTGCTATGGCTTAATGTTTCAAAAAAAATAGTTGTCACATTGCGTGTGCGTTCGTAATAGGCTACACCCGGCAATTTTATACTGCATGGTAGACGAACAAAGTAAGCCTTCAACTTTAAATTTGTGCTTATCTTCGCCTAACATTGTGTAAGTATTTGCATAGATAGTGATTTGTGCAAGTTTGTTTTACAAGGTAGTGTACTGACAGTGACACGGTTGAGGTGCAGTAGGATAAGGGCCTATTAAGTAATCACGGTATTGCAGATTTTTCACAGAATATGTCAGCAAAAAATTTTGCAAATCCGTCGACATTAGTGAAGATATGGAAAAAAATTTGGAGGCTTAGTTTTTTGGCCCTGTATAGCATTGACGTCGTGATTTTACCGTGTTTGCGCGCCACTGGCGCGGTCACTGCGTCATTTCAGTGGTAGACCTACAGTATAGTGCCGAGTCGCTCGATGTTTAACTGTATGATGACATAATTTACTGCTGACACTGCAGTAACTTGTTTCGTCACGTTCTCGGGATAAACTGTTTAGATCAATGACAGAACGGACAGGGCGAGGAGGCTGACAATAAATTTTCACAAAATAAACAATCTAAATAGGCTAAGAGACTCAACGTTCAGTATACTCAGCGTGCGGCTGGGCCGCTGCCTGCGGTTGTCCGTAAATCTGTACATACTCTGTTGATTCGTGGCATCTGAAGGCGATCCAAGTACACGATTATAAATTATATTTCGTCCATGTTAAAATACTGCAAAATATTAAACTATTTAAAATTAATGCAGGTTTATCTAAAAAACGAAATTTCTCTCAAAGGCGCATTTCCTTAATTTACTTGTATACATTTTCAATTAAAGTCACAAAGTGCATAAGAATAATTTTACCTAGATGTGTCAGAAAAGGCATCGGGATTGCAGAAGCTATTAACCCGAAGTAAGCATGGCTAATTTGGTCTGCTGAGCAAAAATACAAGTAACTTGTGCAAAGCTCACATGACGCGGAATAGCAGCGGTCTTGCCACTTTGGCAATCAGTGTAGGTCGACAGCAATAAGATATTAATGCATCTTAAAAGAGTACAAAAATTTGAGGCCAATTTGAGGAAGACTCTTTAAATTTAAAAGATCGAGAAAAAAATTCCTAAAAATGTACGTTCTATGCTAAAATGTCATACGCAGGTTGTCCAGGTCCATCCACAGCCATTTCGGCGCAATTCACTCTTAAAATGTGTGTCGTAGCCGGAAGTCGCCAACAACTTCACTAAAACCCCCTATTTTGGGGGTTCAAGGTCATTCAAGGTCATCGACGTTGACACCAATACAAAGCTTGTCACTATTGCTTGTAATGATAAGCTGCATGTCTGTGCCTATCTGCAACGGTTTTCATGTTACACGTGATAATTGCGCTAAAATAACCACTTTGACGCCTGCGCCGGCCTCTTGAATCTAGGGGTCGGGACTTAGACTGCAAAAATGTACGTTTAATGCTGAAAATTTTGTATGCAGGTTGTCTTGGTCTATCTCCAGCCATTTCGTCGTAATTCAGTGTCGAAATGTGCGCTGCATCCGAAAATTGCGAAAAATTCACTACAACCCTTTTTTGGGGGGGGAGGGGTTCACGGTACTTCAAGGTCATTGATGTTGATAAATCTAAAAAGCATGTCACCAGTGCTTGTTATGATAAGCAGCACGTCTATACCTATCTGCAACCGTTTTCACACTATACGAGCCAATAACGGCAAAATAACGTCTTTTTAGGGGGTACCCCTTTTTGACGCCCTCGTTCGAAGGGAACCCCCACACCCAGGGGCACGAAATTTTGTCCCGAAAAACTAAATATTTTGTGGCAGCCCCTGGTGAAGATTTCGTGATTCTAGGTGTCGCCGTTTTCATACAGTGCCAGGGTGTGACGGACGGACAAAGGGACAGACGCCCAAGTCATGGCTAAGACGCGCGAAGCAAAAATTAGTAGAAGCAGTGCAGTCATAGAATTCGAATTTTGCGAATTAAAAAATAAATTCACTGCATTTTACTGCATGTAAACGTAGAAGTTTGAATGTTCATGTTACTAAGAATGAGCAAATGCAAAAGATTAGATTGATAAATTTGTACGAATTTTATAATGGCAAGTCACGATTTCTCGACAATATGGCAACAGTGGTAGGTTTGCTGCAGTAACAATTAGCTTATTTAGTTTTACACACGGCCAAACGAACGGCTGTAAGACCACCGTGCTTAACCTACATGCATTGCGAAAGTGTTTTGCAAATGTTTCAGATTAATTTTTCTTCCACCTAACTCTGGTCAATTTTCGAGCGATCCTGCTAAAACGTTTTGCAACATTTTTTCGCGGTCAGGTATAACAAAAAATATTCGCGAAACATCTCTTCAATGTTTGGGTTGTGTTTTACACGAATTGCCACGACTGTTGCCGTTTAGTGTTGCGCTGAAATCGCGGCGATGTGAACTCCGCGAAAATCCGTGCACTGTCGGTCTACAGGCCGTAAAGTGTATGAAGTGTGTGACGCGCAATAATGTCGAGTGTCGCTTGACTTTTGCGCCGCGCGACCGATAAACTATGTGCCGGCCAGTCAGCTGTGTAATTGGCTGATGCTCGCCGTCGAGACACTCGCTCTGTGGGTGCTGGGTGGCACCCAGTAGCCCACTAGTAGTCGTCATTGGCGTGGGATATACGTTGTTTAATTTGAACCCTCAGTAAAGTCATGAACTATATCCAGGATTTCCATTTTTCAGGACTTTACAAGGCCTGGTAAATCAACGGCATTTTAAATCCAGGACGTATCAGAAGGTGTGAGAACTTTTTAAAGGCTAAATATGTTAACGACAGTTTATGGATATATTGCAGCCGTCATAGCTGACCATACGAGTATATCGAGTAATCACGCATATTCTCGATTTACTCCTATAATTTTATGTGACCTCCGTTGTCCGCGAGAACAATCTAGTTAGTCCCCGGGGTGGAAAATTCTAACTTGACCAGATTTACGCGAAACTCGGGATCGAGTCAGGGACAGCTAAAAGTAGGGAGCAACTGCGACACCCCCAGTAATAGTAGTAGTAGTAGTAGTAGTATTCGTCGTCATCGTCGAGGTCTTTGCGCATGCCAGCGAGGGCTTGCAAGGACTGACTGACGCGGACCGTCTGTCTGTCTATATAGCCCACCCAGGTGATGTCAGGGTCAGCATGCATTCAGCCGCGTGCAGTGGCGTGGCGTCGTGCTCAGCGCTCACCCCGACCGACGCTCGACCTCTCTGGTCCTCTCAGTCACCGCGTGCCAACGATCCACATTCCGCCGTCTGTACATCAGTCCGTCAGTCCGTCGTTGATGAATTAGCCTACCGCACGGCACGACACCAACCCGACCGGACCTACCGCTGCGCCCGGCGTGCGGCAACTCCAAGTGAATAGACGACTTGCACGCGCCGCGCCTTCCTGGCACGAATAATAACGATGCCAATATTATAACTAATAACATACTCCGTTACGATATTGTTGTCGGCATACCGCAGTCAGTGTTATAGAGTTATTGTAGGCCTACAATAGAACGCAGAGAACCGGCAGTTTGGGCACGCAGCTAGGCGGCCTTCGCAGTATGACGAATAATAATATCGTTGACTTGACACGCAGTGTCACCCAGAAGAATAATTCACGTAAGAGTTCGGATCATTAGCAAAATCTAACCAGTTCCTCGGCAAAATTTTATCAAAATTCATTCATTTTTTTGAGTATAGGCTAATCCAACCGACATAAATCGACTGACCCAAAAGCACTGCAACTTTTAGTTTCGTCGCTCTCCGTTGCTACCTGCAGTCTGTTTGCCAGTCTGGCCGGGGGAATCACTCAAAAAGTACAAACACCTTTAATGTTCGTTGGCATTGATGATAGAAAGTAAAATTCATTATTGTAATGAAATTCTGAGAAAAATCGGTGGCTTACTTCTTCGACCACCCTGTGACGGTATTGACGGATGTGACGTATCGCTATGGCTGTCAATAGTAACCATGTATCTATCTGCAGCGGTTTGACCACAATTTTCAGTTAGAAGTTGAAAGCTACAAATGGCCGTAAAATTGCAAGTTTTAACCTATGTGTGACCGTATCTCAGAAACGGTGACACACGTGGCATAGGTTGATATTAATCACTAATAGGAAGTGCCAACAGGGTGTTCCAGTAATAGTAAAAGCGGCCACAAAAAAATCGTTTATCAAACCCATAACGGCGTCAAAATTATCGACCAATGTTTAACATTGGTATTCAGCGGTATTCACCCGACAAACGTTGTTCGATGTGAGAAATTTGTAGCCCATCTTCATAAGCGAATCCCGGAGTTGCAATTTGGAGGTCAAGGGGGTGTGGTTACACACTGGTTAGTGAACATGGGTTTCCCCGCCCCACAAGAGAAAGGGTCTGGTGCTCCTTCCCAGAAAATTTTCAATTATTTTAATGTCGAAATATGCGTATTTTCGTGGATTCTTTGGTGCTAAGTTTTTTTATTTATGACCATGCAATAACAGTAAAAAAGTATACAACCGGAATGCATAGATTGCCATGGAGAATTAACTTGCATATAGGCCTACGATGGAGCGTTATTTATTTATTGTGTATTATTACTCATATACTTATTTATTACTTATTTTTACATAGGCGTACAGCCAGAATTAATTGGACTTAGGAGGGCGAACTGAGGCCCCGAATAAAGAATAATAAATCTTTCGATCTTAGTTGAAGCTCCTGGTATTTTGTGAATAAGTTCAAGTTAAGATTGCAAAAGTTATATACGACAAGGAATGATAAGTCAGTAATTACCGTTCTCTTTGCTTGTTCTCGTTCTCTTCGTTCTCAAAAAAGTGAAGGGGTACGTGGTAGGCGTGGTCTAGTGGTAACGCGTCTGATCCGATCAGCGAAGTTACTGTACGCCGGGCCCGGTTAATACTGCGATGGGTGACTGCCTGCCATCTCGGGATGTAACCAACCGCCTAGGTCAACTCAGCTTTCCATTCCTCCGGGGTAGGTAAATCGAGTACCGGCCTATCTGGCTGGGGTTAAGGCGGGGCGCGTTCACCTCTGTCGGGTGGCAGGTAACACTGTGTG
>Ga0209367_1005614_pt1 | contig 17378 bp, 7 predicted proteins | sample WorMetLIZISLAND2_FD_187412 | JGI IMG/M metagenome (GOLD analysis project Ga0209367, IMG submission 187412) | Marine gutless worms symbiont microbial communities from Max Planck institute for Marine Microbiology, Germany - Olavius geniculatus... ... | reverse complement strand
GTTGTTAACTTTAAATGTTTATTGTTTACTGTTTACATAGAGTCGTTGACAAAACCATAGATTACTTTGTACTTTTGCGATATTAGCTAGTGATGGGCAAATATTGAAATATTATTCCCTCCGTCTAACTCCGTCTAATACGTACTCAACTGCAAGGATGGCCCCATAGCGGGCGGCCCGTCAACGGCCGCACCTTCTTCTCGTTTTTGTGTCATTATATAGTGAGGAACAATAAAAGGATGATATCTGAGCGATTATTAAGTAAGACACTACACGTCTACTATTCAAACTTTTGTTTCGGCATTATGGTATGCTACAAATACAGACGACTGGTACATTCTTACTTACTTAATTGTTGTTGTCATCCAAAAAGTCTTTGCTTTACTTCATAAATATGACACTGCAAAATCAGGAAAATTTTCCAGCTGTGTTGAGCCACAGAAATTTGCAAACAGGCCTGCGGAATTTGGAAAAATTTGTCGTTGACGAAGATGATTTTTACTAGTGCATGGAGTTTTCACTAGTATATCATCGTGCAATGTGCTGCAACAGTGATGTACTTTCTAGAGGTTGTGGATTCTACTTTCAGTCAGGTCGCTATCAAGTAGTTGCTATTTGGTTAGGTCTGATCTGTCTGCAATTCTGCAGACAGACCAGTAAACAATCTCAGTATATAACCAACTGTCAAGGTCAACTCAGCCTTCTGTCCCTTCAGGGCAGGTAAATCGAGTACTGGTTTGTCTGGCTGTAGTTAACGTGGTCGGTGTTCACCCATGTTGGGTGGCACATAACGTTGTGTGATCTCAAAGGTAAAAAAGGGTAAAGGTCGTCAATTTGTATAGCGCATCATCGCAAACACGCCTCTAATGCGCTTTTGTCACTAACCAGAGCTGCCTGCCGCACGGCCACCGTGTGCAGCCTGCAGACACAGGCTGGCGCAGCGGTCGGCTAGGCAACCCCAGTCAGCTGTACCAAGGTCCCCACCTTTTGTAACCCATGTAAATGAGTTACTACTCATTTTACCATTCCACGGAAGGTAGAAGGCTGAGTCGACCTAGATGGCAGGCTTTGCACCGAAATGGTTTACCTGCTCGCAGGCAGTCACCCATCGCAGTACTAACTGGGCCCGGCGTAGAGTAACTTCATTTCAGTCGAAACGCTTTACCAACTACGCCACACCACCAACAAATGGCAAGTGACTCGTAGCTCTGCAGTGGGTTTCCTTCAGGGAGTTATACACAATCTTTAACATTGAACGTTTATGCGTTTGTCCAGTTCCCGTTGACTTGGACGTGCGGGTGAAAGGCCTTCTGCTCGCCAGCCTCTTTGCTGTCGTAAGTTTGAACAAAACTTGTTCACTTTCTGTACTATGGGGGCATAGAGGTGTCGCTTGTTCCTACTTTTGAGAGGGTGCGTGCGTTTTTGTTCGTCACGCACTCTGCGATGAGCGAATAGTCTTACGCGGAATCGCTGTAATGCAGATATAGCTACACATTTCTCTGCAGCAAGGTTTGTCTATCTGTCGTCTGTCACATACTCGTGCACTCTGCTTAAATTGTTCAACAGATTCAGATTCCATTTTGCAGGTACGTTTGTGACATTCAAGGACGCATTATGTTAGATGGTGGTTCCTCACCTGGACAGGTGGTTGCCTCATAGACGTAATCATCAGTTCCAAATTTTTTTTACACGTGTTGCATATTAGCTATGGTTATTCTGTTCATCTGTACATTCGTCTGTCCGTCACGACCTGGTACCGATCAAAGACCAGCTGAGATAGAGAGTTTGGGTTTATGCCATATGATAGCTTATTGTCTCGATTATTTTAGGACAAAATTTCATGCCGTTGTGTGAAGTGGGTCCCCACAAATGAGGCAGCAAAACAGGGGCAACCCCTTAAAAACATTATTCTACCGTTATTGGCTTGTCTAATGTGACAAGAAATTTGAGCTAATGCTCAGGAGATGCGTGAGAGCCTATAGCAGTTCCTGTTCGCAGGTAATTTTGGTCCATCTCCATCCATTTCGTCGCAATTCACTCTTCTGCAGCCAAACGTCACCGAAAAATCTCCTATCTGCAACCATTTTCACGTTAAACTAGCCAATAACGGTAGAATAACACCTTTTTAGGGGGTGCCCCTATTTCTCCCCCTCGTTTAAGGGGACCCCTGTCACCCAGTGGCATGAAATTTTGTCACAACATACTGAAGACTCTAAGCTATCATGTGGTGTAAACCACATGATAGCCTATGGGCTTCATATGGGCTTCATTCCAGTCACCCTCTTCATGTAGTCCACCTACAATATCAGCAATATTAATGATACGTTATTAACGTGTTTACTGTTAATGCATGCATTAAAATAATTAATGCAATAAATGCAGTAACGCATTAAAAATATTAATGGTTTGACAGCTTTAGATTATAATGAAACTCTGTTGTGTCGCATTGTACAGGACTGGTTATACCGGACAGCTGGTGGTCGCAGATAGCATGCCCATTCTCCACGCCATTCATTTTCTGCACAGCTCAGGGACCACTTCCATCTCTGAGATATTACAGTCTGCATACATTAGCCACTGCATGACAAGAGATGGAACCCGGTCATGCGTCACCGGGTCAGCAGTTTTGACCGGGTCAGGTCATAGGTCAATTTTTCAGACCTGTTTTTTTTACTGTGGCGCCATTTCTACATAGTAACACCATCTTGACACATGGCTGTGTTGTTGAGACATTCCTTCGTCGCTGGTTTGTTTGCACAGGGTGACCACTTGTCTGGAAAACCTTGAAATGTGACAGAAGTTTTACAGATGTCATGGATTTCAGAAATAATCTGGGAATTCTCAGTGGAAAAAAAAATCTTGTCAGGGAGAATTGCTTTAAAACTTGCCTAAAAATTGCATTGGCAAGCTTTTTAGTATCGCTCACGCCATGTGCTCTGTGCTAATTATTTCATGCTGTTTGTTGCCGAATGCTGCTTACTTATGTTTATGCTTTCCAATATTTATATCTACGTTGTATTTTAGTTAGTACTAGGTGTAAGTTACCCTAGTTGAGTACCAGTTAAAATGGTCGGCAGTGCCACAAATTTATCTTCAATGGAATTTCATATTGTTCGAACAGTGGCCGCTGCGTTAGCCTGTCTGCAGGCTGCACGGCTGGCAGCTCGGGTTAGTGACGGAAAGCGCATTAGAGGCATTGTACGCAAGATGCGCTATACAAATTGACACCTTTACCTTTTTACCTTTTATCGTTGTGCAATCCAGATAAAGAATTTGGTATTTGTATATTAACTTAGCGTGAACACCCCAATTTTGAGCTAAACTACTGAATCAAAACTGCTATAGGCTTTCGCGCATCTTGTGAGCATTGGCTCAAATTTCTTGTTTGAATAGCTTTGTCAAACATTGGCCGATTTTGACAATTTTGGGCATGCAACATCAAGAAGAAACTTGACGCGTCATATCGCTACTGTTGCGAGGGGCAATACTCCGTCTATGTTTTCTTAAAATGTCTGGAAAAGTCGGGGAAAATTCAGTTAATTTGATCCTGACTGGAGAGTGGTCACTTTGTTTTCAGAGCAACCTAACCCACATGGGATCACGCAGGGAGCACCTGCCAGACCACACAGGTGAACACACCTCGTCTTAACCCCAGCCAGCCAGGCTGCTACTCGATTTACCTATCTTGCAGGGATGGAAGGCTGAGTTCATCTGGGTGATTGCAACCGAGTTATCGTATATAAATATCATATTGGTTATTGATTGATCGATCTAGTCATATCTGCTGCAGTTATGCTATGTTTTCAGCGTATGAGTGTTGCTAGAGCTTAAATCCAGTGGCGGATCTGGAAATTTTTCAGGGGGCGGCCAATGAGGCCCAAAATCAAGGCTCGAATGGATGAGACAGGGGAAGGGTTCTTTGGGGGGGAAATGAGCCCCCACTCACCACCGGCCAGGTGGTTTGGGAATTGGGAGCATCGTAAGCTGTCTCGGACTTTAGGGCAGAGCCGTGAAAACCAAGAGGGTTTTCGTCAATTTTGGCAGTCGTGGTGGCTGGCACATTTCAAAAGTGTTTTTTGCTGCGCCAGAACGATCTCAGTACCGGTATTCATAGGCATAGAGGACACTTTTGCTTAGTGGAGCAAAGAAGGCAACTTGCCCGAATATTTTTCATTCACTGGCATAACCGTAGAGGGAACTGAGGGTACACGACTCGATCAAGAGAATGGTGATTATTTCTGAGACTTTGGCGCTTTATAAATCATTTACTTACTTAGTTAGTGTGGAACTTTGAGCAAATTTTGCTCGAAATAGTGTCAACATGCATTCAAACAACCGCGTGTTGACATAAAAAATCGAAAATTTTTCTGGGAAGGAGTGTACCCCTAGAGTACCCTTTTACCTGTGGATACATTACTGGCAGTGCTTTTACACGCATCCAGGACCGGTCTTAGCTAATCGGCAGCGTCAGAATCAACTTTCCTTCTCCTCCCATTTTTTTTCCCTTTTTTCTTTTCCCCTTAGTCCTTACTACGTGAAGCGATTTCTTTAAAATCAGCCAGCAGTGTGTAGCCAGAAATGTGAATTGCGGACTTGATCCTCTTCTTTTTTTCTTTTTTTAATTTTCTTTTCTCTCTTGTTTTTTACCTCTCCGCTCCCTTCCTTTTTATCCACTTTCTTTCTATCTTGTTAAAAGTCTAACACCTGAAATCTAGCTAGGGAGTCTGGATAGTGCTGTAAGCTCTCTGAGCGGGGTCGGAGGCGGAGCCTCGGCCAAAATCGAATTTCGTGCATTACATGTTTAAAATATGAGATCTGGTTTTCATTATTATCCTGAGAATGAACTGACCAAATTTAGTGCAGTTTAAACGTGTGCTCGTCTTGCGTGGAAAATTGGGGCCCCGGCTCTCCTTGCCCACTCCAATGCCAGCCAGATGTTAGTCGAATTTTGCCGCACTGTAAGTCGTATGTTTGTCTGTTGGCTGCATTTGGTGGTGGATTTTTGGTCAGCAATGCAAAAAAGCGAATCCAGGCTTAGGTCGAATAGCCCCGATTCACTTTTTTTGCCACTTATTGCATTGCTGACCAAACGGAACGTAGATTTAACTGTACGAGTTTTGACGTTCTATGTTCAAAGAGTCCTGCATACGGAGGCCTCAACTTTGGATATAATTAAGGAATCTTTGTTCAGTTTGCAGCGGCTCTGCAGCATACACGTTGGACACTTTGTTGTTTCCTTTGTCCTGTATATTTTTTTTATTTTTTTACTTCTTTTTTGCCCGAATTCTTCGCCGTTTTGCCCAAAATTTTCACCGCGTTTTGCCGAATCTGGGGCGACAACTACCCTCCTCCACCTGCCCTGTGCCCATGCCGGTATTTATTAGGCTCCACAGGATGTTGCCGCCAAAAATGCCATTTTTAGTTTGCCAGAAAGTGCAAGGGTATTAAGTTTTGTCAAATTTTGTCAAAAAACAGCCTAGTACCAGGTACTTATGTTTTTATGATGGTAATTGACTAATGGCTCGAGGCGGGTATGCCCTCTCAGGTTCATGGATCCGCCACTGTCTGGATGTAGATATTTCTTTATTGTCGGTCGCTATCTCACACTGTGCAGTGTGCAAATGTTCGTTATTATGTGCGGCCTTTCAAATAGGCCACATTACGAGTCCTTCCATCCGTCCGTCCGTCTCTCTCTTGTGGGTCTTTAACTCGAAAACAAAAGGGGATAGACAAAACAGAACTGGTGTGGACGTTCTCCGGGGCAGGAGTAATCCGTGTGCTAATTTTCAGTTCAGAAGATCAGTCCTGGAAAAACCTAGGTTTATGGAATAAGTTTACTATTAAGGTTTTTAGTTTTTGCGTTTTAGTGCAGAAATGAAGATGGGACGCACATTTTAAGATCCAGGAAGAACATCGTACACTGTCACACCATTCTCCATATGTTGCATCATTTTTTGTCAAGTGAGTAACATGACGTCAGAAGTCGTAAGTCGCAATTAAAATATAAAATTAAATCTGATTTGTATATTATAAATTGCACAGCAAATTTAAAACCTAAAATGTGGGGTTTTGAGATTTGAAGTTTATGAAGAAAAAACTTTTAAAATCGTACATTAGTTGAACTATTCTTCGGATGCTGAGAAAAGACAAGGTCACCGGGTATTATAAAAACCTGCATACAACGCCGCCTATATCTCGGGTACTGCGTCTTCACCTACGGCGGGCGGATCGAATCGAACGTCATCGGCTTGGCCCACTACACACCTAGGCGCAGTGCAGTGTGCAGGTACATGTACAACATTGTGTACGGCTAGATTGCTGGAGGACGGCCGCGTGGCATGTTGCTACAAGGCCTGGCTTGTTAGATTTAATGATCGTGGGTTAGTCGTAGCGTAGGGTTCAATGTATGCTCTCTTCTGTACTTCATTCAGACATTTGCCAAGCGACGTCAAGTTTGATGAGTTTTTTCTATCTACGGGCCGATTTGTTCGTAACTAGTCAGAAAGTAGGGCCTAACCAAATATAGACTGTGAGGCATAGAAAAACACACCAAAATTTATCGATCATAACTTAAAGGTGGAGAAGAATAATGATATTTCAGTAGTTTTTTTACGCGACCGGCCATCAAATGGCCGTTCAAATGTTCAGCTGACCTAACGTCTGTTTCTGCGTCACCTGGAGAAACAGAACAAATGCAACACATTCCTTGGTAAGTGGCTTACCCCCTACCCCACTCTTTCGACGGGCCTGTCGTTAACTGCATTTCAGAAGGTAGTGTAGCAACAGTAATAAGGTGAAATGGGCAAAACTAGTCATTTACGTCGTTTTTTCATAATGTTTGGTGCCAAAAATTACTGGAATCGGTTAACGTTTCACGAAGGTATTAAAAGACACAGTTTTTCTGGACACCGTGTAGAAACGGGCCGCAATAAGTAAGTTCTTTGCTGACAGTCTAAACTTGTAAAATTATTCCTTATTTGGAGCAGTTGAATAGTCACGTGGCGTACACGCTACAGCGGTGTTGTTGCTTCGCGGAATGCTGTCACCCCTCGCCAAACGCCATGGACCGTACCTAATGGTGAGATCTCGAGAGTCTTGCCGACGCGGAAGGGGTAGCAGGTTTGGTTGCGGCCGGCCGCGAAACGTTCGCAGAACGGCGGATGGAGACGAAAGCCAGGTCGGATTTCACGCCACCTCAAGGCCGCCTCCCATCTCGAATCATTAAAGCCCGGCTTCCATCCAGTCGATTGCACGCAACGTCAGGGACGTCGGGCCCATTGGTTAAGAACTACTCACTCTCCCATTGGATAAGAGGCAGTGGCGTCAGGACCGGCGGAGGGCAGGAGGGGCATTTGACCCTTCCCCTAAATTTTGGGTTGTCGGAAAGTCTTTTCGTCGGAAAATTTTCGTTTATAATGCGAAATTTGGGGCTAAAACCCTCTTTGAAAAAATGGCGGCAAAATTGAAATTTTGAGCACCCAAGCACCCTCTGCCGGACATTTTTAGCTGTCGATGTTGTCGGAAAACTGTTTTTCCTGCCGCCGCCTACATCGTACCAGTGGTGGGCAAATCCAAATCATCATCACTGCTTTGTACGTAACCCACGACGCCGCTGATAAGAGAGCCATATAACTGCTGCGGACGAGGTCAGCATTAGATTTGGCCGCTTTTCCCATTTTTCAGACGAGCATTATTTTGTGAATCATAGGAAGATATTGCAGGAATCAGTGCTTTGCGCAAGGCGTCACGTTTGACATTCTTGATGTGACTGAAATACGAGTAGCTTAACTCCGTAATACGTGATCCTCGAGACATTATTAGCGTACCCTATTTGATGCAGCCGAGGCGCTTCGGAGACAAAAAAAACAATAGTTTGGTCTTGATCTTGACGAAAAGTTGCAGATTTTAGACATTTCAGTGCTCATAATTTTAATTTTATCTCCAAATTTTCTCAAAGTGGGTCAAATGTTGCATTTTTGGATGAGAATTTTTCGACAAGAAGAAGATTTTCCGAGAGTCAAAAAATAGGGTGGGCAACTGCTCTCCGTGCCCCGTACGACAACGCCGCTATAGTCTTGAAAAAAGTACTGTTTACATCACTGTAGTTAATGCTGCAAAATGCAGAGCGATCGGAAGTGAGTAAGCCTAATAAAGCGTGGTTTCCTTTCATTCAGCGGACGCAATGCAACGAACATAGCTGACGCAACGACCGCTTCGATCCTCATCTTTTGGTCGTTGCGTCAGCTGCGTCCATTGCGTTTGTTCGTTTTTTTTCTTGCGATCGTTGCGTTGCATCATTTCAGTGGAAACACCGCTTAAGGCGCAGCACTGGCTTTAGCCTCATTGTAGGCTTTGCTGCGGCAGCTGGCTTTGCTTCCAACTAGCACTTGCACCAAACTCCGGGTAAGCAAGCAGCAGCTGTTGCTCAGCAACTGAGGCAGCTGCTAAGCAGTAGCTGCTAGCTGCTGGCGCCTGGCTGTTTGTTTGGCACCGCTGCTGCTGCTGCTGCTGCTGCTGCGCTATAGATCAGAGAAGTTTCTCTGCATCCTCAGCAGCTCTCGTTATTCGTTCCTTACTTCCCGTGCTTGCTGTAGCTTATGCCCGGTCTCCACCCAGCGCAACTCCCCATGTCCTCCACTAGACAGCTTAGGTCTGGACAGCTTTCTGAGATTCATGACTGGCTGAAGGATAACGGGGAAGATTAGCATATTCTATAGAACTGTCATTACCGTTAGTCGATGCACAATCATAATGGCGATTTCTTGCAACTTTAGGCTCAGGTCGTTTTATGTTTCGTAATTTTTTTCCGTAAAGGTTAAATTTTTTGTTCCATTATTGTGTACAGGCCTATGTCTAGTGTCTATACGTGTGCACTGTCTGGCCGTCCCCGAAATGACCTAGGCCCCTATAGGCCTACTGTGTGAGTATGTGGCGATGGTATGTCTGCTGGCTGCACCGCGGGTCCAACCGTTCGCCGACACAAGGTCATCAAAGGTCAATGATTTTTTTGTGTCGTGTGAAAGGGCTTATGCGACTTTCCGTTTAATTAGTTATCTGTAGCAACCTGGGTATCTGTCTCTCACCGTTTCCCAGATCCGGCCAGTTTTCGTTTGAAAAAGCACATTTTTCATACCCTCTTCATTCAACTTTAAATCTGAAAATGTTTCCCTTGCACCGCATCACCCAAATTTAGCACGCGAAAAGCCTTGGCACAATGCTAATTATTCAGAAAGTTTTCCTGTAATACCTACCGTTTAGCCACAATGCATCCGCAGACGACAGACAGACATCTCATACCAAAGGGTGCCAGACCTTTAAGCTTACAGCTTAACGGTTAGTTCAAAAACTGAGAAATGAAGAAAGCGAAAAGTAAAACGGTGAAACGAAAAGCAGTCAGTCAGGTAAATCACGTGTCGTAAGATATGCGTCTGATGGATTGGAAACGGGGCTTAACATCTCCGACCAGCAGCGGCAGCAGCAGCTGGGCATCAGTCCTGAGAGAGGGGGTAGCGCTTCTACTACTGGTGGGAGTGAATTACGGACGTTTCGCCTTTTTGACGTATTGCCTACAGGGCGTTTCGCCCTCCAGTCTGGACGTTTCGCCCCCTGGACGTTTGGCCCGTTAAAAATAACGGAAGACCGCGAGACGGACGAACGGAGAATAGCTGGGATCCACAGTCAGATCCACACTCCACAGGGTGAAGTGTGGGGAGGGGTGTCCAGAATAATTTTGGATTTGTACTGGTAAATGGCGTAAACACGCTGGTGCATTTTTGTTCTGAGCTGAAAGTCGGACATTAAATGATTGTCGTTCGTGGTCTCCTGGAGGGACCGTGACCCCAGCGCTCCCCTATGGCTACGCCAGTGTCCAGGGGGCGAAACATCTTGAGGGCGAAACGTCCGGGCTAGACGTGAAACGTCGCGGGGGAGAGGGGGCGAAACGCCAAAGGGGCGAAATTGTCCCGATAGTTGCTGTACACTTGCACTAGTCTACTAGTACTAGATTCCACAGGACGGCGGCACGGCGCTGCACGCTGTGGGTGGTAGACTGAAGCCAGAGAACTCGGAGGCAGAAGGCAACCAACCCACTGCAGTGAGGTGGACTGGTGGATCGTCCGTGCGTGCGCCGTGCCTAGGCCGCATAGTGTACGGCGTACATCGTCAGCTGGGATCTGTGAAACGGAGAGAAACAGCTGAACCGAACTGAAAGTCTGACTGCAGTGCAGGCGCTGTAGCTGCTGCTGCTGCTGCTGCTAACTGCTGGATGCGGCACTTAGGTGAGATCGTCATCGTAGCCGCTATCGGCATCGTTTGTGAACGTACGTCGTGTACTAAACCGATCGAGATCGAGGGACGGACTGACGGGCTGGACGTAATAGCGCGCTAGGTCACAGTCAGGAAAGGCTCGTGCATGACTGGCTGATTGACGACTAGCAACTCCATTCTTCGCTGGAGAGCAGGCGAACACGGTAAGCTGTGCTGCAGACGTTCTTCTCGGTAGGCATAACCTGACAATAATTTACTCACTCACTTTGCCAGCCACGTCCTGATCTACCTCTTTCTGATTCTCCACACTTCCATGATCAGTGTCATATCATCACCGCTCTTATCATCAGTCTGTCAGTTTTTGATTCTTTCTTTTCAGTCTCAACATTTTTCTTTTTTCTCAAATCCTATGTCCTCCGTAGACGTCAGTGATGTAGTGCTCGAGACCAAATTCTTGGTCTAGAGACGCCTTGAAAAGGGTTAGTGCCCAGCGATCTCACCGTAAGCACCGCAGATGATTGGTGATTGGTCAGCTTGGCTGTTCTGCCACGGTACTGGACGGCACTCCCTCTGTACGATCTCGTGATAGGCGAGAGTTTGTTTGTTTGTTTTATTTTGTTCAAAGAAACATTCAATATAACAGCAACAATGTTCAGCAGAACTGGAGCACGCAAGGCATAAAGATGCACTCACTGCGGTCCAAAAACTGTCAAGACACACATCTCACCAGTTTTAGAATGAGATCGGCGATCTCATTGTAGAAATTATTTTGCAGTATGAAATTGCCGATTTCGTTCTAGAAAATAGGCCTAATGTTCGGATGCTATATCGTCATGGAATTTCAGGAGTTTTGTAGGACCAGATCATTAATCACTGTGTAAGCCTAATATCTCGTGCTAGCTGGAAATTCTGGAATAAGATCGGAATACTTTATGTTAGCCCTATCAGTCCTAAGATAGGCGATCTCATTGTAGAAATGATTCTTTATCTTATCTTATCTTTATATTTATCTTTATCTTATCTTCTTTATCTTCTCCGTTTACTACGTTCACTTGGCAGAGATAATAATAATATTTTGTGATGGAAAATGCCAGTTAATAATGATAACTGTGAATGCTGCAGAAAAAGTTGGCGTACACGATGGGAAGGAAGAAGATTACGATATCGCGCATTGGAGAGGAGCGAAACCGACAGGTTGGTGGCGTGGCGTAGTTGGTACCGCGTTTCGGCTGAAACGAAGTTACTCTACGCCGGTCCCGGTTAGTACTGCGATAGGTGACTGCCTGCGAGCAGGTAAACCATCTCGGTGCGAAGCCTGCCAGCTCAGCTAGGTCGACTCAGCCTTCTACCCTCCATGGGACAGTAAGATGAGTAGTAACTCATTTACATGAGTTACGGAAGGTGGGAACCTTGGTACAGCTGGCTGGGGTTGCCTAGCCGGCAGCTGTGCCAGCCTGTGTCTGCAGGCTGCACACGGTGGCCGTGCAGCAGGCGGCTCTGGTTAGTGACGAAAACCGCATTAGAGGCGTGTTTGCGACGATGCGCTATACAAATGACGACCTTTACCTTTTTTACCTTCGATTGATTGCAGTAATGCAGTACCTATATTAATTTTCAGCCATGGGCGTAGGAGCCGGAGGGGTGAGGGGAATGGCCGCCCCCCAGATTCGGACAAAACCCAGTGAAAAATTCGGGCAAAAAGGGGGTAAGAATTTTTTTTCAAATACGTGACAGAGAAAGCAAAAAAATTGTCTAACGTGTATACCTGGTGTTATTTAATTTGGACTTGACTAATGGCATGCTTGTGTGTAGGACTACAGTTTACACTGTTTAGGCCGATCTGACAATACACTGTGTCTCAAAAAAAACATCCCCGACATTTTCCACTGTAACTTGAAAACCAATTATCAGATTTTAATAATCTTTGGCAGAAATATTCTTTATTGTCAAATGACAATCAAATGACCATTTAGGCATCAAATGACTAAACATCAAATGACCGTTTAGTTTCCCACCTAACCCAATGTATGCTTCTGCACTACATAGGGAAAGCAGATCAAGCGAAATATGCGTTAAAAGAAACATAAAATCTGAAAAAAACATCCCCAGCATTATCGATCGTACCTTGAATAAAGATTAGCAGATTTGAATAATATTTGGCACAAACATTTCTGACACAACTGGCTATTAAATAAGTGTTTTAGTTTTCACCTCACCCAACGTCTGCTTTTGCACTACCTGTGGAAAGCAGACCAGACATAATACGTGTTAAATGAATGGAAAAACGTCAATAAATTCCATCTGTCCTAATTTGTGGGCCCCAACAGCAGGTTTATTACAAGGTTTGACTGTCTTGCAGCAGTGTGTCCACCAGATAAAGTTTAGGAATGTTTGTAAAGTCAGAAGTGACTGGTAGAGCCTGTATTGGTCTGGAGCAGAACATTATGGATACTGCTATCAAGTGAATGGAGAAAGCGTCTCCTTGCCTGTGTTTGCATAGTGGGCCAACACTTCAAGCAATTTACTGTAGGCAGTTGAAAAATGAACAACTGAATGAAATGTCAGCCACAGTTTCAGAAATGTGAACAAAATGTGTTTTTACACGTTATGTTAATTAAGCAATCATATCGCATTGGATAAAAAAGTGATATTTCACTGGTTGTGCTTTCCCCAGGTAGTGCAGAAACAAACTTTGGGTGAGGTGAGAAGCTGAGTGGGCATTTGATGGCAAGTTGTATCAGGAATATTTCTACCAAAAATTATCAAAATCTGACAATCGCTTTTTAAGTGAAAATGTCGGGGATGTTTTTTTCTGAGACAGTGTATTTTTATTTATCTGTTTCTTTGACAAGATAATTGACGTTTTGCTGTCCGGAAAGGCACGAGGCAGTACTTCTTTTGACTGTGTACAGACAGAGACTGTATTACTGCAAATACTGTAAATAAAAAAGGACTCAGTCACAGTTTGATTTAAGGTGCTGATTTAAGGTATTGTTTGAGTTTGACTTTGACTGATGGCATGCTTCTGTGTAGGCATATCTGTCAATAGTTTTAATTTTCTGTGTCTTTGAAGTTATTCAGGAGTTACGTTCTGCTTGATTATATAGCTTGGTTATATAGCTACTTACCTACGGTAGGTGGTCTACCTGTCCGCAGATAGTCACCCATCCAGGTAGTAACCACTTGATATCGTCACACGCACAACCGCTCAATCGTCAGTCCGACACCCCACCGTTACACAATCATCATTTTGTCGTTCCCGTCTGGATTGATTGATCTGTTGATGCTTGCTAATTGGTTGGTTGTGGTTGGCAGGTGACGTTCACGAAGCGCAAGTTCGGTCTGATGAAGAAGGCCTATGAGCTGAGTGTTCTGTGTGACGTTGAGATTGCGCTGATCCTGTTCACGAGTTCCAACAAACTGTTCCAGTATGCTTCCACAGACATGGACCGCGTCCTGCTCAAATACACCGAGTACAACGAGCCACACGAGAGCCGGACCAACAAAGATATCATCGAGGTATATATGATCATAGGTTTCAAGGTTGAAGGTGTAAAGGGTATATCTCTTCGTGGGAAAAGGAAACTCATCTCAAGCTACGGAGCGTCACCTGCCATATGCGATCACACAGCGTTACCTGCCACCACACACAGGCGAATGCGTCCCACCTCAACCCCAGCTAGACAGGCCGGTAGTGGATTTACCTACCCTGGAGGGATAGAAGGCTGAGTTGACCTTGGTGTTGGTTCTATACTGAGATATTTTACCTGTCCGCAGATACTCACCCATCCAAGTAGTAACCACTTGATAGTGACCAGACCTGACCGGGAATTAAACCAACGATCTTATGATCATAAGACCAACGTCCTAACCGTTGTACACTACAAATCCATCCAAAGTTAGTAGTAGTAGTAGTAGCAGTCGCAATAGTAGTAGTACAAGAAGCCCAGCTATCGCTAGGGTAGCCGACCGTACTGTACTGGTTGTCAGTGACTTTCAAGGTCATTCAAGGTCGATAATTTTCATTTTACCTGAAAGGGCGTATGCTATTTCCAATTAGTGCTCAATAGAATCTTTGGCCCTATCTCTCACCGTTTCCCAGATACGGCCTCACTCAATGTATGCTTCTACACTACCTAGGGAAAGCAGATCAAGTGAAATATATGTTGAAATAAACAGAAAACCTGAAAAAAACATCCCCGACATTATCAATCGTAACTTGAAGAAAGAATAGCAGATTTTGATAATTTTTGGCAGAAATATTTTTGACACAATTGGCTATTAAATAAGTTTTTTAGTTTTTACCTCACCCAACGTCTGCTTTTGCACTACTTGCAGAAAGCAGACCAAGCACAAAATGTCAATAAATTCCATCTATCCTAATCTGTGGGCCCCAACAGCCGGTCTATTGCAAGGTTTGACTGTCAATGCAGCAGTGTGTCGACCAGATAAAGTTTAGGAGTGTTTGTGAAGTCAAGAAGTGACTGGTACAGCCTGGATTGGTCTGGATCAGAACATTATGGATACTGCTGTCAATGAATGAAGAAAGCGTCTCCTTGCCTGTGTTTGCATGGTGGGCCAACACTAAGCAATTTTACTGCAAGCAGTTGAAAAATGGACAACTGGATGAATTGTCAGCCATAGTGTCAGAAATGTGAACAAAATGTGTTTTTATGCGTTATGTTAATTAAGCAATCATATTACGTTGGATAAAAAGTGATATTTTGCTAGTTGTGATTTCCCCAGGTAGTGCAGAAACAAACGTTGGGTGAGGTGGGAAACTGAAAGGTCGTTTGATGGCAAGTTGTGTCAAGAAAATTCGTAACAAAAACTATCAAAATCTGATAATTGTTTTTCAAGTTACAGCCAAAAATGTCGGGGATATTTTTTTGAGACACAGTGTGTTACAAGTACGCAACTGCTGAGAGTATTCAACTGCTACTACATGTACTACAACTGAAAAACCTGCAGTGTGGTGTCCGTTACTGTGGAGTAATTAAGTAAGAATATTTGTGCTTTTTTGTTGCAGGCGCTGAGAAAGAAAGAATTCAAAGCGGAAACTGCTGAAGACGTCATCGTACGTAGGCCTACATAGGCTCCATAGTCTATATATTGCGTGCATGGTTACAGCACTTTGAAAGTCTGATTTTTTAAAAATTTTTCCAGGACCTGGATGTTCGTGGAGAACCAAACTGGGTCTTGAAAGTTTTGGAATTTCATGGAAGAGAGTCTTGAAAGTCTTTGAATTTCAGTTTTTTTTCAAAAAAACATTGTGAACACGATGTGAAAATCAATTGTATAATGATGTCAGAAACGTCTAACTTGACATGACAAAATATCAAAATATCAGAATATTGATTATCATCTCAAAACCTACCTACTCAGTTTAGCCTATAGCCCATCACTACCCATCTAGCGACTGCCAGTGTGGTATTATAGGACCGCCCCCCTCAAATGTCTCCCCCAGAAGATCTGTACCGGTACAGATTCTCCCCCCGGAGGATCGATACCGGTACAGATCCTATGGGGGGGAGGAATTTTGTCCGGTAAAGAGCCTATTATAAATTCGCCCCCGTCATTATAGAATCGCCCCCGCCATTACAGACTCTCTCCCCCATGACAGAGTCTCCCCTTCCACGAGTTTGGCTTGCGAAATGAAATAGTTAGGCATACACTCTCCTTTTCGAGCATCTGCTAATTATTATTATTATTATTATTATTATTATTTGTCTTCAATGGCAGGCTCGAGGCCCATGAACACACAAAACACACACAAATACAAAGACTAAAAAAAGACTAAAACAAACTACTTAACAAACTACTAATATAATGTCATCATTATGTCGAACGAAATGTTTAAGGAGCCTATGTAGTAATTATCGCTATTAACAATAAGCAATTAAGAAACACTTTGGCATATCATCATATTCGTTTTTCCACCATTATCACCATCTCTAAAGCACTTCCGCACCAGACGCGTCTACGGGAACTGCTCGAGCTCCCCGGACTACAGACACCGCTCTAGATGGGCACGCATCTGCTGAGGGTGGAACGGTGTCTGCAGGCCCGGTGCATTGTTCAATGCCAGCTCGGTGGCGTACGCTGCCGCATAAACCCCACAGTCGTCACCACTCGGCTGTGGCGTACTGGGCATGATGGACACTCGCAGCTTACCGTCGTCGTCAACCTTGTCACGAAAGAGTTGCAGCGGATGACGTACGTTGACAGCGGTTGATGTGGTCGCAGAATGTCAACGTAGTGGACGTCGCCATCACGCAAGGCAACAGTGACCCAATGCTCGATGCCGTGCAGGATCGCGACCATCGGGCGGTCAATGTCTGAATCTTCCTGGCAGGCCTGCCAAGTCACCAGCATTGAGCGGATGATACCCGCAATTTAACGTCGTCATCTGCTCACCTACGCGAAGTCAAGTTTTCGGTCAGCGGCGGTAGAGAATAAGGCTCCACCACTACGCGTAGAGAACTGTAACTTGCTCATGACGACTGAGCGCCGCGGTTAATGTTCTAAAAAGCGATGCCGTGATAACGCAGCTCTGGTGGCGTGCAGTGCACGTGCGAGCTGATGACACCGCTGACATCGCTGCAGGACTGAGAGTTTGCTGGAGACTGCATGTGAAGCTGGGAAAAAACAAATCTGACAAAAGAGGGGAGGGGTTTAAGACGAGTGCGCGCTGTGCTCGGATGCTCAAAAGTGGCTCGGTGTCTATGCGTGGTGGCTTTCGTGCGTCCGTGTGCTTGCGGTTTCAGATCGCTCATTATACCGTTTGCTAGTTGCCATTTTTGCCGAAAAAAATCTACATAACGTTTCGGGGAAAACGCAGCTCGCCTGCTCGCGTGTTTGTTTCAATCTACTTACTAGGTACAGCCTGTTGAAAAGTTTCTTGCAGCGAGTCATTTTTCTCGGGATCGTTTAGATAGCATAAACTTTTCGCAGTTCCACGGCTAAATCTGATCACAATAAGTTGCCATGCAATCGCGACTTTTCTGCACTCTGACACCGCAGCCACCGCAGCACGGCTGCATCACATTTCACGGATGCTCATTGCCGGGGGGGGAGAGTCTGTAACGAGGGAGATTCTGTCACACTGACTA
>Ga0209367_1005613_pt1 | contig 17381 bp, 8 predicted proteins | sample WorMetLIZISLAND2_FD_187412 | JGI IMG/M metagenome (GOLD analysis project Ga0209367, IMG submission 187412) | Marine gutless worms symbiont microbial communities from Max Planck institute for Marine Microbiology, Germany - Olavius geniculatus... ... | reverse complement strand
ACATTATCATGCATGGAATAAGTCTACTATAGATACCAAAACAGCGACCATTCTGTAAGCCTAATCCCAAAACGGAATCGAGGGATTACAAATTTCTCAATCCCGGATCCCGGGATTGGGAATTCAATCCTGGGATTGCAATCACTAGCGGTATCGTTTGCGTTATTGTTGGCCGACCGTCAGTTGAGTAACTTGAGTTGGTACGATCACGGTGTAAAATCTTTCACGGCGTTACAAATTGTCGTCTGTCTGTAACGTACGTATTGTGGCTAAACGGTAGGTCTTGTCGAAAAAATATTTACACAATTAATTAGCCCTGTATCATGACTCTTCGCATGCAAAATCTCAGCAAAATAACTTAGCAACGATGCTGAAAACAATACTGCCATCGCTTTTGTGGGTAGTAATAACCTAATATATAATAATTATAATAAAAATTTAATAACGTAGACACAGACAATTTCTAGTGTGCCGTAACATGCCAAATGGTTATGATTACAATCACAGATATACAACCAAGAGTGTATATCTGTGATTACAATGGCACACCAGGGTCACGAAAGAAATGATACCAGCAATAACATACAGTGTTTCTGCATAACCCAAAACGTCAAAAACTCTCGAGTATGAAACACAGCCAAGCATCAAGTAGGACAAGAATTACACTGTGTCTCAAAAAAAAACATACCTGACATTTTCGACTGTACATTGAAAACCAATTATCAGATTTTGATAATTTTTGGTACGAATATTCCTGACACAACTTGCCATCAAATGTCCATTTAGTTTCCCACCTCACCCAATGTTTGTTTCTGCATTACCTAGGGAAAACACAACAAGCAAAATATCACTTTTTTATCCAATGCGATATGATTTCTTAATTTACATAACTAATACATCATCAGAACATGTAAACACTGTGCATCAGTCAACAACAGAAAATCTTACACTGAAAAAGAAAAATATCCTGCTAAAATACACAGACATTTTAACCATAAATGAAGCACGGACACGAAAACAACAGTCACAGCATAGTTTAAAACTTAGCAGCAGTTATTAGTGACAATGATAGCAACATTTTCATGTCCGGAGTTTGGTAACATAAGAACAACAAGAAATTTGTGCTAAGGCTCATGAGACGCGCAAAAGCCTATAGCAGTTCCGGTTTAGTAGTTTAACTGAAAATTGGGGTGTTCACGCTAAGTTAATATACAAATACCAAATTCTGTATCTGGATCGCATAATGATAGTTGCGTGGCGCCACCTTGTGAATGATATAAACTTGCATCGCAGGTCAAAATTGCCAAAAAAATCTATAAAACCCCCTATTTTGGCGTTCAAGGTCATTCAAGGTCACTGAATTCAGCGCCAATGGAGAGCCAGTGTACGACTTCCTATTAGTGATTAATAGTAACCTAGGCCTTATCTCGCACTGTTACTGAGATACAGCGACTTATTGGCCAAAAATCGCAAATTTTGCCCACCCCCTCATTTAGCACCCTCGTTCAAGGTGACCCCCTTCGACTTTATGGAAAAGCTTTACGGTTCCTGAAACTAGAGTCTTCCGGGCAGCCGATGGTGAAGATTTGGTGATCCTACCTTGCACCCCCCCAATGTACCTTTTTTGACTGATCCACCCGTGTGACAGACAGATAGACAGACAGAATTCTGATGGCTAAGATGCGCTGAAAGCAGTAGCTGCTTTTGTGCGTAAAAGCTCAGTATTACACTAAATTTTTCAACAATACATCAACAAACTGGCAATCACATGCACTTCTGTAATTTTTTTGTCACTGTCAGCTAAACAGCATATAATGAATATAAATGTACAAAACATCAGTTTATACACTTGTTAACGGCGACATGCAATGAGTGACACATCGAAAACAGCAAAAATCATAAAAAGGTGATATCACTCACCATCACATCGTCTAATTGTCAATGTGCTGTTGAATAATATCACCTTTTTATGGTTTTTGCCACAACTCTACATCACATAAACCTTGGAGCAAATGCTCTATCACTCTGTCTTGGCAGTAAATGTATTTACATCGTTCCAAAATGTACAACAAATCGGCAATGCCTGATGCTCTACAAAAAAAGAAAGACTCACTAGCTAGATTTATAAAAAAAGGACCGAGAGCAAAATGCGAAAAAACAATAAGGAAAGACAAAAGGGGCAGAAAAGATGACAGGAGACAGAAGAAGGGAAGATTGGGAAAGTTTGTATAATGGCTTAAGATAAGACAGATGCCCTAGCAGGCAAGTGCCAAAATTCAGCAGTGGTCATTCAAGCAGTCAAATGGTCAGTAAGAACGAGGCCATCACCATCAAGTGATCCGATGACTCCTTATCATTCGGCAGTCCACCAGACTCACACACCTCTTCCTCTGTCGGTAACTGCAAAATGTGACTTAGAGTCAGAAATCCTTGCCCCAGTCTGTCACCTGCAAACTGGGAATTATGGTGATCTGCTGAGTAGAAGATATAGTCGATGCGTGCACCGCGCGAATGATCTCCAAACCACGCTGTGACGGCCTCCGGCCTCGAGTCAGCATAGGCAGACACTAGATTCAATGAATGATGCACTGTACCAGAACTAAACGATTCTTCAGATGATCTCCATTTGTGTCTAGATTTGCTTGCTTTCCGTCGGTGTTCCATAACATCAAAAAACTGACAGAAGTCGGTGACGTCTACTTGTGGGAGAAGGAAATATTGCGGGTAGAGTCTCCGACCAAAGTCACCATGCTTCTGACCAGACATTGCTCTGATGGGCAGACCTTCGAAATGAAGGCTCCCACTGACTATGAAATCGTACAGGCTGGACAACGGCTCCAGATTCAGGTCGCCACAGAAAATGATGGGATGATACTTGGGACCCGGTTCGGCCGTTATGCTGGCAAATTCATCGATTGCAGCAAACAGGAACATGAGCTGAGCAAGTTTAACATCACCGCGACCGGGATTAAACAGCAGGTGAGTGTTGACAACGCAAATACATGCAGAACTACGACCGTCGGTTTGATGGTCTGAAAGTGGTTCAAGCAACATTAGTAATGCTACGTTGGGCCGATCCAACACGGGACAGCCATCCACAAGTAATTCAATGGGGATGCAGTTACAGCAGTTGAATTTCTTCTGCTTGTAGAACGTAGCACAGCCGTCGGTCCTGCCTCCCAACTTCTGCTTGTATTCCGCTTTATAACCTAGGCAACATGCAAGAGTCTGCATTCATACACAATCAATGTTATTGGAAAAATGGTCAAAAAATAAACGTGCAACAAGCCTCTCAGGTCAACTCGGCCTGGCAATTTGTGCAATGCCCTGGTCCCGCATTCATGGTTTCATGATGTAAGCTGGTGTCTGGTTGATAACTGAAGAAACAGAAATCAGCACCACCATATGAGACTTATGGCTCTGCTAGGACTTTTCATTCTTTGCACACTGTCAAAAGATAAGGTTGCTGGGCAACATGTTTTTCAGCAGACAGAATAAACCTTCTGTACTGCTACCAGTCCTAATAAAAACATCATTCTGAGATGACAACAGTTAGTGTGAAATGTTAATAAATAACACAAAAAACTTACACCAATGTTTTTACACGTGAAAGCAGCTACTGCTTTCAATGCGTCTTAGCCATCGCAATTCTGTCTGTCCATCTGTCTGTCACATGGGTCGATCGGTCAAAAACGGTGCAATCTAGGATCACCAAATCTTCATCGTCGGCTGCGTGGAAGACTCTAGTTTCAGAAACCATAAAGCTTTTACATAAATTCGAAGGGGGTCACCCAAATGAGAGTGCTAAATGAGAGGGAGGTGGGAAAAACTTGCAATTTTTAGCCAATAAGTCGCTGTATCTTAATAACGGTACAAGAAAAGGCCTAGGTTACTATTAGTCACTAATAGGAAGTCATACACTGGCTCTCGATTGCCACCGACTTCAATGACCTTGGCTGACTTTGAACACTAAAACAGTAGTTTTTATAGATTTTTTGGTGATTTCGAGCTGCGAGACACATTTCAAGAGCGAATAGCGCCGAAACCAATTAAGATATACATGGACAAGCTGTATATGAAATTTTCGACATTGAACATAGATTTCAACAGTCCAAGTCTCAATTTTCTAGATTCAAGGAAACCTGTGCACGAGAGCATCAAAGAGCGGTGCCCCTATAAAAAAATCGTTACTTTACCGCGGTTGGCCAGTCTTTTGTGAAAACCGTTGCAGATAGGCATGGGCATGCTGCCTATCACAACAAGCACTAGTGACGAGCTTTTCAGTCGATAGCTTTGGGAGACCCTGAACTTCCAAAATAAGAGGTTTTTTATTGATGATTTTTGCAATCTTCGGCTGAAGCGCACACTCCAAGAATGAATTGTAATGAAATGGCTGGAGATAGACTGACAGTTTACGAACAGGAACTGCTACAGACTTTCACATGTCCCGTCAGCATTAGCTCAAATTTCTTGTCACTGCTAAGTATCAACTTCTGAGCAGATCATCATCATCATCATCATGTTCGTTTATCAATGCAACTTGTCAAAATGCAAGAACATGTATGCAACATAAATGAAGTAAGTCTATGATCATTCAAAAAGTTGATTATGCATTAAAAACTCAGCTGATAATTTAATACCATACTAGCTATGTTTTTGACGGAAGTGGAAAGTGAAAAAGACATCAACAACCGGAAGCTTACAGTCATTAGTTCATAATTTCAATTTATCATTAAAAAACAAATAGTTCACAAAGGCATATTACCAGTGGATGACAATATTGCTTACCACGCTGTTGAAGGCGTGGACGAAAAAAGCCATTATAGTCACTGTACTGCACTTCTTGCAAACAGATGATCTACCAGTGCACAATAACTGCAACTGCAATTCACACTCTATGCAATACAGAGCGGTGCAAAACAAAGTGGAACATTCGTTTTTATAGTGTTGATATCACAAACAGAAATTTAAAGGCTTTTACAATAATGGACTATATAAATTTACATTTGACATCTGACAAACATGTGGAATTCTAATATATCATATGGACAGTTCTTGAACAACTAATCAAAAAGTGTTCAGAGTGACAGTACTTCACTTGAATTATCAAGGCCAATCATTACTAATTATTTCCAAAACAATGACAGAACCAATACCTACATCAAGCCCTAAGCTTCACTTTTTATCAGCCACACTGTACTTGTAGTTCACAGCTATATTTTGAAAAATATCTACTCAACAATAAACTTAAGAGATATTTATCCAATCATCAACAGGATGGATCACGTCATCGTAAATACGGCAATCATATACATAACTACACTGTGTCTCAAAAAAACAGTCAAAATTGTTTTTTGCATAACTTTGTCAAATTTCCACGAACTTTGATAATTTTTGGCATGAAGATGGCCAAGATGATATTATTATGCACGGTGCACTCTGCTAATTTATGTCAATGCACTACCGTGTGAAACATAGATGCTCCAAATTGTTACATTACATGACAATTATTTGTATCAGATGGCTCACCTTTGCATCATCAATTCGACAAAGGGTGCGACATGGTTTAATAATTTTGAGGTATTAAATACCTTACCTTATACAGAAAGATGCATAAAAACAGTACACTCACATCTGGGTTATGTTTATTCAGCTTGTGGATGATATTGCGTCGTCGGTATGACCAATGCATATGCTGATCATCACAGTGTCTGTACAGATGATAATGCTGCTCTATCATATCCTGGGCCAGGATGTTATATGAAGCTACAGAGAATTCAAATGCACCAACACCTAACACAAAAGTCACACAGTCCTCCGGAACTAATAATCAATCAGTCAATGAAAACACATTTATATGTTGTGCCATGTACTGCAAATGAATCAGAGACACATATGGGGTATGCAAAAAAATGACCCAACTTGTTTTTGTCAGAACTTTGTCAAATCTCCACCAAATTTAATAATTTCTGGCACACAGATAGCCAAAACGATAAAATTAAGTAAGATACACTCATTGTCCACCTCACGTAATTTATGTCAATACACTACCGTGTAAAACGCAGATGCTCCAAACTGTTACATCACACGGTGATTATCAGTATCAGATTGCTCACTTGTGCAATATCAATTCTACAAAGGGCACCACGGGATTAATTAATTTTGTGGTATTAAACATTTTACGCTGAAAACAGCAGACAACAAAATAACTGACTGATGAGCTTAAAACAAATTTTATCAATGAATAAGTGTTGTGCATTTTTATCAGTTGATCATTAATGCCGCTGCCAGCCATGGCGTCATGTGAGGGGCATCATTTCAGTAAATCGTTGAGGGTCTCAGTGATCCTTGGGGGTCTAAGTCTGAGTAACGTTTTGTTTTTGCAGCAGTAAAACTGTTTCAAAGGTACGATTAGCAGGGAAAAAAACTAAAATTGTAAATCCTTGGGGGTTTGTAGACTCTTCCAGGCCCCCTAAATGACACCCCTGCATCACGTTTAAGCCATTGTGTACACTATGGGTATAAATTGTGATAATCTGAAAGCAAGTTGTTACAAAAACTTATAAATCTGCTAAATAAATCACATTTTAATTTACTGTGTGTTTAATTAAGTTGTTGGAACTTTTATGGAGACAACAACTGAGCATTATGCAACAATTTGAAGCAACTGCATTTTACACAGTAGTGCATTGACATAAACTAAATGAGGTGGACAATGAGTGTACCTTACATATTTCTATCATCTTGGCTATCTGCGCGCCAAAAAATATCAAATTTGGTGGAGATTTGACAAAGTTCTGACAAAAACAAGTTGGGTCATTTTTTGGCACACCCTGTAATGACAGCGACTGCAATAAATGCAACTACTTTCAGGCTTGCTTTATTCCAGGTTACACCATGATAGGCCAGGTACCCAATGCAGAACTTATGACGACTGTCTAAGCCATACTTATAGGCACCAATACAGCATCACAACATGCAAGGAAAATGAACAAATAGATAAAGTCAAAGTGGATGCTATGGTACCTGTAAGATGGATTACTATAAAAAGCTATACACACCTTTTAACCCTTCCTATCCAATCATGAGAAAACTATACAAGAAATTTGAGCTAATGCTTACGAGATGCGCGAAAGCTTATAGCAGTTCTGGTTCAGTAGTTTAGCTGAAAATTGGGGTGTTCACGCTAAGTTAATATACAAATACCAAATTCTCTATCTGGACCGCATAACGACAGTAGCATGGCGCCACCTTGTGAATGATATAGACTTGTGTAGCAGTCCGAAATCGCCAAAAAATCTATAAAAACCTTAAAACCCTATTTTAACGTTCAAGGTCATTCAAGGTCATTGAATTCGGCGCCAATTGAGAGCCAGAGTACGACTTCCTATTAGTGATTAATAGTAACCTAGGCCCTATCTTGCACTGTTACTGAGATACAGCGACTTATTGGCCAAAAATCGCAAATTTTGCCCACCCCTTTTTCATTTAGCGCCCTCGTTCAAGGTGACACCCTTCGAATTTATGGAAAAGCTTTACGGTTCCTGAAACCAGAGTCTTCCAGGCAGCTGACGGTAAAGATTTGGTAATCCTAGCTTGCACCGTTTTTGACAGATCCACCCATGTGACAGACGGATGGACGGACGGACGAACAGAATTGCGATGGCTAAGACGCGCTGAAAGCAGTAGCTGCTTTTGCGCATAAAAATGATTAGGGCGCACAGTTTTCCATGGAAAATTCTGCCAAATTCAGTGGACCAGTTCACAAAATTCCACGACTCACCGTGGCAAAATTGTCTAAACTAGCAAAGTACCCACCCTATGGGTGGGTTACTTTGCTAGTGAAATGAACGCTCACAAGAGTTTGAGAGGGGTTGTACGCATTACAGCTGTGGTACGCGGTTGTAATAACATGCAGAAAGCACCACTGATCCAATTGCCAGCGTGAGCCGGTGTCACACATTGTAGAGACTATGAAATTAATGGCCGGCCTTAAGGCCTTAGGCTGCGACCTTTAAGTGGCTGTCATTCACCAGATGTCGCCATGAAGCTGAGCACTATACTGACAAACTTGACAGAATCAGCGGGGAAAGAAGACCCAGCAACTCAACCCCCCCACTTCAGGCTGCCCATGGGGGCAGGTGGGGGGCATGTACCTAAGGCCCAAGGACTCAAACGCCGCAGTAGGGGTCCGCAACCGTGCAACAGGGAAGGCACTAGAGGGGGCTGTCAGACAGACTGACTTTCCGCCCATCATAGTAAGATCCTGCGGTTTACCATGGCCTTCCGTTTGTGCATAAACTAAGCTTTATTCTGTCAAAAAAACTTCACTTTTTGGAGGCTGGCATGGTGCTCAGTTATGCTAGCAACATACAAAGAAAACTAGAAATTTGGGGCAAAGCCCAACGTGAGTCCGCCCGGCGCCCTAAGTCCGACTGGGGAAATTAGGGGGGAGATGGGTAAAATTTCCCCGACATCAAAGTCACGTGCCCGAACTCAAATGCATTGGTATACGCCGAACGCGCATTGTCGACTTAGGGTAGGTCAACATGAGCGCTTATAACTTTGTTCGTAGTGGACCGAATTTCACAAATTTTTTTTTGTTCAACGCCCAAAAGATCGTCTTCGTCAACGCCGTTTAGATTTTGTCGCTATCTTCATCGGTTCCAGAGATATTTGCACTCAAACTCGAAAGTTGTCGTAAATCGCGCCAATTTTTGCACGTTTTTTGTCCTCCCAAATTTTAAGGGGGCGGTGACCCCCAAAAGTTGTACCCGCGTTATCATCCCCATCTAGCAGCACGTCACATGGCAAAGTCTGATGAAGCTACTCCCTTTGGCTCCAAAGATCCTTCGTCTAATACGCTACATTTTAAGGCAATTTTTGACTCCCCTTTGAAAAATGTTCTAAGGGGGCCGCTGTCCCCGGTGGGGGGTGCGCTAGTAAGACTTGGTCATTCTCTAGCGCGTGCAAAAATTTGGGGGCGCAGCACCCCCTAGGGGCCGAAATATGGCCTTCCGAAAAATTTGACTTTGGTGGGTAAACATTAGCCGCGTAATCTCTGATGTTAGTGGACTGAAGTTTACACAATTTTTTTATTCAACGCGGAATTAACTGTATTTGATAACGCCGTTTACTGCTTGTCGATATCCCTATGCAGTTCAGAGATATTTGCGCTCAAAGTCGAAAGTTGTCGTTAAACGTACTAAATTTTGCGCATTTTTTGCACTTCCAAATTTTAAGGGGGCAGTGCCCCCTAAAAGTTGTACCCGCGTTATCACCCCCATCTAGCAGCACGTCACGTGGCAAAGTCTCATGAAGCTACTCCCTCTGCCTCCAAAGATCCTTCGTCTAATACACTACATTTTAAGCCAATTTTTGACCACCCTTTGAAAAAAGTTGTAAGGGGGGGCCCCCGTCCCCGGTGGGAGGTGCGCTAGTAAGACTTGTGTGGCTTACCAGGATCAGCAGAAGCAGAGCAGGACCTTTGTCGCAAGTTACCTCGTGCAACACGAGGTCTGGATGCAGACATAAGACGATTATCAGCCAACTGCATGGCTTGTAACTGCCGGCTGAGTGCATCCCTATGCTACATTTACAACAACAACACACAGACAGCCACATAACTGCAACACATGATGATTCTAACTACACAGTACATAAACAGAAACACTATGGCACTGCACAACAGGAGGCCATGAGTTCAACTCCAGGACACTGGTCAAGTCGCTATCAAGTCGTTACTACTTGAACGGTGGCTGTCTACAGAGTACAGACACACACATAAAGAACCACACAGGTAAACACGGCTTTTCATACCACTCTCTCTCTATCTCTCCCTCTCTTGCTTCATGGACTCAGTGCACATTGGTGTCTATGACATATTTTACGAAATGTATCCATTTCATCCTGTCCATCGCCAATCTGTAGAGAGGCCGATATCCTTGTTGCACCAGTCCACTGGGTCGTCTGTCCATCTTTTTTTTGGTCTTCCTCTCTCGTTCTTGCCATCTATTATGCCGAAAACAACCTGTTTGATCAGCCTGTCATCTGGCATCCGGCATACGTGGGGAAAGAATTCGGTTTCCTCTCTATCATTCTCTGCACAATGTTGACACTTATGCCCATTCTTTTCATAATCTCTTTGTTCTTGATTTTTTTCTTGCCATATTATGTTTAATATCCTTCGTAAACATTTCATTTCAAAAGCCACTGGGGTAGGTAAATCAAATAAGTGCCTGACTAGCTGGGGTTTAGGCACCGGGGCATATTCACCTGAGTCAACTGTGTGATCCCATATGGCAGGTGAAACTGTTCTGAGATGGGTTGTCTTGCAGAGCTATACACACATTTTAACAGTTATTTCTTGCTAACCAGCTAAAACTCTGCAAGCTGTCCAAATTAAAGTCAGTGAAGCAACAATACCAAACAAAAGACCAGCTGTGGTTAGAGGAAGCCGACTGTACTTATCGTAAACGGTATACACCGTGTTTCATAAAAAAAACCTCTTTTTGTTTTTTTTATAATTCACTCAAATAATGATCAATTTACACAAAATTTTTACCAGTTGTAGTCGTAAAAATACTAATTCAAAATATTTCAACAAAATATGGCAGTTGATTAAGTATTCTTTGCTAGTCGTGACGTAATGTTGACGTCAGCACCAGTTAAGACCACCAAGCTTGTACCCGTGACACATGACGTCAGTGTTACATCATGTATGACATACCATTCAGCCACAATACATTTCAACTCAACTCAACTCAACTCTAACTTAGGTTTAATAAAAATAATAGCCGATGGCTAAAAGACACACAAACATAAAAGTAGCAACTACATATAGCTAATAGAGCATAACATGACATCAAACATAATATACAAAATACGAAATAGTCCACACACAATGCTCATTTCAGTCCGGTTCACATCCACATATATATTCCTAGATACATCAAAACAAAGCACACAATGTTATACAACTGTGTTTATATTTTGGGTTATTGGTATTTAACCAGGGCACATTGGATAAAAGACTGATATTTGTTAGTTCTCGTCCATGGTGTGGAATAGGCGGTATGTCGTCGGAGTCAAGAAATAGTATCCGAGTCTCGTCGTTTGGGAAAAAGGTCATGTAAACAACTGTCAGCATTTGTAACTGTGCAAAAAAAATTTCTCCCCAAATCATATCTTCATGCAGAAAGGGGTTCTACCCCAGTGTATGCACATGCAGAATCATATGGCATATCATATACAATGGGATGGATGATTCTAGGGCCCTCTTCTGCAAAGATTCCAATTTTTGGGACTGAGCAACAGTTAGACCATGGTGGCAATTACAGACAGACAGATGACAACAGATAGAACTATAAGCACAACTGTTAGTACAAATTGCAATTAACAAATAAACTAGTAAAGGAATAGTACTCACAGCATATGACTGGCTGTCGTGATAACCTCTGCAAGCAGCAGCACCCCTACGATGCACTCTGCCACGATAATGTGCCATTTACACAGCAGTAGGACCAGTACTGAATACAGCAGCAAGTTATCAGTCTGTAAAAACACCACAAAAACTGCTGCAAACAGTGACTGGAAATCAGAAAGCACTCAAGAGTGTGCACACATGAAACATCTGCCATGGCTAATGATATATGAAGGCAAACTAATTCATCAATTATGATAACAAAGTTCCTGATTGAAGACAGCATGCTGTCATGGCAAGTTAGGATCACAGTACTTTTACAGGCCTGAAGCTGCTACTGTTACTCACCCAACAGCGAAAAAGCACCGAAAAACATACAAACGTAACCTACTTGCATAACTACCGGGTAAGTAATACACTGAAACTATTAATTAACTTACATGTCTACTTAAGAAAGAGAAATATGCACATTTACATAGTACACTGACTACAGCAATGTTATGGTTTGAAAATTGCAATTTTCTAAGAGACAGCAGTTGCAATTTCTGACTTAGTTTACGGGTACGGTACCTTAGATAAACTTCTCAGTCCAGCGTTTCAGCGCACTGAAGCACATTCTCGTCTCAGTGCTATTTGTCCCAGCAGCTTTCTTCAGCCATTCAGCAAAATCGTCTTTGTCTTTGTTCAAAGCCAGAAATACACCGAGTATCACGTATGCCTAACAAATGACAAATAGTTACAGTTTTAAAAAGACAAAAATTTGGCCCATGCTGACACTATTTGGCCGTACACCTGACCGTCGAGTCTCTGACCCTTTGAAGTGTAAACTGGCACACTGGTTCACTACCGTGGGAAAAGTTCACACCAATTTTTGTTTTACAGCACCTTTTCGAGTTAGGAGCATGTTTCAGACAAACAAGACAGATAGGCATTGGGCAAGACACGTAATGTGGTTCACTACGATATGATATCTACATAAAAGTCAGACTCCGTTTATTAATGATATTTATACTCATAAAGAACCCCTCTGTCACACATTGCAGTTGCTTTCATTAATGGCTTTTGACTTCTGCTAAAAATTTTGTTTACGTATTGCTGCAGTTGATGCCAAATCTCGGGTACTTATCTATGGTTTTACACAATAAAAATGATGGTTATTACTTTTTATTTTTAAACATCACTTTTATCGGAAATTTTTTATCACTTTCATTAGTGCCACTTAAGTTTATTAATTTTAGGCCATGTTGTTTTCAATGTCATTCATTCCTGCTACATCCGCTCTTTCCTCCTGAATGCAAGCAGCACTACAGTCTTCATGACCAAAGTCACAACTTCCAACTTCCTGATTGTATGTCAGTCACCAATGACGAAAACTTTATTAAAAGAATGCTCTATAATGACAATTTGTACTAGATTGGACTATTTTCATATAGTTTCATTGAGCTTCACTCGTTTTTTATCGTGTAACAGCATTTTGTCTGTTTTTAATTAAACTTTGAATGAATGAATGTTTATTATACCTTTAATGCAGTGATATTCAACTAAGAGAAATAAGAGAAAGTACAATGATACACATGTAGGGCCTAAGTGAATTTGGCTCCAACTAGATTCTGATAATATAATTGGGAGCTGGTACCTATCTATTTATCACATCCCATTATAACAAGTTGTGATATGATAAAAATAACCTTTCGGACTCCTTTTCCTCGTAGTTTATTTGCATGCACTTGTTCAATGCCAGGAATGACAGTCACGGGTTTATTGCCAATAAGCTCCGAAAGAAATGTAGTTTCCTTGTCCGCACAACCAGTTACGCCTTCAGCCATATTCATACCTATTTCAAACAATTTAGAAACAATTTCAAAAACCACATGACAGGAAAGGACACACATTCAAGCTGTCCAAATGCAGAAGCACCTGTTTCCTAACAGAATACTGCAAATGGCTGAAGTCTTGTATTTGTCAATAACAATCATTTTCACTGCTACAAAGATGGTTGAATGTCTACTACATGCATTTAAAAAGTGTATATTCAGCTTAATACGATCCCCAACCCAAAAAGAGCCTATCGCATTATGTAGTCGCCCATGGCACAATCAGTGTCTGACTTTTTTGCCCCTTTGGCATTTTTGTCCCCTGGCTGATTCGCCCCCAATCGATGCCGGTAATTCAATATCGATTATTACAAGGGTGACAAACTTCAATATGTATATGCTATAATACTTAATTTAATGTTTAGACAGTTTGCAGCATGATGATAAAAATAAACGATTGATAAACTGGTGCTGTCAGTTGCTAACATGCTTTATGGTAAACTTTGTCTGGTTCACTGATGAAAAATGTTCATTGTGTCAGCATTTAGTAACATGGTGGCATGAAATCAGACATCTCGCGATTCTAAAACGCAAACATTTCACAAGCAGTGTGTGCTGGTGCACGGTTCTGCTGGAAGGTGTAAAAGTCAAACTATCGCCACAAGTGCGTAAAAGTGATCATTTTGGGCATTTTTTGTGGCTGCAATGGTAAAACTTCAACAGTTTGTCATCAGTAAACCAAAGAAAGTTCACTTTCAACGCAGGGCAGCTATTCAGCAACTTTTAGCACTAGTTGCGACAAACAAGTTTGTACTCACAGCACATTATGACGTCAACAGTACATCACAACTAGCAAAGAATATTTGATTAGCAGCCACATTTTGTGGAAATATTTTGAATTAGTATTTCTTCAGCTGCAACTAGTAAAAATTTTGTGTAAACTGATAATCATTTGAGTGAATTATTATGCGCGAGAGCTAGCAAAGCTATTGCACGTATTAGCTATGGTAATTCTGTCCATCCGTTCGTCTGTCCGTCACGACCTGGTACCGATCCAAGACCAGGTGAGATAGAGACTTCGGGTTTTCACCAGATGATAGCCTAGAGTCTCTGGTATTTCGTGACAAAATTTTGTGCCATTAGGAAAAAGGGGTCCCCACAAATGAGGGGGTGAAAGAGGGGCAACCCCCTTAAAAAGGTGTTCAATTATGATTCCTAAAAATACCCAGTCCTTTCCTCTTTCAGTAGCCATCAACATCATAGTAAGTGGTGTGGCAGTTATTAAGATACAGCCAAAAAGGAACCCTAACCTTTTCTTATCCCCTTTTCTATAACTACAGCAAGTCCCCCATTACGTAAAGGTGGCCCCATAATCGATCGCCGATGATCAATCTCATATTTTTCATTAAGTTTCCATAAAAACTATATATCACGAAATCCCTATTTGCTGCATTAACGAATGCATTATTTGGTATTTCTTGCCATTCGTTCTAATTCACGTACATTGACGAAATGTGTGATATTTTTCTGACTGAATGCGACAAAATACCGCACCAGCCTCACTGACCGCACCGACCGTACCAGCAGGAAATTACCGCACCCTAACCCTAACCCTAATCCTAACTCTAACCCTAACCCGTCTGCAGCTGCCGCCATGCTCGAAGTGGTCGTTTTAGGCGCCGGTGCAGTAATTTCCTGCTGGTGCAGTCAGTGAGGCCAGTGCAGTGTTTCGTCACACCGCTTTTTGACCTACTTAGTCAAAATCCACATTTTCTACTAAGTCTGGATATGCGAATCCGGTACCGTTGGAAAGTGTATTGGATAAGGATTCCAGTGGTCCAAACCGTTTCCAAATCCGTTCAGTAGTTTAGCTAAAAATGGGGTGTTCACGCTAAGTTAATATACAAATACGAAATACTAGAGACATAAAGCTAACAAGCCAGGTGGCGAAAGAGCCAGACGGCGAAAAAGCCAGGGGGCGAAAAAGCCAAGGGCGAATCAGCCAGGGGGCGAAACGGCAAAAGGACGAAAAAGCCACATTCGTAAAAATGTTATTTTTGTGAACTGCTGTGTTATCGACAAAAATAGACAAATATTACATGACAGTTTCACAGTAAACTGACTAAAGCAACAAAACAACTACTGCTATGTGATCAAACACAGCAGCATTAGATACACTGCAATTATTCAACATAATAATCTAAAACACATTTACATCCTTGTTTACATCACACTTCACATCTGCTGAGTGACGTCACTGATTCATGGTCCATTGCTTAGAGCTGTGCGATCTGAGTTATTAATTTGTCGAGTAGCGACGAGTAGTCGTTGTACTCGGCAAGTAACTTACGAATACTCGATTACTCGTTTAGCAAATAATCAAGTAAGGAGAATTGTTGAAACTTACACCACTACATTGCAGTTGTGCATGTAATTTTGCATCAATTGCATTTTTAGGTCGCATGTTAATTACTTTTTGGATTTAGAAAATTGTATTATTGTGCATAGACTTATACAGTGCATATGCGCATAGGTCTGTTTAACATTTATCATATCAGCATCAAATTTGGCATAGCCTAAATCACTCTTAACATAAACATCGCCTGGGGTCAATTAAGTTGACTAAAAAGTGATACTTACACTTTGTGTACTTTTTTGCGTCGTCTGCCTCGACTCACGTGCGTCAAACATGTAGGCTAGGGCCCATAGGCCTACGCAATGGCCTTGCGTTGCGTTGGATAGAAACCAGGCATGAATGCATTAATACCCCGTTTACACGATCAAGCAAACACCAAGCAGGCATCAAGCAAACGTCGAGCAAACGTCGAGCAAACATCGAACAATTAAAGCATAGGCCTACGTCGGGCATGTGTATGTTGAATGCATTTGCTGGATGTTTGCTCTATAATTGCTCAATGTTTGCTTGATCGTGTAAACGGGATATAAATGGGTGAGGTCATCCATTGGATATTATATTATGATAGCTGGCCTGGGACAAGTCGCATTGCATTGGTGCCGTGTGAGCTTTTCGGGGACGGCCTTTCAAGGCAATGCACCGTAACACGTAAACAGAATACTAAAACAAAAAGTTTAACTTTTGCAGAAGCTTAACCTTTATGAAACACAAAACCTAAAAACGACCTAAACCTTAAAATGTAGGCCTACGACACTGGTCTGTGCACAAAATTTCGCCACCGTACGTCGTGCGCCGTTACAAAGTTATTGAGAGTCGTAACAATCAACCCTGTACACTGCTGTGGCAGCACCGAATGCTGCCACGCGTCACATGAGCTTTTCTCAGATTTCTTGTTATAATTTGATATTAACTTTGTGTCTTTGCAACCAAAAATATATTAGTCGAGTTGGGCTGAAGTGACTTCCTGATAAAATTATTTTATTTCTTTTTTTCAACATGCGCATAACAATTAAAGGTGTTATACTTTATACCAAATGTCTGCAAATGTTACTACACTGTGTCTCAAAAAAACTGTCCCACTATGTGATTGTTCATATCTTCGTCAAATAATGACCGATTTTCAAAATTTTTTCACTGGCACATTTTGTAGACAAGTAGCAGTAGTGTTATTATTAAACATACCACCATACCTTAACTGCGTCTCTACACTACCATGTGAAACTCTTATTGTCAAAAATGTCTAAAATGCTAGTAATATATGTGCAAAAATTATTTTTTAAAAACAATTTTTTAACATTTTTTATATTAATATTTAATAATGTTTAGTTTTTGATACATTCCTTGTGTTTTTAAACAAAAGCAGATGATATTATTGTAAAAAAATAATTTTTTATGCAGTGACAATACACTGGTAATGTAGCGTGCATTTAGCAATGGGGACAAGGCTTTAAATAAGAACTTTTTGAGTTCAAAAATGCAGTTTGCAAAGAATACTGGCAAAATTTCTTAAGATAAACAGAAACAGGGAAGGACTGGGACACATTACTAAAAAGATTTGCATAACAGGAAGCACTGAACAAAGGCATGAGAGCGGCAGATTGAAGCATGCACGTACTGAAGAGAACGTGACCACTGTGGATGAACTGGTAGCCTTACTAAACCACGAAGGCCAGAAACAAACACTCTGTATAACACGCCAGATATCCACAAAGACGGGTCTAATACAGCA
>Ga0209367_1005612_pt1 | contig 17382 bp, 8 predicted proteins | sample WorMetLIZISLAND2_FD_187412 | JGI IMG/M metagenome (GOLD analysis project Ga0209367, IMG submission 187412) | Marine gutless worms symbiont microbial communities from Max Planck institute for Marine Microbiology, Germany - Olavius geniculatus... ... | reverse complement strand
GTTCAGGGGGGGGTAAAATTTCCCAGTAGCCTTACCTTACCTTACCTTACCTTCGGGGCGGATGCCACCCATTAAGGCAGCATCCAGCGCTCAGGCCACCAAATGGGCCCATTGCGCATCCCCGTAAAGCCAGAGGCTAAAGAAATCTCCTGAAGCCTTAGCAAGCTTCAGGAGTAAAGACCAACGTATAAGTCGTTATACTCAATACGGTAAAGGCCTAGATGGTTTAGTGAGTGAGATTGCGGTAGCAGTGTCATGTGGCCCGAAATCAAATGCATTGGATTAGCATACACAAGACACGCTCTGTCGACCTAGGGTAAGTAAACATTAGCTCCGTAATCGCTGGTGTTAGTGGACCAAAGTTCACCTATTTTTGTTTAACGCGGGATTAATCGTTTTTGATAATGCCGTTTACCGCTTGTCAATATCTGTATTCGTTTCAGAGATATTCGCTTTCAAAGTGGAAAGTTGTCGTAAATCGCCCCGATTTATTAGCGTTTTTTGCCCTCCCAAATTTTAAGAGGGCGGTGCCTTCTAAAAGTTGTACCTGCTTTATCATCTGCACCTAGAGGTACGTCACGTGCCAAGTTATCCCAATGGGATGCCCAGTCATTGAAGAATTACGCTCAGAAAATCACATAGGCTTACGCTCAAAATCTAGAGACGATTCCACTCCAATGAGTCCACTCAAGACTACTCAGTTGCTATTATCCGCTAAGCTGCTATCTGCTACCACGCTCGCCATGGGGCCATGCCCCCCTCAGATTTTGCGGGCTAGAACCGCTACTGGTGCGCGCTGCTAGAGTCTACGCCTTTACAATCTTGAATTATGTCCCGCAGCCAGAAATCGCCAAAAATCACCACCCTTTTCAGGATTCAAGATCGTACGATTTTGGCAGCGATGTGATCTCGGTCGAGACGTCTCGGTCTCGAGACGGTCTCGAGACGTACTAAGGTCTCGTATCGGGTCTCGGGCCATTGCGTCTCGTCGAGACGTTTTGTGCAGGCGCGCACCGTGCATACTGTAGCTGCAGTCAGAGCGATGCTAACCAGTATGACATTTATTTGTGGCTTAGACATTCGTTTACAGTGTTTTTACTCTTTAATTTACTTATTTATCATAAGCTTAAAGCAGAATTATGTCATGTCAGTCTTTTTTCGTCATAAAATGATCTAGTCGCAATGAAGTTAAAGTGTATGATGTCAGAATGAATACTGTCAGCCAAATGTAGACGACGTATAAGGCTATAATCAGCTGTAGTTTACTAATTTCAGTTGCTTGCAAATTTCAATAAACATAATGGCTCATGTCTATAGCACTGCAGTTGCAATTCTTTATGGTGCAAGCCGTTAATTATTTAGTGACACTTGTCACAATAAAGTGCAAAACCCACAATATCGCAAATAGAAAGCGCTTACCATGGTGCGAGTTAATTAATCTGTAGGCCTGTATTTTTTCATTGTCAGTGTGTTTCACCATACGTCACGGAAAACGTCTCAGCGAGACGCTGAAGCTCCGGAGACTCGAGAGTCTCGGGAGCTTTAAGGTCTCGGCCAGCGTCTCGGAAGCTGCAACGTATCGTCTCGGTCTCGTCTCGGACAAAATTTTGAACGTTTCGGTCTCGTCTAGATCTCGGAAACATGAATCTCGGATATCGTCTCGGTCTCGGCTCAGAAGGTCTCGTGCACATCCCTGGATTTTGGTACACTTGGAAAGCTCGTCGGTAGTGCTTGTCTATGCAGAAAGGCTGTGTCTACATGCAAGCAAACGTAGAGAATGTGGATCAGCGACACCAAATTAAGCATTGAGCGAGTGTCAGGCGACATACAGCGCTATGCTGTTGCACGCCGTCTGAAGAAGCTCACCCAGCGAAACGAAATTTTGTCACGAAAAACTAGAGAGTTGTGGCAGCCAATTTAATAAAGTAGTGAAGATGGGTGTGCCAGGGTGTGACGGACGGACACACAGACGGACGCCTTTACGATAGCTTAGGTCTAAGACGCGCTATAGCACTAGGCTTACGTGTTGTCGCGCGAAATACGGCGGCAAATCAGCGGCGTCGTGGGTTAAAAAAGTTGGAGGGCGCAAGAATTGCAAATTTTAGCACAGGCAGATGCAAATTTCTGACAGAGAAGATTCAAATTTCCTTCAAATTTGTCCCACAATTTCGTGTTTCTTTTCCCAACTTTAATATGTTTGAAAATAAATTATCAGTCAAAAAAGTTTTCCGTCAGGTTATTTTCTGGGGAGGGAGGCTGTCCTTTTGACCCCGACGCCACTGCTGCATTCGGCTATCTTAAAGACCCACACTTTAGGGTTAGGCTCTGTCTCAAATTCAAACGTGGACGTCGAGGCATTAACCTGTGTCCACTAACTCGATAGGATACGTAACGATACGTTACGTTTTGATGACCGGAAGTGAGTGAATGAGTGAATGTTTTGTTTTGTTTTGTTTTGTTTGGTATTTTTCGTCTTCTAAAGTCATTAAAGACATGACTGTACGTTAGATAAGAAGTAAGAGCGGTTGTTGCGGAGTGCATTGGTCGCGATGTTGCGATGCATGCCGTTCTGGAAGGGTTGCAATCGTCACGTAGAGTATGTGGATCAGAGACACCAAGGCCTTGAGCGAGTGCCAGACGACATACAGCGCTATGCACGCAGTCTGGAGGAGCTTCTGCTCGACGCAAACCACATCAAAGATCTGCCCAAGGTTGCCTGAGCGTTTTTGTGTTCTGTTAGTGAAGTTTACATTTGCCACAGAATTTACTGTTTCTACAAATTGACTGTATAACTTCTGGCACAGTTAGAATATTGTGCATTTTTAAAGCACAAAATCACAGTATGTTGTAATTAAAAACTTTATTGTATTTAACTTATGACGAAGATATACTGAAGAAGGTAGCCAGAAAAATTGTATGGAACTTAAAAATCTTTCAGACGATTTGGATCATTGTCCCTGCATTGCAGTGTGTCACAGAGTCTCAGAGAAATGTCGAGAAACTTTGTGTCGCTGGTAGGGAGTGTTCATAGTACATAGTATTGAGAATGCAGTGCATTGATTTCATTTTGTGTTCTAGGTGTTCTATAATTTGTCTGGATTGCGGAGGTTGTCACTGAGTGATAATATGATCACACGTCTCTCACCGGACATCGCTAACTTTGTCAACCTGCAGGAACTTGATGTCAGCCACAATGGTAACCAATCAACACTTTGATTGCTCGTTACTGCCGATGGAACTGACAGCAGTATTGTTTTCTGCATCGTCGCTAAGTCGTTTTTCTGTTACCACGTAAAGTCATGAACCACTGCACTAAGCTTGATAGCTTCAGATGTTGACTCAACCTGTAAAACTATGTGGAATATTATTTATAGTTAAAGGTTAAGGTCACCTATGTTTTTTTGTGCATTTTTGTTTACATGATACCTGTGGGCCTTAAGGGAGGGTTTTACTTATTGCAGAATTTGGTACATTTATCATGCATATTCTCATTATTGTCACATTTTTTGGTAAGTTTGTCAAAATTTTAGCATAGTTGCTGCTTGCTGATTCTATCTTGTTTTGCATTTGATTGTGATTAATATCGTCATTGTTAAGTAATTATATTTTAATGTAGATCTAGCATAGCTGCAGATTCTCATGATAGACTGGAACTGTTACTTAGAAGTGATTTTTAACTTCGGTTCTCGAGTTGTTGAATGAAATGCCACACAGTAGAGTTAACGGAATTTTGTACTTATCGAGTAGTTGTTTTTAGCATGCAGTCAGTTTCACAGTGAATGCTGTTGCTGTATTAAACATTATGTTTCCACTATTGGTTTGCTCAGTGTATAGCAGAACTTGATTATGTTTGGTGTGAACTGTGCAGTATTTTGTAAAATGCAGTGCAAATTATTGTGAGTTTTAGTTACAGTCTTCTGGCTTGTCATGATGGTAACTAAGTATTTGTGCATTTCGTGAAAAACTTGCTTTCAGAGTTACATCCATTTCCATTTCACAACAAAATAGTGTTACTAACTGATATCTTTATTATTTCTACGTACAGATCTTGGCCATATTCCAGAAAATATCAAGGAATGCAAGAATCTTCAGGTTGCAAATTTCAGCAGCAATCCACTTCAGAAGTGAGTGCTACATCGATGCAAATTATGCACAGCTAATTACTGATTTTTTGCGCTATGTTTCATAATTTACCATAAGTGGTTTGCTTCTGTTGCGCTGCTTGCGCGGCAGTTACAGTTACAGTTACAGAATCTGGCCTAAAAAAATGCTGCTAGGCAGTAATATTCTAGTAACTGAAACTCAAACTGATACTGAAATGATTAATTTCAGTAAAACTCATGCTGAAACTAATACTGAAACGATTTTCAATACTGATACTATATAGATATAGAAATGATCACAAAAAACTTTACCGTTACCGAATAATAATCATCAGATAGGGGCAAAACTTTGCTGAATATAATGCTGCTACCTGGCGAACACAACAGAAAATATTGACATAATTGTCGGCGGAGGGTAGCACCCTCTGAGTGCTCTTCTAGTTCTGATACTGTTGTTACGCACTGTTAGTGTGTTATAAGATTCTGTATGTTGTTGACACAGGTTGCCGGATGGTCTGATGAAGCTGGTCAACCTAACTCAGTTGTCTCTGAATGATTCATCTGTTGCAGCCTTACCACAAGACATTGGCAGGTTTGCCTGCTTTCCTGTCTATACCTGTGCTGAGCCATTTGGGAGAAAGGAAGGTCTCATCACATTGCTCCGACCATAGAAAATGCCCACTGTCACAATCCCCAGTGATGGTTTTCCATTCAGGACCTGGCCTAACTGGGAATAAATCTGTAAAAGTAGGCTGGTTAGACAACAATGCTCAGTAAGCTAAGAGTATAAGTTCTGTTATTACTATTAGTTACTATATTGTAGCTTGTGTCTGTTTTCTCTCTGTCTGTTTGTCAGTTTGTCCGCCTGAACTGGACTAGTTTTTGGCTTTTTTTTAAAAAAAAAGATTTAACTGTATTGATGTTGATGTTTACAAGGGTTTCAGGTTATGAGAACGAGCACTGCTAGGTACTGTTCATATCAAATAAATATCTGAAAATTTGCATATTTATATGTTTGCAAGTTTAAAAAATGTAATTTTAATAAAATATTTCATTATTAGTGGAAAAATAATGTAAAATTGGACTAATTGGTTTCAGATGGGTTTACCCAATAGAACACAGTGGCTTTTGGGGCATGTGCCTTGCCTTAACCTTGACTATAATTGCTTCGCATCACATAAAGTGCTTTCGTTTTACATTAATTGACATTCCTGGAGCACTGCTGATGGTGAAATGTTACAAACAATAATGGTCTAGTCGGTGATTATGCTGTAAACAGCTTGGTGAACTTGGAGGTGTTGGAACTGCGTGAAAATCTGATCCGCTTCTTACCACCGTCTCTAGGATCTTTGACTCGCCTCCAGTCTCTGGATCTTGGCAGTAACCTCATTGACAGTGTGGTGAGTTCTGTTAACAAGAAATAGATTCTATTAGGAAAAACTGCGTATCTGAATTTGCTGAAAGATGGATTGGTGACAGACTGTTTAAAAATTAGTTTTATTTTCATGCAGATATGTGTTGCAATGAATTTTGCTTACCAGTACTTATTACTTGACTAGTTTTTATGTGTGAGCTAGCATAGCTAGATGGTAATTGTGTCTTGGTGTCTGTCTTGTGGTGTCTGTCATGTTCCGATATCGTTCCAAGCCCAGGTGAGATAGAGACTTCGGGTTTTACCATATGATAGCCTAGAGTCTGTAGTATTTTGTGACAAAATTTCATGCTGCTGGGTGAAAGGGGACCCCATGAATGAGGGGGAGAAAGAGGGGTACCCCTTAAAAAGCGTTATTTTACCGTTATTGGCTCGTTTAACGTAAAAATGGTTGCAGATAGGCACAGACATGCTGCTTATCATAACAAGCACTGGTGATGAGCTTCTTAGGAATGTTAACATCGATCACCTTGAATGACCTTGAACCCCCAAAATAGGGGGTTTTAGAGAATTTTTCGCGATTTCTTGCTGCGACACGCATTTCAAGAGTGAATTGCGCCGAAATAGCTGGCGATAGACCAAGACAATTTGCACACAAAATATTTAGCATTAGATGTATATTTTAGCAAGCCAAGTTCGGACCCTCTATGTTCAAGGAGGCCTGTGCACACGCGTCAAAGAGTGGTATCCCTCTAAAAAGTGGTTATTTTCTGATGTTGGCTTGTCTAGCGTGCAAATGGTTGCAGATAGGCAGAGACATGCTGCTTAACATAAAATTAGATCACTGGCGACGAGCTTCTTAGGATTGTCAACATTGATGACCTTTGTTGACCTTGAACCCCAAAAATAGGGTTTTTAGTGATTTTTTGGCGATTTTTGGCTGCAGAAGAGTGAGTTGCGACGAAATGGATAAAGATAGGCCATAATTACCTCAAACAGGAACTGCTATAGGCTCTCGTGCATCTCTTGAGCATTAGCTCAGATTTCTTGTTTGAGATTCGTATTGTATGAGGTAATGTAGCAGCATGATTCGGATGTGGTAGTGATCTAATTTTCTAATGAGCATTGTTTGTTATGGTGTATTTGGGCTATTATGATGAATGAATCAGTGTTGCTATGTGCTGTTAGCCTGAAGTGATTGGGTCATTGTTGAGCCTGGAAGAACTGAGGCTGGACTGCAATGACCTCCTACATCTGCCTTCAGTCGGTTCACTTCTGATGAGCTTAGTATATCCGTAATTGTAATAACAAACTATTCTACGCTGAATTCTTTTGCAGAATGTTAAATCCATTTTGTGGCAGAGGGTTTCTTTTATTGCAGTTATTATACTGAAGTTTCAGATCTGGGCTAATGATTTTTGTGATCTCTAGAAATAGAACCAATGCAATAACAATAGCTCTATGTCATTCTGAGTGTTTATTGGTGCTTGTCATTTTTTTCTAGTTTATAATGCATTGTTAGTGACATGATTTATATTCCGAAATTTAATGTGTTGTGTTTAAACATATCTAATGATCAATCACGCAATTTATCGTTAATTTCTGAATCTGTACTTATTTTGCAGTTGTGGTAGTTGTCGATGTTTTCAGTCGATCGGCAACTTGTGTCAGTTAAACCAGCTGGACGTGTCGGAGAACAAGTTGGAGGATTTACCAGAAGAGATCGGTGACCTTTACAGTCTGACCGATCTTCACCTGTCCATGAACATCCTTCAGCGACTTCCAGACTCCATCGGTGAGTCGTCTTTAACACTTTTGCTTCTTCAGTCAGTCAGCCAGCCCCCAGGTATATTTGAATTTTTACGCGCGAGAGCTAGCATAGCTATATTGCGTATTAGCTATGGTAATTCTGTCTGTCTTGTTGACTCGGTGTCACGTCCCGATACCATTCCAAGACCATGTGAGATAGAGACTTCGGGTTTTCACCATATGATATCTTAGTGTCTAGTATTTCGTGACAGAATTTCATGCCACTGGGTAAAGGGGGTCCCCACAAACGAGGGGGAGAAAGAGGGGCACTCCCTTAAAAGGTGTTATTCTACCGTTTTTGGCTCGTCTAACGTGAAAATGGGTGCAGATAGGCACAGACATGCTGCTTATTATAACAAGCACTCGAGACGAGCTACTTAGGAATGTCAACATCGATCACCTTGAATGACCTTGAACCCCCTAAAATAGGGGGTTTTAGTGAATTTTTTGCGATTTCAGGCTGTGACACGCATTTCAAGAGTGAATTGCGCCGAAATGGCTGTGGATAGACCAAGACAACCTGCATATGAAATCTTTAGTATTGAATGTAGATTTTGGCAATCCAAGTCCGGACGGACCCTCTAGGTTGAAGGAGGCCTGCGCACGCGAGTGTCAAAGAGGGTTACCCCTCTAAAAAGTGGTTATTTATTTGCTGTTGGCTTGTCTAGTGTGAAAATGTTTGCAGATAGGCACAGACATGCTACTTATCATAACAAGCACTCGCAATGAGCTTCTTAGTAATTTCAACATCGATGACCTTGAATGACCTTGAAGCTTAAAAATACAGGTTTTTAGTGATATTTTGGCGATTTTTGGCTGCAAAAGAGTGAATTCCAGTGAAATGGAAGGAGATAGACCAATATTACCTGCGAACAGGAACTGCTGTAGGCTCTCACGTGTCTCGTGAGCATTAGCTGAGATTTCCTGTTAAACATTTGGCAGTTTAAGTGCTGAATTGAAGCTGGAGTTAAGCCAGTGAGAATGATGGACTAGTTCTTATTGCACAGCATGTAAAAACAGAATTAAAGTTATAATATTGTGTAGACAGGACTGAGAATAGATAATCGATATTTCTTAGAGGTATATTGCATGGTACAGGAGCAGCTGAAATTCTGCAGTGTTAAACTGAGCTAATTTGGTGGGTGATTTTGAGTTACACTTTCTAGTTTAAATGATATTCTGTCAATAAGTTAAGTTCAGTTAGTCATGTTGAAAGTTGTATTTTTGCTGGCATTTTTATTGTTACCGTCCATGGTAGCGATGACAATGTTGTTTTTCAGCATCTTTGCTAAGTTTATCTGCTGCACTTAGCTATTTGACATTTTGCACGAACATGTATCTTGACAACCTCTAGAAACTCATTGAATTTTAAGGTCATTGGTCAAAGATAATGCAGATTATTGCATTTTTAACCATTCCAAGATAGTACAGAAAGTTTGTTAACAGGATTACTGATAAGTTCATGGATGGTTTTTTCTAAATTGTTCAGAGAAGGTTAATTACATTGTGTTACATTTGGCAAAATTCTCTAGACATAATTTTTTACAGATGAAATGTTCCCCTTCTTTTCCCTGCAAGAATCTCATGGACATAATTTCCGCCATATTAATTAATGTTGCATAGACATGGCCCAAGGACAGTACTTAGCCTGGAGCAAGGTATGACTATCTCGTTAGAAGAGGTAACAGTGTTGAATGTTGATTGTTTATGTTGGCAGGTAAACTGGGTCAGTTGTGTACGTTCAAAGTGGACCAGAATCGCTTGATGCATTTGCCTTCAGACATTGGAAAGTAAGGATTTGATATTTTTTCATTTTCGATTTCCGGTTTATGATGCATTGTGTGATGCAATTGTTTTAACTAGACCGTAATATTTGCCCACTCTGGAGAAGAAAAAGATGTTCTTTGTTATATCAAGCTGAACCAGATGAGTCTACTGTGCAGCTCATTAATGAGTTGACTTTAGTCAGAATGTAGCAGTTGAATGTCTGTGTTAATTATTGTCAGATTTGTACCAATTAATTGCATAATTCATCGATAGTTTTATCGGGCAGTCCTTCATATACGAGGGGCATTCAATAAGTTCCAGGACTGTTCTTCTCAGTAAGCACACAGTAACAGCTGAAAACCAAAATTATTATGAAGTTGTACTGCCACTATTGTACATCACTACCATGGTTTCATTTATGATGACATGTTGTGACATCATTATTATTAAGATATAAGTGATGGGCGTTGACGTTTGTTTAGAGAATTAGAAATTGAGAATAATCACAAAATTTTCTAGTCGCAAAAGGTGTCAAAAGTGCTGAAATTTATTGCAGATTATTTGTAGTAATTAGCAATGACACTTTGTCACGTTCGAAAGTATTTGAATAGTTCGCTCGCTTTTGCAGCTATCATTAGTCAGTTAGTGATGATGCAAGTGTTGGAGCACTGCTTATGGCAAAAACAGTCAGCTGCAGACAAAGCATTTTTGGATTTACTTAAAGAGTTGTTCTTGCCGGCTTTTTTGCTTGGAAGACATACTGTGAATTAACATTATTATGAACATTAAGGCATTATTGTCTGATTGATTACGACCAGCAATTCACAGCAGTTGATCAGGTTTGCTGCAGAAAAGTGTCATTCTTTAAAATGGCAGTGCCCCACCGTGCAATTGGCCCATTATATGGTTAAGAAAATTGAAAAGATAAGCTGGGAACTGCTACAGCATTTGCCATACAGTCCAGATTTAACTCCAAGTAATTTTCATTTGTTTGGACCACAGAGTGAATCACTTAGAGACATTAAGTTTTAAAACGATGAAGATGTTCTACAGCATTTTGTCTGGAAATTTCTACAGGTGCCAATAAAAAACTTAATGCTACGGGTTACAGCCGACTTGTAGAACAATGGGAACATTGCAGTGAACTGCAGGGAAAATATGTTCAACATAACTGTCAGAAATGTGCGATTTACTGTCGTAATATTAAGAACTTATTCCTGGAACTTATTGAACGCCCCTCGTAATCTGTGACATGTAGTTAAGTGTGTGGCTGTTGTTTGAGCCTATTTATTAATACTAGGACTGGAAATTAACAATTGATTAGTGATTAGTTGTTTAAAAAATTAGTCGGTTAATTTTATTTAAATAGATATAATTTGACTAGAATTTCGTTAAAATTTTGGACTTGCTAATGTCACTAATCTGCTGATTTCCATTCAACTGTAAACTGCAGTAAACAACAATGTTGGCACTCATTTCACATTAGGACATGTCATCAAGATTCGTACTTGTATAGTGTTAGTTTAACAGTCTGCATTTGATTACTTCTTGGAGATTGATCAATTAAAAGAATTTTAATCGGCACCAGGCCTAATTGATACATTGATGTCTGCTGTGCTTGATAGCTGCAGTGCACTGCAAGAACTTATTCTCACTGAAAACTCACTGACGGTAATTAATGCATTTGGCTTTTGCATCTGGGTAGATTGTGACATGCCACTAGTGGCATTTGTCCTCCTCGGTGCCAGGAAGCAAACTTCACCCCACCTCACAACAATTTTTTCCTCCTATGTTTTTCCTTTGTTTTTTTCTCCCACCTCCATCCCTCCTTCCCACTTCTTTTGTTTCCCTGTAATTTAGCTTGGGAGTTTGTGGGCAGAGTAGTTGCTTTACAAAGTACAGTTCTGTGGTAGTTACATTTTTTTACTTTTGTAGGCCTATATTACATGTATATTCCAGCAGATAATATCGATTATGCTCTAAGCTTGAGGTGATTGAAAATGACTTCAAATCTCATTTTGGTGTCCAAATGTGCATCTGTTGAATTCTCAGTGAACATCCGTCAGTGGTGCTTTATGCATTGGCAAATTTAGTGTACTGTTTTTTTTCGACTTACGTTTATGGTTTGCGTTACTGGGTTGCTTTAAACAGGCAGGTCCATACAGTAAAGGTAAAGGCTGGGTAGAAGGACAGCATTTTTCGTCATTTCTAGTATTCATGAGGCTATAAATAAAATCATTAGTCATCAACAAGCCGTTCGTTAATATAGTCTCACATGTGTTGGTTAATGACTTATTTTGTATTGTAAGTTTGTTATTAGTATTAATTTTGACGTTAATATGGCACCTCTTGCATCAGTCAGATTCGTGATCGGAAGCCCTTTACAATTTCGCCAGTGGGAGCTGATTGGCATGAGCTAATGATACCGCAGTGCATTATGCAGTCATCCATTGTCCACACCAGCGAACAGTCCAAACGTGTGCTACAGCTAGCAGATGCTACTGCTCAAATCCTTTCCTGCTGAGCATAGGAGACTTGAGTTGACCTGAGCACATGGTAGGTTAGGATCTTGTTCAACGTTGCTTGGAAGTATGCCATCCAGTGTACATCATAGATCGTGTTGTGTGTGCTCGGTCGCAGGAGCTGCCAACAACCATTGGTCAACTCAAATCATTGGTCATACTAAATGCCGATCGTAACAGACTTGCTTCTTTACCGGCTGAGGTGAGTAGTTATACTGATACATTAGTTTAACGTGAGTTAGCTGCTAATCATGTTAATCTCTGTAATCACAATAATCACGTGTGTGGCATGGTAGTCTAATAGTATGTTTGTCAGAATAGTGATCGCAAAGTCATAGGTTCAACTCCTGGCTGTTCCATTGCCAACTCTGGGCATGTTGTTTATACAGGGTGAGCCAAAAAACCGGACCTGTTTGAGTGTTAACTCAGCGATGGTTAGTGGTAGAAAGACGTGTGATACGTTAAAAGTTTCAGAATACTGTAAAGAATAAACAACAAATTTGCATAGTGAAGCATTTAAATATTATTTGCCTAATTTGCATAAATATTCGTCACCCCCGAAATTCTGCTATATATGACTGTAACACATGGATTTGACATCGACAGTTGAGCTTTTATAACTTAGCGATGTCTATTGATGGAATGGTGCATAATATGCCAAAAGTTTCAATATTGTGTACAGAAGAATTGTACAACTTGCATGTCTCAGCATTTAAATATTCTTTGCCTGATTTACAGAAATCTGTCTCACCCCTAAAATCATGCTAAATTGGCAGTAAATGCATGAATTTAAGTTGATTTTCATTCAGCATACAGTGAAATATCAACAATCAACACATACGTTGAGTTTAGATGAAATGTGACATAGGCAGTTGCCCAGCTTTTGCATTCATAACCGTCATCAGTCTTTTTAGGCAGCTGATCGATTGCTGGAGTCAATGTGTTCAGGATCAGCTGAGCCCAGCATTCGATTAGCACACGTTTTAGCTGGTCAGTTACTGAAATTATGTGACCATGCTATCTGTTGCAATGCCCCCACACTGACTAATTCAAAGAATTTAAATCTGGACTTTTTGGCAGTGAGTTTTTCAGTTCAATGAAATGAACTCAGGCACATGGGAGTGCTGTCAAATGCCTAATTTCAGGGGTAGTGAAGATTTAGGCAAATTAGGCAAAGAATATTTAAATTATTTACTATGCAAGTTAGGCCCTTTTTGTCTACAACATTCTAAAACTTTCGACATATCACACGCTTTTCTACGGGTAACCACTGCGGAGTTATCAACGCTCAAACAGGTCCAGTTTTTTTGGCCCACCCTGTACATATGTCTCTGACACCAAGTAGTATAATTTGGTGTCAGGCCTCACCACTTTGAAGGTAACAGCAGTATATGGGGGCAGAAGTTTGGCTTACCACCCAGCTCGGTACTGGCACATTCTTAGTGATTTATTGTATAACTTGGAGACTGCAGTGTAGTCTGGAAGTATGCCACTAAGAGACAATTTCTTGTGGCTATTACATTAGAGCTTGGTTGTCTTCACCATGAAATAAGCAGCATTACGGCATTTTTTGACTTTATACCGCTTCAGACAGAGTTGAATTGATAGTATTGTTTGTGATTGACTGTGTAGCTTGGAGACTGCAGTAGCCTGGGGGTACTCTCACTGAGGGACAATCTGTTATGGCAATTGCCATCAGAACTTGGTTGTCTTCAACAGCTTCATGTGCTGGACGTGTCTGGAAACAGGTCTATGTTCATCTGTATTTGTACAACATTATTCCATTTAATTAGTCTGTTGTTATATCTTAGTTACTGTGCTGGCTCATTTTCAGGCATTGTTTTTATATCACGGTCCACTTTTCCCTTTGTCTGGGATCCCATTTAGGTGATATCTCTCTTATATTGTGATGGAATTTTGTTCAAATCTTTATCCGTGCTTCCTCTGCAGGTCGGAGACCCCGTCTAACACAATAACATTGGACCCCACAAGCATAACTGCCAGATGGCATGTAAATCTGTCGAGTGGCTGAAGCAGGATGCATAAATGTGACAGACTCACAGTAGACTATGCTGCAGACATCACAGTGTAAAAACAGATGGAATTGCTTGCACTGCAAGGCTGATTTTGCCTAATAATATACTGGGTATCAACTTGGTCTGTGTACGTAGGTTGCAGTACTTGCCGATGACGTTGGGGTCTTGTCAACTCAAGGCACTCTGGCTAGCAGAGAACCAGGCACAGCCTTTGATCAGCTTCCAACAGGACTTGGATGACGAGACTGGGGAAACAGTACTGACTTGCTTTCTACTACCGCAGCAGGCTTATACTGACAGCATGGGTAACACTAGCACTGATGATTATGATAATATAGAATAATATGTAATAATGATACATAATGTAACATAATATAGTGAGAGACCAAAGAAACAGTTCTTACCTGTTTCTCGCTACTACAGCAGCGACACTGATAGCGTGAGTAACGGAGATGATAAATGTGCATTAATCTGCCACCGACGACACTTCAAAAACATTTCATTTGAATGACATTCTATGCCTTTTAATGATCATAACTTCAAATGATTTCTGTTTATGACGTGTGTTTTGCTAGCTGTTTTTGCTGATATTTTGGCAGTGCATTTTTATTCTTAATTCTTAGCATGGGTGGTAAAAAAGGAAGAAGATGTGTTGAGAAACTACATTAACTCTTTAACGTCATGGTTAGTCTGTGAAAAGTGACTTATCTTTGTTGCAGAAAATCTGTTAAAGGACAGTTTTGTGGTGATGGCTGAGCAAGGGGAACAGCGCTATAGCTGGCTGGATCATAACCACTCAACCTCTGTCAAGTTTGCTGACGCTGACGACTTTGAATACGAGGTACAGGGTGCAACTGTCATTATCTACTGCTGCGGTAGTTTTCTGTTGCACCTTATACTATAGTACCAGGCAAGTTGCCAAGAGGCTTCCTCTCTCACACATTAGCTGGAACCAGAAAACATTGCACAACATCACCAAAAACTTTACCACCAGATGCAATTTTCAAGCTCAAACTGCATAAGAATGCACTTGTGGTCAAGGCTTTATCCGACGTTCTACTGGGAGAGAGGGCAAATGGTCCCAGACCTCCTACTAATGAAGGTCATGGGAATGGAGTTAGACCTCCCTTTGGAAAAGTCTGGCTACAAGCCGGAGTTCTGCCATCTGTTACTTAAGTCTGTCAGCAAATGCACTGCTGTGTTAGCAGTTTATCACTAAATTATGACAATGCAGCATGGTAGTGTTGACACTGTTGTAAGGGTGATGAGTGTTAAGTATAGGAATTGGCATCTGGGGAGTCCAGTAACTCCAAAACCCTTTCGCCTTGTTCATAGTTGCTGATGCTAGAGTATAATGTACTCAGTACTGGTCAGCTTAATGCTGCGGATTTCAGCCGACTTGTAGAACAATGTGAACACTGCAGCAAACTGCAGGGAGAAAATGTTGTGGTAGTTTAAGTGTTAACGTTAATGTGTTGTTTCACTGGTGAACATTTACTCAAAGATTCTGCTACAGTTTGCAGTGATTTATGTGCAGGATGGCAGGATTCCGTCTTCTGGAGACGAGGTAAATTTCTATACTTTGTGTTTTTTAACGATCGTTGTTAGTAAATGAGTAAATTTAAATTTTTAAGGTGCGCAATAGAATGTTTTCGCTGCACACATTGCATACATTTTACTGCTTACTGTTGTTGATCTCAGATAAAAACTGGCTTCACACAGGCTGCACTATTATCTGTGATAAACTCATTGACAGAAAATAATACTAGGGGTGTTCAATAAATTCCAGGATTACGTCCTTAATACAATGACAGTAAATCGCACATTTCTGACAGTTATGTTACTTTTCAACATATTCTCCCTGTAGTTCACTGCAATGTTCCCATTGTTCTACAAGTCAGCTGGAACCTGTAGCATTAAGTTTTTTATTGGCACCTGTAGAAATTTTCAGACACAATGCTGTAGAACATTCCAAGTGATTCGCTCTGTGGTCCAAACAAATGAAAATTACTTGGAGCTAAGTCTTGGCTGTATGGCAAATGCTGTAGCAGTTACCAGCCCATCTCTTCAATTTTCTTAACTGTCTAATGGGCCTATCACATGGTGGGACTCTGCCATTTTAAAGAATGACACCTTCCTGCAGTAAACCTGGTCAACTGCTGTGAATTGCTGGTCGTAATCAATGGGACAATAATGGACAGTAATATTTTTCATTCACAGTGTGTCTTTTTAAAGCAAAAATTCTGCGAGAACAACTCTTCAAGTAAACCAAAAGATGCTTTGTCTGCAGCTGGCCATTGTTGCCATAAGCAGTGCTCCAACACGGACATCATCACTAACTGACTGATGATCGCTGCAAAAGCGGGTGAACTATTCAGATGCTTTCAAATGTGATGAAGTGTCACTGCTGATTACTACAGATAATCTGCAATAAATTTCAGCACTTTCTATGCCTTCTGTGACTAGAAAATTTTATGTTTATTCTCTGTGTATGCCACACGTCAACACCATTATTTATACCTTCATAATGATGACATCACAGTGTGACGTCATAAATGCAGGCTTCCCATGATTTCTGGAAAGTCCTGGATTTTTTTCTTGAAAATTCCAGGACCTGGAAAGTCCGAGAAAATCACTTTCATTCTGGAAAGTCCTGGAAATTAAAGCTTGAGGTCCTGTGAAGTTTCTGAAAAATATCCTTCAAAATCATGCATTTTTCGTGGGCTCAAATGGAAAACAAGCAGCAATAGTATATCACCCAGTTTGTGTTGACTGTTGCTTACTTAAATACTGCATACTACAGTTCAAAATAATTTTCTGCTAGCTTTGCTGACTTAAATACTTATTTTTTGTTATATTTAAACATTTGTTGGCTACAAATAGGTTCTGGAAAATTTGTCATGGGGGACCTGGAAAAATCCTGGATTTTTGTCAGTAAAAGAGTGGGAACCCTGTGAATGAAACCACACAAAGTGATGTACAATAGTGGTCGAAAAACTGCATAATAGTTTTGTTTTCAGCTGTCACTGTGTGCTTACTGAGAAGAACAGTCCTTCAACTTATTAAATGCCCCTCGAAACTATCTGAAAATGCTGTTTCGGCATGAGGCCTACCAGACATGTCAACTTTTTTCTACTTTGCGTATTTTTAGTTTTTTCAGTGGATCAATTTATCAGTTGCAAAACAACTGCTTACATGCAGTCGCCAAATTGATGGTTTACAAGCTTGGAGGTGAAAAACAATGCTGAAACTGTGCGAACTGATGACAAGATTTTTACGCGCGAAAGCAGCTATGCTATAGCGCGTCTTAGCTATCGCAATTCTGTCCGTCTGTCTGTCCGTCCGTCTGTCACACGGGTGGATCAGGCGAAAAAGATCCAAGCTAGGATCTCCAAATCTTCACCATTGGCTGCCTGGAAGACTCTAGTTTCAGGAACCGTAAAGCTTTTTCGTAAACTCGAAGGGGGTCACCCCGAACGAGGTCGCTAAATGAGAGGGGGGTGGTCAAAATTTGTGATTTTTGGCCGATAACTTGCTGTATCTCAGTAACGGTGCGAGATAAGGCCTAGGTTACTATTAATCACCAATAGGAAATCGTACACTGGCTTTCGATTGGCGCTGAATTCAGTGACCTTGGATGACCTTGAACGCCAAAATAGGGGTTTTTACGGATTTTTTTCGCGATATGAGGCTGCACAAGTCTTTATCATTCACAAGGAGGCGCCACCGTCGCCAACGCCACACGCGCCTATGGCTGATGTGTATTAGGGTCC
>Ga0209367_1005611_pt1 | contig 17382 bp, 12 predicted proteins | sample WorMetLIZISLAND2_FD_187412 | JGI IMG/M metagenome (GOLD analysis project Ga0209367, IMG submission 187412) | Marine gutless worms symbiont microbial communities from Max Planck institute for Marine Microbiology, Germany - Olavius geniculatus... ... | reverse complement strand
TAATGAGCTTTCCTTCGGCCACTCGTCACTACGAGCTGCAGCGATTCGTGGTGAGAAAAGACTGCGGGACCTATACCTTCGTCCGTCGTATGGCCTACGTGCATTCATTCAATCTGCTGAGATGTATACAATAAGTTACATAAATTTAACAAACTTAAACAATCTTTATTACTAGGTAGTTTGTTGACGTTTCGGCAAACGCTGCTGTCTTCGTCGGAACGACTGTCTGCCAGGTGTCGCTGTGCGGACATACAGTAAGTAATCATTGATTATATTCAGATCTGCTGAGATGTACGTTGTACGTGACCATCATTAGTGACTGATGGTCGTCGGTTGGTCACACGGCCTCGCATCACACTGCTACATGGCGGCACCTGTATATAGGCTACTTCGTGACTGCAGCGCTACAGATGGGCTATAACTGGTCTCTTGCAGACGATCGTCCGACCGACCGACGACACGTTACTGCAGTAGGAAATGTCGAATCAGTAATGAATCAGTAGCGGATCAACTTGCATTGACACCCTGCGGCCACTGAATCCGTGACATCATATAATGTGAACGCATCCGTACCAGCATATTAATGCCATTATTAACCGCCAACGTACGCCATAGGCCCCATATATTGTCAACTCGGCCTCGGCAGTCTGTCAATTAAATGACGATTCAGATTTTAGGTCTGCATGTTGCAGGCACCTCTCGCACCAACGGCTGTGATATGTACACTGTGTCTCAAAAAAGCATCCCCGACATTTTCCACTGTAACTTGAAAACCAATTATCAAATTTTAATAATTTTTGGTACAAATATTTCTGACATAACTTGACATTAAATGATTGTTCAGTTATTCACCTCACCCAGTGTATGCATCTGCACTACCTAGAGAAAGCAGATCAAGCGAAATATGTGTTAAAATAAACAGAAAACCTGAAAAAACATTCCCAACATTATCGATCGTACCTTAAATAAAAATTAGCAGATTTTAATAATATTTAGCAGAAATATTTACGACACAACTGGTTATTAAATAAGTGTTTTAGTTTCCACTTCACCCAACGTCTGCTTTTGCACTACCTGAGGAAAGCAGACCAAGCATAATACGTGTTAAAATAAATGAAAAAAAGATAAATAAATTCCATCTATTCTAATTTGGGGGCCCAACAGCAGGTCTATTACAAGGTTTGACTGCCATGCAGCAGTGCATCTACCAGATAAAGTTTAGGAATGTTTGGGAAGTCAAGAAGCAACTGGTACAGCCTGGATTGGTCTGGAGCAGAACATTATCGATACTGCTGTCAATGAATGGAGAAAGCGTCTCCTTGCCTGTGCTCGCATAGTGGGTTAACACTTCAGGCAATTTTACTGCAGGCAATTGAAAAATGGATAACTGAATAAAATGTCAGCCACAGTGTCAGAAATGTGAACAAAATGTGTTTTTACGCGTTATGTTAATTAAGCAATCATATCGCATTGGATAAATAAAAGTGATATTTCGCTGGTTGTGTTTACCCTAGGTAGTGCAGAAACAAACGTTAGATAAAATAAGAAGTTGCATGGTCATTTGATGGCAAATTGTATCAGAAATATTTATACCAAAAATTATCAGAATTTGATAATTGTTTTTCAAGTTACAATCGAGCGGGTCGGTTGTTTTGCAACGCTGAAAGTCGTCAGCAGAATACCTTTAAAAACTCTCAAGACGGCGGCATTGCACGCTGTTCCTGCGATAGCACTGCTTTTGTGCTTGCCGCCCTGTGCCACTGTTCACGAACGCTAGCTAAATTTCCTTCATCAAACCATAGCTCGAGAATGCAAACATTACAGAGAACTACTGAGAAGTCGCCTATTAGTCATCAATATTCATAGCTATGTTCTTGGTTAATTGGAAATGTTTTCTAACACTCTGTAAAATAATGCAGAACAACATGAGGATGTAGAATGAATGTAAGGTGCGTACATACACAGGGCATATGTTTGGTGGATCATCAGAGAGTTCGAAATAGGCCTATTATGCGGTGTGATGCAAAAGGCCGCTAATGGTCCTCCGTGCACGGCGTAGCTGTGACATTGACACATTCGGAACGAAAATACATCTTTTCCTAGTACCGTGTTAATGTAGGCCTAAGCAGCGCATTAAAAGTGTTTAGGTCTAAAGTAATTTGCCGTACTAATTCACGCATTACTTACCTGCTTTCATCACGTGCATGGGGCTGGGTTACATGTAAAACACAAAAAAAGCTGTGAATATGTTTCATGTACCGTTTTCGCACGTAACCAGTCTAGAACATTTGCTAAATGTTTTACACTTCGAAACGTTTTGCAAACGCAAAATACAACAGCAAATGTTTTGCTGCATTTTGGGCCTACGTGTAAGCCTAATCAGAGTTATAGCTGCTTCGCTGAAAAAGAAAAGTGAGGAAAGATGGGAAGAAAAGCTGACTGACTCCAGAAATGGCGTACTAAATTTAGAAATCGTTTCGCGTCTTATACAAGAACGTTGATAATACGATAAACTGTAAATCACAAAAATTTCTACATCGGAGTCAAACTCGTGCGGGTAAATTCGCAGTATTTCGTCGTAAATTGAGCGTAATGTCGTTGGATGTGCGCGGTGCATCGCCCAATGGCAGCAGCAGCAGCAGCAGCCTATGCTTCTCTGCTTATCTGCAGGCGCCGATCACGCTTATCCCACCAGCGGCTGTCGGCAACACCAACTGCTGTGATGAACGTAAGGCGTGTGCGTATTTCGACCGTTGGTTATATTAAGATTAATTAACGTAAGCCTACTGTGCGACTGTATGATTCTGACGATAAGCTGTTAATTATGCATGCAGCGGTGAAAGCAGAAAACCGGTAGTGCGAAACGCGTCCGACCAGCGATGAGCGACGTGCATGGAGAAACTTAAAAGAGCATTGGATTAGCTCTATCCGACCGAATCATAAGTAAAGTAGCTGAGATTACGGATTTATCCCACTGCAGTTTACTTGCAGGCTTATCTCGGACCGCCCGTGACCGCCCGTGCACAATATTACCAGGTAACTTGTGTGTGGATTTCCGACATATACAGCTACTCGTTGTCAACTGTGACGAAATTTGCTCCGGCATACTGCCGTTGTCGCCGAAAACTGAAGTCACGATGGAAGTGAAGGTAGTTTCACTGACGAACGAGACGGGTGGTAACGGTGGTCCGTACGAATGGCAGCAGTCGTTCAGAGACTTCAACGGTTCATACGGCCATCGTGTGACAGACACGGCCGCGTCGAGTTTGGCGGGAAAGATTGTACTCGCTCTGCTGCTGTCGTCGTTCGTCGTCGTCGCTCTGGCGGGCAACTTGTTGGTGATCGTCGCGGTGATGACCGACAGAAACCTGCGACGCACCGGAAACTATTTCATCGTCTCTCTGGCCTTGGCCGATGCACTCGTCGCAGCCGTCGTCATGACATTCGCCATCGTCAATGACGTCACCGGTCGCTGGCTGCTGCCAGTGACGTCACGGGTCGTTCCAATAACGTCACGGGTCGCTGGCTGTTCGGGGCTCGGACGTGTCGTATCTGGATGTCTGCTGACGTCATGTGCTCGACGGCGTCTATCCTCAACCTGTGTGCTATCAGCTTGGATCGTTACGTGCACGTGCGCAGTCCGCTACATTACGAGCGTCTTGTCACACACCGCCGCTCACTGGCTGCCATTGCCCTCGTCTGGATTATGTCGGCGCTTATCTCGTTCCTGCCAATACACGTCGGCTGGCACCGCGTCAACGGCGCTGCTATGGCAACGGTCTCCGCCGCCGCAACCAAAGTTGCTAACACGTCGTCTACGCCGCTTCTTAATTACTCGTCAGTATAAATGTGCTAGTATACTGTCTGCATTTTATGGTATCTTTTGTACAGACGATGTCATTTTATTACATATTAGATGCTTATTCAAAGCGTGTGGACTTTTGCAATTTTTCGGAAAATGAAACAAATCGGCATATGAAAAAAATTTCGCATGTTTTGATATAAACATTTTATGTACTCTCGATTACGACTAAAGCAAACGATATTGTATTGTAGGTCCCAAAATTTTTTGTGCAGTGTGAGTACCGATAAAAAACAGCGCAGCATATTTTTGTCCATATTTTCGCCAAATATTGACCGCTATTTTAAACTTTCGAATTCATGGCACTATGCATTCAGCAGGAAATTTCCGATAAAGCTTTTAGTAAAAATTCTCCAGCTTTAAAGTGTTGAGCACTACAACACTGCATTACGAAATATTAGTTGTTAAGAATTAAACTGAACCAACGCACGACCACGCACTGATTGACCAAGTGCGCACGCCTCGAAAAGAATGTTGGGGGTGGTCAACATGCTTGTAAAACTAAAAGCAAACTAAAACAGTACTAAAACTTGCGTGCGATTTTGTTTTATGCAGTTTTGGGGCCGTTTTGTAAAACTTACATCTGTTTTAAAAAACATGCGCAAGTTTTGGTATTAGTTTTAGACGTAAGCACACCCGCACTGCTGTAGATGAGCTGATTCTGAACCACGATTTCATTCTTCAACACCTTTAACAGCACTGTTAACTGCCGTATATACGAATTACGCGTACCTTATTTATCTAGCGCTCTGTTGGGTTTGAAGTGTTTAGCGCTTGCGAAAGAACTAAGTGATGGAAATTACGATGCAAAGTTAGCTGTACGTGACATTTGCTGAATGGCATTAGCTTCGTTTGGTTCGTTGATAAAAAGATACCCGTGCTTGCCACACTACACTGCAGACATCACAGAGTGACAGCATTATACCATACAAGCCGGAAGGCGACGTGCTCGTTAGCTCCATTGCAAAAGAATAGGTAAACAACAGACGCAGTCAGACAGCCGCAGACCCGCTGCTTGACATTAAGGGTTGTATAAGCTTGCAAGTAGCGAGCCATGCATCGGCGCAATGAAGATGAAAGACGCCGGATCATTCAAAACGCCTTGGCGTCATAATGACGTTCAGTCAGTCACTGTCGATATGTTGAGGTTTGTTTACGTACATTCAACGAACGAACGCAACGAACGCAACAAACACAACGTACGCAACACAAGAATAAACACCTTTTTTATTTTTGCGTTATGGCCGTTGGGTCGGTTACGTCAGCTGCGTAAGAAATACGCAGGGGGGGGTTATTGTTATATTCTCCATCTGAATAACGATACCGGCAACCGAAGCAACGATGTCACAGTCGATGAAACCTGTTAGTAACTGCTATGTTTTGCTTCTGATACAAGTTGCTCCCGTCGGGCGTCAGTTCTTTGCCACGTTCACTCACTGTGTACCTGCGCACGCAGCAACATTCACGTTTTCTGATCTGACGACAATTTGTTTTACTCGACTGCAGAACTCTGCTTAATTCTGGACAAAATGGGCTTAGAGAGAGTCTTTGCAACCAGAAATATGGTAAACATTTTAAAATTATCCCAGATTTGCGATCATAATTATACAGCGCATGTGTTTTACGGTTTAGTGCAAATAGCGATTGTCGCGCTGAAAATGTGTTTAGGCCCTGACCCTAACGGGTTCTCAGTCAATTACGGAAATTCATAAAAAGCAAATGGAGCACTGCAGCTAGGCGCTATCTCGCGACAGATATCGGACTCGTTGCTAAGAAGTAAGAAAGTGGCGAGCGTTTAATGTCGAACCGGCCTCGCCGAACAACGTCCAGCAAGATGCTAATCTACTGTGTGCTTAACAACGATATACGGACCTGTAAATGCAGTGCATCCAGTCAGTATAGGGCTACTTTATGACGACGTGTGGCTATAGGCGCTTCATTGCTGTCTAAATCTGCCAAGTCGCTCAAACTACTGCAAAACTTGCTCCCCGAACATATACTCGACTGTGATTCAGTTTGCTACGATTTCATGCGATGCGCTATAGAGAAACAGCTACGTATTTCGTTATTGTCAGGTAAAGTGTTGCATCAGGAAACTTTGAAAAACTGCGCAGACTTCGAATTTTTTTTTCGCTACAAACATGAGTCACTGCATGGCTATGATATTGTCTTTCTATGATGTTTTTGATCGATTCGAATTGCTGACTAGGCAAATTTTAATTCGCCGCTTGTAGAGACCTAAGTTTTATAAGACACTTGCTTGCTAGCAACTGAATGCCTGCTGACCTTAAAAGCAAAATTAATGTCTCCAGTTAAGTCTTGGGCTTTTCAGTTGGTCTCAAGGCAAGGCGTCAAGTGAGGTCAGTGCGTGCAAGTGGTATACATAGGCGTAGGCCTAGACGAGTCTCAAGCCGCAAAACCAGCGACTCAAGTCCAAGTCTCCAGTTCGATTCCGGAACTGTGTTATCAGGACACTTACGCGTTTTATTTTTGGGGGTTTACTGTATAATTTACGTATAGTTTAAAAAGTGTAACTTTTTGGATAATTTTTAACGATATGATATGCATGCTTTAGCTACATATTTAGCGTACGTTAGGCCTACGTAGCTTTGACTGTTTAGCGGACTTTTGGGTTCGTGAGTTCTACAAAATATTTTCAGGTTTCGTCATTCGTTAATTTTAGCTTGGCTGTATGCGGTGAATTAAGCTAAAATGTGTATTTTCGTATTCTGCCATAAAACAACAGATCAGCTTGAAAAGAACATTTCGATAACGGAACCGACTTTATTTTTTGATGTGTTGCATCATTTTTGTCGGTCGGTCCTTAAAAACTGCCAACAAAAAGTTACGATAATTTAACACGACCAGGGACATTATCGGCCTTCGGAGCCCCATACATCTTTGTTGGACTTGAGTTTGAATACTGTAAAGTCGTAAGCACCAGGCTTTAACAGAACAAGATAACATCCTGGACGGAATCAGTAGCCTATAGCAGGTATTAATCCTATAGGCTTCTACTGCAGGGCTTACAAGTATATCACAAGCATGCCCGACAGTCTATGGAACATCCGGATTACATACATGACTTTTATTTCGCATTTATAAATTTTTCCCATCAAGATATGGCACGTCAGCAACGCGCTGCACATGAGCAGCTGGAGAGAGAAGCCGGAAGGACATTGACAAAAATATAAAAGGACAGTGACAAAAACGTACAACAAACTAGCTAAACTAAACTAAACCGAATTGCTTCAACACTGAACGCGTGTTCTGCAGACGCACAATTATTCCTATTGCGGTTTAACGCGGTGTTAGTCAGTTATGTCAGTGCATAATGCGGACATCGTGTAAGCGAACGATGAAAAGCTGCTAACGTATTGATCTTCATGTACATGCCGTATCTACAGCAGCCTATTGAAGCTTCCACAAGCGTAGGCTACATTTGTAAACAACCTGTCGTTTTACCAAGAAACGGAAGTGAAGGCGTTGTCGATTATAGATTTGGGGACCATCGGCAGATAAGGACCCGGGAATTTGTATTCATTGCACTGATTGCAGCGCGGAAAGTCACTGCGAAGAATCCCAATAGTAAAAGCTGTGACATCATCATGCAAGTCTGGAGGCGGGCGGAGTAGCGAAAGAGTTGCACTCCCTGGGTGGTTTATAGAAAGCTTTCGAATTTGTTGTCTTACATTCGTCACTGACGTCATGGCGTAGGTAATGGACCGAAATTAAGTGTTAAGTAAGATATTTGAAAACTGTTGCCTAACAAATATTTTGCATCTTGAGCGCATGTTAAAGATAAAACCTGCTTAGTGGTTATATACAAAATAAAATATTTTGCAAATGTTTTGTTTTGCATGTAACTACGTTCTGTATTCAGCGTGGGTGTTTGGAATGCTAACAATGTGTTGCAACTATGCACAGACGTGTTTAGTAGATGGAGTGTACGTGTATTTGCGTTTGGTTTGATCTGAGTAAATAAATGAGCGAAAAAATTGCAAAAAAAATATTTTACATTGTAACCACGGCCTTGCGCAACGAAATTTTCATCACTAAACGAGACGTTATCATTAGCTGACAAGTTACATATAATGAGTTGCAAAAGGCGGAAAAATAGCAATATTGTAAACTTTAATGGTCGTGGTCGTAACGATATGCCCTATGTATTTCTGTTCAATAATGATGTTGATAATGATGAACGAATGTTCTTTAATAACGTCGCATCAGTCCGAAGACAGGTAAGAGTCAATAACAGTAAATCTGCTGCAGATGGCTTCAACACAGTTTAATTTATGTACGAAATTATTTTGCCGCATGCTTAATGATGACTTTTTTGTTAATTATTTTTTGGCATTTCGTTTTGAGTCTTTATCTGTGTTAGAAGTGATGATAAACTACATAAGCGACTGTAGGCAGAGACACAACATAGATGAACAGAGGTCAATATGCTTTATGCTTCCCTGTGGGTTTGAATATGTAATAAATGACAGCCGTGTGCTGAAAGCTATGACATATGGCTATGACAAGAGCTATGACAATAGCTATGACATACGGCTATAGGCGACACCCACGGGACAGGGGTACTAGCACGCGTCCGGAAAGTTCAGCTACGGCCATGTCCCTAATGCATACCACGAATCGACGTCTTGGTTATACAGGCGAGCTAGTTCGACCGTAAATCAACCACGGTTTATTTTTCTCACGAACTGGAGGACGGGGGTGCAAAGGTGTTAGGTCCCTGCGTGATAATGCATACAAATGCGGCGCCTATGCCATACTACACGATGCAAAACGTAACGCCGCATAGTCAATGGCTTAGTTAGTATACTGCGTCAAACCATACATTAAAATGCCGCAAAGAAAAGAAAACCGTCAAGGTCGTTAAATCCCGAAGATAATTTCTAATTTGACTGACGACAGAAAACCGACCAATGCGGAATAAAACGGTGACAGAAACAGTCACTCTTTGCAGGTGGTCGTTCCGATAAGGCACATTAATAGTAGGCCTATAGGCCTATACTCTACCGCCGGATTTTACCACACTGTAAAAGCAGCTGGTCACGTGTATGTATTCTTCGTCTTTGCATTATTTTTTGCAATACTGTGATCGTAAACAGTATTTAACAACACTAATAAAATTGAATCAACAGTACCGAGGGAGTAGGCAAGATCAAGAAAAATCTGGCACAGAGGAAAGCGATGCGTAATTCTGGCGCATCGCAATCCACTTAGGCGTGTTACCAGACGGACCGACAGTCGACGGGCATGGATGCTGGATTGAGTTGCATGCATAGGCCTAGTGGACGCGTCGACGTCACAATATTGGATTCAGCGTCAGGCGTTGTTTGGACCACTGCAGCATCGCGCTAGATTCCATTAGTCCGACTTTGTGAACGCAGGTCGCGCCAAGTCGTAAATCTGATGCCGTGCTGTCTGTCTGTCGGTCGGTTTGTCTGTCAATCCGTGTCTCGAAAACTCGTTCACGATCAAGCCGTTCGTGTTTTATACGTATTTGTAAGTTCCCAAGAGAAGCCTGGTGCATTCTCAGCTTTACAGAACACTTCTGGTTAAACGATAGCATAACACGCAAGTGAGAAATTTTTTTCTTATTTCCCTTGATATTATTTCCAATGCAAAGATTGGAACATTCATTCTGACTACCTTGGCTACACAACAGGGCGTGACAAATATGGGGTCCGAGCCATCTGTCAAACATCGTTACAATATCTGATGATAGTCCTCAGCTAGTCCGCGTACTAGAGTATCCTCGGAATTTCGCCGACGTCTTTCCAGTGATTTCATCAACTGACTGACATTGGACCAAATAGATCGCACTCCATATTTGTTTCGCGCGGTAATAAAAGGTCAGCACTGTCAACAGTATCGTTCGACGTGCGAGCGGTAATTGATGAAGTGAGTAGAAGACTCGTGTTGACATGTTTGTCAAACCACGAGCTGACTGGATGACCACCCACGCACGCAGGGTTCCGCCATGGCACGACGAACTTCAGTGTCCAGCAGATCGTGATTGTAAACGAAAACGGGCCGTTGGGCATGCAATAATTACAACGAACCAAACTGTATCTAGGTAAACAGTTAAATCGATGTTTGTGAATCAGTAGTGGTCATTACTTGGGCTGCGGAAGCTATCCGTTAAGATTGATGATAGCGGAAAAGTTGATCGATCGCTTAGCTTGGAAACCAAGTTGATATCTCGTGCCGAGCCTGAGATTAACTATCAAAATGTTCACATAATTCCATGATAGATTTCATGTCAGACGCGTAGTTTCATTGTTTTTAGCCAGCAGGACTGTAAAGAAAGACCCGCGTTTGGAAGTCGTAAAAAGTGTTGTGTCCGAAAATACACGACGTAACCGATGTCACCAGCTACTCGAGCAATTAATTATGCGTATATCTGTTAAGCTTCTTTTTTGCGTAAGCGACAAAATGTTTATCTTTACTATAACAGTTCGACAAACGATTGTTTGTAAATACAAGCTCACTGCATTGACCAACACGTTTGTTGGCAAAATACGGTAAAGGAGTAAACGAAGAAAACAAAGAAATATGCCTACAAAAACAAGAAAGGTATCGAAAATGGCAAAAAAGGTTTTGAAATTATATTTGAACGACACGGCGATGACTTGTATTTGCATTGATATTACATTTGGAGATATTTTGTGTCACACATAATTAGTACATTGACTTAAACGAGTCGTGCGGGGAAGATGCCAAAATTTATCTTTTTGTAGATGATGCAAGGCTATACAATCATATTAAGAGTATAGTTGATGCAGAAATATTACAGTCGTTCTTATGAAGTAAGATTACGTGTTTTGCAGTTGCCAACTTTACGATATAGGCAATTAAGAGGGAATATGATTCAGTTATATAATATGTAAATAACAAGAATGATACCAATTTTGTGTTACGTTTGCAGTATAAATCTAGGCCTATGTTAGAAAAGAGTTATGATACCAGGGGTCATAGATACAAATTGGTGCCCCAGTTGTATAAATATGATCTCCGGAAACGTTTTTGTAAATAGATTAGTAGAGGATGTTGTATCGGCATGCAGTGTTAGTAGTTTTAAGAGACGTTTTGATTTGCTATGGCGTGGTTTTAGCTTGTATTATGATTATAAATCCGTCATCTAATACCGGAAGTTAATGTAAAAACAGTATTAGTTTAGTTTTAGTTGATATTCGTGTTGAAGTTATTTACTTGGACGGAAATAAAGGCCTTCGGCCTGCTTCCGGATATTTATTGATGATGACTGCATGGCTGACGGTTGTATGTGTGTGTTGCTAGGGCTGTGGCGGGGACGCTGAACAATTCGTCGGCGGCGGCGTCAGTCGGGACGGAAGGCGAGAACGGCGTCTGTGTGCTGGAGCTGAACCCAGTATACGCGATCACATCGTCGACAGTCAGCTTCTACCTGCCCTGTCTGGCAATGCTCTGTATCTATTACCGACTGTACCGCTACGCGCGCAAACAGGTAGAGACGATCAGGATGACATACAAGACCTCCCTTGGCGGAAGTGGACATTCTCAGCGGGAGGTTGTCTGCGTCACTGTGGACGAGGAGAAAGACGGACCGACCAGCAGTCCACTGCGCGACAAGGTGTCCGACCACAAAGCCGCCATCACACTCGGCATCATCATGGGCGTCTTTCTTATGTCGTGGAGTCCGTTCTTCACGGTGAACCTGGTCGGCGCTCTGTGTGGTCCCGGCTGCGTGCCGCCGCTGGTCTTCGCTGTCTTCACCTGGCTCGGTTACGTCAACAGTACCATGAACCCAATCATATACCAGGTTATATACCGGATATACTATAGTACTACCTCCATTTGTTTCGATTTCTTGTGAATCTGTTGTACAACATGCAGTACAACGAGGTGTACGACAAACACACCACAAGTATAGAAGTAGTGGAGTTTGGACCGCCGTATGCGAATGAACCCGATCATTTACAGCATCTTCAACCGTGAGTTCCGCGAAGCGTTTCGACGTGTCCTCGACGATGCTCGTCGCCGTGTCTCGTGCTGGGGACAGACTGATGCCGCCGCCCGGGCAGGAGTTAGCGGACGCCGGGGCAAGTACGGCGCCGTGCAGACCCGGCGTACGTCCAACAGCGGCGCGGCCGCCCACGGCGAATTACTGGCCACGCTGGAAGACGCGCCGTCGCTGGACTCGCCGCGCCGCCTCATGTATCAGGTTTCGACGAGCGTTTGATTTGACCCGACCGTCTGCCTCGCTGATTATGACCGCAGGCAACAGCTGCAGCAGCAACGACTGCAGCTTTGACGTAAACAGATAACGTTGTTATTCTCATTTTGCATAATCAGTAGCTTACACCGTGTCCGGAAAAAAAGTCTACGGTATTTTCGACATGACTTTGACAAACTTAAACCTATTTTTATAATTTTTGGCATGAGTCGTCCTGAATATTCACTTGATTAAACTGTCGAGATATTTTCTCTTTATATTGCCATGTCACTACGTAGAGCTGACGTAATTATGACGTCATCGAAAATACCGTTTTATTGTATCCTAGGTGAAAAACGCTAAGAGTGTTTCGGTTAATAACTTTAACAAATTTGAACGTATGTTTAGAATTTTTGGTAGGCAACATTGAAAAAGTAACATGCAACTGACAGTATGCTGATAGTCCACTTTGTGCGAATACTGACGCCACTTTACCGTGCAAAATAAAGCACTCTTCGTATTCTTACTTTACTGCATACCAAAATAAACAGAAATGCAGAAAAAAAGTCTTTTTTGTCTGTAGCTGCTTTAGTTGTCAGCAACAGTGACAAAACTTGCTATTAATCAACTTTTGGGTCAACAACTTTTTTTACAAATGTACACTACCGCGACGCTAACGCATGCTGCAGAAATGACGCTGCTCGCGGATAACGGCTGTTGCACAACGACGTTCCCGTTGTGCACGTGACGGCCACAATAAACATGGCGAAAATAGAGCTCAGGTTAAAAAATTTTAATAAAAAGTAACTATTTCTATGTCAACAATGTTTCAAGCTGTTTACTGCAATTTTCTTTTAGTAGTTTTTTTCCGTTTTCATATTGCAGAGGCTCATTTAGACGTTATCTTTCGGCGAAAATGGCATTTTCCATGACGTCACGATTACATTAGCTATACTCAGAAAGAAGTATATTTTAAAGAGTAGTTACAGACGTTTTCAGTAAAGCGTATCATTATGATAATGTGTGCCAAAAATTATAAAAGTAAATTTACATTTGTTGAAGTTATTCAGGCAAAAGTGTAGACTTTTTATTTCCGGACACGACGTATTATACTCGCTGAAAATTCTAAGTCGTGGAAAGAAAAGAATATGTTGACGAACGGATGTAGTTTTTTATGTAAGAGAAATATGCAGTCGCGAAATATCCACCAATTTTGTAGTCGACTTGGTAATCGTTCAAGTTTATTGTTATTACTAACAACCTATGTATCATAACTAACTCGGATACGGCTTTTGACAGTGACACATTAACGCACATTATTGGGACTTTTCGTTTAATATACCGAACAAAAGTGTACGAGAATAGAATCACTAGACTGTCGATAATATTTATCGTCTAGAACTATTTTTTTGTAAAAGTTGTAGAGATTTATCAGAAAGATTGATGATAATTTGTTGTTCCAAAGGCGTTAAGACCAGTACGGTACGTCACGTCATACGTAATTGGCAGACACGTTTGAATCATAACTTGCCGTTGATTAACATCTTAAGTTTGGCGACTCTGACGTCAGACATCGACTTGGGTCTATGCGCAAATATTAAATCCAAAACCAAAGCTAGAGAAAACCTAAATTTACAACAGTAAAGTCCGTTTTAATATAAGTAGACTAATCATGTCTAAGCGTGCCTTTTCTCCTGCACAGCTCACCGACTTGTATGGCTTATCGAAATCTCAAATAAATCGCCTCCGGTTGATTCAAATACTCTTGATCGCGCGCGCTGTCGTTAAGGCTCTTAAATCTTCTCACATTTCTTTTAAAACATAAGCTTTTTTCTGTTGCACACGAGCACATTACTTCATGTTTTCATGCTCATCTAAATTTTTCGATGTCATTTCATAAAATTTACTCTTACATTACAAAAAAACTGTTTCACCTTTTCTCTTCAAGCCCAATAATGTACTTGTGCCACAAATGGTTTACATCTGACGTTGTAGCTACTTTAGCAGACTGTCTTTACAACAGTATTCTACCATTACGTGAAAGTAATTAAGTTTGCCGCTGTTCAAGGCGAAGAATGAGTTTGCGAGTTTGTTTCAGCGAGTTGAAAATTCCTTCCTGTCGAGCCTGATTACTTCACGAACATAATAATAGACCTGCCGCATTAATGATTGAAATGTATCGTGCTAAGTGTATTTTTAATGACGAGGATGCATGCGCACGTATCTTTACTGTAAATCTTTATTTACCACGCACCATTATTGGCAGACGCCGTGCATGACTTTAATATCATATCACAGTCGTTCTGCAGCTTTGCATTTTCAACGTCTTAGTCGAAGCCAATGTTGGCGGGTCCCCTGACTGAATTTGACACTTCAATTATCCTTCAAAATACGCCGGAAATTGGAAAGTATCCGACTTCTTTAAGTACACACGCTATCCGATCAGAGTGATTGTTGCCGAACAAACAGTAGAGTGGACAGTGCCGTATTTAAGATTTGGCAAAGGGGGGGGGCATGGCGAGCGCGCAGAGCGCGAGCCTATAACGCGGGTCTGGGGGCGCAGCCCCCAGCGGGGTCCAAGGGCAGAGCCCCTGGTCAGGGAGTCAGGGGACGAAGCCCCTCTGAAGCTGAAACACTTTTTGCTTTTGAACGTTTAATGGAAGCCGCAAATTCGACCATTTTTCTGAAATTTGGAAAGGCAGAAAGTCACAGAAATTTGCGTTGTTTTAGCAAAAAATAAAGTTTAGTAAGCTGCAAAACGTCGTTATGTACGGATTAATGTAAATTATTAAAAAAACAATAAATTTCACAATAAGCACAGTAGGCCTAAAGTACAATGATAAATGGGCCGTGTCAAACCCGGTCTGTCGTAGTCAGAATGCTTGATCCGTTGATTGTCGTCGATGTCGTCGCTCGTAAGCGGTGCGCCGTGTCTTTGGCGTTTGACGTCAACAACGTAGGTTTATGCGATATGACGCTTTGCCACTTTCGTCTCCACTGGCTAGTGATTAAGCTGAGCTCATAGTTTTGTCTATCTCTTCTTTGACTTCTAGCTGTTTCGTGCGCGAGTGGCGGGCTGGCAACAAATGCTGTACATACATGTAAGACAGCGGGCGGGCTGACGTGTCCAAACTGTCCATCTCTCCAGTGAAATAGAACACTCCGTCGCTTAATGACATTATGATATAATGACACTGGCATACGGAACTTGGTTCCTGAGATTCTCGTACTGGTGAGTTCTGATAACGTCAGGCATACTGTATCTATAAATGTACAAAACATCAGTTTATACACTTGTTAACGGCGACACGCAATAAGTGACACATCGAAAACAGCAAAAATTATAAAAAAAGTGATATCACTCACCATCACATCGCCTAACTGTCGGCGGACTCGGCGCGTCATATCAGATGCAATCTCACATGGAGATTTTAGTCGCATACTGTATCGGTATGAAAGAAGACCATCAAACATTGTTGAATTTTGCAGTTCTTGCTGGAAAATGGCAAAAACGCACCTTTTGATATGAAGTCGCCTGTAAAAAATTTTCATGGTCGAGCCAAAGGGGGAGGGGGCGACGCACCGTGGCTCCCCTTAAATACGCCACTGAGAGTGGACACCCGTCCACTCAAGCAAAACGAACCAAAGCATCAAAATAAAATGACGATCGTAATAAACAGGATGTGTGAAAAAGTTGGAAAATAATGGTTAGTAAATAATTATACGGGTAGGCCCTACTCTTTCGCGCATTCTGAGTTACTTTAGCAAAGGCTTGCAACATTATACTGGTTCTGCACTTTTCGTATGTAAGTTGACAATCTCGTAATTATTACATTAGTTAGTAAAGTTTTTTTAACTGTTGCAAAAAACAAAAATATATTCAAAGCACATCTGTACCGATGTTGCAAAATGCCATTTTTGACTACGTTTCATTTTTTAACAGTTACAGTTTTACGATATTATCGGCGCCATTCTGTCAAGTAATCGACAATGACCACTGACGAGTTACCGCAGGAGCCTATCGCAAAACTTTTAAAGTGACACTTCTTCACTGCTTAAAGTGCAAATTTTGGGTCCAAAAACTCAGTGTAGTTTCGGGGTCCCTGTTACTCATTACATTGGAACGCCAACAATAATTGTATACACAATATGCGAAGGCCAAAATGGGCGTTCCGGCAGGAGTTTCCTTATACCCCGTTTACACGATGAAGCAAACAATGCCAAACATAAATCAAACGTATTCAATATACACGTACACTACGTGTACACGACTCTAAGTTTGCTTCACGTTTGCTTCGTCGTGTGAGCCCCAGAACTCTCGTCGGCAGTGCTCCGGAACTGAATTCCGGCCCACTTTAACCACTGCTGTTCTTCTTTATAGTTTCTTGGCAACTGCAACGAAAAAGAATTAAAGCAGAGATTATGCGCAGTAAACCACAATGTCTGTCATTCGACGGCCAGTTTTTGTTTGACCGAAATGTGTGCATTTGATGATAGTCTTTCGCAATAATGTTAATCCACTTATTCTTAGTTTGCTTTTATCGCCCATGGCCGTTGTACGCCGATCCACGGCGATGCAAACATTATTTATTCAAGGTTCGTGACTGAATTATAAATAAGTCTTTTTACATAGGAATATGAGCAGCAAAGTGTTAAATAACAGACAAATGACCCAGCCCTTTTAACCATCTAGATTCATGTTGACATTTTTAAAATTCAAAATTGAGTGTTCTGAATCAGAAAATAAGATCATTAGCTTAGCATATGGAACAAACTGATGTCATACAAAACCAGCTGTAAAATGTGCCTGTTAAGCGAACTTGAATATTTAACAAGTTTGAACTTTATAGCTGTGAATAAATTCCGCCACGTTCGATGGTCAAACATTAATGTGCTGCTGTGCATTATATCGCCGATTTATTTTTTTCAGAAGTGCTTTAGGTCAATTAATGTATCGAAGCGACCCTCTCATAGCAAGTGGAGAAGAGAAAACGGCTGACAATTTCTTTATATCGTCATCAATGTTATAAACCTTTTTTCTTGCCAAATTTATTGTCTATCTGGCTGATTTTTTCTGACGCTGCCAGGACTCTGACTATGAGAATTTCTTGATGACGTTATAATGATATATGTAAAAAACTTACCAGTTTACAACTGTGTGTAAGGACGATGTGATGATATCAGGTCTCTAAAACAGCAAAAATCATTTGGGTAACCTTAGATGGGGCTATGCATATGGCGTCCTTACAAGCTGACTTTAGTTGGTAATCACTAACATAGTCTAAAGCCTTCTTCATTTGATGTTATTTGT
>Ga0209367_1005610_pt1 | contig 17384 bp, 13 predicted proteins | sample WorMetLIZISLAND2_FD_187412 | JGI IMG/M metagenome (GOLD analysis project Ga0209367, IMG submission 187412) | Marine gutless worms symbiont microbial communities from Max Planck institute for Marine Microbiology, Germany - Olavius geniculatus... ... | reverse complement strand
CTTTAGTATCTAATAAATTGTATAAATTTATAATTTAACTGTAACCTTCACTAATTATACCAGTGTTAGTTTGACACATTTACACAGTTCGTTAGTTTCTGTTTAGTAGCAGTAGTGTTTGTGCGTCATTGATGATTATATTCACAGGTAAGGCGGATCCAGCGGAGATGGGGACTCTGCGTGATCTGATGAGCCATCTGTCTGTCTGCGTCGTCTCCAAGAAGACAAAGAACACCGAGGTTCTGCACATTGCTGCCGAGGTGACTCACATTTCGATCAAGATATTTCATGAGTCCTGCTTTCTCTCACACCAGTGAACAGATTTGGATGTGGATCTCAGGAGCTGTAGAATAGAATTAGGCCAGATGGCGTAAAAGACACCTAAACCTGGTTTCAGTTAAGTTGTATTATTAGTTCGCCCATGTGGTGTCTGTATTTTGTTTGTATGTACGCAGTGGCTCAAAAGAGTGCACCAACTTTGAAATGGTAAAGCTCAAAATTACGAGTATAAGGATTGATTTTTTAAGATGCACTATAGGTAGATTCATTTTTATTTAGATTTTTTTGTTGAAATGGTGCAGATCTGTCGGTCGATGAATGGAGCACGGTTTGCTGGTTGTAAGAGTGCAAAGGACCGGACAGCGATGGCCGTTACACTGGAACAGGTTCATCTGCTACAGCGAGAGCACAACCTTGCATCCGATGTTTTCCTACATGCTCTGGAATGCTTTCGCAGGTATGTACTTATCGTCACTCATCATCATCATCACAGGGTGGTTTTATAGTAGCCTGATTCAGATGATTATGACCGACAAGCTATGAAAATCTCGAGGCACTGTCTGTAGACACTAAGATGGGGTGTTATGGCACCAAGGTGATGTCGGATGGCAGGCACCAAGGTGATGTCGGATGGCAGTTTATTTCCTCATTTTTTCACCAGAGGTTTTTCTTCTTTTGGTTTTCTGCCGAGTGGCAGGTTTATGACAAACTCCTGTCTTCTATGCTTCTCTTGAAAGTCTTTGCTTGTGATGTCACTCAGCATTTGTAGGCACTTTTATCCTCTTGTCACTTTTTCCATCATCCTGTCTCGCATTATATTTCTCAGCATTGAATCATGTCGGGGATGTGTCGTATCCATCGGAGTTTGCGCTGCTGTACTGTACTCAAGATGCTCCTGGTCTCACCAGAGGTAATTATAATGAAAGCCAAAATAATTTGGCCTTAGGCCTTGCTTCAGTGAACATGGTAATGGTATCGTTGGATACAGCATTGCTGAATGCACCGGTAGATTGTGTCCTGTTTGGTACTTAATAATTGCGTTGTGCAAATTAACATGTTGCATAGTTTGAATCTCATTGTATCGACAGGTTTTGGCAGACGTGTACATCGTATCGACAGACATCTGTCGCAGAAGCCTAATGATTGCACTGTATATCAGGGATGTGCACGAGACCTTCTAAGCCAAGACAAGACCCAAGACCCATGTCTCCGAAATTGAGACGAGACTGAGACATTCAAAATTTTGTCCGAGATGAGACGGAGACGAGACGTTGCAGCTTCCGAGACACTGGCCGAGACGTTGAAGCTCCCGAGACTCTCGAGAGTCTCGGGAGCTTCAACGTCTCACCGAGACGTTTTCCATGACGTATGGTGAAACACATTGACAATGAAAAAATTATATACGGATCAATTAACTCGCACCATGGTAAGCGCTTTCTATTATTTGTGATATTGTTAGTTTTTGTACTTTATTTTTACAATCACTGAATAATTACTACTACTACTACTACTACTAATAATAATAATAATAATTAACGGCTTGCACCATAAAGAATTGCAAGTGCAGTGCTGTGGACATGAGCCACTATGTTTATCGCAATTTGCAAGCAACTGAAAATAGTAAACTACGTGATTATAGCCTTATACTCGTCTACATTTGGCTGATAGTATTCATTCTGACATCATGCACTTTATCTTCATTACGACTAGGTCATTTTATGACGAAAAAAGACTGACATGACATAATTCTGCTTTATGATAAATAAGTAAATGAAAGAGTAAAAACACTGTAAACGAATACGTCTAAGCCACAAATGTCATGCTGGTTAGTATCGCTCTAACTGCAGAGTAACAGTATGCATAACGAGCGCCTGCACAAAACGTCTCGACGGGACGCAATGGCCTGAGACTGAGACAAGATCTACTGGGCTGAGACCGAGACATATTGCTCCGAGACCGAGACGAGACCCGAGATGCATTGGTTCGAGACCGAGACGAGACTGAGACGTTGATTATTTTGTCCAAGACAAGACCGAGACGAGACGTTAGTACGTCTTGAGACCGTCTCAAGACTGATACGTCTCAACCGAGACCACATCCCTGCTGTATATAACATCGTGATATGTCATGCCTGGCATGTTGCTGTAGTGAGGGCGTTCGCCGCAGCAATACGCTCAAGAACACTGGCGTCCGCAAGTATTGCTTTAACAACATCCAACTGCTCTACCTGCCTAAGCTCTATCGACCACCGCCTGGAACTTATGGAAACATCGAAAGCTAGAACTTGTTGTCATAACACTCAGCATTTTAGATACGGTAGATCTGTTTATTTATGGCTTCTTTGGTGAAAACTTGGGTGCTGCGTAAGTGGAGAAATATTTGCTGGAGGCTGCACTTTTCCAAGGATGAGCATTACAGTTAGTCACCATAATAACAAACAGTTTTTGTTCTTATTGGTGACTATCTAGAGACTTTAGTGTTTGTCACATTTTAGTTCCTGTGATGATTTGCTATTTGAAAAATGGATTGTTTACGTTCCTTCAGCCTCATGTGTATCTAATTTTTCATCATCGCTACCTCTGCCGAAGAATGAAGTGTTGTTTTTCTTGAACTTGTTTGTTTCACGATTATTCAAAAAGTTATATATGAGATTTTATGAATTTTTGATAGTTGCGATGCAAAAAGCGAGAAGTTTGGTAGAGGTCAAAATCTGATGGCCTCTTTCCCTATTTTCTCAGTGTCACTTGTGTATTGCATTTCAGTGGGATATTAATACTTATCAATACTGCTTTACCAGAAGGCAGCACTATGGAGTAAAACAGACATCCTGGCAGAGGTTTTTGTTCTCCATATGTTTCTGTTGTTTTGTTACTGCTTACGTACAGAAGGTGCTCATAGTCGTAAAAGTTTGTGATACGTGCATTTAGCCTCTGAAACATTTGTAGCAGTTATTGATGTGTATAGAAAAATGTAAATACTACCGAGCGTGGAGTAGATTTTTTTGTGCAAGAATGCGTAAACACCGGAGAAAATTTTTATGCATCGGTCATTGTGGTGTTGGACAGCTTGTTAAACCGATCAGCGGTACAAATAAAATCTACAGTTCCTCTTATTGTTTGGAATGGAAAAAATGCTATTGCTACCTGTAATAGAAAATGAATCCTAAGTGTTCATATATGATATGTTGCATGATTTTACGTTACCATTTTGAATGTCAGTGAACTTACTTCCAAAATTGAACATTTAACTATTCAGTGTGCTAATTTGGCAATGTCCTGGGCATTGTGTATATGGTCGTGGTTCCAACTACTCTGCAGAATTCATTTTCCCTGATTTTTCCCCTGATTTTTCAGGAGAAAATGAATCGTTTTTCCTGACTAATTTCTTCACGCAAAATACCAGTGTCGGCTTTCAATCGATTGCAATCACACTATAAACAAGGGCGGCGGAACATATTTAAAAGTGGGGGAACAAATAATCTGTAAGCGAAGCAAGCAGGAAAAGTTTTGAACTGTTGTACGCAGTCTGCATACAACAGTTCAAAATATTTTTCTGCATGTTTGTTAACTTCTGCACCCTGGTAATTTTAAATTCCCTCACTTTCCCTGACCCTCTGAGTTTTCCCAGACTTTGGAATGTAAAATTCCCTGCCTTTCTCCGACCCTCTGATTTTTATCCGACTTTCCCTGACCGTAGGAACCATGATGATGATTGTTAACAGCAGCAGTTCAGAATATTCCACAGTTTCCAGTTTTATAGTTATAAGATTTTTGTTTGTACTGAATGTATGCAATTAGCGTATATTAATTTCCAAGTTCCACAATGGAGCTGTGGTATTACTGATCAGTATTTGCACAGTGCAAGCCTGATGTTCATAGTCAGTTAGCTACGCAGGTCTTGGTTTATAAACAAGAGTCATCTTATCTGTTTATCGCAGTATCAGCTTGTAAAAAATATTGATATGATAAAATAATTGACAGGCATGTTTGTTCTCAGAATTTGTGCAAAACCAAAAAAAAATTAGAAATTATTGACTTGAAGTGATGTAATTTTGTCATAGTAAATGACTTTTTCTGTTCATGGTAAGCTGTTATGGTGCAGCGTGAATTTGTATTGTGAAATTTTTCAGCATTGCAGGCATGGTGCATTATTTGTCGAAAAGAGTGCAGGCAAAAGTCTGCCAAAACTGTTAAAAAATATCTTTATTATTGCCAAATTTAGACAGCAAAGTTGTTATTTTGTGTCATTCGCATGACTACCCGTGTCCGCATTACCTGTCTTAATTTTCCACCAGAAACTGGCTATCTCCGCCTGTTCATTTTGTAAGTATCCGATTGTTAGGAAGAAAAAGTGGCCCAAAATTTTTTTCTCGGTTGTCAGCTTCTTAATTGCTAGATATAGTGTATTATTCTCTCAATGTAATTCAATCTGTAACATCTCTTTGGGCACTTGTAATGTTGTTTTTAGCAATTTACAGATGGTGATATAATACGCTTCATTACGTGCTCAGGTGACTGTGCAAATTGTCATATGGCATAGTCTGTGTCTCATTATATTCACCGAAGCTATGCAGTCCTATAAAGTATACTGGGTGTTCCAAAAATTCTAACTCCGTATATCAACTCGTTATTTTTTTGCTGCTTGTTCTTCCCGCACAAAGACAAACGTTATTGTTTCTAATTGTCACCGATGCGTACGTTTGTTACGTGTATGCACACACTGTATGGGTATCATAGCAATGCATATATGATATACAGGGTGGGCCAAAAAATGTGGCACTTTGCTTTTGTCCATATCTTTGCCAAAAATCAACCGATTTTCACAATTCTTTCACTGGTGCATTCTGTGGACATTTAGCAATAAAGTGATTATTGAATATCCCACCACACATTAACTTTGTCACTACACTAGCTTGTGAAACACAAATGCAAGAAAAACTAACAATAATAGACAGCAAGCATGTTGATAAATGGAACAATTCCGACCAAAAATGCAGTGAATGATGTGCACAATGCTACGCTTTGTTAGATCCGTTTCTTTGGATATTTGGTGTGTTGAACGCAGTGTTTGTTTCTGGCCGTTGTGGTTTAGCAAGCTTACCATTTCATCCACAGTGGCCATGTTCTTTTCAGTATGTGTATGCTTCAGTCTGCCGGTCTCATGCCTTTGGTCAGTGCTGCATGTTTCCCAAATCTCTGTTAATAACAATCCCACTCTTTCCCTGTTGCAGTCTATTTTCAAAAATTCTCCCAGATTTTTCCAAAGACTGTATTTTTTGAACCAGCACAAGTACTTAATCAGAACCTTGTCTCCACTGCAGAATCACCGGTATATCATCGTCAATGCATTAAAAATTATTATTTACAACAATATCATCTGCTTTTGTTTACAAACATCAGAAATGCATGAAAAACTAAATAAAATTTAATTTTTGTATTAAAATTAGCAAAAATTGTTTCAGATGATTTTTTTTGCATATGTGTTATGAAGATTTTAGTGATTTTTGAAAACTTATGTTTTACATGGCAGTGCAGCGACATAGTTAAAGTGTAGTGGGATATTTAACAACGACTTTATTGCCAATTGTCCGCAATATGTGCCAGTGAAAGAATTTTAAAAATACGTTAATATTTGGCGAAAATATGGAAAATAACAGTCAGACGTTTTTTGGGACAGTGTATATGTATGTCAATACAGAACATTTGCTGTGCAGCATTTTCCCTCTGAAGAACGATTTCACATAGTGTATAGTTATAGTTAATCGGTAGAGGGTTTGTACATACATGTAAGTAATGTCATGACAGTGTGTGCTCTTCGTGTGAATTGTGTGTTGTCATTCCTAGTGGTATATACGGTACATAAGTCACAAATTACTTGCTTCAGTAGTGCTGTCTGGAGGATAATAAGGAAGATTATTCGAACTACCATTATGTTAATTACATATGCATGCATATAATGGAGTTCTTACAATTCAAGGTTAAGCTCATTTTTGTGTTTCTGTAACGGTTAAACTTTCTGTTTATTGTAAAGTTTAAACTTGCCGTTCCATTATGTGTTTGTGTGCATTCTGCCTGTAAACGCCATTCCCATTAAACCCTACTCATTCACCCCACCCCCTCATCTTCCACTTGAACCCAAAACTGCTGTTCACCTATTTATTTCTTCACTATTTCAACACCGGCTTCAGCTCAGTCAGCTGACTGATATAATTAAATTAATACCAGCAATCATAAGTTTTGAGTCATGGTCTCGACCGCCAAAGCATCTCAATACCTTATTACTCCAAATCATGCTTTGTACCTATTGGTGGTCTTCGTGCTCGGTGAGCAGGGCTGGAAAAATGGTCCGAAAAGCCTAGTTTTTTCTAACTATCTCGAAAGTTCAATTTTTAGATTTTTGTAAATAATATTTTAATTCATAATTTTTGATTTATGAAGTCATTATATCCTTCACCCAGAACAGGGTGTATAAAATGTTTTCCTGGGTCATAATTTTGCGTACAGTGTTCATTGGACACCAGAAAAACCTCGAAAAGCCTAAAAAATTTCTTTTAAAAACCTAGATTTTTCCACCCCTGTCCATGAGGTATATTTAATAGCAGTCGGTTATTTACATGCTCTTGTTCCCTTTACTTGGAGAAAGATTTACTTTTGTTTAATATTGCATATACGTCCTAGGAAGTTGAAGGATTAACCACGTTAAATGGAACGGAGATAAAACACCAGAAAACGTTTAAATGACCAAACACACAACACAACTTGAAAATCAGCTAAAAAACTCTTTCTTTTCCAAACAGCAATGCAAATAATTCCAATGACTAACATTACAGTTAGTCACCATATAAACAAACAGTTTTGTCACTTTATCCAAACTTTTGAGGCCTTCAACGAACTTTATGCAAGTTTAACTCGAGCAGTGAACTTACGTGTTAAACAGTAAAAAGAGCGTGTTAACAATATAAACTACTAACAAAAGTGGGTCTTAATTTACAGTTTGTTTAAAACAGTGCAACAGTTGACCTGTTTCTGCGGGTAGGCAGCACACCTTTTCGGTGCCATAAATATACAACGTGTCTCAAAAAAACATCCCTGACACTTTTGACTGTACCTTGAAAAACAATTATCAGATTTTGATAATTTTTGGTACGAATATCCCTGACACAACTTGCCATCAAATGACCATTCAGTTTTCCACCTCACCCATCATTTGTTTGTGCACTACCTGGGGAAAACACAACCAACGAAATACCACTTTTTTATCCAATGCGATATGATTGCTTCATTAACGTAACTCGGAAAAAACACATTTCTGACACTTTGGCTGACATTTCATCCAGTTGTCCATTTTTCAACTGCCTGCAGTAAAATTGCTTTAAGCGTTGGCCCACTATGCGAACACAGGCAAGGAAACGCTTTCTCCATTCATTGACAGCAGTATCGATAAAGTTTTGTAATAGACCGGCTGTTGGGGCTCACAGATTACGATAGATAGAATTTATCACCGTTTTTCATTTCTTTTAACACGTATTATGCTTGATTTGTTTCCCCAGGTAGTGCAAAAGCAAACGTTGGGTGAGGTGGAAACTAAAACACTTATTTAATAGCCAGATGTGTCAGAAATATTTCTGCCAAAAATTATTCAAATCTGCTGATCGTTCTTCAAGTTACGATCGCTAATGTTGTGGATGATTTTTTCAGGTTCTCTGTTTATTTGAACACATTTCGCTTGATCTGCTTTCCATAGGTAGTGCAGAAGCATACATTGGGTGAGGTGGGAAACTGAATATCATTTGATGGCAAGTTGTGTCAGCAACATTCTTAGCAAAAATTATCAAAGTCAGATTATTGATTTTCAAGTTACAGTAAAAAATGTTGGGGATGTTTTTTGAGACAGTGTAGAAATGCTGATGCACCTTTATGCACATTCCCTGAACTGAACACAGCTACAACAACAAAAGTCTACAGCAGTCATGTGCAGCTCAGCATACAGTCAGATGCTATCAAACCAGTGGCGTAACTACTGAACCCGCAGACCCCACGCTGCGAGCGGGGGGGTCAAGGGGCCCAAAAATTTCTGCTATTTTTTGTAGAGCAAAACACGAAGTTTGATGTCACCAGATGCATCTTCTGGATGCCAAAATGCTCTAAAGTACACTTTCAGCCGGGGCTCCACTTCGGACCCCAATGGGGGAGCTTACAGCACCCCAGACCTCCTAGTTGCATTGAGGGGGCCTACTTGTAAGAGAAGAAAACATGGGAAAAAGGGACACGAGCGAAGACCAGAGGACAAGAGATATGGACAGGAGGGGAAGGAGCATGAAAAAAATGGAGGAAGGAGAAGGGGGCCCCAAATGATTTTCTTGCAGGGGGGGGGCGAAATATGAAATTACGCCACTGAATCAAACTGATGTTAAGAGGCAAACTGCTTAACTAAATGACCAGCTGCCGTTACGTTAACAACCACTCAATACATACACAAGAATTTCCAGTAAAGCAAGCTGTAAGGTTTTCACCATAGCTTTCGATATACGCAGAATTTCGAACATATTTATTCAACATTACTTCAGCTACATAAGCAGCAGCAAATTTCCACTACAATGACGATTAAAGATTTCACAAAAAAAGTGCATCATCAAACTGTCTTGGGACACATTTTAGGTTGGTTGGGTTTTTATCAACCATCACAAATTTACTGTCAGTGACAGAATTTTTAAATGGGCTGACAGTTAATGAATTTAAGACAAAAAGTTAGCAGCTTACTCTAATGGACTACCTGGTATATGATGCCACAACATTCTACGACATAAATAATACAACTAACCAACAAAACAAACGTGTGAACTGTCGCGCATTCCCCGTCAACGGTTCTGCAAAGCGTGACGACTGCTAAAATATCGGGCTGCGCGTGGTTAGTACGGTACTCTAGCGATTAAAAACCCAGCACCGACGTGCCGAGAGGATGTCAGACGGACCATGGTGGAAATGTGCCGAAGCACACACGGCAGTGGCAACAAACAGCCACTGAGAACACAAATGCACAATTACTTACACAGTCAAATAAACACACAGCCTGCACTGCAGCACGGATGTGTTGTAGTGTTGCTATGACGACGACGTCAACTGAGTGTGTATCTAATCACTCTCCTCATCCTCTTCTTCATCTTCTTCATCATCTTCGTCGTCGTCGTCGGCGACCGGCTTTGCAGCGGCTTTCGGTGGAGCTTTGGCAGTGACCTTCTTGCCACCGGACTTGTACGCTGCCATCTCCTGCAAACCACCATTATTGTTAAAATACATGCATACAATAGAGTTCTTACAACTTTAGGTTTAACTCGTTTTTTTGTGTTTTGTGTTTCTATAAAGGTTAAACTTTCTGTTTCTTTATTGTAAAGGTTAAACTTACTGTTCCATTACTATGTGTACGTGCATTGCCTGGAAAGTTCGTCCCCAAAATGACCTATATACTGTGTTGGGCGGGACGTTAAACCCCACTCACTCACTCGCCCACTCAATTAGTGAACTTTATGCAATTCTTGAAGCAGTGCTTTTCACAGGCTCGATGCAACAAGTAAGTTGAAGTGACGCAATGACTATACCTGTTCATATCGTGCCCTGTCCTTTGCAGCCAGTGCCTCGTACTTGCCCTTGTTTGTGCAGACCTCCCAGCGTTTGCCGAGCTCCTTGGCTATGTCTCCGACCGTGTAGTTCGGGTGGGCAGCTTTTACCTTAGGACGCTCGTCGTTACAGAAGCAAAAGAAAGCCGACCTACGCATACACTAACTTAGCTAGAATACTGACAGATGACAGTAACTACCAGTAAGGTACTTTCACTGTTTGTTCAACCAACCAATCATCGTTTATGAAATAAATCCTGGTTTCTGGTCCAGAGTATAGCCACTCAATCAACAGCGTCAGTAACATTAAGGTCAATTTGTTTGTTCACCAAAGTAAACAATGAAAAACAGTATAGTGACAGCATCACTGATAAAAAGCTGTAATTTCAATCTTCACCACATGCAGATAACAACAAACAACATGCATTCTTCACTTCTCACAATCTCACAATATTATGCTATTTGACAAACTTGTACACCATTATTTACAAAATCTGGTGATTATTTTCAACCACAACACAACTGTACTAGCATTAGGCCTATTTATATTTATTATCAACAGGCAAAGGAAGAGAAATAATCAAATAATTTGTAAAATAAAACAGTGCAGCAAATTAACCAAACTAAAAGGCGTCGATATATAGATTTACTAACAGTGCCCTCTTTGGTGCATTCGGGTCCTTTGTCCTCTTGCGTTTGCCACCCTTGCCTCCCTTGCCGCCTCCACTCTTGTCAAAGCTGGCCATCTCGCGATCATATCTTCCCTTGTCCTTCTCCGCCATCTCCTCAAAACGCTGCTTCTCCTTTGCACTCATTGCCTAACACCCAAACACTGTTTCTGTTCACAGGGTTCCTACAGGTCTTCTGTAGCAAAATTCCCCGACTTTCCACCTGACTTTTCCAGTCACAGTATGACAATTTCCCTGACCTTATTGAAACAATAGCACAAATGTCAGAAATGGTACACTATATATCAAGTTAATGAAACGGTGCTAGTGGAGCAATATGCAAACGACGGAGGCCCTGGTCAGGGGGGGGGGCTAAGCCCCCCTGAAGCTCTAACACTTCTAGCTTTTGGATGTTCAATGGAAACCACAAATTTGCCTGCTTTTTAATACTTGAAGATGCAAAAATCACAGATATCTGCAGTCTGCATGATTCAAGATCATTTTCCCTGACTTTTTAAAAATAACATTTTCTCTGACCTTTCCCCGACCACACAAATTCCCGGACTTTTTCCAGTTTTCCCTGGCCTGTAGGAACCCTGTCTTCAACTGACGGTGCGTTTTCCTCAGTCTGTGTACAAGACATAGCTAAGTAATAAGCCGGATGCTCCTGCTATTAACCCACCAGGTGACCAGGGCGTTGGGCCGGAATGGTTCAGACATTTAGTCACAATGTGCTGTGATCTGAAGCCAAAACAGAATTCCCAAGTGACAAGCTGCTCTTGCTCAAACAATAGTAAAGAAACTAAATTTTACAAAAAAATAAGACAAATTAAAAGTATATTATTACAAATACTGCATAAGTAATGAAAACAGCAAATGATTAATTTTAAAACTAACTGCATATAAAGCATCTGCAGCGATAATAAAACATGGATAAATGCAATGCGGTACGAACAACTGATAAGAGATAATCGCTGCCTGCTGCCCATACACACCTTCCACTTCTCGGAGCATTTCTTTGAGAACTCGGCAAAGACGACCTGCTCTCCCGGGTGTTTCTTCTTGTGCTCCTCGCGACACGTCTGCACAAAGAATGCGTACGACGACATCTTCCCGCGTGGCTTTCCAGCTTTACCCATCTCCAGCGAGTATCGGTCTCTTCGAATAAGGTGCAAAACTCTGCAATGCACACATAGGACATCGAGACATGTGCTTAACTTTCGTTCAACAAGCCTAATTTTTTTTACTGAACGCCCAGAAATTTAATGTACAATTAATAACAACTGAGGAAGAAAATGTGCATTTTAAATGTATGCACATTGAACTGTAGCTAAAATGTACTATTATTGGATATGAAAATAAATGTGCTACAGCTTAACAAAGATAATGCAATCCACTGTGATGAGTATATCAAATAAATACATTAAATTTGATTAAAATCTGATGTAAAAAAACTGACAAAATAAAGGACAAAATCCAAAAAATACCTCTTATTTGAAATGCACTTATAAATGATTTTTTATAAGCCTTTTTTACAAAGATAGTTGAAACCTATATAAATTTGTACCCAATATGTATTATAAAAAATAAAATCTGCTGTTTTAAGCCCCTAAAGTAAATGTGTGTAATTTTAATACAAATATTCTTCAATTAATTTCATATGACAGTTTTATAGTAACTGCATTTTCATTCATAGACAATAAAACCTTACATAGGACTTGGATGCAAAATATTGTAGCAATTACAAGTCTATGATCATTCATCAATACTTAATTACCTATTTAAGTTCCTATTAATTACTGAAATAATGCGACATTTTGCGTACACAGTCAACAAAGTCTGTATTTAGGTTGTAGGATGTCAAGCGATCAGCTGATCGCGAGGCGCGTAGCGGCGCGCCGGTGCCTGGTTAGGCCAACAAGCGCCGCCGCTGCGTCTAAAATGGCGACGCACATTCGCCGACCTAAATTTCACCTGTGCGTCCTAGCCGGCCGACCTTGTGAATGAAAGTGCCCCTCAAAATCATCTATCTACCGCACAATGGGCGTCGATTTCACAAATTCGAACGAAGGAACAAGTTTGGCGGACGTTCTCGAACCTACCCATCGCCATTGATGCCTATAGTAACGTTAGCATTGGCAATGCATTGCTATAGCATAACGCCGTTCAACGCATTGGACAGCCATTGCTGCATACGGGCCCCATAGACAAAGGCTGGCGACCGGCCTTTGACGATTTCGTTCACAAATCATTCACCAGAAGCCCCAAAACCTACTAGAACATTCACACTGGACGAGTAATACGCAGCAGAAATTTTATTTTACAAAAATAAGCCCGTTCAGAGACAGTTTGATCGCTTTTCATGCACGCCTTTCAGCATTGGCAAAGCCTATCGGAGAAGCCAATATGTCAGCGCAGCATTGCTAATGCCAAGCCCAGCCAAACCAATGGCACGTTCGACGGCATTTTGCAACGCACGCACCGATCGACAATCGAAACAGAAGCTCAAGTCACACTCAAAACAACCATCCCACTATACTACAGTGATTTTTAGCCAAACTTTTACGAAAATAGCAACATTTATCGCATACTTACAACACAGTTGTAATGCCGAACCAAAGATAACCGCAGCGAAGCCGACAACGAACGACGCTGATTGGTTGGTTTGATTGGCTCAGCCAATCAGCGACGGCGCTGGTAGCCACGTGACTACAAGCTCGCTGTTTGGCAGATGGATCAGCCGGACAATGCCGCGAAGAGTTCCTGGAGCCTGGAAACGTTTTTGTTTCTTCTCCGTGGCTGTCAGAAGGCGTCGTTGAACAATTTTATCGCACTTTTTACTCCAAGAGTACGTCCTCTACAAAAGTGAGATAATAGAATAATCCGCCTTTCCATTAGTTCCATAATTTGCCGTGATATCTTGCTTGAGTGAAAAGCGCGGGAAATTTTATTGCGGTTGTACGTGATGACGTCAATGAGTGACAATTTCACGTAGACAAAGCCGAATGCCGCACCCACTATCGACTGCTCACTGGCAGTGGCTTAGACTGTCTTGAAAGTGGGCCTATCCTAGATGGCCGCGCACAATTTTTTTTTGTTAAAAGTAGAGGGACTCGGGGAAATTGGCTAATAAATTGTTGCCACCAAATCTTAAGCTTATAGGTCTATTTTAAGGCTATCAGTGCACAAAATTTGATTTCGGCTTGGGTTCCACCCCAAGTGCGTAGCCAGTGGCAATGGGAGTCGAGGGCTCGTTTCTTTCCCCTCTTTTTCCTATTCGTTTTCCTCCCCCTCCTTTTCTCTAGCTCTTCTTTGCCCCTCCCTCCTTTCCCCTTTCTTCCCTATTCCTTCCCCCTTTCCTTAAAAAGTAGGACCCCTTAAAATCAGTGGCGGTTCTAGCACGTAATATCTGGGGGGACGCGGCCCCATGGGGCCGTGAGCGCGAGCTAGCCTATCGGCCTAACGGGGGTCTGGGGGCAGAGCCCCCAGCGGGATCCAGGGGCAAAGCCCTTGGTCAGGGGATCAGGGGGCAAAGCTTCTCTGACGCTGAAGCATTTTTGGTTTTTGAACGTTTTGCCCATTTTTTTCTAAAATTTGGAAACGCAAAGAAATCAGATTTGTGTTATCTTTGCAAAAAAATCATGGGTGGCCAGTGGCACGAAACGGGGGGGGGGTGTAGGCCTAGCAAAATTGGGGCCTGTGCCCCCGGCCCGCGCCTAAAACCGCCACTGCCTAAAATCCAACTATGGGGCCTGCGGTAGCGCTGTGAGCTCACCCAGGACCCCAGCGGAGTGTGGGATGGTCCGTGATGCAGCCATAATCGAATTTAGTGCATTTTATCTTTAAAACATTACAGGGTGGCCCAAAAAACGAGGCCACTCTGTTATATAGCTTCTAACTTCAGAAATACTGCTTAGATCTACACGATTTTTTGCAGAAATCAAGGTCGTTTCATTCTCAACTCAATCTAAGCAGTATTTCTGAAGTTAGAAGCTATACAACAGAGTGGCCTCGTTTTTTGGGCCACCCTGTAGATCTGGTAGCAACAATGTTAATTATTGAACTAACAAAATTGGCAAATTCAGTGCGGTTTAAACGCGTGTTCATGTTTTGTCTAGAGGATTGGAAGGGGGAGGGTGCCGGCCGGGCCTTCCCTGTCTATGCCACTGTCCTCCCCAGACCTCGCTAGCGGAGCTTGCAGCGCTTCCCCAGGGGGCTCATGCCAACCCCTTAGCTGGCATTAATTTAGGAGTCCTACTTAAGCGGAAAGAGCGAAGAACAGAAGCGGAAAGGGGAGAGGAAAGAGAAAAGGGAGGGGCAGGAACGGAAGGAATCAAGGGAAAATAAGCCAAAGCATAGAGGAAGAGAGGGTAGCGAAAAGAAAGATCTAGGTAGGTGCAGAAAGGAGAGAGAAGAGAAGCCCCTTCCCCCAGTTCTCATTTCTGGCCACTAGGCCTATAGTCGACTAGTGTCCTTTTTTCACATCTCAGGCAGTTTCTTGATTTGTAGGCCTATAGGCGGTGTCTGGCTTTTTCGCCCTTTTGCCGGTGTAGTGGAAAATTCGTCGCACCGGAAAATTATTCCCACACGCAGCACTACGGGCGGGGTTAAGATTGAGGATAGGGTTAAATTTAGGGTTATGGTTACGGTTAGGTATAGGGTTAAGATTAGGGTTAGGATGAGGGCTAGGATTGAGGTTAGGATTAGGGTTAGGGTTAGGATTAGCGTTAGCGTTAGTTACATTATGACAATATGGAGGTGGGAAGAATTTTCCAGGTGCGACAAATTTCCCACGACACCGGTTCGCCCCTGGCTTTTTCGCCCCCTGGCTCTTTTGCCTCCTGGCTCGTTTGCCGCCTGGTTTGTTCGCTCCCTGGTTCTTTCGCCCCCCACCTTGGACGTTTCGCCCCTGTTAAATACCGCTAATTCGACATTGAGGTTTAGAAAGTTTGTGCATGATGATGAAAATAAACGATTGTGTAAATGTTTAATGCTTTGTTTAATTCTGAAATAAAATCATTAGGCCTATGCATTTTATTATACATAGTTTGTGGACGCTTTCTCGCCTTAGAATGTTTGCAATGATGTCTGACGCTGTCTATACATCTAGGCGTTCGTCAAGCGGTTATTAGGCCTAGACCCAAGTATACATGTAAAAATTCATTTCAAAGGAAGCTTGACGTTGACACATAAACCGAGTTTTAAGCGTTCTAGGTGTAAGCTATACACGGTGTTTCATAAAAGGACCCCTTTTTGTTTTTTTCATAATTCACTCAAACGATGAGCAATTTGCATGAAATTTTTACCAGTTGTAGCTGAATAAATACTAATTCAAAATGTTTTAATAAAACATGGCAGTTGATTAAATATTTTTTGCTAGTCGTTATGTAATGCTGACATTATAATGTGTCACGGGTACAAACAGGCTAATCCCAATTGGTGCTGCCAGTTGCTACCCTGCTTCAATGGTGAAAAATCTGGTTCGTTGGTGTCAAATATTTGAAGTTTTACAGTTGCAGCCACAAAACGTGCTAAGCGATCGGATTTACGTGTCTGTGGGGATAGTTGGTCTTTCACATGTTAATCGAGCAAGACAATGCACTATCACACCGAGCTTGCAAAATGTTGAGTGAATTATGAAAAAATAAAAAGAGGTGCTTCTTGTGAAACACCGTGTAGATGTAGATATTTTTTCGACGACAACGTCAGAGAGAGCGACCCCCTAAAATTCGTTATTTTTTTACTATTGACTCGTTTAACGTGAAAACGGTGACAGGTGAGCACATGCAGACTCCGATTCCGCATTTTGCCAAATTCAGCTATTAGGCATATTAGGGCCTACTGGAGATAGAGTAGTTCTAGTTCTAGGTTCATAGTCCTCCGTACGAAAACATCAAATTTTGCGTATCCTTTGATAACGCATTCTTATTTTATTGCACGTTGTGCAGCAATTTTCCAGATGGCACCACTGATGCTGTCGCGCGTCACGTGAGCTTTACTTAGTCTACACCGTGTCTCAAAAACTCTAAGCAGATTTGTTTTTGTCAGAACTGCGTCAAATTTCCACCGATTTTGATAATTTTTGGCAGAAAGATGGCAAACGATACAAATATATACGAGGTGCACTCATTTCCCACCTCACCTAATTTGCGTCATCACCTTACCGTGTTAAACGCAAATGTTTTAAATTGCTACATAACGCCGAATGTTGTTATCTGCAATAAACTTTTAAAGACTTAATTAGCGCAGAATAAACAAAAGGTGCTTTATTTAGCAAAATTATAAGTTCCTATAACATCTGTGTTCAAAATTGTCAGAACTTGTGCTCGATAAACTCAAAACGCGTCTCGTCAACGAGTGGGCGCAGTTCGACCAGTCGATCATTGATGCCGCGATCAGCCAGTGGCACCGCCGTCTGAGCGCTTGTGTCCGTGCACGTGGGGCACACTTCGTGAACACCCCAATTTTCAGCTAAACTACTGAACCGGAACTGCTATAGGCTTTCGCGCGTCTCGTGAGCATTAGCTCAAATTTCTTGTATGATGTTTAAATGACTCTATTTTATGCCGTATTATTAGGAACGGTAGAAAATCACGGAAACACGAAAATCGCGGAAACTGTGATTTTCGGCAAACGCCGTAATTTTGCCAAAATGCCGTGTTTTGCCGTGTTTTTAGCCAGAATGCCGGGATTTTGCCGTTTTTACGTTTATTATAACGATTTTTCGTTTTTACGCGCGAAAGCAGCTACTGTTTTTAACGTGACTTAGCCATCGCAATTCTGTCTGTCCGTCCGTCTGTCACACGGGTGGATCAGTCAAAAAC
>Ga0209367_1005608_pt1 | contig 17387 bp, 6 predicted proteins | sample WorMetLIZISLAND2_FD_187412 | JGI IMG/M metagenome (GOLD analysis project Ga0209367, IMG submission 187412) | Marine gutless worms symbiont microbial communities from Max Planck institute for Marine Microbiology, Germany - Olavius geniculatus... ... | reverse complement strand
AAACATGCAAAATTTAGCCCGATTTCGGACGACTTCGAAGTTCGGCGGCGAATATCTCCGAAACGGATGAAGATATTCAAAATCGGATAGTCATTTCGTCTATCGCGATTCCTCCTGCGTTAGGCGAAACAAGTCCGGTAAAGTTTGGTCCAGTGACCTTGGAGATTTAGATGTGAAATCGTACCCCCCTAAACGCATTTTTCGGAAGACCATATTTCGGCCCCTAGGAGGTGCTGCGCCCCCAAATTTTTACACGCGCTAGAGAATCACCAAGTCTTTTTGGGCGCACCCTCCAACGGGGACGAGGGCCCCCTTACAACTTTTTTCAAAAGGGGGTCAAAAATTGGTTTAAATTGAAATAAATGAGCTCTTATAACTTGGGAGTTAGGGGGTGTAGCCCGACGAAACTTTGGCACTTGACGTGTCTCTAGGTTGGGGTGTTAACGCAAGTACGAAATTTGGGGGCACCGCCCACCTTAAAATTTGGGAGGGCAAAAAACGTGCAAAAATCGGTGCGATTTAACAACTTTCGAGTTTGAGCGCAAATATCTCTGGAACCGATGAAGATAGCGACAATATGTAAACGGCGTTGACTCATACGATATTTTGGGCGTTGAACAAAAAAAATTTTGTGAAATTCGGTCCACTACGAACAAAGTTATAAGCGCTCATGTTGACCTACCTTAAGTCGACAATGCGCGTTCGGCGTATACCAATGCATTTGAGTTCGGGGCACGTGACTTTGGTGCCGGGGAAAAATTTACCCCCCACCACTAATTTCCCCCAATCGGACTTAGGGCGCGGGGCGGACTCATGTTGGGCTTTGCCCCAAATTTCTATTTTTTCTGTTACGGTTAAACTTTCTGTTCCATTATTATGTGTATGTGAATTGCCTGGGAAGTCCGTCCCCGAAATGACCTATAGCTATACTGTGTCGGGTGGGACGTTAAACCCTGCTCACTCACTCACTCACTCACTCATCACCAGGCCTACTCAAGTGTATTTATTCCTCACTCCATCATTTCTTTTAACTCATGCACCTTGATTATCCGCTCAAACTTTAGACTGGCAAGGAGGCGTTCTAAACAGCTTGCGTCTGGGTCCCAATTTAAAAGTGGAATATAATAAACAGAAAAAAATCAAGCTAAGAAGAAGTTTGCGAGGCCTAATGTAAAATATTTTTTGATAAATATACACTTTGTTTTCTTTCCTACATTTACATGCCCACGTGTTCGCAAAACAATCTAAGAACAGCGTAATAAAAACAAAAGAAACACGAGATAGTAGACGCACCGTCGTTGTAAATATTGCTTGGTGCTTTCACTATGTCCGATAGAATCACATTGTTTCGGCCGTACTGCTGCCTGCATCACACACGATATTCAGTTATAGGCCTACACTTTTAAACATTTCATAAGTTGCGACGTATGAAACCTAATAACAGGCCACTTTATTTGTTCTCGCAATGCCTGGAGAGTTTTGAATGTTCGCACCAAATTTATTCAACGTCAAAGCATAGCGCAAAAATAGTTAAATGACGTCTACCAAACAAATGTACCGAAAAAGTATAGGCCTATTTATGCACGTAACTTCGATTTTTCTACGTGGCAAATAAGCGTTCGTTTTTGACTGGCTGGTGACTGGTTTATTGAGACGCAACAAACGTGCATCAACACTGCATAAGCAAATGAGACTAAAATATAACACTTTAAAATACATATTTAAGTAGAAAATAAATACTAAACTTAACTAAACTGAACTAAGTTTGTTTTTAAAAAAGAATAACAGGTCTATATATGCTATTATAGGCTACACATTACTCACGCGCTGACGAATAAGTATAGGTCAAAAATTGTTTTACTGGCATGTATGTGAAGCTGTTACGTTAAACGGGCATTAAAATAAAGATTTTAAAATAAATTAAAAATTATTACTTGTCAATTAATTTTTATATTAGGCCTAATTCTTATTAGCTGTACTGCACTGATGTAAGTTTTAAAAACATTAAAGATGATAAAAGCAGTCTCACCTCAACGTTCTTGCAAGACCTTGGCCGAGCTGACCAAGTCCACCTGCAAGCAAAGTATCGCGATTTGAAAAAATAAAGGATCCAGAAACTGTGGACCCGAAAAAAACTAGCCATTTGTTAGCATTGTTATAGTGTTACATTTTCATTAATCAGTGCAATTTATTACACGGTTTAAGCGCAAAATAAAACTAAACGAACTAAAAATCTAAAAATCGATTGATACTTGGTGAAATGATGACAAAAGCTATTATCTCACTTTTTCGATTGCCATAACTATAAGCCTACATTATTTTGTAGGTGTGATGATTTTGCACCCACACGACCAACCGGTGTGAATAAACATTGCCGGCGACATCCGAATTGATCCGGTACGTAAGCCCACACGTGTCCGGGCTAATATGATTGAGTGACGCTAATAAGGCCCGAGCTCCACTGTTGTTCTCATTCGTTGTGGATTTGTTATAGGCTACAACTTTGTTTATTTAGTTTATTTATTTTAATGTGTCAACCAGCACAGGTAGCATGACATGTGAGTAACAAACAAAATAAGAATATACTGGCCGAGTGGCAAACATAGGGTTATACAAAAAATCTGAGCTAATGATTATGAGACGCGCGAGAGCTTATAGCAGTTCCTGTTCGCAAGTAATCTTGGTCTATCTTTATCCATTTCGTCGCAATTCACTTTTTTGCAGCCAAAAATTGTCAAAAAATTACTAAAGTCTAAAACCAATATTTTTAAGGTTCAAGGTCATTTAAGATCATCGACGTTGACATTTCTAAGAAGCTCGTCGCTAGTGCTTGTTATCATAAGCAGCATATCTGTGCATATTTGCAACTATTTTCACGCTAGACAAGCCAACAACGTATAAATAACCACTTTTCAGAAGAGACCTTTATTTGATACCCGCTTGCGCAACCCACCTTGAAAGTAGAGGGTTCGGACTTGGACTGCTAAAATCTACATTCAATGCTGAAAATTTCACACGCAGGTTGTTTTGGTCAATCTTTAGCCATTTTGGCGCAATTCACTCTTGAAATGCGTGTCGCAGCCCGAAATCGTAGAAAATTCACTAAAACTCGCTATTTTGGGGGTTCAAGGTCATTCAAGGTCATCGATGTTGACATTTCTAAGAAGCTCGACGCCAGTGCTTGTTATGATAAGCAGCATGTCTGTGCCTATCTGCAACCATTTTCACGCCAGACGAGCCAATATGAGTAAAATAACGTTTTTAGAGGGCGTCCCCCTCTTTCGCCTTTTCATTTGTGGGGACCCCTCTCCCCCAGTGGCATGAAATTTTGTCACGAAATACTAGAGACTCTAGGCTATCATATGGTAAAATTCCTAACTCTCTATCTCACCCAGGTTTGAATTGGTACCGGGTCGTGACAAACGGACGGACAGACAGAGAGACGAACGGACAGAATTACCGTAGCTAATACGCGCTATAGCTATGCTAGCTCTCGCGCGTAAAAACCGCTTATGTGTAGCCAATTAAATATGAAATAAACTTGTTGTAGGACATTTTTTCTCGAAGTCTTTCGCTTTTTGTTTTTCTCCCTTTTTCTCTCACGAACGAAACTCGTTGATCGCCGACCAATTTGTGTCTTAAAAGCTTTCATTTTATTTTAATTCAGTTAATTTAATTCTGTCGCTCTGTACGCATTAAACATTAAAGTGTTTTTTTAAAGTGCGGCTGAGTAAGCCAATTCAGTAGTGTCTTAAGACTCACACAGAGCGACAGCGACGTAACTGAACTAAACTGAACTCGCACCGTTTAGTTTTTTATGAACTGACCAATGAGCAAGCAAAGAAAAGCTATCAGTCATTGGTTGACACGTCGTGTGTGCGCATAGTCACGTAGGCTACCGACGCCGTTAGGCGACGTATATACTTCAATGCATTACTGTTTGAATATTGGTCAGTTTGTCAAAAACTAAATTATGTTAGTTTAGTTCAGTTTAGTTACGTCGCTGTGTATGCTCCTTTAGCCACGCTGTAAATGTTTATTTGCTTACGTGCCTCGCAACGAATCGACGTAGTGGAGATCGAGCCTTAGCTTGCCTATATATACGCCCGGCACTTACCTGTGATTAGAATGCGCGGTTTGACTGACATGCGAGTCTGCGCCTGCGGCAAGGCATCTTCGTCGTCCGAGCTGCTGCCATCAGCCGAGCGCCATGACGTCAACAACGACGCAAATGTCCGGCGACTGCAGCGGGTACTCAGTGCGTACCGACGTACCACCGCAGACAGCAGCATCCTCTGCAATCCAAAATGTATCAAAATAAACGGCTTTGTTGAAGAAGCTTCTTAGAACCATGGCTAAGTTTAGGGAATGACCCCCCCGGAAAAGAAACGGGAAAGCGGAACAGATAAGAAAACAAGAAAAAGGGACAGATAAATAAGAGAGTGAGGAGGACTTGCTTCAATGGCTGAACGATGATAGACGTCCCGCAAAGATCAACAAATGAAGTCACCGCTGCCGCGAAATGCGACTTCTTACAACGTATGTCAGCATTGGTGGATTTAGAGTGCTAAAGGGGTCATGCCAAAAGTGGCCCGCCTTTGTCACATGTTTAATTACAGTCATGTTAAAGACGCAAAAGTAAATTAATTCACGGTTCACTTTGCACTCCACACATCGCAATGTGAGTGTACCGCTTTTCTTTCTTCATCTAGGTCTATAGACATAATTGAACGGCGTAGGCCTATAAGTAAGCCGAGTAAACAAATTACCCAATGCACTAAATAGCAGAATTCTACTGCTGCTGTAGGTCAAAACGTATTAAAATTCTTAGTAATTTGGCTGTGATGAGTTTTAAAAAAAACTATCTCCGAATTCCGGTACTGGACCAAAGCGCACTCAATAGCCGGACAATTTAGTCATCTGATTCTACCGAAAAAGACTAAGCTTGTTATTTTGCCGTCATCATGCACGTGACAGCCGCCATCAGCAGCCATTAATTACCGATGAGCGTCAATTTCCGAGTGACTGCATACAGCATTCAGCACGCGCAATAGCATCCTTCATTGTCAAACTACATCAAACGTCAAATCGGCTACTGATGCAGCAACAGAATTCAAAGACAACGCTAGTATGATGAGTAGATGCGACTTACGGAAAAAGTGTAGGCGATATTTCAAGTAAACGTACAATACCGACAGAAGCGGTCTGTAAGCAGTCGCAAGTGTGTGGTAAATGGGCCAGTTAACAGCGACGTTACAGAAGGAACATGTCCCGACATGACTTCGACATAGCGATCTCGCCTGTTTTGACGACGCTTGCAGGTGTACCAGAAACTTAATGGCGGCTTTACATCTGCTTCGTAATAACTGCGCAACAATGTCACACTTCTATTTGTTGGCGCGCTATCGAAGAGCTGTGAAAACTCGCCGACAATTGCGAGCAGTCTCTCTCTCCGCACCTCTTTCCCTAAAAATGAGACCCATAAATATGGTATATCGTGGCTGGAAAATCGACGTTTGTGCGGTTTTTAAAAGCAATTGTTTGTTTTGTTTTCGGGCTATGTAACGTCAACATCAGAGCTTTTTCGAACTACATACTTTTTACAACGTATGTCAGCATTGGTGGATTTAGCAGATCAAGCGAAATATGTGTTGAAATAAACAGGAAACCTGAAAAAACATCCCCGACATTATCGATCGTAACTTGAAGAAAGATCAGCAGATTTCAATAATTTTTGGCAGAAATATTTTTGATACAACCGGCTATTAAACAAGTGTTTTAGTTTCCACCTCACCCATGCAAAACCAAGCACAATGCATGTTAAATGAATGAAAAAAACGTCGATAAATTTTATCTATTTTAATCTGTGGGCCCTAACAACCGGTCTATTACAAGGTTTGACTGTCATGCAGCAGCGTGTCCACCATATGAAGTTTAGAAATGTTTGTGAAGTCAAGAGACGACTGGTAATAATAATTCGAGGATGTTTTTTTCAGGTTCCCTGTTTATTTCAACACATATTTCGCTTGATCTGCATTCCCTAGGCAGTGTAGAAGCATACATTGGGTGAGGTGGGAAACAAAATGGTAATTTGATGGTAAGTTATGTCGAAAACATTCGTACCAATAATTATCAAAATCTGATAATTGATTTTCAAGTTACAGTCAAAAATGTTGCATAAACTTGTAAACGACTTCATGGGATGCTTAGAGAATATACAAGAAGCCCCGCTGTTGCTAGGATAACCGACCGTACTGGTTGTCAGGGACCTTCAAAGTCATTCAAGGTCGATGATTTTTATTTTATCTGATAAGGCGTATGCCACTTCCTGTTAGTGATTAATAGTAGCCTTGGCCGTATCTCTCGCCGTTTCAAGATATGGTCAGTTTTCCATTGACTTTTTACCCCCCTCTTCTTTCATTCAACCACCAATTTGAAAATGTTTCTCTTGCGCTAGATGGCTAAAATGTTGCATGCGTAAGTTTAACACACATGGCTAATTATTCGTGTAAAAAGGTTTTTTTTACGATCTAAATTTTAGCGACAATACATCAGTTACAGACAGACGGACACGCGGAGAGACAGACGGACAACAATTATGCCAATAGCTCGACCGTTACTTACATGTGAGTACAGTCGGCTAAAAACCGGCACGTTATCATTTGACACACAGAAATCGTATTTGTATCATAGTGAAAAACGTCAATTAATTAATCAATTGTAAGTTCTAATATTCAAGTGACAGACTGCAACCGAGTACTTACTTACTTACTTACTTATTTACAAATTTACAATACATATAAAAGTATATGTAAATATATATATATATATATACATATATATATATATAACTCGTATATGAAAACGACAGTAAAATGCAATAATCATGTAACTGAAGACGTTTAGCTTCACAATTATTTCATCTGTTAGGCGGTGGTTACATCACTGGTTGAATGGCTAGTTCTGCAACATTTATGCTGTAGGTTGATTCGTCGCCAGTGTGTAACCACCTTAACAGTTCAGTGCGTCTGTTCACCTGGCAAAATGCTACCAATGCGCAGTATCGATTACCGATTACGTCAGCTCCAGTCAAATGCTGGTCTACTAATTAATAATTCACGTGTTTACAGATTAGAGGCTTGCCTAGTTGGTACAGTTCGGGTCGGGTCGGGAAAAGTTTCCACGGGTACGGGTGTACTCGATTTTGCCCGTGAATTTTTGGTAGTGTCCGAGTAGACCTACTAAGTTACTCAGCTTGTCCACAGTTGCTCGCATCATTTTCGCTATACCGGCCAGCCTGAACAAAATTGAGAGATTATTTAGCGCAGCTAGTCATATTTTTACTGATTTGTAATTTGCAATATGCACTAGACTGGACTCTAAATACGTGGAAAAACTGATATTGCTCAGATCTCATAATGAATGAATAAATGACTGGTTTAATGAGACGCATCAAACGTGCATCAAACACTGATATGAGCAATACAAATTTATAACACTACAAGAATACACCGATAGAAACAAACACTGAATATAAACTCAACTACACTACACTACACTCAATTTAACATGTGCCTGTTGACAAATTTAGTCTAGAAACTGTGAAATTTACATTGTAGTAAAATAACAAATAACAAATAACACTCAGGTAATAAAACCAAACTAAGATTGCCTACACATACTAAATTAAACTAAATAAACATCTGTTTTAAAATGAAGCCTTAAAAGGATTGAAAGTACAGTCACTGCAGTCAAGTAATGACAGAGATTGCTACTGTTTTGTGCCGTTACTAGTCTTAATTAAGTACAATCCGTAGGCTCACTTCTTTTGTGTGTATAAGTACAGTTCGTATATACAGTTATTCGTCAAGTTCCTAATCCCCAAACTGTAGACGTGAATCACCCGCGAATCATGTCGGGTCGGGTTGAGTAAAGAGTTTACATATACTGCTCGGTGAAGTAGAAAAATTTGTTTTATCTGCAGTGCTTTATTACAAATACTCTGTAGCAAAAAAAACAATTAAATGCGTCACAAGGTAAGTGCTTATAGCACACACCGACATCTTAAATTACAAGTAATTTGAGCAAAGCTCACGAGACGCGCGAAAGCCTATAGCAGTTCCTGTTCGCAGGTAATCGTAGTCTATTTCCATCCATTTCGTCGTAATTCACTCTTTTGCAGCCAGAAATCGCCAACAAATCACGTTAAATCAATATGTTTAGGGTTCAAGGTCATTCAAGGTCATCGAAGTTGATAAATTTAAAAACCTGTCACCAGTGCTTGTTATGATAAGCAGCATGTCTGTGCCTATCTGCAACCGTGTTCACGCTACACGAGATAATTGGGGTAAAATAATCACTTTTTAGGGGGATAGCTGTATTTGACGCCCGCCTGCGCTGGCCTCCTTGAACCTAGGGGTCGGGACTTGAACTGCTAAAATCTACGTTGAATGCTGAAAATTTCATACGCAGACTGTTTTGGTCTATCGCCAGCCATTTCGTCGCAATTCAGTGTTGAAGTGTGCGCTGCATCCAAAATTTGCAAAAAAATCACTAAAAACCTCTTTTTGAAAGGTTCAAGGTCGTTCAAGGTCATCGATGTTAATAAATCCAAAAAGCCTGTCACCAGTGCTTGTTATGATAAGCAGCACGTATGTAACTATCCGCAACCGTTTTCACATTATTCGAGCCAATAACGGCAAAATGACGTCTTTTTATGGGGGGTACCCCTCTTCGACGCCCTCGTTCGAGGGGAACCCCTGCACCCAGTGGCACGAAATTTTGTCACGATAAACTAGAGACCTTAAGGCAGCCCACAGTGAAGATTTCGTGATCCTAGCTTGCACCGTTTTGATACAGATCACGAGTGTGACAGACGGACGGACAGACAGACGCCCAGACGATGGCAAAGACGCGCGAAGCATTCTGCTTTCGCGCGTAATAATTGGAGAGTTAAAGTGAGTGGGAATGAGAGTACGCTACGCAGTTTGAATTCATTGTTGTAAACACTCAAACTACGACTTTTGCGTTTTGCCAGGTAGTTTAGCGACAGTATTAAGGGCAAAAGTATAGTCATTTATGTCAAGTTTTTTCGTGATGTCGCATGCCAAAAATTATCAAAATTGACCGATGTTTCACGGAGTCATTCAAAACATAAAAATGGCACTGTTTTTGTGGCACTGTGTATATACACGCTGTAGATAAATCAGAAATGATCAATTCAAACAAAAAATGTTTGCTAAATATGACAATATTTTTGTCAAAAATAATATACCGATATAACTGTTTAAGTGGTTTTTCAAGTTTTTATTTATTTTGCAGTCTTTATGATCTTCAGAGCGAGGCGTTTGAGTACAATATTTTACACACAAGTTATATTTTGCAAAGCTATAGGGGGCCTTAGTAGAACGTTGCGGACGCTCTAATCAGGCCATTATTTACAGTAGACCGTTATTTTTGCTGAGTTACTAAAGAATATTCAGATAGCTCCGGCTGAATATCGGAGAATATTCGAAAACATTTTCTTACAGATGAGCACTTTTTCAGAAACTTATCATATTTTTATGAACTATACAAATAGGTATAACAAGTTTAAAATAGAAAACACTGAACAGTTCACGTGGCTTTTGGTTGTTACGTTTGTGATGAAATTGGCAGTGTTAAGCTTATACTATCACGCTAGAAATCCGCCAGAGTAGCGCAGTCGTTTAGCATTTCCTGAAACAAATGCGTCTGATGAAACCCTTTTGATGTTTTGCGGCCGATTTGCGTGTGAGATGCAGTGACGTATTTTAGTACTTTTTTCCTCCGAATATAGCAACGCTGAGCATAGATGTAAAAGCACCCACGCGCTTGTTGCATGCATCGCGTCTGGCAAAAAAAAACCATATAACCTTGGCATTAAGTCGACAATCCCGTCCACGATTATCTTTAACTTTTTTGAGTGGAAGCATAATGGACAACATTTTGACGCGATACAGCTATGTTGTATCGCGTCTATGGCACAATGTGTCGTCTGTCGTCTGTCCGTCCGTCCGTCTGTCTGTTTGTCACGGATGTAATGTGGCTAAACTGTAGGTCGTAGGGAAAAACTTTTACACGAATGATTAGCCATGTGTTTTAAACCTAAGCGTGCAAAATTTCAGCGATCTAGTGCAAAAGAAACATTTTAAAATTCTGGGTTGAATAAAAAATGGTAGAAAAATGTGTGTTTTAACGGAAAACTGGCCATATCTCGAAAACAATGAAAGACACAACCAAAATTACAATTAATCATGAATAGAAAGTGCAATACGCTTTGTCAAATAAAATGCTAATCATTAACCTTAAATGACTTTGAAAGCCGTTACGCGCTATTGTGGCTAAAAGGTGCGAGATAGGCCTTAGATTGCTATTGATCATTAAAAGAAAGTGGCATATAGACTTTCAAATGACATGCAAATCATTGACCTTGAATGACCTTAAAGGTCAGTACTGCAACAGAAACTGCATAGGCTATAGCGCGTTTTTCCTAGCAACAGCTGGGTTTTCTTGCTTGTTTTGTTTTAATAAAAACTGTAATAATTATTAATTAGGCCTAGTATGTTTACTACACGAACCACTGACCGCTGGGTGATTTGGTGAAACAAAAAGTGGGTCTTTTTCTGTATCTTTTCAGCTTTTTAATCTGCAGCAGCATCTTAGTTGTACAATTGTATTGGCTTTCAAATGACATGAAAAATGATTAAACAACTACGAGCGATAGACATATGATTTAAAGAGACATTCTATAAGAAACCTCACATATCAAACTCATCGTTTTTGGTCGCTGAGTTAGAGTTTAGTGCAAGTTCAGAACAAAAAAAGTAGGCTTACGAACGATCAAGGTTAGCACGCTATAGCCATTAAAATCCAGTGCGCCAATTTTTAATTTTTGTAATAAGCCTACTAATGTGATAGGCTGGTTAAAATAGCTAGTTAGCTATATGTTACATGGCTTTTTACTGTCTTTCATTTCTTCCGTCAATTATTGGCACTATTATTTAAAGGCGTATGGTAAGTAAACTGTCAGTCTATCTCCAACCATTTCGTCGCGACTTTTACGGGGGTACAGCTCTTTGATGCCCTCGTGCGCAGGTTTCCTTGAATCTAGAAAATTGAGACTTGGGCGGTCAAAATCTACGTTCAATGTTGAAAATTTCATATGCAACATATTTATGTCTATCTCAATTGGTTTCGGCGCAATTTGCTCTTGAAATGTGTCTCGCAGCCCGAAGTCGCCAAAAAATTCATAAAAACCCCTATTTTAGCATTCAAAATCATCCAAGGTCATTGAATTTGGTGGCAATCGAGATCCAGTGTACGACTTCCTATTAGTGATTAATACTAACCTAGGCCCTATTTTGCACCGTTATTAAGATACAGCGACTTATTGGCTAAAAGTCGCAAATTTTTCCCACCCCCTTTCATTTAGCGCTCTCATTTGGGGTGACCCCCTTCAAATTTATAAAAAAGCTTTACGGTTCCTGAAACTAGAGTCTTCCAGGCAGCCGATGGTAAAAATTTGGTGATCCTAGCTTGCACCGTTTTTGACTGATCCACCCGTGTGACAGACAGACAGACGGACAGACAGAATTGCGATGGCTAAGACGCGCTGAAAGCAGTAGCTGCTTTCGCGCGCAAAAAGTTCATTACCACACGTGTAACCACGGCTGAAACATTTGCTGGGATGTTTTTACATTGCGAAACTATCAGAAATGTTTGAACGTGGTTTCGTGTAAAATCAAACAAAAACATCTGCAAAACATTTCTGCAAAATGTTTTTTGTTTCGCATATAACCATCGTACAGGCTTGCATAGCCTATATGGGTTAAACGAACGGCACTGTGACGGCGATGAACTAATGTCGCCGCTGGCACAAGCGCGCTCGTCAAGTGCGAAATGAAGTCAATTTCCAATTTCTCGATCCATTAAGTCAATAATTAGGCCCTACGCATGTGTATTTTCTAGAGTAGCGCATGTCGTAGCGGAATATCAGAGTGTAAAGACTGAAGGCGAAACTCGTCGTTGAAAATTTTGATGTTTTTTGGATGCCGGAACACTGCGAACAAGGCAATGCAATAGCTTGAATCGAACATTATCTGTGGCCTATAGTTTCTGAATAGTGATTGCTAAAGCTTTGTTTTCAAACAACAGAGACGACAGTGCGACACTTTATTCAACTATATTTAGTCTGATCAATCATCACCACTTCGCCATTGAAGTAGAGCTAATATTTTCGTAGTTGTCTTCATTTGTGTCTGCCTGTGATATCTGCGTGTTTCAGAAAATTACAGACAGTTCTGATAATTTTAGACAGGTGAGGCGTGAGCCAACGACGATTTGATTACATTACGGTGGCAATCTCAATTTATTTCGTGAATTCTAAAGTTTCCCAGAATTTTTTACCATTAGCAGCTATAGGGCATACAGTGTACCTTTAATCGCAGTTTGTGGTGCATCTCAGTGAGCTCACGAAGAAATTATGAACAGATTCTAACACATGTTTGAAGCGCGGGGCGCATTATGAGATTTCGGTTCGTGAATCCAGAAAGGTCTAGATAGAAAAATTTTAGACGTCTTGATTTGATTTGATTTTTTGCGATTCCTATCAACAGTAAAGAATAAAACACGACAAAACTCCTCGGATATATGCGTTCTAGCAGGTGCTTTCTACATGTAGTATAGGCCTTGTTATTTATTATCGTCATCGGTGCATATAGCAAACTGCAGGGTCGTGGCCGTGCCACGTCACTCCAGTGCGTAGGTGGAATGGAATATGCTGATGTGTGGTCGGAAATTGTCTTACAGTCGTGTGTTCTGAGGGCAACCGGAACTTCGTTTCCAATCACCTGCCCGAAGACGGCCAGCATTAAGATCTATTTGAATTACCTAGAGTGCTTGATGTGTGTGTGTGCTCTGCTTTCATCAGACAACTGGGCACACGCCATGTACGACGACGTTCAATAATGACGCTAAAATCGGTTGACGCCTGGCGGCAGACACACCGCATATATGTAAGGCGGCCTCCAATGCTATGTTTATATAGAGACTACCCTAAGAGCAAAAGAATTAGTGAAATCATTCGGCTATTAATGAGTCCCGTGGTTGTGCAGATCAGCTTGAAAAATGACGTGTACGTTCAAAATTAAAGTACGTTCAATCTTATGCGTTTGCCAAAGATAACAGGAAAAAAACTGAGTCGTTGTTGTGGCTGATATTCGCTTGATCACAAAGAATATACACCGTGTCCGGAAAAAACATCCTGGACATTTTCAATTGTAGATTAAAATAGAATTATCAGATTTTAATAATTTTGACAAGAATATTTCCTACACAATTGGCCATCAAAAGACCGCTTAATTTTCCACCGCACCCAATGTCTGTTTTTGCACTACCTGGGGAAAAGAAAACCAACAAAATGTTGTATTTTTGTTCAAGGGAGCATTATTACTTAACCAAAATAAGACATACAAACATTTTTCCACATTTCTGTCACTTGGGCTGACAGTTCATCCAATTGTCCGTTTTTCAACTGCCTACAGAAAAAATTTTCAAGGTGTCAGGACCACAGGCACAGAGATGATTTCTCCTTTTGTTGACAGCAGTGTCAATGATGTTCTGCTCCAGACCAATGCAGACTTCACCAGTCACTTTTTGAATTATCAACATTCCTGAAGGTCATCTGGTTGACACTGTGCTGCACGACAGTCAAACCTTGTAATCGACTGGCCGTTAGGGGACACAGGTCCGAAGATAAAAAAATTATTGAAGTGTTTTTTATTTCAATGCACATATCGCTTGTTTTGGTTTTTCCAGGCAGGGCAGAAGCACACATTAAGTAAGGTAGGAACTAAAACGGTCGTTTGATAAGCAGTTGTGTCAAAAATATTTGCACCAAAAATTATTAAAATCTATTAATCTTTCTTCAAGTCACAATCGATAATGTTAGAACGCTTTTAGACGCATTTTTGTTTATTTTAACCCATATTTCGTTGGTTCAGTTTTCCCCAGGTAGTGCAGAAGCAGACATTGGGTGAAGTGGTAAAATGGCCGGTCATTTGATGGCCAGTTGTACCAGAAATATTATTACCAAAAATTATTAAAATTGGTAAACCTTTCTTCGAGTGACAGTCGTTAATGTTCGGGATGTTTTTTCCTGGACACGGTGTAATTAACCTAGCTACTGTTGTTATTTTTGTTGTTCGCTTCTCGGCAGACGAGCGTGTTCAATAACCATTGTCACGGCGTCGCCTCCGCCCACGTCTTTTCACGCCAGCTGCAGCAACTGATGCTGTACTCATCATCGCTTTCTCAGCTGCACATTGCACTGCGCACTGCTCTCGTTCCCGGCTGCAGATGCTGCTGCAAAAGCGACATAAACAGCACTGATGCTACGGCGCCGGGCTAAATGACGTCACTGGTGACAAGATGCGCAGCACTTGAACCGCATATGTTCCGCGCAGAGCTTAGTCAAAGCCAGCGACGGCGTTCCATTATAATAGGCCTACGCCGCCGTTTTCTTGTCATATTTCCTTCTAACTTTAGACTTCTGTATAGTCATTGACGTCTGGTTTTCTACGGACTGGCGTTGTCAGGGCATTTTCACGGGTGTTTTTATAGCACCGTCTGACGGTTAATCTCGTGACGAGACGTCAGTAAAATAACGTGAGAGGCAGGTTGGCATTCCACCAGCAGCAGATTGCATTAGCGACCGACAGCAGTGCCAGCATCAGCAGCAGCAGCAGCAGCCGGCTGCGGCGAGCGAGCGCATAAGATTGACGCAACGCCCAGAAAATCAATAGCGACACACGCGGACCGACCGGCCGGCCGGTGCCCCATTGTAGCATCACCCGCAGAAAAGTATACCCCGGCCGACAATTTACCGGCAAAAATCTGCCCGGCCCGGCGCCGCCCGAGCGAGACGGATCTTTATCGGTAAATTGTCGGCCGGGGAGACTTTTCTGGGAGGGGGCAATCCTATCATGGGGAGACTATTTATAGTGCCGGCAACATTTTAATAAGGGAAGGCATATCAATTCCGTTATCTCGTTTCTAGCGGATTTTTTTTCATGGGGAAACATTTTAATGTGACACCGGCGGCCAGGCAGCCCTTCGTTCGGACCATGTACCCGGCGCCGCCGCCGGCGGCAGCGCTCTTCGGGTGGGTCGCTCTCTGTCGCCGTATAATGGGACCACCAGCAGCGGGCGTGTGGGTCTGGGCGGGCTTGCCGATGAGTGGGAGGAAGTCGGGCACTGGCTGGTGTGGGTAGCACTCCTAGGAGCAGCCTGTATAGCTCGGGCGCAGGCCTCCTTCTCTTCCCTCCTCGTCCTCTCTGTCACATGCTGATGCTTGGCCGTCGCTACCCGCTACCAGTCGTCCCTCAATGAACACACGGTCGACAGACTGACTGGGAGTCGTGCCGCCGCTGCTGCAGCTGACCGCCCGCCCGTCCGCGTTCTGAGTGGTTCGACGGTGGGACCGCGCGACTGAGTCGCCGAACTGAAGCAGCGATCTCGTCAGCATTGCTCTCAACTGCCTACCAGTCCACTGACTGATTGTTCGGCACCATCGCACGGTCGTCGCTAGGGACTCGAGACATCGACCGCGCTCTCAGAGTCACACCGTCGCAGTCGCAGAGTCCAGTCCGTCTAAACGTCACACGGACATCATCAACTGCTGCACCGTACCTACTACGTGTCGTGACGTTCTAGTCCTTTCTACCTCGTCTCCTGCAAGTTCTGCGGGTAAGTTAATTTAGTGTTTCAGATTTTTTTTGCTACACTGTATGTATCGAAATTTCGACTCTGTGTGTTACTCACGTAGAAGGCGTATATTGTTAGAACATAATAGATGCACTTCTATGTCAGTTTCTCTCATTTTATTTTCACGTGAAACATTCGTTTTTTTTAGTTTTTGTGCTAGATTAAACTGACAACCTGTCTGTCATTTTTTAAGTGCAAATCTTTTCGTGTTGTATCGTATAATACCAAAAATCAACTGTACTTTGCAATGCTTACATGAACTTCTCTATGTTTGCTAAAAAATAAAAAAGCACGTAGCTTAATTAGAATGCACTCGAAAACAGTCAGTCTGTGATCTAGGACAGCAGTTTGTTTCAATGACAGATCGTATGTTTTACGAGCAAAAATACAATGTGTGTGAGAGAGTGTGTTGAAAAAGTATACATTGTTAGCATTAATGAACTAGAAGGGCACTCAGTGAACGCAAACCTCCGCCAAATCTGTCATTTTTAGTTCTGTTCGCCTGCTGCAGCGCGACCAAAATCTAATCGCTTCTAATTTGGGCCAAGTCTAACTTTTCGTGAAATTTTTCGCAAAATCTGCCAGTAACTATTTGTGCAATCTTGCTAACAACAACAAATATGAGCGTAAACAGATAAATAAACGCAGAGCGTCACTGTGACATAAATGATAACCTCTTTGGCGCGGAGGCAGAAAAGTATAAACAACAAGTTGTAGAACATCAAATTAAGGTTCATTGGAACGGTGTACGCGCACATGTATAATACATATTTGAATTGTGGCCATGGTTTAGATATTAGAATACGCGTTAATCAAATAGCATTCAAATAAATGAATCTCCAATCGGTTGAACTCATGTGAACTGATGCTTATGCTGTAGCATGCATTTTAATTGCAGCATCGTTCGTGCAGTTTTTATGTGCGAATAATGTAACCGTAGGTTGACTAATAGACTTAACTCAAATAAACAATACACCGGATTGCATTTATTTTGGATGTTCATGAATTTTGAGCCAATACAGATACATTCAAATAAAGGAAAACATGAAAGTTTTAAATCCATTGGAGTCAACTTATTCCATATTTTAGCATCGTAAAAGAGAGTTACAGTTACAGTATATAGGGGCCTAGTATTAAGTTTCGAATGAGGCGTAAAATTCCTGTGCTGTCCGTCTTTAAAAAGGCTCTTACCGACCGTTTTTAAAATTTTTATTGGCGCGGTGATTATTAGTCCAGCAGCCGTATCAATAGCCTGTTGGCTATTATTCCGGCAATGAACGAATACGAAAAATTTACTTGCGTTCTACAGGCGGCAGCAGCATTGTCGCTCGGTGCAATAGCACTACGAGTGGTGACCACAATTAGCGTCAATATTATGGTGAGAAGTTTATAGCACATAAAACATGTTTTTTTATACTTTTATAAAAATATTATAAAAACACATGATAAAAACATTATAAAAAAACATTAAACTGCAAATGTTTCCAATCGCTACTTTTTACTTTAGGCATTTATTAATGTACTCAGTTATGAACTAAACAATCAAATGTCAGAACAAATACCAAGTATACTAGTCACGTTAACAGTTTTTAACACATCTGTAG
>Ga0209367_1005607_pt1 | contig 17387 bp, 14 predicted proteins | sample WorMetLIZISLAND2_FD_187412 | JGI IMG/M metagenome (GOLD analysis project Ga0209367, IMG submission 187412) | Marine gutless worms symbiont microbial communities from Max Planck institute for Marine Microbiology, Germany - Olavius geniculatus... ... | reverse complement strand
TAATTATGCCGTCCCCGAGAACAATCTCCTAGAACCAAAAATTACGACTCTATCTTGCACATAACCGAAGTTATGACAGTTTGAAGAATTTTTAAATTTTCCCCATAGGCGCCATTGTAATTTTTTCAAATTTTTCTAATAAGTAAGTAAAAAATTATTTTATAACAATAAAAAGGCACTTCCTTGCGCAAAACCGCATCATTTGATGTATTAAGCGTAAAAATCGGTTTAACGGACTCGCCTGTAGGCGAATTCAAGGACCAAAGAAATGTAGTAAATTTCGAACACGGAGGGGTGTATATTTCACCTATATGGGAAGCAAAAACCCTTAGGCAGATTGAGCCCAAATTATTTTTGCTGGTAGGCGTCTACGACATAATCACGTCAATTAAATTTGGTGACGATCGGTTTAGGGGTTTTGGGTTGGCTGAGGGTCAACGTTTGCTTTTTTCATAGACTTTGAAGGTCGTCCTTACAACACTCACACTATCGTGTGAGGTGTGATAACGTTACATAAGTAAACCAGTACATTAGCATGATTCTAACAAACCCTGTCTGATTCTGGCAAAATTCTACATCAATAATGCAGCTACTTTTTATTTGATATCGCGTGCATCATTTTAGGCGACCGTACTTAAGTAACGATCAAGCTTTTGATATGGTTGTCGTCCGTCGTCCGTCTGTCACGGATGTACTGTGGCTAAACGGTGCGAGATAGGGCCTAGGTTGCTATTGATCACTAATAAAAAAAGTCGCATATTGGCTTTCAAATAGCATGTAAATAATTGACCTTAGATGACCTTGAAGGGTCATAACACACTATGGTATGGCAATCCTTCGGTATTGTGGCTAAACTGTAAGTCGTAGGGTACGGCGATGGTACCATCGGATTAAGCGCTGGCGACTTTTTATAGGATTTTAATAGTAACCATATCTCCATCTGCAGCGGTTTGGCCGCGATTTTTAATACAATGTTTTAAGCTATAACTGTCTATATCTCGGAAGCGGTGAGAAGCAGGGCCAAGGTTGCTCTTGATCACTAACGGGAAATCGCATTCGCTCTTTCAGATGAAATGAAAATCATCGACTTTGGATGACCTTGAAGGTCACTAACAATTAGTACGGTCGGCCATCCTAGCGACAGATGGGCTTCTTGTTTATAGTCTGATCGTTTGCGTTATACAGAGAGTAGACCTACCGTGGCCCCAGCTGAACCAGCAACGTTCGCAAGTACTGAGTCGCAGACCAGCTCATTAGGGCTAAGTACGCCTGAGCCGACAACTCCCTTTGAAAGCACTGCAGTCGATGCAGAAACAACGGTGCCCACAGTTGCCACTACAAGTAATGGCGATTTTTTGAGTATGCAACTATGCGTTATATAAATTTACACTTTACTTACTTACTTACTTTCTTGAAGGCTCGTACAGAGCGATGTAACTGAACTAAACTTAACTGGACTGAATTGGCATACTTTAGTTTGTGACGAATTTTCCACTGGGCAAGCAGTAATGCATTGCAGTAGGAACCGTCTAAGGGCGTCGGCGGCCTACGTGACTACGCTCACGTACGCGTCAATCAATGACCAGTAGGCTCGTCTTGCTTGCCCATTGGTCAGTTCTTCAAAAACCAAACCGCGTCAGTTCAGTTCAGTTTAGTTGTGTCGCTTTGTAATGCCCAAATTCCATTACGCCGACTTTGCAACAAAGTCCGCTACAAGTTTCCGACAAAGTCGCGGACTTGTGGCGGACACAAATCATGAAAGTCTGCGACACAAATCACGTCGCCGACTTTCATGATTTTCACGACTTTCCCCGCGAGGAAGTTTCGGTGAAGGTCGGCGTAATGGAATTTGGGTTTAAGCGCCTCAATGGTCACTAGTTTTTTTTAGCACTGTATCCTTTTCAGCATTGAGCATTTTGAATTTATCTTTGACAACGTTTTGTTAGTAGATCAACGTAGATGACGACAGCCAATAGGTCGTAATAGAAACGCAGATCGGTGACAACATTTTGAAAAACTAACAAAAATTTCTCAAAATAAATAACGAATTATTATAAAATTTTGCTTTAGTGATCTAGAATAGATAAATCTCACATTGTGTGTGTAATTTCTTTTTATTTCGCGCAGGTCGACAATTGTTATTTTAAGATTTTCTAGCTGGCCACTTTTTGTAGGCACACTGTATGTAGCTCTTGTTTAACAATCAGATGTACAACGCCGAGAACTTGATTGTTCATTGGCTGAAAGCGTTAACGAACGACTCGTGTTCGTGTGCGAATTAGCTGCTCTTCGAACGTGTCCGGATGCATCGCCACCAGCAAGTGTGACTGGCTGCTCTTTTCCGTACACGCACAATGGAGAACTGTATCACGAGTGCACTGACAGCATTGACGTGGCTGAAGCTCAGCCTTGCGGCTGTCGTGGCTATAATGCTACTCCAACTGCTTGCAGCGCTTGCCCACCGGGTATAAATTCAACTGAAATGTCTTAATAAAAATTACTAATCTTGCAGTTGATCTTAAATCGAAAAGAAACTGACATAGCTAATCCGTAACTTATGTTTGCCAACAGGTTAACTTAGTCTGGCCGTCCCTTCGTGGAAAAGCGTAAGGAGTGCCATCGCAAGCTGGGGCGCGAACAGATAAAATATAAATGGTGCGCTGGCCCCGTATGGCTGTGGTATCGCAGTGCTCGCCGTTGTCTGGTTGAGGGTAGAGGAAACAGGATCAGCACTGCTTTGTGGCTGAAATCACAATTATATTGGAAAACTCAAGTGCGAAACGGGACATTTTGTACGGGTGACAAAAATGCAAATGCAGTAAAAACGGAAGTACAAATTTGCAGAACTGGAATACGCAAGCACGGAAAACGTAAGTACACCTGTAGATAGTAGTTGTAGAGATTAGGATGATTGTCGAACGAGATTAAAAGAACACAGTAAAACACTACATCGTAATTCCCTGCGGGTATCCCAAAGACATAAAAATTGCGTGAGAAACAATAGGTCTACCAGTACCTGTTCCGTGAATTGGCGGGGTCAATAGGCCTACTCAAGATCGCTTTTTCGCATACATGTAAGTTTTCCGCTACTGCAGATTTGTTCTTGCGTTTCCGCAGTGTACATGTGCATTTTAGTGTTACCTCCTGTGGGAAGGATTTTACATTATGTTGATGTGTTGTGACAGGTTTCCAGGCCAGCAATGCCACCATCGATCTATCGGTCCCCACCCAGCCGGGAACGATTTCGGTGCAGTCCATCTTCTGCTGGATCATCGTTCAAGAGAATAACGGAGACGACAGCTTCGACTGGATGTTGCCTTGGGCCGACTACAAAGCTGGATTCGGAAGCCTCGGTTCCAACTATTGGCTTGGTCTGGAGCGACTCCATCTTCTGACCAGTGTCCAGCCCTATCGACTGAGGGTTGAGGTAAAACAGCTTTCCGATGGCCGCTGGTTTTCGGCAGAGTACTGGTCCTTTCAGATCGGAGACGAGACGACCGACCAGTACCGACTGGACATTTCCGGATACACCGAAAACGCGGGAAACAGCCTGCTATATAACGCAAGTCTTCGATGATTATTCAGGGGGCACCCTGCAAACCTGACCGCCGATGTTTCCGGATACAGCGGGGACTCTGGAAACGATCTGCAGCATTCCGATCCCAACTACATACACGACGGAATGATGTTCACGACGGTTGACAACTGTGATGTGTCCTCGAGAACTTGGCCTCGTCTACGAGGCGTCCCGAGGACAAAGAGCAGTGGCCTTGCATGCATTGGCCTTGACGACAGAGTCCTTGATAAATCATCGATGTTCACGACGGATGGCCGCGACAACGACCGAAGCGGCATGGATAACTGTGCGTCCATCCGCGACGGCGGCTGGTGGTTCAACAACTGCTTCAGTGTCTGTCTGACCTGCGGCAGTATCTATCACGAGTGGAATTCTCTGCCGACACAAATCCTCATCCACAGCCGTATGATGATCAAACCACCGCCGGATTGAGGGACACCGCCCCGCCCCCTTAAAATTCGGTTAACGGCGATTTCATCTACTATCTATTTCACGTTAAATGCAAAAAATGGAGGAATTGGGTTTACTAACCACAAAGTTGTGTTTGCTCATTTCGACTTACCCAACATCGACAGTTCGCGCGTTGAAACAACTTTCAAATTTGAGCGACAATATCTCTGGAACGGATGGAGCTATATCGACAATCGGTAAAGAGCATTATAAACTACTTTCCCTTCTGCGTTGAAACAAAAAAAAATCGATAAACTTTGGTGTACTAACGACGAAGTTGTATTTGCTCATTTCACTGCACTAAGCGTACTGGCGCTCGTAACGTTTAGAGTACGACGTTCGTGGTGAATTAATAACGCAGTGTTTACGATGAAGCAAACATGAAGCAAACGTATTCAAAAAATTACACGTGAACATGTTTGCTTCATCGTGAAAACGGGGTATTACGCACTCGCTCGTGAATCGCTAAGGTGTTCGACCTCTGTTCCTTGTAAATCGCTCGCCTATCGCGAGATATTCGACCTGCCTTCGCTCGCAAATCGCTTATTACATTCTGGTGGTCATTAACGACTGCTAGCCAGGATGCACCGACGCAGCGTCATTAATCAACCAGATGTTCACAACGCTGAATAGTGTCGGTGGAATACTCCGCAAACTCTCCAGTAAGTTATCATTGAGCATTCGTCGTGTGCTATTACATATTATTATGTTATTATTCGCTACTGACACTCGTGTACATTCGTAGCCTACGTACGAGCGTATTTGTCTACTTAACGTCGTGAACGCCTTTTTTGGCGCAGCTGGAATCTGCCCTTAGATATATACCCCGAAGATGTGGCGCATAAATGGTTAGGTTAGCCGAACTAAACTAAAAATTACTGTAAGTTAGCGATTACAAAGACAGGTGAATAAACTGTCCAAATTATCCTTTGTTGTGTCTAGAGCCACAAAAACCCTAAATGGGGTGTTTACACGATCCAGCAAACGTCCAGCAAACTTCCAGCAGATGTATTCAAAATACACGTTCTAATGCTAGACGTTTGCAGGAAGTTTGCTGGACGTTTGCCGGATCGTGTAAACACCCTATTATAGGGTGTTTACACTATCCAGCAAACGTGTAAACACCCCATAATATTCAATATCCATCACGTTTGTTGTCTCGTCGCAAAGTTCGTCGTAAACTGTTGGTCCCGGAGGTAATTCTAGCTTGGTGTTCGCCGCGTACTTCGCTTAGAATCATCGTCGTCATCGTGTGGTTTTTTACGTTTCTTGGCTGAAGAAAAGAAAGCGTTTAGTTACAAAACAAGCGTCGTTGTTTCTGCGTCCTGAAAAGTCGGGACGCGCGGTTATGAACACCACTGTGGTCTCGTGTCACCCGCATCATTCAGCCTTGTCGCAGTATTCCCATAGAGCACAAATAACCGGTGTACTGATTTTCAGTTTAAAACGTCAGAGTTTAGTGTCATTTTATATTCAATCGAAATTGAGAAAAAATTGTCGCATAGGTTTATAGGCTACATATATGTAAATAATAATAATCGCAGAACTCTAGGGCTGATTACTGATAGATTTAAGATGTAACAGAATAGACGGCTCCCTATTATGTCGGCACTCGACACTGTTATTATCTCCTCCAAGGTGAACGTAGTGAACATTGGAGGAGATTAAGAGATTGGTCGTTCTGTCCGTCGTTCTGTGTGTGTACACGATGACTCATCATCATCTCCACATGTCATACACAACCGGCAGAGACGGTGGCGCCCTTCTGTGAAAACTTCTACATTTTACAGTAGTAATGCTTAATCACTTCGCTTGGCGGAGATATGCACTCTCACGAGCGCCTTCTAGTTTCATTCGGTAATTTTTGGTATATCACTATTTCAGACGAACATGGATAAATAAAACGTTTTGGTGTAGAAAAGCCAATCGTTAGACTCTGTAGTGTCATTTGCTGAAGTGCTGCCTATCACTGTAATGTAGCAATTACATGTACAACCAATTGAAGTAAGTGCGTATTATGTCTCAGAGGTTGGCCTATAAAAACACTCCAGATAGTGTGATAAACTTGACGATATTTGTGCAACATATCAAACACAGGAACCTAAGTTTGGACTGCTGTTTTTTGCCAAATAAATTTTACGTGTTGTAAAGATATCACATCACGTTAGGGCATAACTGCTGTGTTTTGTACTGCCAGCAGCATCCCTGTTTTAAATGACTAAATTTTGACAGTGTTCCGAATCAACATCCGGATCCGAAACAGGACTGCGCCTGTATGATTTTTCCCATTATCAAATAGGGGTAGGCCTACATGAAGGGCAAAATTGACATTCTATGAGATATGGCTGGTAACTGCAGAAAATACATGCAAATTTTAACTAAATCCTCTGGTCAGATAAAAAAACGAATGACGCTTTGGGAATGACCTACCGGGACCAAAATTAATCCCTCGCACATAATTTTTCCGACAAATCCCCCTCCCTGAATAGAATCCTGTAGATAGGTAAAACGGACAAAGTCCCACGGACATAATCCCTTCGAATTCACGAAATGTTGCATCTGCAGGGATGGCCCGCGGACAGTACTTAGGGTCTATTCCTTAGCCTTGACCGGGGTTTGACTATCTTGTTTACTTTTTGGACGTGCACTCTCTGTTGAATACTTTGTATACCGTGTCGGGAATGGCATTCGTCTGTATGTCTATTCAGACGGCATTGAGACGAGTCGAGATCATATTTAATGTGTGCACTGCCATTGCATTGAGTTGACTGCGCTGTATATAAGCAGTCTTCACGCTCCGTTGCATGATGCCGCCATACATACCGCTAGATCTCGTGCTAATATTATAGACCCCGTCATTTTACGCTGTAAGTGACCGTAGGCTACGCATACCTGTTCGCACTATCGCAGCTTAAATTATTTCGCTATAATTATATGATTATCGAAACATTTCCTTTTTTTGCGGACAGAAGGGCATGTGCAATATAGGCCTATGGCAAGTAGCAAACGTTGATTTGAGTACATGTACTGTTTTTAAGGTAAATTTGACATACCGGTCGGTGAGTGATTCGCTGCTAGATAACACACATTAACTGTTTGCAGAATGCGCAATATTGTACAGCGAAAATACGTGCACATTGCTATGTGAGCATTCTACAAGCATTACCGCTCACTACAGTATGTTTAAGGCCTATTGATTTGATTAAGATATTGTCGAGGTCTGAAATCGCTGCGGTCTCGTAATGGATGAGTTGTTCAGATGTAGTTTCATGTAACCGTGACAAGTCTCACGCATCTCGCGTTAGTCTCACGCATTTTTAGTTAACTCGCGTTTCTCTGCTCGCTAAAGTTTTATCTCACGCATTTCATTTTATGTCTGTTACACACAATTTGTATGGCAACGACGAAAAATTGTATTTATTAATCGCAACTTCGGCACAAGGAATCCAGGATTCCTTCCGGATCACCCACAAAATTGAATCACTTGTAGTTTTTGCCATTTTCGACATTCCCTGAAAATTTCAGAAAGATTTTTTCATAACTTTTTGAGTTATCTTGCTAACACACAGACAGACAAACAAACTCTGGCAAAAACATAACCTCCTTGGCATAGGTAATAATTATTAATTAAACTATACGTATGCTAAGTCGTTAAGTTTTGCCGGTGCCGCAGTGCTCAGCGCGGCGTGTTTACGTGTTTGCGTCCGAGTTGCGCTGGAGTGTGGGGTATGAATCAGCTTTGCCACCAATAAAACCGCAGCACGGTGCGCATCCCCACTGTACCGCTGCTGCTATTGATCGTCTGTGAGTGACGTCACACGGTCAGTGCACGCGTATAGCCTGCGGCCATTTGCTCTGCGACTGGCCTACATCTGTGGCACCGTATATAGTTTACTGGGGCTTGGATCTTCACAAAAATGGAGCATTATCGCGGAATTAGGTCAACAAAAGTCGTACGGATCGTACGCGTAGCGTACAGTAGTCTGTTCTGGATGTAGTACGCTGCTGTACGGCGTTATAGGACTGGAAAATGATCGGCATTGGGTAGGTTGGGCTTTAGTGCGACAACAGGAGGAATACATGCTGCCGTATTGTGTCTGGTAAGATATCTAGACTTGTGTACTGGTTGTATGTCGTTAATAACAGCGATTTGCCGTGTGATTTAGGTCTACTTCCGCATTATCGTGAAAGTATGCGAACAAACCAAACAGTCTAACTCGTCGCCGTTACAAAAACAAGCAGCGTCACACATTCAAAAAATTAGTGTCCAGAATGGCCAACTTTTCCAACACACAAGCCTATTTAAATTTCAGGTAGATCACGTCCTAGGAGCTACTTTTCTGTCATCGGATCGGAAACAGCTAGGTCGCAAACGTAAACACATCACGCGGTGTGTGCTACAACATCAGGACGTTTTTCTTCATTTATGGCCTAGACAGTTCTCCGTGGTTACACATAAAGGGAAGCATTATGTGGACAATGTATTGCAAACGCATTTAGCATCTTGGATACACATGTTGAATGCACTGATTACACACAAAACAGAACATTTCCAAAAAAACGTTAAACAACACATTTAATTTAGGCTACAAGCAATGATTAAAGTATAAATACAAAGGTGGGGAACGCTAGTTTGGCTTCTGGCCCCCGTTGGTGGTTCTGGGCCTTTTGCTGCATTTTTTGGAAACTTGAAGTTGGGGAAACGCTTTTGGCTAAAACTAGAGGTGGGATGGGGGAACGCAGTTTCCCGCGTCCACCCATACTTTAACCACTGGCTTCAAGTAAGCACGGCCTTATTTGTAGTTTCGTAAACCGCTGGTCACTTTCAAATCGAATCAAATCAAACTAGAAAGCAGTCGGAGCCCGCAGACCTTCGCCAAGGCCATGTTGTTCGCCAGGTGACAGCACCATATTCGGTTTGGCAGCGGTTTCCCTTATGCCCCATTGAAAGCAATGTTAACGAAAATATCTAAGTGATGCAAAATCCAAGATTCTTTCCGGATTACCCCCAAAATTGAATCGCTGGTAGTTTTGCCATTCCCAACATTCCCAGAAAATTTCAAAAAAATCCGTCCATAACTTTTTGAGTTATCTTGCTGACACACAGACAGAAAAACAAACAAACAAACAAACAAACAAAGTCTGGCAAAACATAACCTCCTTGGCGGAAGTAATCATTTATTTGCTTAGCAAATCAGAGGTACGTGTACAGTAGTTACTGATGGTATAAAATCAGTAAACCGGAGAGCAAGGCAAGAACATTAATAGCTGACCTGTAGATTGTTTTATAGATTGGTTGACTGATTAATTGATTGACCGATTTACTAATTATTGACCATAATTAATAATTGATTGGCTGACTTTGGTTTCGAATGTGTTCAGAGTGATCACAAGATGAAGTGACGTTGACGATGTCGCGAGATCACCACGTGGCGCCACAAGTCATCGAGAACGAGATCGAGCGGTTTCTGGACAACTTCAAGTACGTGACGTCGCTTCTGCAGTCCGAGTTCTCCGTTCTCGACTGCAGGACCAGCAGCCCCCAGTCGTCAGTTGATGCCGTCTTCCTGTTTCCCAACGACAACAACCGTCTGTCTTGGCCGGATGACACCGAGTCGGTGAGTGGTCCGCGCTACAGCGTCACGACCACATCCAGCGACGCCAACCGCAACAGCGTGACTTCGTCGTCGTTGTCGCGTTACGATAAAACCGTAGTAGTTACGGCATAACTATGACATCTAGCGGAGACGCGAATCGCAACAGCGTGACGTCGTCGTCGTTGCTGTCGACCGACGTGACGTCATTCGAGTTTGACGCCGACCCTCCGCAGACGTCGTCGTCAGCGGTCTCTCAGCGCAAAGACCTGGCGGCCAACGTCGTCCGCTCCGACACCGGTGAGTCATGCGCAGTGGCGACGTGGTAGCCTGTAGGAGGACAGTGAAGCAATTGCCCCCCCCCCTAAATTTTGGGCTGTCGGAACATTGTCGCAAAATCTTTATTTCGTCGAAAAAAATTTGGAGCAAAATGCAAAATTTGGGGCTCAAGAACCTTTATTTTGGAAAAATAGGGTAAAATAAAAATACTGAGTATCCATAATCTCTCCCGTCGGAAATTTGCGGCTGTCTGTCGGAATACTGTTGGAAGGTTGCGATGTCCGTCGGAGAATTGCAATTTTCTGCCCCGCTTATTTTTTTTCACGCAGATTTTCCACTATTAGCATATTTTTTTCAGCGTACTGATCTTGGGGGAATAAATACACGTGACTCGTTGCTTCGGGATGTATTTTCTAGCGTGCCACTTTTGGGATTCTGTAACCGTAGGCCTATAGGCCTAACGCCTCTGAAGCGGCGGCACTATATGGCGGTCTACAAATGCATTTTCATTATTTTTTAGGCCTAACCCCCAGTACTCAATTTTTCAGGGTGAAAAACTAAGCAATTAAAGTGTGCATGATTACCACAGCGGACTAATCGGCAAGGACGTCTGTTGCCAGCGCGGGGCCCTTAACTGGCACTGACTTATCCGCGGGATCCCTGATACTACACAGTCATATGAGTGACCTGTGACCACAATATTACACCACAAACTGTAGGTTAGGCCTAAGTCCATAGTTAATGCAGGTTTGTATCGTGTATTTTAGGCCTACAATCACGGGAGCGAAACGAGCCAAAATTGGGCCATAAATTTTAGTTTTCCTCAACATTTTCTAGACCTTTTAACTGAGTTCAAATTATTAGAAAGTTTCACATATTCCCAGAAGTACTTAATTGTAACTAGTGTCTTGTTGGGGAAGGCTGATGAGCCCATATGGCGGCTTAAGCCTACGGGGCGGTATTGCTGCCCGGCTCTGCGTTGGAAATTGGAAATTGGAGTTCAAGTTGTGACAACAATTCATCCCCTAAAGCGATGACAAATTGGTTTAATGGGTTTATGGAGGCCTAATAGATTGACCGATCGATCCATGGTCTGTTGCCGCGATTACCGCTGTAGCTAGCGCGGGACCCAGTTAGGGCGCGGGGCCATTGGCACGTGCCAAGGTGTCACCCCCCCCCTAAAGACGGGTCTGCTAATCGGACGGCAAAATGCCTAAAAACGTAAGTCATTGCACAATTAAGCATAATTACAGCATTAGCGGACACAGAACTTTGGAATAGAGACCGGGAGGGTAGCGGGTGGGGTCTGGGGAGGTGGCTGTGCCCCTTCCCATATTTTGTTCAAATTTTATGCACAAATAATGCATTTGTTTGCAAAATGTTTACTTGGTTATAAAGTGCATACAGTCAATATAGGGAGGGGGCGGTTGCCCTCTCCTTCTTGAATCCGCCACTGAATTACGGGATACCCTTTTACCGTACACATAGACCTAGACGAAAATGACATAGACCCCTAGCATAGCAGAAATGTCTGGCACACTATGCTGTTTTTTTTTAAAAAAAAACATTTTTAACTGCCTTGTAGTTAAGGTTCAAACTTGCGCCCAAACACACTCACGAAAACGCGTGCGTCACGGCCTTAGTACGCTATCAGTATTTTTTGAACTAGCTGGCGAAAACGTCGCCTGAAAACGAAAGTGAAAGCGACTGTGGTCACGGAGCTATAAATAAAATGGACTGTGGTGGGAAAAACCATAGACTGGAAAAACACCGCGGAAAACACAGCGCTTTCTGTAGAATAAACAAGTCATCATCTTCATAGTGACTGTGTAAAAAATGGCGGACGGTTTTGACGTCGATGAAATCGTTTCGCGATTTTTCCTCGACACTTGCAAGTCACGTCGTAAGGTAAATGTGCCAGCGATGATTGCATTGCGCTGGTGTGCCAATAGGATGTCTATATATGACGACGGTTCACACATGCTGAATCCGTTAGTCACAGGAACTTGTGCCGAGTTGTACATTGATACAGCGTGGTCGTGTATCAGTGATCTTGACATAATGGCTCACGGCAGCTTCGAGCTGGCAATACCGGCAGGTTCCTCTCCACCTACTGAGTTACCAGCTGAGTTTGACAGCCGTGTCAAGGTATATGAACGTTATATGAAATTGTTGACAGTGAATACCCGGGCTACGTGTACTTGGAGTCAGCTTACGTACTGACAGAAGACGTTCATTGTGGCATGTACCAGGCGGTGCTGTGTGATCGGCGGCTGCGTGAGACGCACGATTTCATTAACCCGGGCCACCCTTTGATTGGCATGCATGGACCGGCGTTTGTGCAGACGCTTAGTGATCATTTGCATGACGTCGTCGGCACCTTGAAATGTCTCATTGGAATGGTCCGTTCCATAGACTTTGTACCGAGCATCCGTTGTCTTTCATGGCCGTCACAAACCGCTGAGTGGTTAACACGACAAAGAAAATACGGCTGGCCAGACTCAGCAACTATTGATCGTGTTACCAGCAACGGATGTGATGTGGTTGGTGTGGCACATCGTCAGTGTAGACAACATGAGTGGATGAACAAGCATCAGTGGAGACTATCATTCTCACGAGCTGAAATTGTACTGATAAACAGCTGGATTCCTGAACAGCAGATCGTCTATCACATGTTACGAGTTTTTGTTAAATCCTGGCTATCTTCATCGAGTGATGAATTTGCTGATAGAGCAGACACGCTGAAGAACTATCACATCAAAACTCTGATGTTGTGGGCTTGTGAGCTGCGACCAAGAAGCTGGTGGACTGAAGATAAGAATCTGGTGGAAATTTGCGTCGAGCTGTTGCACAGGATTGGTGACTGGTTGATCAACGCACACTGTGAACATTATTTCATCAGCAACTGTAATCTGTTGGACGGCAGTGACAACTCGTATAATCAATTAATTGGACACTACTTGAGGTCAGTAACCAGCAAGTTCTTAGCAAGATGGTACATTGACACTTACGTACGAAAGTGTGCAGAGCTTGGCGTTAATGTTTCACGATTGTTTGATGACATCAGCACAAAGGCATTGCTCCAAAGTGCAGTTACTGCAGTCTCTGACATAAGGCGTCAGACGATGTCAATCCACAATTCGTCGTACATCAACGTCGAGCTAGAATATATTTCCCTAATGCGTGTGTCTTTATTTTCTCTGAGCGTACTATCAACTTGTCGTTGGTTAACAGAATTGGCACAGCTCTATCGCTTTGCGCCAATATATTTCGTTTCAGTTGCATTTCTACACGTTGCCATCAAAACAACCAAAGACTCACTGACTGATGAACTGTTGGACGTTCTGGCAACAATTTATCGTCTTGCGGGGCAAGTATCAACAACTGATGAGGATCTCAAATGTTTCTATGAATCTGTGCGGCGGTTTATCGGCGACGTGCTTGGAATTCGTTCAGTTCGTTGCGCAAAAAACGTGAGATGCGAGCGAAGACTTGGAGTGCATGAACAATGACACCACTCAGTCAGTTGAACAAAGCAGAACTGGTTGAGCTACTGCAGCATTCTGCAGTTGAACACCTGACGGCATATCGTCGGTTCGTGGCACAAGATTCCGATATTAGGCTTATAACTCCAATCGTCACAACAGACTTTGAGGCCCTGTACGCGTACAAACGTGGAGATTATCAACGTTGTCTTCAACTGTCTGAACGCAATGTACGCACTTTGACTGATGCCATACGCGGAAACAGCAACCAATTGGATGGACTCCCTACCTTTGTGAGTGTTATGGTCGGGATCCCAGAGATAACTCAGTTAGTGGACACCGAACTTGTCTCACTCATGCAGCACTTCCTTGGTGAAAATCTGTTAGATCATTCTATCGAGCAGTACACAAATGGAAATCCGTCGGCGGCCGATCATACTGCCAGGCGGTGGCACAGGCGTATATCTCAAAAATATATGTACACGTCTCAGCTGAGTTTGTCGCTGTACCTGATGACCCAGTGTCAGATCAAACTGCATCATTACTCACTAACGCAGTCTCGCTACCATGTCATCCTTGCGTGTCTTTTGCCTTGGCAAAATCCCTTCTTCGCGATCTTCGTAGACGTCGTAAACTACTCAACGCAGTGGATTTTAGTCGACCCACATAAATTACAGGTAATTTTACTGCTCATGGAAGCGACGGCAGTGTTGTTTTCAAAATTGTAGTCGCTAAGTTTTATTTTGTTCATCGTAGATGCTAAAACGATAACCTTGCTCTTGGTTTAATAACATTTTGCGTGCGTACCTTGGCAATCTATATGGGAGTCCACTAAATATCAAAATTATAGTCAGAAGTCGAAGTCACATTTTGAATTGATTGATAGGATAGCGTCATTGCAATTGACCAGTCGCTGCATTTGGTAGCTAGATGGAGGTAACTTATTCAGTATATATAATGCATGATCTGCTAAAGTTGTGTGCTTTGCCAGTTTGCTATTAAGAACTATACACCACCTTTGGCATACTTTTACCTTTACATCTTGCGTAATTATTATGATTGCGCCGTGACCTAATTTTCTGTCAACGCCTGAGACGCCTGGAAACGGGGACGGATGACCGTATATCATGTCAACTGCACTTGGCACCTCATACAGCTTTATTGTAGTTTTGATTGGCATAGGCTACTTGCCTTTGATTCATCTCGCATCCAACTGGACACATTGGGCCGCATTTTGACGTCATCCGTGTCTGTCAAGAACTGCCACCTCTGCTTCTTTTCAGGTGAACCTGCATCTTTTGTAAGTTTCTGTTGACTGAGCTCCTCCACTTCGCTCTTGGTCGACCTGGTCCTCTCTTATATCCTGGTACCTTACTGTAATATGCGCTGTTGGTCCATACGCGGAACATGTCCAAGCAAGCGAAGTCGTCTTTCTCTGAGTATGTTGTCCATGGTTTATTGCCCAGTGCTGACCGTGACCTCTACGTTTGTTATCCTTTCCACGAGATGCTCAGTATGTTCCTCTGTTATCTGTGATGTCCATCATATATAGCTCAAGTCAGTACAAGAAAAGTACAAGTACTTAGCTGGACTTTACTCGACGTTAGCCAAAATTAATTGATAGCCAATTCAGACCTACGACGCCTACGCGACCCAGCTGCTGTTAAGCCTGCGTCGGCGACGTAGATGTGAACTGGGCATAATGTAGATAAATGATTCACTAAAGCTCGAAAGCGTCCGAAATTCACGTTATATTGTGCTGCTTGTCTGCAGAGCTGTTTGTCGGTGGCGCCCCGATGAACTCTGCGGGTGAAACTGAATGTGACGACGACGCTGTTGTCGACAACGTCTGCTCTAGCAGTCTCACTGTTATCGACGTCTTCAACGCGCTGCAAGCAAACTACGCTTTCATCTCAGGTGGGGCCTATAACTACAGCGTGTAGATAATTGGCATTTATAGAGGTAAATAAGTACTCAGGTATTTAATTCATTCAGCGTGTCAACTGTAAAATAATATTATTAATCCGTGGAACTCATTACCGGATGGTGTTGTGTCAGCACTAGAACGATGTAATTTGAAGCAAGATTTGGCAATTTGTGGCGGAATCAATCAACAACGCAATGGAAATGGCATATGACTAATAGGGTGTTAAAACGATCCAGCAAACGTACAGCATTAGCACGTGTATTTTGAATACATTTGCTGGAAGTTTGCTGGACGTTTGCTGGATCGCGTAAATTGTCTAGTATTGTATGACAACATTATATTTGTGTTTTTGGCAAATAAATACTCTCTCTCTCTATCTCTCTCCCTTTCTCCCTCTCTAAACACCCCATAAGTCATCCGCGGGGTGACTGCCTAGAGACGGGAATCAGCTTTGGCCTAGCGCGTAATTCTTGGTGTAAATAGTCCATTTGTGGTGTATGTGTTATTGTGTATTTTGCATATTATTCAGGCGGCAAGACGGAGTGTTTCTGTCACGTGATTACGTTCCCAGAATGCCCGACGGCAAGTTCGATCAGTGAAGCGGAGTACAGGGACGTCATCAAATACCTCATCAGCATTCCGCCGTATGCATCTTTTCACTGTTCTTTGAAGTCGTTTTTTTCAGTTTCAGAATTAATATGGAACGTAATTTATTTGAAAAATAAATAACTGCTTTCGTATGTGAACGAAAAAATAGAGCATGTAGATGGAGAATTTTTATCGATTGATTGCATCACTGCAGAACTCACAATGCAGCATTTTTCACATTTTTTATCACAAAAACATTTTTCTTGTTTTTTTTCAATTATACGTGCAGAGTTTAATATTTTTGGGACACAGTGTAGATGTCAGGTTACCGTTATTCTTTCATCTGCAAGCATCCTTGAAGAAGTTGCTAACCTACTATGTGCTCAGATCAACTCAGCGTCCTACCCACAGCGGGATGGGATATGAGTAGTAGCTTACAGAGCGAATACCTAGTTTAACTGATTGACGGGGTGGTATGTCTGCTAGCTGCAAACCTCAGGTCCAGTTGTTCGCTAACGCGCGCAATGAATGGCCGCATAGTGCGCTGCGGTATCATTAGCTCATGCCAATCAGCTGCCACTTCCGAGATTGTAAAGCACTTCCGGTCGCGAGTCTGACTTGTATGTAAGAAGCGCCATAGGAATTCACATGTACGGGACCTTTACCTCTGAGTCTTGAATTTTGGATTGTGTTGTAATCGCAGTGTGCATGAGTCGGACGTGGGTTTCGTTGTGATCGTTGATCGTCGACTTGACAAATGGGGCTCCGTCAAAAGCCTTTTACTTCGCATCTCGGTTAGTACTCTCAATTTGTGTCTAGATGCACTTTGTACTCGGTTTGGGGACTCGGAATTCTAATGATAGTGGCAGAAGAAATCATGTTAATGAATTATTTACTGGAACATTTTAAAGGTTTAAACTGGGTATAGTAATTACTGTGTAATTGATGAACGTAGCTCAATTCTGGACGGCAGTATATTTTAAGCTAGCATTGCAGCAAAACTGGGGCCAGAAAACTTTAGCGCTTATTTTGTATGTTATTTTGGTGTTACACAGTATGTAGACATAGGTGCGTGCGTTACATATATACTGACAGTGTTCCCATCAGCGGTGACTTTCGTGACTTCCATAAATTATTATTTTTTGCCAATCTTTAGCGCCGTTCGGTGTAAAGTTTAATTATAATGCCATACGGAGAAAAGCTTCAGTGCATCCGTTGTTTTTGCATTGCTTTGTGCATTATAATACACAACCACTAATAGGTCTAAACATGACAATTACACAGCACGTTGTTGTCACGGTTGTAGGGCTACTTCCCGGCTCTGTTACATCGAGTGTTCGTTCTTCGTCCGTCCAGTTTTCTACAGAAAGCGTTCGCAGACGTCGGTCTCAAGTTTCTCAGCGAACAGTTTCGAGAAAAGGTTTGACGCTATACGATGTAGGCCTACTCTGCCGTGTAATCATCAAGCCCGTCGGGAGGGTGGGGTA
>Ga0209367_1005605_pt1 | contig 17391 bp, 17 predicted proteins | sample WorMetLIZISLAND2_FD_187412 | JGI IMG/M metagenome (GOLD analysis project Ga0209367, IMG submission 187412) | Marine gutless worms symbiont microbial communities from Max Planck institute for Marine Microbiology, Germany - Olavius geniculatus... ... | reverse complement strand
CCATAATGTGATGTGTATATGTTTTATTTTTGCTTTTCTTTTTACCACTTTTATTGCTTTTATTGCTTCTATTATTTTACCTGTGTACTATGGACGTTTTCTGTCTGAAATAAAACTTGATTGATTGATTGATAGGTACACAGCTTTTTCTGTATCAGTTTTGTATTTTCAATAATACTGCACGATATGCTTTTGTAAAGTGCAACTAACTAGTTGAAACAATCCGTAAGGCTTATCGGACTGCGATAACGTTTTGTTGAATGTGTTGTGACACAGATGTTCTACAATGTGACGAACCCGGGAATGACCGTGAGCCAGGGAGACATTCTGGTCAGTAGGTGGCGCTCGCTCAGATTCGTCTAGTTTATAGCCCTACTATTCTGAGAACTCGTAATAATCTGGTATTCAGTTTAGTCGTATGGCATCAGGCCTAACTACAAACTATCAAGAGACCTATAATATACGGCTCAGTGGAAATACGTAGTAGGCCTAAATGAATCAGTTTCCCCGGACTTTTGTAGGGCTAGTTGTAGATCTATACGACGTATATATTTGTGGGACTGTGCGAGTGTGCTGCTGTGCACTATAGTTCTGTTGAACTGTTGTCCAAAATGTGCATCAAAGCGCTATTTTGCAGGATTGCCGTATAAGGGTATAGTCTATGGGTATGGGATGAGTATGAGAACTGAAATCCAATTCCCACGCAGGCCCACGGCAGTTCTGCCAAAAGTTCCCCGGACCAATTATCAGTGCAAATATCTCAGACAACGCTAGGATTACAACTTCCCAGGGTAATCCGAACTTTTTGGGGATTAATTTGGCAACACTTTTGCAGATTAGACATCTTCTTATCGCCCAACTACCACAGTCGTGTACAACGGGTCTGATCGTTTCTCAGTCTACGTGCCAGACGTGTCATAATGGCGTTTCATATAGGCATTTACTTAATCATCTTGAATATATTTGTTATTCAACTATCGTTGATCACTATATGTCTGGCTTATCGTTTACACAGGCGGCAAGGTGTACGATGGTGAACGATGAGGACAAAACGTATAAAATAGGGTAAGTATGCACGACGTATTAGAGTAATAGCAGGTTTACTAGCAGGTTTACTGGCAGTCGGGGAATGGGGCAAAAGGGGTAGATAATTTGCATGTGATAACTGAGGGGTTGAGCCGCGAGCGAAAAAAAACGAAGACTAAACGACAAATCCCTTCCGACGGTGATGCTAGTAATGCACTAAAACCATTGGCAGACTTTGTATAAAATAACATATTTTACCTTACAAATTGCTGAATATTAGGCTATCAGGTATCTTACTTGTGTAAAGTAGCTATAACACGTCGCACTATCTATTCAAACTTTAAAACGAAAAAAAGAAACAAAACCTTTCTGAAATTCTAAGTATCTCGTGACTGATCGGTGGCGACTGCAAGAGAACGCTTTAGAGAGATGGACGAAGTGCAGCCAAGTGCAGCTGCTCGAACTTCATACAATATGCAAGCCGCGTTTCCACGTACGACACTTCTTGGTGAGTTATCGTTCTGTCACCACTAAGAGCACTGTCGGCATACAGCATTACTTAGGCCTACATAGTATACAGAAGGCGCTGGCTATTAGCGGAATCGGCTAGCCTACATCCGATTGTGCAGTTAACAACAACTTTTGAAAATGGACACACAGTTATTAATTAGCAGAATTGCGTAGGCCCTATTTGACTGATCGGGACTTCATTGTGCGCAAGTTATATGACAGTTATTAGAAATGGTTTTTGTTTTGTATTGTTTTTGTTAAACTTGCTATTATTGTTTTATAACTTTATCTGCGTAAAACTAACAATGTAGCTTATTTTTTCAACTTTTTATTTTTTTACTTGTTTGTACAATTTCCATTTATCAACTGTATCTAATAGGCCCCTAAGCTAAGCAAATTAAGAAGATGATGATGATGACGGCCAGATTGTCTTTGCTTGCTTAACTGGGTTTAAGTCCACATTCCACTTACCGGTATTTCAATTTATTGCGAATTCGTTGTACAGCATGTTGCAAAGCCACTAGAAACTTAGAACAAGTTCACACAAAAGTTGAAAATACAGCCTGTAGGGTAAATAACGTACGAGACTACAACAAATTTAATTACGCCTAATGAAGTTTGGTCTTGAGGCGCGCACAGAGGGAAGGAAATGAACTGAAACAACAGAACTACGTCATTTCAGTTCAGTTGATTCCGTTCGCTCTGTTTGTGTTTTTAATCATCCCCGGCTCATCGAGATGCAAAAGCGACGAGCTTTCACGCATCGCCCTTAGTCTATGCGGATATCTCCAATCAGTCAAACTGTCGAAGCACATTTACACAGCGTCTTTTGTCGCGAACGTTAAAAAGGCACACAATAATTATCTTGCTTCCAAATTTACTGCAGCGTGCAGTCTGTACAGGAAACGAACGTATTTTTAATTGCAATGCGACACATTACGTTTGTTCTGTTAGAATGTCAATGACGTGAACCTAAGAGGCAGTCTGTGTCCAATTCTTCTTCTTTTACGATAACGATAATGCACAAATCATCAGAGCTGAGTAGTGTCGCGCATGGATATCTCGATACGATATGACACGATTCGTGTCTGGTGCAGGCCGACGGGGAAGGACGAGATGTGTAACTTCTACATCATGTACTATGTGGACGGCGACCAGTCTCTGAGTGACAACTATTGCTTCACGGCCGGTCCACCGAGCTGGAGTTGGGACGATTTAGACGGACTGGACTCTGCTCTGGCTCCAGACTCCGCCAGCATAGTTCCAGGCACCGACAAGCTGCTGGAAGCCACACGCCCGGTAGTATAGCGTAATATAGTTGCTATCTTTGCCAAGTGCACGCAGTGAATGTCGCAGATATTGTCTTCCTTGAACGGTTGCCTACATGTACGTGTTTGTCTGACTCTGTGCACAGATGATCAGTCAATCAGACCAGTTTAGGCAAAAAGAAATGGGTGAACTGTAACAAGCGAGAGAGGCGCCGAGATCGAGACGCCGAAAGCGTTTATGGGAAAAAATATTCAGAGGAGGACACGGGGTGTTCACTTCCTGTCCTAAGGCCCCACCCACCAGGGTCTGGGGCGCAGCCCCAGCCGATCAAAATCGTATGTGCTGTATTTTAGTCACAAAAATCTGGTTTCTGGCGACAATTATTTTTTTAACGAAAATGATGACAAGAAATGGTGACAGAAAGGTTCAGATCAATCGGAGTTCCCCCCAGCTCGCCCAAGTGTTGGAACGCCGTTCACCCTGTGTTTCCCCTCAACTTAAGCACCGACTATAATTTCGTGTATGTGATGACGTTGATGATGTAGACAGTGGATGACGACCGACAGTTGCTGGACGATCAGCTGGCTCGTCTGCTGTCGTCGTTCCAGGACGACGGCGGGCAAGACCTCGAGCCTGATGACGACGAGTACCCCATGGCGCCGCAGTACGATGACGAGCTGTATCAGCCCCCCGTCAGATACATCTACTAATGACACACGTACCGGCCTGAGTGGTGACGCCAAGCACTTGAACAACGCTACTCATCTTATCATTGCTGGCTGGATGCTCCAATGGATAGAGACAAAAAAACTGGTCCAAAAATATATCATAAGCCTACAACCCATCATTAATTTTCGCCAAAAATACAGGTCTATAGTTTCCATCGCATTCAGTTAATATTCGAACGAAGTGACACATAATACGCCTCTGCAATAAGAAAACATTTTAACATAAAAACTTATCGCTATAAGGGCCTAAATACGGCGTAATTTTTGGCGCTACACGACATTTGAAGTCGACATTCACGTCTTACGGAATCATAGATGACAAGACACGGTAATCGAGTATATATATTTTCGTCATGAGCAAATCCCAGTACACATTGCGCAAGAAAGGGTAAAGGTTGACTATTTTCATAACTACTGTTACAATTACTATATTATACTAACGTGACGTGTCATCCACTGATGGGCTGACTGCATGTAGAATACAGCAGCATATCAACTGCATTCTTAATGCCTGCCATTCTGTTGTGCGTTTTGTGAAAATTGTACGTCGTGTCACACAAAGCATATTAATTAATGGGAAAAGTGGCTTCGTTTTAGTACATCTACGTGACTACTTAAAAATTTTGGCGAGTGAGTGAGTAAGGTTTAACGTCCTGCCCGATACAGTATAGGTGAATGGCATCTGGTGCAACAAAAAAACATTGGAGCAAAAAATGTTTTTTCGTTGCAAGAATGATGTTTAGTCAGTTGCGAAATGATCACAGACATACAGTAGAATTGACATTTGACTACTCTAGTGCGATATTCGTCAACCCTGGAGTACAAATGGACGAAACGTACCTTAATGCCTGCCATATGCTATATGCCAAGACTCTGGTAGTCTATAACTTAACAAAACTGGGTTAAGCACGCACAAAACATGCTAGTCTAGAGCATTCATGTTTCACAAGGTAGTGTAGCGACACATTTAGGGTATGGATCTTTAATGAAACTTGTCACAATTTCCTGCAAAATGTGCCAGTAAAAGTTTAAAAATCCGTTGAGAATTGACAAACTTATCAATACAGCTTGCTGCAGTTCTTTTCTGAAATACAGTGCAATATATGATAAATCAAATATGTCAGCTGGGATAAACTTTAAAATGCAAAAGGATGAAGTCTATCTGGTAAACCCCCAAAAAGCATAACAGACTCTCTTTCAGGGTTCCACCATAAAGTGGACTGGGTCTATTCGAACATAAAAACTACACAAGGCCAAGGCATTCACATGGCTAAAACAAGTAAGTAAATGAAGTGTAAAATGTTCTGTATAAAACATAAAAATGCCCAGATGCAGCAGTCTGACAGCACTGTCTGTTAGTCAGGGACGCAGCCACCTAGTCAAAGTTAAAGGTGTCCAGTCTGATATATACAAATCTCGTACTATTTTCGTTTCATGCCCTGCTCAAGTTCTGTAGAAAATGTGGCAATACCTGAAGTCACTGAAACTTTGCAATACAAATAAAATGCTTTAACGTCCTACATTTCTATCAAATGCAACTGTACTATTAGACAATCATGGAACTACCAAAAAGTTGCAGTGTCGGACAGTCGAACACTCGCTTCCAAATTTTCAGGAGCGTCTGGCTACCCACGAGATACATAGTGTCTGTGCCTATGCTGTTTGTTCACCGAGTCAACAACATGATATAATTACCTCCGCCAAGAAGGTTATGTTTTTGCTGGTTTTTGTTCGTTTGTTTGTTTGTCTGTGTGTTAGCAAGATAACTCAAAAAGTTATGGACGGATCTTTCTGAAATTTTGAGGGCATGTCGGGCATGGCATAAGCTACAAGTGATTCAATTTTGGGGGTGATCCGGCAAGAATCCTGGATTCTGAATCACTTTGAAATTTTCATTACCATTGCATTAAAGGGGACATAAGCGAAACCGCTGGCAAAGCGAATATGGCGACGCCACCTAGCGAATAGCATTGCCTTGGCGGAGGTACCTGCAAGCTATGATTGCTTTCTAGTTATTTATCCAAGCAGAGCCATACATATTTCCAAGTAACATCGCTGCACAGCCGACATAAAAAAAAACAATTATATTGCCCTCAGCAAATATTCAGCAGGTTACAAAATACAACACATAACACATGACTAAACAAAACACAGTGAACTGTACACAACATAAGCTGCGTTTTTGATGGCCTACCTAGGTCAATGCATTAGACAGGCCCATAGATATGTATATTATGAATACAGAATTTCGTTCTAATAACGTTAATAATGTTCTAATTTCAATCTAAATACAACAAAACAAAATTCTTTCAAAGTTTTCATCTGCCGTAGGGCGGGTGCTTTGCTAGTATTTATAGTATACGTATCTATGAACTAACCAAAACCGTCTGGATATCAAAAACACAGCTATACTGTGCTCGCATTCCCCCCACGCAACACAATAAATATGTAACAATATTCCGCATTCCAACTAAATACAAACGATAAACCATTGCGAAATGGTGGCAGTGTGATTCAGTGAAACAATTTGATTTCATTACTCACTTAATATTTTCACACCGGATGGCAAAAAAACCACACACAACAGATATCAAATGATGGTCTCATACTGAATCATAAGTCTCTAACCTCTAACCACTCATGACCTAAATGATCACATATAACAAAAATCTAAAAAAAGGAACTCAGATTAATAACAACTTATGTGTCATGATGTAGAAACCATTAATGACACCTAATAACAATGATTACGATGCTGTCATGATACTGGAGAAATAATAACAGTACCACTAGGCTGAGCAATGTTTGGAGCGGCTGTTTCATGTTGGGTGGATTAGCCCACTGCACACCAGCTACAGTACACCAACTGGGCAGATGACTGCATGTCGGCACAAGGCATGGTGACATTTTTGCTCGTTTTCAGGAAATGTCCCACAGGATATAACTCCTAATAAAGCAAACTGATAAGGCACTTGTAGCAACAAGAGACTAGCAAAAATAGCATGTCATAATTCTGTATAGACAAAAAATCCAAATTTCTGTGATGATTGCACCTCGAGTTTAGCCATCACCCTGTGTAAAAATGTTTTTTATCACTATAACCACAACTGAAACAATTACCGAACGTTTTTAGGAAAACTGTAAAAATAAAAAATCACATTTTTTGCTTTTATTAACACATAATGCAGCTGATAAAATCACATAAAAACGCATATATTATCTGCAGATAAAAACAACCAGGACGTTCACGATGTGCTCAGTGACAACATAGGTACATCTGTGTCCCATTCCGCAATGCAACTCGTCTGATCTGCTATCAGTGGACTCTTCCTATGATCCATTGACAGCAACCGCTGCTTTCACTGAACCAAATTACACACAACACAACGATCATTGCAAGTGAGTGAGGGAGCAGAGACTCAGCTTCCTATGCGGCCACCTTTTCGTGGAGGAAGCGTCTGGACCCGACGTCGACCGAGCAACTGACGACCAATGGCAATGGTCGTCTGCCGCTTGTCTTCGACCTCACCGGCCCAGCAAAGCACCGCAAACCCCGGATCCAATTTCTGGCAGTTCATCACAGGCGCCTGTTCATAACTGATCCATGACACCTCCGGACTTCCTGGAATGGACTGGGGTGGCGACCCGCCCCCTCAACTGGAATGAGAGAGCGAGACTCTTATGTCTCACTTGATAATACATGATCAGGCTGTACATAGATTAAACCTCATTCTTAAAATAATGAAAAACTCATGCAAAAGTGTGACAAAAGGCAAAATGCACAATGAAACCAAGACAGATAGCAGTGGTAGTTAACAACCAAGTAAAGCACAGTCACTGTGATATTGTTGGCTTTTTAGCAGACTAGAAGACAGCATTTTGTAGCTGCAAGCTAAAAATGGTACAACCTCCAAGTTTATCTGAGGCACGCTATATAACCTGTCAACATTTTAATTGTTTTCGACACATTTGGGCACCGAGACTGTATTACATTGTGACCAACTCCTAAGTTGTGCCTCCAAGCTTTCTTATGGATTTACTTACATTCCTTACATTCTACATCACTGTTATTACTGCTGCTATTAATGTTCTTATTGTGGTATAAAAAGCTTGTAATGCTAAGGCAAGTTGTGAGTATCAGTTCAACTTATAAACTCATTGCTCTTGACTTTTAGTTATGAAGATTAACTCCTGGTGTTGGTCTTGGCACAAAAATATGAAAGTCTTTCTCTAAACTTTATTGCGAAAACTTGATAATGTGATTGCAAATTAGCCAAATTCTTCAGTACAGTCAAGATGCTTGCAAATCTTATCCAATCAAAGGCATCAAAAACTGTTCAAAAGTCTTTGCCTTGTAATCGATCAAATTTCTGGTAGAATCTCATTACCAAAATTATTCAGCACAAAATCACAAACCATCCACTTCGCGAAGCTGGCGAGTTTTCCTAATGATGTCGAAGAGACAGGACTCCTTGGGGAAGTCGTTGTCGACCAGGTTGACCAGGCAGTAACTGTCAATCATCCGGTCAATGATGCGACGTGACTCCGAGTTCTCTGGGTACAGTGCACCCCACTGCTTCCGCCACAGCTCAAACGCCTCGTCCTAACACATCACATGGCATGCCAACGAGAATAGGATTATTTACAGTCAATACTCAATACCATCATGCAGACAATATCCAGTGAAACAAACTGCTGAAAACATAAAATAAAAACATATTCGTTAAAATAATAAACCGAGGTGTCAAGCAATCAGTCATCAAATTTTCAAAAAATATGGACATATGAGTTGTAAGTTCTTCATGTACGATCATGCATACAATCATTATCTATGTGTGTCTATCAATAATAACTATTGCAAAACAACAGCATCAATTGCAGATTTGCATAATTCTGTGCAAGACGACTATTCACTCATTTCAGATGCACCACGAACAAAACAATCCTACACGTGTCATTGTCATCATCGACACCGCAGTCAACCGCCACCAGCTTAGTGCATTATTTCCACTTAAAACTCTGATAACAAATGATGGAACCTTTTTATCCATGGTCTTGATTCTCTACGACACTGAAAATGATGTACTGAGCTACTTTGCAGTTAAAATCTGTAAACTAGGCACACAGAAACAAATAAAAATTTGAATAATGCCATCAAACTGACATCTGCAAAACGAACACGGTTGCAGTTGCAGTGCCATCAGTAATATGATAGTGCAGAAAAGTACACACAGATGGAATCTAATGAATAACGGAACAGTCCAAACAAACCTTCCAGATTTTGAATGCAATTGGGTCGACAACGGTTGGCTGGATGACCTCTTTGCCGGGGAAGATGCCCCACGTAACAGCAATAGGCTGACATGTATCACAATTTGTGTAGTCTGTCTCACTCTGCAGGAAAGCATTAAATGCACAAATTTGAAGCATTTATTATTTACTCAAATTGTGCAATTATCATAACAAGAAACAGAAAATGTAGTGCTGAAAACAAAAGTACCTATTATTCAAACAGTAATTCATCCATTTAAAAAATTAAAATTATTACAGTACTGACTAAAGAAAATTCTTATTTTCATTCCATGTACAATTCATCCATTTAAAAAATTAAAATTATTACAGTACTGACTAAGAAAATTCTTATTTTCATTTCATGTACAATGAACATATTTAATAATGTTATACTTTAATTACTAAAATGCCTACTATGTATAAAGTAAAGATTATCAGACTTTTTAATCTTATTGAATAAATTTGTGTAAAATAATAAATAATGACTAAAAAAATCACTATAATTGGCAACAAAACAATAAACTATAAACCAGGAATCAAAGTACCACAATTGCTTTGCAACAGACAAATTAAAATTTAACACAACTTTTTCTATACTAAAGGTACACACAGTTCGAACCCCAAAAAATAAAAACAACGACTACTAGAAATATTAAGTCAAAACAAATCCACAAGTAAATGCAAAAATCACTAAAAAATAAAATGTACACTCACCGCACTGTCAACGATGTGATAATTGACATTCGGATAATCAGCGAGAACTTCCTTCAAACTTATAGCATTTTCACGAGATGTGAAGAACTCCAAATATGCCTGAACATTACAGAATCAAGTATGGTATTATATCAGATAAAAATCAATGTCCCAGCTCTGTGGACCACCCAGAAAAAAAACAATTTACAGTGCTAAGGAGATATATTGCAAAACAATCAAGACATTATATTCTACCATATTTGGTCATGTGGTGGGTGACCGTGACCTATGATCCAAAAACCTAACCAGTTAATCTGTCCCAAAATGCAACACTGCTAAAATATTTGCGCAACTTCATCTGCGCATACCACAATATTATGTCAACAATATCGCAAATAAATGTATGCACACACAAATGGATGAGAGCCAGTGATATCAGTGGAACGAAAATGGAAACTGTAAAGGTTCTAAGACGAGCAGTTTTTGATCACTCTTTATTGACTGACAGTCTGCTGACTCGCCAACATATCGCAACTGATTTAATAAAAAATAAGTTACTCATCAAAGGTTAATCAGTAAAAATGCCAATTCTACTAACACTAATCAAACATCAAATACTGGTACATTGTAAAATGGCATATTAATTTGAACTTACTGATGAAAACACGCACAACGTTTTACATTAACCTAGGCTAGCTAAAAATGTCCACAGAAACCTTTGGAGACAGCTCCAGCGGATATTTTACTAAGCTTATGTTCTCTTCTGATTTCCACCCAATAGTGTGAAAGCATTGACCCAAGAGAACATTAACAATTAAATTACCTTCTGAAAGATGTATCCGCCAGGATTACCCCAGCCAACCACAGGGTCACTGGAAGGTGCAGCATTGACACGGGGTTGGGAATTGATGGTAAGGAAGCCGTGACGATTTGCATCAATCAGTTCTGTCAAAAGCAGGTTTGTCTCGGGTGATATAGAGTCATCACACCAAGGCGTTCGCTCAACCTGCACAATAGATAACCACTACACTGCAGTAATGCAGAGCTATATTAACCATTTCAACAGGTATGTAGGCCTAATATCTCTACAGCAATGCTAACATAGAGAAGTTTCAAGTATTCTCTGAACTATATTTTGTGCACAAAAAATGAGAAATATCATATTATAATATATACTAACCCTTGCACCTGCTTTGTTCAGATCACTGCTGAGGTAATACACAAACACATTCCAAACATCTTTCTCGGAGGTCAACTCCTCGCCCCACATCTTGAGCAGGTCGGACTTGGGTGCTCGTGACTTGAGGTAGAACAGGTAATAGTTATCAATCACAGAGAACGATGCTGATGCCGAGTTGCCCCAGCGACCGTTGGGAAACTCATCCCAGTCCGATGTCCGGTAGATGTAGCTCTGAGGCCGCGTACTCCAGAATATAGGCCGCACGTCCTCGCGACATCGCATGTGGTTGGCTGACGTCTTCCAGGGCAGCGAGCGCCGTGGGTACTCGGTGTACATCCCGAGGTTACGTAGGATCTCGACGGTGGCAACGTCACGGTTCAGAGTGTAGAAGTGAAGGCCATGTACAACGCCGCTGTCGAGGATCTTACGACACATCTCGGTGCAGTGCATGATGCCAAACTGTCGCACAGCCTCGTCGTTGTCTTTGAATGGCTGCATCTGCTCGATCAGCTCCAGCGGCATTTTCAGCTTCGAGATCCGAACAATGTTCATGATCTGCTGATATGCCTGTTCCACAACAGAAAAGCTCGCAGTAAAAACAATACCAATAAAATAATGCATCTTGAATCATCTGCCAAGTAACCTCAGCCTGCCCATCTCTCCGCGACTCAGCGCAACAAGAACCAATGACGTCTGGGCCGTAAACATCATCCCTGTATCTATGATCTCGCTGTGTAAACTGGTGTCAGGCCATGGTGTAAGAAAATGAAGATCAGCACCACCCTATGAGCATGACAGTTCAGGAAAGACTTCACATTACATGAATTGCCAACACAACAGCAGTGCAGTAACACACAGCCATGAAAACATAAACACTCCATCATACAAATGTAAATGCAAGCACACACTTTGCACAGTAAATAAAATTTACAAACAATTCAAACAGCTAGTAGAAACGTTTTTGCTTGGCAGAGACTGCAGCACTTCGTAACTTTTTTGTTTAATTGTGCCCACTTCAAGTATGCTTGCTTACTTACTTACTTACTTAACTTATTACACACTTAATGTTCCTGAATAAGCAGCCCATTTTGTCACAAATTTTACTCCACATCAGGTTGCTCCACTCACTATCAATACATGTATCACAAACAATACTAAAACATGACAGTGACTCTACCTGGATGGGCATCATCCCTGGAATGATGGGACATGTGATGCCAATAGCCCGGCAGTCGTGAACAAACTTGATGAAAACGTCGACGTCAAAGAAGAGTTGTGTGATGATAAAGTCTGCTCCTGCATCCATCTTCTCCTTGAGATGCTGCAGATCTTCCTCATACGTCGGACAGTCCGGATGTCCGGTCGGATAGCCTGGTATACAGCACAGCAGTACAACATTCACCAGCTGATTTACCTGCCTGCAGTTCATACACGGCATGTGACTTTGATAACTTACCGATGGTTAGTAAATCAGATTTGAGTGATTTTGAATGCACTCAGTAGTTATACCAGATGATCTCTCCTATACAGCAGAGCTCATAAGACACCAATCACTGCTAGGCCTGGACATCTCTCTCAGTTTGCTGTGTCATATAGGACATGTGATGCTGATACAATACTACAATACTTTATATCTTTAAGCTACAATAAATATACACTAATACAAACTATGATAAACTCTCGGGATGATAATAATGCTGATGCTAGTGGGACATGATATATCATACTTTGACAAAGAGACACAAGCATATGTTGCTTTGTCTAGTACCCTAAAACATTAATGAACCTAAGCAGCAGCATCCTTATGTTCATCGATGAGAATAGAACAAACACAACATGAAAACACAGCTATTTGACTATTTCTGGTGGTTTCAAACACAAGTACGGTTGTACACTATTGGCATGTAAACAGCAGCAGAACTGACCGCCAACAGCAATGACAAAGTGATCGCCGTAAGTTTTGCGAATGAAGCGAATCAAGTCGACAGCATAACCAAATCCATCCTCTGGAGCCTTCCATTCTTCCTCACCCACTGGAGGATCTGCAGCATTTTAAACATCATACAGAACCCATCTAATCTACACCAAAACTGCATGTTTTTTATTCTAATCATATGTATTTCCATAAAGTTTGAGTAAAGGCTTCAGCACAAAGGGTCCAGCACTGACTCTGATAGATGCGCAAGAACAAATGATTTTCATTTCCATCTACAAAATTCCTTACCTTATTTGCATCTTAATTTACAACTAATTTGGGTAGTTTTTATTTCATTTTGTCACAATAAACCATAGGTCAGTAATTTCAAGTAACAGCACAATAGTAGTGCAACAACTACCAGATCAATCCTTATTTGTTTTCACTGAGTCCCCGAAGACGAAATATAAGCATTGGTAATGACAAACAAGAAATTTAAGCTAATGCTCACGAGACACGCGAAAGCCTATAGCAGTTTCGGTTCAGTAGTTTAGCTGAAAAGTGAAGTGTTCACGCTAAGTTAATATACAAATACCAAATTCTCTATCTGGATCGCATAACGATAGTTCCATGGCGCCACCTTGTGAATGATACAAACTTGTGTCGCAGCCCAAAATCACCAAAAAATTCCATAAAATGCCCTATTTTGGCGTTCAAGATCATTCAAGGTCAGTGAATTCGGCAACAATCGAGAGCCAGTGTACGACTTCTTATTAGTGATTAATAGTAACCTAGGCCCTATCTTGCACCGTTACTGAGATACAGCGACTTATTGGCCAAAAATCGCAAATTTTGCCCACCCTCGTATCATTTAGCGCCCATGTTCGAGTGACCCCTTTCAAATTTATGGAAAAGCTTTACGGTTCCTGAAACTAGAATCTTCCAGGCAGCCGAGGTGAAGAATTTGTAATCCTAGCTTGCACCGTTTTTGACTGATCCACCCGTGTGACAGACGGACAGACAAACGGACAGACAGACAGAATTGCGATGGCTAAGACGCGCTAAAAGCAGTAGAGCTTTCGCGCATAAAAACAGGAAACTTTAGCAAAAGCATCAGATTTACTGGTAATAACATTCAAAGTATGCACAATGATAAAAAAATAGTAACATTCATACACAGACACTATGATTTTGATTTACCAGCCCTCTGTGCTTGCTGCAAGATAAGCCAGTCTAAAATAAGTAATGTGGAACTGTTATATCAGTAACTTTGCACACCAAATGCTCTTCCAATTCTAAACAAAATTTTAACAACTACAGTATAAATATACAGTTAAAATATAGCCACAGTTTATACTGCAATACAAAAGCATTTCATTTGAACAAACTCAAAAATAACGAAACATAGCAATGTGCACATAAAATCTGCAAAAAATGTCTAGCTAGCAGTGACATAACTAAATCTGCCTCAACAAAGTCCAATGCAGATACCTCCACGCAGTGCAACTAAGTTCCGCAGACCAAACTCTTTAGCTCGATCGAGATGTTCACGAATCTCATCTTTACTCTGTCGGCAGCATGTGATATGCATAACAGTGTCCAGTCCGCAGTAGTTGAGCATAACGTTCGCCATGGCCATCGTACTGGATGGCTTGTCACCCCCGGGGTCACCGGCGGGGTGCCAGGTTATGTCACAGAACAGCGGCCGAGCTAGCGCCATACGTTCAAGCCTGCGTCCACAACAGACGACTCATCAGTTCTGACTATTACAGTCAGATGAAACAATGAAACACCAAGAAAAAAAAACACTGTTTTAATTAAAGATCTATGTGAAATCCGTTTTCAAAATTATATTACAGCCAGACTTGCCTAGATTCACATTTTAAAATCAACAGCAACAAAGCATCAAACAATGAATAACACTTGAAGTTGCTAGAATAAAAAATAAAATATTTGAAAAATCTAGCACAGTAAAATAATGAACAAATAGCCTAATAAAATTACATAAGAAATGATATAATACATGATATATTTTCTACAGACAGTACAAAAATATGTTAAACAAAAGTTTAATTGAAAAAAAACTTGCAAAAAGAAATGTACCTTGACGTCAGGTTTATGGCCCCAGACTCAGTCTTTGGAGGAAAGAATTCCAGTGAAAAAAACTTAGTGCCTGATTGAATGCGATCATTGATGCGATCAATCAAAGGCCGATAGCGATATGATGGCAGTTTCTGTGGTGGAGTACCATCCTGCCGAGCATCATCGCTTCCCGAATCACTAACACTGCTGTTAATATCCATCAGTGGCATTCTGAATGCAATTTCACACCCTGCAGCATCTAGAAAAAAACACAAAACAACATGACTGCTTGAATTACATCAAGCCCGGAGCAAAAACAGACCGAAAGTGCAATGAGAAATGCGAGTACATAAATGCATCTTCCCCCACACTTGAACTTCTTACTCCATACTAATACTAAGTACTTTCAACTGCAGACGAAATAGATTACAAAGATTATCACAACAATTGTTACACGCTTGATACTCATCCTGTCACCACTGGCAGTGAACTATGTCAGCATGACAGCCCAATACTTCTCAAAACAATAATTGTATGATACCCGTTACAGCAACAATTTTGACCGACACAACTGTAGTTCTGCACCAGAACAGCATCAGCAAAGAAAGGTCAATTGTGAAACATCAACTATCAGCCACAAAATGTTTCATAAAAAGCATTACAGTACAGACAGTTGTGTCAGTGGTTTTAGCACCAAATTACAAACACAAACTGAATCAACCAAGGTTGAGTTTCAAGAATGATCAGCAGCAATGCAGGCCTAAGTAAGTAAACATATGAGTGGATTAACTCAATAAGTGACGAGAGCAAGACGACCCTTAAACCATGCTGCACTATGGTTTTATTGCCCTAGCCAGTCAGATCACCAACAGCCCTACTGCTGATAGATGGCACTGTCCATGGAAAATTCCTGACAAACTGACAAAAACTGTAAATTTCCAAAAAATATATGAAATTAGTACACACTTACAGCATGTATAATGTATATTATCATGAAACTGATCATAAGCAGTTTTCACAAACATGACAACAATCTATAAATATAGAATTTTTTGAAAAACTGTGCACATTAAGTATTAACAAACAATGAGCACCGAGGTTAAACTTCTTATGTGTAGTCACTTGCAGCACTCGGCTGTTACTGCTATCAGTAACCAGTCGATGCATTGCACTTTGTTACTGCATTTTTGCAACACCCTTACAACTTGTAACCAGTCGGTCTAAAACACAAAAGTCAGGCAGCTGGGCAAGATTCTCTGAAATCAACTTCCTCACTCACTTCGTCAACCATGTCTTATCTGCCTCCTCCTGACTTACATTCTTCATTGGTCATCTCACCTCACCAGTGTCATCATCACCACTTTTGCCATCCATCATCCCATCATTAATTCACTCCAATTTCAAAACTTTTCTTTCTCAAATCCTACCCTTCATACCTCCATATTTGGCGCCTCCTCAGAGTGACTCCATGGCTATTCAGACTTGCTCTGTTTTTTAAGTTTTTGTGTCATTTTGTTTATCCAGTTTTAGTTTTCATTATATCTCTCATTGAAATTTAATGCAGTCAAGTCCATGATTTTACGTGCTGGTTACAGTTATGTGGCAGACTGTGCCAAGCTTGCTATAGATGGTTGTGAGCTACAGTTTGTGTGAAGTCAAATATCTGGGTGTTCACCTGTTGTGTGGCAAGAAACTTAGACTGAGTCTCCATGAATATAAAGCAAAGTTCTTTAGAGCCTTGAATGACATTCTGTATCATGTTAAAGGATTCAGTAATGATACAGTGATTATGCACTTGATTCAGTCATACTGTAAGCCACTCTTGCTGTATGCATGTGAGTGTTTTAACATGACCGGGGTGAGATTTCACAGTTATGTAAAGCACGGTGATGTGTTTATTGGAAGATGTTAAAGGTTAGCACAGATGAGGTTATTGAGCTTATTCAAGTCAATACTGGCTTGTGTGCACTGGACACTAAACTAAGTCATCGTAAATCATCATTTGTCTATAAAATGTCATGTTCCACTAATTCTGTTACATATGGACTGTCTGTACTGAGGTTGTGAACTACATTTTCTCTTTCTGTCTAGTCATTGTATCATTTTAAGTCTGTCTGTCTGTCTGGTTGCTGCTTGTGTGGCGAATAAAGATTTATATGTATATTAATATTTTTTTCTGATTTCAGTCAGTTTCCAGAGAAAGACCTGCATGCATGGGACATTTTCCATGGGAATGCTGCAGAAAAACATGGGGAAATAACCTAGGTACAAAAATAAAATTAGCGACAATCCCGCGGGATGGAAATTCAATTGCCACTTCGTCACCCGTTGTGATATCTGCATTATCGTCTTTACCAGACGACGGTGCAATGTCGTCTTGCCCGCTGTGTTTTGGACCGACCCCTTGTAACAAGAACAAAACAGTATACGCTGTATGACACCCACAACACAAAACACCAATTATATGTAAAAAGGAGATCAATGAGTAGAAACCACAAAGCACATCCTCAATCCTTATCAAAGATTCAACATGGAAAACGTTAATGTTATCTTCCATCCGTACGGACAGAAGATAGCGGTTAAGCGGTCTTATCTTCCGTCCGTAAATTAGGGTTGTGGTTGGGGTTGCGGATAGAGTTATGGAATTAGGAACTTAAGGCTAGGGTTAGGTTTAGGGTCAGGGTTGGGGTTATAGT
>Ga0209367_1005604_pt1 | contig 17391 bp, 12 predicted proteins | sample WorMetLIZISLAND2_FD_187412 | JGI IMG/M metagenome (GOLD analysis project Ga0209367, IMG submission 187412) | Marine gutless worms symbiont microbial communities from Max Planck institute for Marine Microbiology, Germany - Olavius geniculatus... ... | reverse complement strand
ACTTGATATTTGCTTACAAACTAGTATTTGGATTGACTGATCTCAACCTAAATGAATTTTTTAAACTACGTACTGACTATGGACATCGTGGACATAAATATAAACTATTCCTACCAGGCTGCAGATCCAACACCAGACATAACTTTTTCACTTACCATACAGGAAGAATATGGAATAACTTGCCAGCTGACAGTACTGACTTTTCTAATTTAAATAGCTTTAAACGATCTATTACTTCCACATTCTTGGCTAGTTATTGCAAAGTTTATTTTTTCTAGTACACTTATTGTTGTATTGTGTTATCAGTGACATTCATTGATGTATACTGTTATTTTATTGTGGCATGTTAGTGGCTGCTGCCCTTTGTCATTAAATCAGAATAAAAAAAAAATAATCTGACTTTTTGAAGTAAAATGTTAATAATATTTTTTTTTTGACAGAGATAGAACATAGATTTTTTATATGGTTGTTGTGAAACCTGGACCTGTATGGAGTAAATCACAGTGTACTACTGCTGTTGTTGTCAGATATTCCTGCTAGTCGCTCAGCCGAGCTACTTGGTGACGGCATTGTTTCGTATTCACATGCATTGTATCTATGGAGCAACGATCGCCGTTGTTCTGCCTGTTGTCAACACTAGACTGGTCTGCATTTCTCTATGCTTATGTTGTCTGAAATGTCATTTTTTGTTCGTTTATAATCACTCGGTTTTATTTAAAATTTTGTCTAAATTTGTTATTTTCATACAAATTTGATTCAAAATTATGTATTTTGTTTTTTGTGCTATATTTCACAGTTTCATTGACTTTTTGTCCACAGTAAATTTTTCTTGTGTCTTCAAGTATGGTGTCAGGTATTGCTTTCTATATTCTGAATGTAAGACCTATAATTTTGCTATTTAACTTAGCAATCTGAGAGGTAATCGTGCTAATAAACTGCACTCATTTAGCCAGTTGTTAGGCAAAGATATTTTAGTTGGGAACCTGCAGTAACTCTGGAAAAATTTTTGCTTTAAACTAAAGACCAGTTGTTGCTTTATTGTTGCTAGTGCTTCTTGTTTTTGTTGCTGACAGTTGCCGTTTGAGACATCAATCTACTTCATTCAACACATTCTGATACTTGTTATTCCATTCTACTTGCTCAGACTTGGAGGTGCATTCTTACACTATCATTTACGTGCTTTCCAGTGTTCGGTGGAAATACATCACATAGTTGTTACATGACATATTTTAAGCCATTTTTGATGTTTGCTCAAATTTGCAACATAATGATGGGAATTGATGTCTAATTGTAGCTGTTGTTATGTCTGTTCGTCTGTCCATCTGTTTGTCTCTCTTTTTTCTCTCTGTAGATATGGCTCCTATCTTGAAAGTGAAAAGGTGTAGAAAAACCAAAATTGGCATGAATGTTTCCCAGGGCAGGAGTATTTGATGTTCTAATTTTTAGCTCAAATAGACAAAGGTTAGGGAACTTACATTTTGGTGAGGATTAGGTTGCATAGTTCTGGGCGGATAGCCACATACAATGTTGGCACAGGACTGCCATAATTTTTTTAGTTTTTACACACATTACTATAATTTGCAGTTTGTGGTATACCGCTGCAGGCGTCTACACCGCTGAAAGCGTGACTGATGGTTCATGGCTGTGCATGTCTCTTGGTCTCATCTTTGTCTATCATTTTGTCATCCTACAGGGTCTCGGACTGGTAATGCTCACGTCTCTTTTGTTACTAAATTACTACATTGTGGTGCTGTGAAAGTAGAATAGAAATAAATACTACAAAATGTGTAGAAAGCTTAACACCAAAATCATCGTTACCTAGGTGTGTATTGGAGTTCAGCTTCGGCTTTGTCTAGCCTGTTTGCAGCCGTTTTGGCATGTCCAGCCATGTTTAGTTTCGGCAAAATTTTTGGTATGCATTTTACGGATGCAGCTACAGTACTGTGTGTTATCTGTAGCCAGAAGTAATGAAACTAGTCTTGTATATGACATAAAGCTAGTCAGATTTGTTGAAGCTAAAGATCATCTGTTTGGCAAATTTGAAAATCTTCAACCTTACATATATTTATGGATCAATTTGGCTGGATCTACCCCATTTCATTTTTAGCCCTGCCCATTTGCCTTGAGTTGATTTATAAACCTGGTCCAGTTTGTAGGTTTTCTGGTGGAAACATATTTTCGATCATTCAGTCAGAGTTGACATAATAGGCTTAATAGTTGAGCTCGTTTATCAATAATAGTAACTGCACATGTCACACCTCAATGCAAGTTGACGACTGCGCTCTTCGACTACATCAGCGCTGGTTGCTCCACGCACTGTGCATTCTACCATTGGCGACCGCACCTTTCCAGCGACTGTCGCATTGGTCTGGAACAGTTTGCTGGAGTCAGTCCGGTCATTGCCGTGTTTTCCGCAGCAGACTGAAAACTGAACTTCTTGCCCGGTCTTACAGCTATGACTAAGAACATCTCATTGCACTGACTACTATTACGTGACTTTACTGTTTAGACTTATTGTTACGTGTCCTTGTAGTCTTAGGACTTAACGCCACGCCAAAGTTTATTCGTCCATCATCATCGTCATCATCAACTGCAGGTTTAGATGGTGATATCTGTCTGGGTATGTGTGTGTGCTGAGGAGCTGAATTACAGTTTAGACCGGCTAGATATTGGTTGGTCAGGTTTATTAAGCTGACAGCTTGAAAAACAAAGTGACCAAAATCAGCTGAACTGAATTGAACTGCATTCAGTTCAGTTCATTTTGTTCACTTAGTACACTCTGGTAGATGCAACTGAACGGAACTGAGATTTCATTATGGTTTATTTCTGTCACTCTATACACACTTTTGTATGTGTTGTCGGTTGCAGCTCACTGAAGTGAATCTGAACAACATGCTCTGTCCTGCGGTGTCGGACCCATTCTATGGTCGCTACTACCGTCTCTATGCCTCGGTTCATCAGACGTTACTCGTGTCCATACATGGCAAGCTTTACACCATCATTGCTCAGTTTGTACTACACACATGTCGACGGCACAACATAGGGGCATCGACATCGGCAGTCTCGCAGAACAATGGATGCGTAGCTTGTAATGGACATCCCAAACATAACTAGAAGCACTCGGACTGCGCAGATCTCTTCCGCTGCCGAGGGATTTTTTTCACGGTGTTGTTCAGACTGATTGCGAAACTGTTAGCATTATGACAGTGCTGACATCCAGAGCATAATAGCAAAACACTGTATTGCTGTTTCGCACGTTAGAAATTGCCAACGCATTTTATTTTTTTTTGTTGGGGTTGTTATTCAAATTACAAACAGCATCTGATTGATTGTTACTATGACTGCACTGCACTCCTCTAAAATTTTGTTATAATTTTTTTTATAAGCTTTTAAGTAATTACTAATTAAGCAATTTCGTTGAATAATAACAGATGAAGGGACATCAGTATAAACATTGCCTCTTTTTTCAGCTCAGGTAATTAACTCAAGGCATGTAGATTTCGAAAAAAATAAGTAATGCAGTTATATACGAGGTGCTTCGAAAAATTAGCTGCCAAGAGTTTTGCTGTTGCTGAGTAAAGAATACTGTTGGAATTTTTAAATTCTGTAGCTGGCTGACTTGACTATGAACTGTTTCAGAATAGTTGTAGATAAAGATTGTAACACATCGCAAATAATTTGTGAAATGTTCAGTGTTTGAAGGCTAGTGTTATTCAAAGTTATTGAATACCACAGGATGTGCCAGTGAAGGAATTTTATAATTCTTGTCTTAATTTGATGAAGTTACGAATTTAGGAAATTGTGGGATTTATGTTGTTTGTTACTTTCTTGTTACTGATCTCACATCTCACGAAAGTTCACATTTAAACGTATTAAGTTCTCCAAATACTTAATTTGGTTAGTTTGCATTTGTTACCCTATGTCCAGTTGTAAGCTGTGAATTTGTGTTGGGCTGTGTTTGGCAGTTGCTAGCAGAAAATATGCCCTTTAGCAAATAACACGATATCCGCTAATCATGTGTAAATAAAGATGTTATTTTGAATTGCATTTGATGTATATAAGTTGAGTGTTGTCTCTTAGGTTATACCGAATGCCCATCTGTTCGTTTGTTTGTTTGTCTGTTGAACACAGTTCAAAAGTAGAAGTAGCAATGGTAGTGTTATGTTTTCAGTAGGTTGAGTTTAGCTGAAATATACATTATAATATCACTGTGTAATATGTTTAAAAAAGTTTTTGACACCCCTTTCGACTGCGGCTTGAAGCCTGTTTATGAATAAGTTATTCAGGCTGTTGCTGTAAATCCATAGATAGTACGGTAATGTTATTATATTTATTGTGCACATTGTTCAGTTGAATATGTGAAACGTTTCACATTTATCAAAATGCAGCTTGTTGTCAGTACCATAGATATTATGTCCGCAGAAAATAAGAAAATAGCCAGCAACCAGCTGCTCAGTTTTGATCGTGTTTCGACTCTATCATTGTTCGTGCAACAGTGGCAATTTAAACAGCTGTCATTTGTTGATGTTCACTGTTCTTTGTGTGATGTCATCATTTAGTATTCTTTGCAGGTTGCAGTATTTTGTCGGTGATCTGATTGTCTCACATTTTAGTCTCGAATCACATTTAGATGTTGTGATGTTATTATCATCTAGTATTTCTGCGTTGTTGATTTTGTGTTGCCAGCAGACACTTTTCTCGACATTTGACATCGAATATCTATTGCACTGATATATTATGCATGTTTCTAATCATTTTATGATTTTGTGCGGAATTTTGACACATCTGGCATGTTACAGCTATGGGCATAAATGCATTGCTTGTCTGTTGTGTTATTTTGTGGTATGTTTTATTGTTTTAACATGTGGCAACATGTTTAGATGGATGATATTAAGATTTTGTGTGTACTTTCATAATAGTTTTGTTGCTGTGTTGCTGTAAGAATTTCAGCAGTAAAGTTAATAACTTTTTTTCTGACTTCGTGCACAGTTGAAAATTGTGATAATTTAGCAGGCATGTAAAAAAATTTGCTATGAATTGATTGCATCCTTAGGATCTCAGTGTTTACTTGCAAAAAATGTCCTCCAATAGACACTATTTTGAAACTTATGACTGTTTGGAGGATAACAGGGAAGATTTTTAGAACTACCATTACTGTTACATGCACACTCATGGTGGGCAGTTCTTACAGTTTTAGCTTAGGATTTATATTTTGTGTTTCGTGTGTTACTTATTTTGTTTTTTTTTCTGTAGAGGTTACATTTTGAGTTCTATTAAGTGTTTGTAAGTGTGCATTGCCTGGAAAGGCCATCCCCGAAATGACCTGTACTGTGTCAGGCAGGATGTTAAATCCTAATCACTCACTTTTTTTGATGTAACCCAGGTCTTAGCTACTTGTACCATGGCAGAATTCTGGCAATCGGCTGAATTAAAGAGACTGGCAAATATATTTTAACTTTTTGATGGGCTGATTTTCTCATTCTTCTGATTCATCAATTAATCATTTACTGTTAGCTAACCATTGGTTGAAGTTGACTAAAGGTTTAACTTTAGCTGCAGTTCTGGACAGCTGTGTCACATAACCATTTCCTTTATCTGCACTTACTACAGCTGCTTTGTGAAGACAGCTGTTTTTTGTTTAGTTAGTGATCAAAATTGACTTTTTAGTCATAATTAGTAGTTCCAGAAACTGTAGTTGGTTGAGCTTAGTCAATCTTAACAGATTGGTAAAGAATTAGAAGCCACTTGTAATTGTGTTTTGTGTATGGATTGCACACAGCTGCCTATGTTTTGCAGTTTGTTACATGATATCAGCTTATCATTCTGCATTTTACTCAAGTATTTGTGTTTTCACAATTTATCTGGCCACTTCTTTTAGCTGTTTTGTCATAAGTTAATGCTTTGCTGTTGCGATTATTGAACAATGGCTCAGTTAGGCATTTTCAATGGAATATATAACCTGCATACGCTAGCGCACAGTCGATGCAAACAGCACAGTGCCATAAAATGCCACACTGTAGGTGAAGACGTATCAGCAGACAAAAACTGTGTATGTGTGAACAAACGATCCATACTGATAGAAAGATAAAATTTCTGACAACCAAAACTTCACAGAAGACCCAGGTATACAACTGTTCCTGCATCCATTTGCAGCACAATGTGTTGGCATGTTTTTTGCTATATTTCAATAATTTAGTTGAGAGCTGCAGACTGCGCCATCTGAATGAGTTTCACGTACAATTGCTACTGGGTGTCGATATGCTGCCGAAAATATTAGAACTGTGCCATTTGGAGGGTTATGTATAATATGGAGCTGATGTGCATCAAATATATAGGCAGAATAACCGTTTAGCATTGAAGTTAAACTGAGCTGAAGTTATTTACTTTAGCAGACTGTAGTTTAGCAATGTTTGTGATCCATTTGTAATAGAAATAGATGATAATCATATGTTTTTATTAGGTATTCTGCCCTAAGGCAAATTAAGGTTTTCCAGTCCTTCAGCAGTTACCATTTCAGTCTTTTTCATATGAGCTACCTGTTATTAAATATTCCAGCATTTCTTAGCATCGACTTTTTGTGGAATTTTTTTCTGTCTCTCTTCCTTTAAAACACTAAAGTTCTATCACAATTGATGTCCAGTCCAGTTTTGTTTTCTCAACTTATTGAATTTTTTCATGGCTCAATACATGTTCGACGTTTGTATTTTTGAATTCAAGTTTTTCTCAAAATATGTTACATTGTGAACCATCAAGTGAATTCATCAAGTTATTCCAGTACTGGGTATTTCTGTAGAGTTGCTCGATTGGTTTAGCAAGTCTCTCAGTGGCATAAGCATTATTCATATACTCCAGCAATGAATGTTTTGTATTTGTGCTGTATTAATTTGTGCAAATTTGTGGTCGTTTCCAGCTTATACTGGCATGCGGATGCCCCAGTCACCCGTAGTAAGCCTTTACCCCATTTTACTATAATGCATGTAGAGTCTGTCTGTTTTCTGTCAGCCCCCCCCCTCTAGCACCTTCCCTGTTGCACGGTTGCGGACCCCAACCGCGGCGTTTGGGTCCTTGGGCCTTAGCACACCGTGTAGTGCTTCATGGCAGAAAACTCCCGGCGCTTCTAGTAGATCATAATCTACTACACATTTCCCATCCTGCTGAGGGTAGGAGGCTGAGTTGACCCGATTACACAGTAGGTTAGCAACTTGCTCAGGGTTGTTTACAAATGACCTGCAGTGAGACGCAAACCACAACCCGAAAGTTAAAGAGTACGATAGCTCAACCGATCACTTGCACTACAGTTTGCAGCCACCAACGTCGACCAGTTATTAGGCTGGCTAATTGCAAATGCAAGTGTTTTTTTAAGTTTAAACTGTTGTAGTTGAATATTGTATATAAGACAGTTTGTTATCATTTGGCATATTCGCACATGTGCTGCGTGTGTTTGACTCTGAACTAATGATATCATTGTTGCTGTTTTGTATTCCAGTCGTTACATGTATTGTGATATTCGCGTCAATAATTCCTGTGCGACCGACTGACTGGCATTGAGCCAATGTGTGTACGTGAGTATTGCTAGACAGTATAATGGTTATAAGTAGGGTTGTCGAATGATTAATCGCACGATTAATCATTAAATATGCTACAAGGATAGATAGAATTTTAACTATTTAATTCTTGGTTGAAGTTGCATCATTAAGATAGTGTCATAAACTTGATACACCGACAAGTAGAACGTTAGTCCGAGAACTAGAAAACACGATCGGTTCAGTCTGTCTACGAGACTGGATATAGTAAATGCTTACTGATTGTGTCTTGGTGCATTTGTGATGGCTGACTGATGAAGACAAAAACATGCTTTTATGGAAACTTACCTCTGTTAGTTTTAAATTGACTTTAATTAATTGTTACAGCCCTAGTTATAATTGTGTGTCATCTGTGTATATGTATTTATGAAGTGCTTGTGTGAGTGGTTTAAACAGTGGAGTGTGCCCGCATGAAAATGTGGCCAAATCCATTTCTGCTGCACAATTGGTCCCACTTTTTGACATGATCTTAAACATGATGTGGCTGTTGATGTCTATACATTTTTCAATCTTCAAGTTTTGCCAGTTGTAAACTTTGTCGACCAGACATGTTTCTCCGTTAGCATTTATTTGAAGTGCCAGATGGATTATCATAATTTTGATCTCAAATTTGACGATATTAAGCACATCAATTTGCTTGTTTCGATGTATAATAACCGTTTGTTTTTCGGCGTTTCATTTGTTGTAGGTGTAAATACAGCTATTTATTGCTAGTCGTCTTTGTCAGTACTCAGTACGCACGTGGTTGTGTCTCTAAGTTGGCTCGAGTGTTTCATTGATTAATTAATTGATTGATTCTCATTGTGCCATTTCTGTGAACATGTGTAGAACATGATCTGTGACTAATCTTTATGATTACTTTGAAAATGTGTTGTACTACACCATGTCTCATCAAAAAACATGCCACTTTTTAACAATCCCGTGAAACATTGGCCACTTTTTAGTTTGTGGCACACAACATTATGAAGAAACTTGACGAAAATGACTTTAGTTTTGCTCACCTCACTATAATACTGTTGCTACGCTACCTTGTGAAATTCAGAAGTCGTAGTTTGGCCGTTTACAGCAATAAACTCATACTGGGTAGCGCAAGCGTCGGCTCAGAAATGATTAGCTGAATAGCAACAAACACGAGTAACAGTTATTATCACTCAGAAGGTCTTACGTGTTACACCGTATCATTTTTATTACTGCGTGTGCTTAAAATGTCCCTTCCAGCACGAACACAAGCGGTGGACATTAACGCGACTCGCCAACAGCACGCTTAATAATGAGCGACCCAGAGCGGCTCACTCGCTGCTGATACGTCATTTCAGTTCGTCGACTTACGACGTTAAAATGAACATGACTATAGTGTTAAATATGTAACAGGTTTTCAATGATTTTGTGGTCTCAGTGTTTTTTTGAGCCTACGCATGCAGTCAAAGTATGAATTCGTTGTTGTATACGGCCAAACTACGACTTCTGTCTTTCACAAGGTAGCGACAGTATTAAGGTAAGGTGGGACTAGTATACTCGTTCACGTCAGGTTTTTACGAGATGTTGCATGCCGAAACATTATCAAAATCGGCCAATGCTGCACGAAATTCTTCAAAAAATAAAAGTGGCATGTTTTATCGAGACATGATGTAGAAGGGCACTCGAAAAGTGCAAACCTCTGCCAGTCCTGTGTCATTTTTTCTGTTGCGTTTGTTGTGTGGTAGCACCATATTCGGTTCCACGTCGCTTTCTACAATCTAAAGAGTGCACTATTTAAGAATCTGAAAATCCTGCATGGGTATCCAGATACCAATCCTGATTACTACCAAAATCTTACCACCTTTTAAATTGGACCAAGTCTAACCTTCTGTGAGTATTTCAGCTAAATCCACATGTAACTTTTTATGTAATCCTGCTGACGAAGCAATGGCTAAATACACGCCGGCTAAGACAGAGGCAAATAATGGCACATTTTTGGCAATTGGCATTACTATTATTTGTTGATAAGTAACGGCCAGAGGCGATGTGATGCGTTAACTGTAAATGCAGTGAAAGAAACGGTTCAAAGCTGTATTCATCTCATGGTTCGATATTCACGTGCATTCATTTGTTAGACCATCGATGTAGACCTCTTGACAAAATCGTGTTTGCTATTATTATTATTATTCCCAGTTTTCATTCTCTGTCGTCCCTTGGCGACTTACCTAGCGACTCGGATAAAATTTTGTTGATTTTGGCGCTTAATGAATTAATTCACTTACTTAGTTACTTACTTACGTTCTTGTGATCTCTGCTTATAGGCCTATTCAGTATCAGTGGCGTGTTTTAGTGATGTTACGCGTCGTCGTATTTTGCCGTTGTTTTAAACGACGTTTGAATGTGTTCGTTTGATGTGAGAGAAAATAAAAGTACACTTGCACTATTTTGTGTTTTATTTTACATGTAAATAGCGACGTGCGAAACATCTGTAAACATAGTTTTAAAAAGTTTTGTTCTTCATGTAACCACGTCCTAAGTCTTAATTAACAAAAAATGTTCAACATTCTTGTCACCGTAAATGTCGCATATATACGTGGAGCGTGCACGTTAATTTCTGCTTAGTACACAATAGCCCAGTGCGCCATCTTTTTATTGAGCCGTTTGTAATTTTCTGCAAAGATTTCGTGCTGAAACACGAACTGTAGGGCTTAACGAGGAAAGAACAACTGTGCGTACTACTAAAGGCGTGTACATATGTGAGCGGCGTAACTGAACTGAACTGACAGGGTTTAGTTTTTGACGACCTGACCAATGGGCAAGCAGGGCGAGCTCATTGGTGATTAGTTGACGCGTACGTGAGCGTAGTCACGCAGGCCACGAACGCCGTTAAACAATGCTTACTGTAATGCGTTATCGCATGCCCATCGGTCAGTTCAGTTACGTCGCTCTATACACGACTTAACACACTGTATCGAGCAACTTTAGTGGCGCACACTGTGATGCCAGTGAAATATTCCGGCGACAGAAAACAATAATATTTCGTCGAAAAAAATCGTACAAAAATCACCGTCTAACACGAGAAATGCCACGAGAAAACAAGAAACAATGAGCAAGTTATGCCTATACACGCTTACACGCACGCTCAAATAAAATCGTTCACGATTCGAATCCCATGCACATCTTACCGAAAATACGTCGACTTGGCGACAAACGACAGGGCGCGGCCATCGTAATTGAAGCCACGCACCACACGAATCGTGTTGCAAAAAAGATCCAGCAGGGTTGTGAAAAAAGTGATTCAAATGAAAGTGTAATCCGTCGCGGTAGAAAGTGTTGTGGAAAATGATGAGCCAAACACATTTGCGAATACATGTGAGAGGGTTGATCCGTCCATCCGCCTTCTCTTTTGTGTCGAACATTTTGTAACTGTCTGTCGGTAAATTTCAACTTCTCCCGCTCAACTTTTCTGACACACAACAGAGCGGAATGACAATAGCGAAGGCTAAGTCGCGGGCAGCAATAAGCTTAGCGACCTAAGCTTCCGTTAAAAGTTTAAGTGCGCTGATGCTACAGAAACATAGAATGAAGAAAATTGAAGTAAAGCCGTCACAAGAAAAATCGTTTAACTTGCGCTGTTAAGCCCAAATTTCATTACGCCGACTTTCGCCGTAACTTCCCCACGGCGAAGTTTTGGTGAAAGTCGCGAACGGGGACTATGAAAGTTTGCGGACTTGGTCGCAAAGTCGGCGTAATAAAATTTACGATTTAGTTAAATGCTAGTTAAAGGTCGAAAAGCTGCTGTGTTAGCATTACAGTAGGGTAATTAAGAAGATTGCAGCAGGAAAGGAAACGGCGAATTTGAGGATAACAACCTACAAAATATGTTCTAAGCACCTCCACTTGTCGGCGCGTCCGACAAAAACAAGAGATAATTGCCGATACTCCACTTACTTCAACTTGTCGCGGATCTGTTGTACAACATGTTTTGCAACAACAAGCTGTAACACAAGTCCATAAGAAATCAAAGCAATGAAGTTAGGCGCTGTAGAGCTTAAAATCTACCACTTCGATTTTCTGTAAACTTGCAAAACTTCAAACTTGTTGTGGATTTGCTGCATAGTAGACTTTCCGTTTTAGGGGATTTGTTATGCGGCCATCCTAATAGACGGCACTGCCAGTTTTGTCCGTTCATCTGTCCGTCCGTCTGTCTGTCCCTCCCGTACAGGCTCATAGCTCAAAAACGAGAAGCGCATAAAAAAAAACAAAATTAGCATAAACATTACTCGGGGGAGGGTACCTGGTATACCATTATTTACAGCTCAGAAGATCAAATGTCACTGGGACGGCCGCGAAATATGTCGACATTAGGCCGACAACATAATTTATTATTATGTAAAACAAATCCATAGCAAATCAAAGCGAAGTAAGTGAAGAGTCTGCGCTTAAAGGCGCGTACAAAGCGACAGAAATAAATTGAACACAACTGAAATCTTAGTTCTGTTCAATTCAGTTGCGAAGCGTACAAAGCGAGCGGATTCAGTTCAGCTCAGCTCGCTTCACTTCTTTCGCTGTGAACGCGCCTTGGTGGAGTTCGCGTCGACGTCGGATGAATGACAACCAAAGAATCGTTCTGAGCGAGTGTCGTCATTGTCACCATTCGATCACTTGTAAGCGTGTCCGGCCATCCAGAGGTAGAGCGATCCCTGCTGTGGTTGATCGGCCGAGTTTGCTGGATCGGTAGGGGGCTGGGCGTTGGTGCCGGGCTGGTCGGCGGGGGAGGCCGGCGGACTGGACTCAAGCAGCGGCGACTTCTCGTTCTGTTTCTCGTCGTCGTCCGCCTCCGGTGGTTTCTCGTCCGAGGGCGTCTCCTCGTCGCTGGCGGCGGCGGCGCGGCGGATGGCGCAGCGCCAGAGGATGACGGCGACGATGATGACGATTGCGAGAACGAGCATGGCGAGCAGCAGCGCGATCAGCGAGTCGTCGCGCACCGCGGGGATCGTGGCGAACTCGGCGCAGCTGCTCAGCATGCCGTCAGACTCGACGCACATCCGATGCTTCGTATCCACGGCAAGGTTCTCCAGCGTATACTCTGTCTCCGTCAGCGGCGGACTGATCAGACGCACCTTCAGCAACACCACCACCAGCAGCAGCATCATTAGCATCACTTATTTGCCCAAGAACAGCATGCAAATTGGGCGACAATAAACTAGACATTAAGGCAGGATTATAAAACAGCAACAAAACAATACAAAACGTTACATTGATAACTGCCACGTCCGCAACTTCTCCCGTGACAAGTCTTGGGCGTATATATAGGCCTTAACGTATAAATAAGAGTATCGATGCAAGCGTATGTATGTGTGAGGTCTTGCTGACCTTGGTGTTGAGGTTGGTCGCCTTGACGACGTAGACTCGCGGCGCAGCGGTCGTGTGACCGCCCCCGCCTCCTGCTGGCGCACCGTTCGTGCTGTTCCCATCGGCTGCCGGAGCACTGGCCGGCTTGCTGGAATTGTCTGACCACGACACCGTGATGGACGTCATCGTGCTCGACTCGTACTTTATCGTCAAAGCCACCGTAGACTCTCTCTCCCCATCTTCATCCACGCTTGACATTGTGGTTTCTGCTGCTGATGCTAGCGCCAGCATTATCAGATGCGCCAATAGAAATAACCTCAGCACCGCCAGGCATCGGTTCGCCATCGTGCCACGTAGCGTATTACACCTATTCAGTCAAACATTATTGCTCAACTCAGACAGAAGCTTGCAGAGATGCAGACAGAGCGCAGGGCAACCAAACAAAAGGCAGACAGACCAAAAATATCGACACATTACTTTAAAACCGAGCTTACATCCAACGCACGCAATGTATGCAACGCAGCTGATGTAACACGCAAGTGAGCAACGCCCGCTTGTATCTTTGCGTTTTGGCCGACTACTCACGTACGTACGGTACAGTAGCGGTGTATGTAATTAGCAAAGGCAAATCATAGGCCTATGGTCACGTGACGGCACGTCGGCACCTCTCGTCTCGAGAACAACTGTAACTATAATTATTAGCTTCGTAAAGCCCAAATTCCGCGGGGAAGTTTCGGTGAAAGTCGGCGTAGGCCTAATGGAATTTGGGCTTTAAACTGTTAACGAAACGAAACGTAACGTAACGAGTGCTAAAATTTCTTCAGAAAAATATTAATAAATTGTTATATCTGTTTGAGAGAACATTTTGTACATTTTGACTTTAAGTCTGAAGGACTGACTGATAGAAACAAACTGTTAGTGATTAATAGTAACCTAGAATCTATCTTGCACATTTTCTGAGATACAGCGATTGGCTCAAAATCGTACAATTTTCCTACCCCCTCTCATTTTGCGTCCTCGCTAGGGGTGACCCCTTTCGAATTTATGGAAAAGCATCACGGTTCTTGAAACTAGAGTCTCAGGCAGCTGACGGTGAAAATTTGGAAACAAGAAAGCCTAGCTAACGCAAATGCAACGCGCGACATCAGTGCATGTATGAAGGTCCACTGCCCATTAGGGCGTTCACGCTAAGTTAATATACAAATACCAAAATCTCCATCTGCATTGCATAACGAGTTAGTTGCGTGGCGACACTTTGCGAACGCTATACAGTTGTGTCGCAGCCCGAAATCACCAAAAATCCATAAAAACCCTTATTTTGGCGTTCAAGGTCATCCAAGGTTATTGCTCTGGGTGGCAATTAAAAGCCCGTGTACGACTTTCTGTTAGTGATTAATAGTAACCTAGAATCTATCTTGCACCTTTTCTGAGATACAGCGATTGGCTCAAAATCGTACAATTTTCCTACCCCCTCTCATTTTGCGTCCTCGCTAGGGATGACCCCTTTCGAATTTATGGAAAAGCATCACGGTTCTTGAAACTAGAGTCTCAGGCAGCTGACGGTGAAAATTTGGTAATCCTAGCTTGCACCGTTTTTGACTGATACACCCGTGTGACGAACAGACGGACAGACGGACGGACGGACAGAATTGCGATGGCTAAGACGCGCTATAGCAGTACCTATTGTCGCGCGTAAAAACGAAACAAAAAGTTCACCCTCATACTTTGCTAATTTCTGTATACAGCGTATCTCGGTCAGCTGCTGCTGCAGCCTGCAGTCAAAATGTGCATCGTTTACTGGAGCGCAACATATATGCGCAGTCCTTAGTTTTAAACTTTTCGCTGATATAAGCCTAATGTTTCGTCGTACCGCTACAGTATGATATGAACATACCTTCAGATGTGCGCTACAATATATCACAAATCGGTTTTACCAATCTTCACATGAACTATCTGCATATAGGCCTATACATCTATATGCTGGCTGCTGTACGCCATGGTAGTCGAGCGCCGTGAGTTACGTAGGCCTATAACTCGTGGCGCCGCAGCGCTTCAACGTCTCTAGGCGTCTATTATTAGTAGCTGCGAACAAGCAGGCGAAGCCAGGAATGATGCGGAAAGAAACAAGCGATGCTCAGCTGCTGGACCTGCACAGCTGCGCGCTCCCATGCTCCTAGTCTTAAGTGCCAAACTAACCATGCAAAGAAGACGCGCAGGACGAACTTTTCCGACCGTCCAGTCCACGCATCCGGCTTTCTATTGACTCGATCTTACCGCTGCATCCACAGAGAGCCCGATAAAAAGAAAAAAAAATTATTTTTTGGTTATAAATGCGTCAAATGCAGTAGGCTATTGACTTACACCACAATAACAACCGCGGAACGACAAGAATTATATTGCGTTATTAGTTAACGACTCGAAATTACAACATTATTTGTGTGTATCGTGGCCAGTTCACACCTACGACGCCGACGCGTTGAGTCGCGTTGGCGTCGTAGATGCGCACTGTGCACGGCCTATTGGCCGTGAGCGCATCGATGTGAATGCTAAGTTTTGTATTTTGCAAAACGCGGAGTAATTAAAGAAACAGGTCTCTCAAGAACACGAATCGAGTTACGTTCAGTCGTATTTTGAACCAGTGTTTGAATTGGGAAAAATTATCTGGAGGCTTGAACTTTTCGACTGTCGGAGCCCGACCAAAATTATGATGTAAACCTATGTATATAGTATGTAGCTGACCCCCAGAACATAATTTGACAGTGTGTAGAGGGTTGAAAAAACAGTTAGAGGGTGAACCCCCAACTCCCCGGCAATTCAAACACTGTCTTGAACTTAATAATACCCCGTTTACACGATCAAGCAATCATCAAGCAAACATCGAGCAATTAAAAGACACGTCGTGCACGTGTATTTCGAATGCATTTGCTGGATGTTTGCTCGATGATTGCTCGATGTTTGCTTGATCGTGTAAAGGGGGTATAAAGCAGCGCAGTGCAGCTAGCCTGTGTGTGCAAGTCCAGTGCCGACATATTGTGCGACCGTCCGTCCTGGAGCTTCGCAAGCGGATCGCTTGGAAGCTGCAGTAGGCCGACTGAACTGAATCGCCATTGCAGCCATAACTCTGCACACCAGCTCCACGCTGAGACCTTGAGTTGCAAGTTGCAGTAAATCGACTTGATTATCACCGACGCCAAACACCTTGAGTGCATAGTTGACTCCCAGCTGTTAGTGCCGGCAAACGTCGCGGTTAAATGACGCTTTGAATTGAAAGTTTGAACGCGAAGGAACGGTTAAAGTTGCCGAATTATTTGGGTGCATAATTAGGCCTATGCTTGTCAGTTCAGTTCAGTTAGGGTCTAGTATTTTGTATTAATAGTATTGCCCGTCCGTCCGTCCGTTCGTTTGTCTGTCGGTCACGTAGGCCTATAGCGAGTTTTAACAATAACCATGTAAAAATTTGATGTGCTTTCTTAGGAGGGTCGGTAATGATGTGGCAATTTTTGGCACAAAATTAAGTCAGTTAGCTAGGACACTTTATTTTATTTGCACTGGAGCGTTTTTAAACTTTGAGCAAGCTATTGAAATATGCGACTGTTGATCGAAGAGGGTTGATTTAATTTAACATGTATGCCTATAGCCGTGTAGGTCTATTACAAGTAATTTGAGCAAAATTCATGAGACGTGTGACATGATACGTGCGTGCAAACAGCAACTTAGCAGTTGCTGTTTGCAGGTTGTCCAGGTCTATAAAAAGCCATGTCGGCGCAATTCACTTATAAAATGTGCACCACAGCGAAAATTGCAGAAAAACACTAAAACCCCTTATTTTGGAAGTTCAAGGTCATTCAAGGTCATCGATGCTGACACCGTTCAAAAGTTCGTCACCAGTGCTTGTTATATGATAAGCAGTATGTCTGCGTCCATCTGCAACTGTTTTCACGCTAAAGCGGTAAAATAACCACTTTTAGGGGCTACCCGTTTTTGACGCCCGACTGCGCAGGCCTCTTTGAACATAGAGGGTCGGAACTTGGACAGCTAAAATTTACGTTCACTGCTGAAAATTTCACATGCAGGTTGTTATGGTCTATCTCCAGCCATTTCGTCGCAATTCACGGTTGAAATGTGCGCTGCAGCCAAAAATTGCCAAAAAACTCACCAAACCGCTCTTTTGGGGTTCAAGGTCGTTCAGGGTCATCGATGTTGACAAAACTAACAAGACATTTGAGCTAATGCTCACCATAGTTCGAGAAAACGTGTGAAGCCGTTCAGAAAAACGTAAAAAGTCACGTTTTTTTGAATTTTCAAAAAAACGTAAAAAAACGTAAAAAACGTAAAAAAAACTTGCCTATAAAATAGCGGAAACCAAAAGTCAGGTTGCAAAAGGCATTACATGTAGGCCTATTATGCAGCGACTATCGACTGTCAGTATTACTACATAAAGTTAGCACTTCTATATACTAAGCAGACAAGCAGTCTGTTATAGTTAGTCCACTTC
>Ga0209367_1005603_pt1 | contig 17392 bp, 13 predicted proteins | sample WorMetLIZISLAND2_FD_187412 | JGI IMG/M metagenome (GOLD analysis project Ga0209367, IMG submission 187412) | Marine gutless worms symbiont microbial communities from Max Planck institute for Marine Microbiology, Germany - Olavius geniculatus... ... | reverse complement strand
GGCGCCGATATTACTGTCAAAGTTATCATAAAATTCTGCACTTTCAGGAAAATGGATAAAATGTATATGTTAATTTTGGTGACCATGCACCTTTAATGCCATGGTAATCAGATCACAGCCATGGAGCGTCACCTGCCATATAGGATTACACAGTGTTACCTGTCATCCAACACATGTGAATGTGTTCTGCCTTAAGCACAGCCAGACAGCCAGATTTACCTACCCTAGACGGACGGAAGATTAAGTCGACCTTGGTGGCTGGTTATTAGTGACTGCAATCACAGGATTGGTTGCTCAGTCCCATTATCCAGGATTAAGAAATTTCTGATCATGGGATTTTGAGATGCCATTTATGGGATTAGGCATAGGGATCACGGGATTGGAATAACTACTGGTTATATACCAAGATGTTTTCCTTTCTGCTGACAGTTGCCCATCAGGAAACCACAAATCCATAGCACAAGTTCATTATAATTATGCCTAACTATAATTGTCAGATTACAAGTGATAATAGCTTCTTACCAACAGCACCTCCAACTGCAGCACCAAGAGGACCAAACACTGCACCACCAACAACTGTCCCTGCCGCTGTGTAACACACCTGATGAAATATACCTGTCACATTGCACGCCACACATACCGGTTACATGTTGGAACAATCACAGATTGCCAATCATGCAATGTATTGTTCAATAGTCATCAGTCAATTGATACACCTCCCCAAAGTGCATTAAAATCTATAAAGAAAGTACCTTGAGTAAAATAAATTTCAGTCTTTTCATATGTACTGAAATTTAACTCTCAGACAAATACCAAAATGGCCAAATGGCCAAGACTGGGCCAAAAAAACCTTTTTGCCTCTTGGAGGATGAGTTGCTTGCAGCTGTATTTCCAAAAGAAGTGACAAAATACAAACAGGCCTCTATATAAAGCTAAAATCAACACTGCAGACCAGACTGCTTTAGCTTGCAAATATGTACAACAATGTGTAAGTTTTAATGCAAATTTTTTCGAAAAATCTGGGCTATAACCCGCAGACCCCTCTATGCCACCCTTCTGCAAACCCTACCCCTCTCAGTACTTCAGTGCCTCCTGTTTTTTGCTTGGGACTTTCTGGCCCTCCATCGTCAGGATGAGTTGTACCTTACAAGCTTTTTAGGCCCTGAGCCAAAAAGTGATCACAGTGATCAGAAAAAGTAAACCAGTTAGTTTTCATCAGTTATTAACAATAACTACCAATTAATAATGCGATAGATGTATATCAGTGCCTCTAAAGGTGCAATATGCAGCATTTGAAAGGCATGCACAAATTCACAGATATCACTGAATAGTATTCTGATACTACATACCACTAAATGTTTTCTTGAGGCTCTGGTCAGTTTCTATAATATTCATGATGTGGTTGTAGTATGGAATGAGTGCCACTCCAGCAACGTTTGCTGCCATTCTCAGAGCTCTGCAATGACACATAAGAAACAAAGACACCATATCAATACAACAGCATAAAACCACAAAGTGATATGATAACAACAAGACATGTTGTGACACGATTATAGGTTGATAATCTGAAGCCCTGATAATTCAAGGGTTCAGTAATTCCAAGAGCCTACTTCCTAACCTAAACTCTAACCCCATCCCTAACTCTAACCTTAACCATAGGCCACCACACGGTCATCGCCCCACCACATGATAGTCAGAATCGGATTATCAAACCCTCTGATTGTCAAACACTAAGATTATCAATACATTACCCGTGACATGACTAATAATCAGTAGCATTGTGGGTTAAATGTCAGAAGCAAGAAGCTGCAATTATCCAGCAAACAGCTGCAAATTTCCAACCAAAGAGATATAATTGATGTAAGTACATATAACTGACCTGCTCACATGAGTGAAATTACACATGCTTTCAAGTGAAATGTCAATGGCAGGCTATGACATGCCCTGACATGCCCATTGCAAAGCATTCAGCAATAGTTCGATGGCCAACTCACTCACTGTTATTAAACAAAAAGTCAGCCAGTTTATGTTACAAACTTTTTGTACGAAGGGCCCAAAGCTAAGCACTAAACACTGTGAAAATGGCATAAAATACAGGCAAGAATACCAAAAAAATCTTAGTATTGCATGCAATTTCATCATTTCTCTGACATTTTCAATTACATGTCCCTGTAATTGTGAATTATATTATGTCTTAGTTACAGCATTTAATGGTGCATATTTGTATGTTATATTCCACTTACACTGTTGTACGCTGCAATGCCTGCCAGTGACTTGGATAGGCTGCTCAAAGCTTGGTGTTATTGTCAGTGTAGTTCACTTTATAAGAATATTCAGCAAATGACAGGATAAGTTCTGAGTTAACCTTCACAAACTTTTAGCAAAAAACCGGTCAAGGAACAGCGAGAGCCTAGTAAAATGACGTTTAACAACTTTCAAACACTTTCGCTTTCGCCTTATCGAAAATCGTAAACAATAAACAAACAAATACTCACGATCACGTGACTTTAGTGAGGTTACTGCTAACAAAACAATTTACCGGTAACCGACACCTCAAGTCAAAACTATACCAGTAGTTCGCTAGACAAAAACAGCGGCTTCGTGGCTGGTGGAAGTAAGAAGGAGGGCAATGCCAATTGCACACAAGAAATTTGAGCTAATGTTCACGAGACGCGCGAAAGCCTAAAGCAGTTCCTGTTCAGTAGTTTAGCTGAAAATTGGGGTGTTCATGCTAAGTTAATATACAAATACTAAATTCTCTATTTGGATCGCATAACGATAGTTCTGTGGCACCACTTTGTGAATGATATAGATTTGTGTCGCAGCCCGAAATCGCCTAAAAATCCATAAAACCTTTATTATGGCGTTCAAGATCATCCAAGGTCATTGAATTTGGTAGCAATCGAGAGCAGTGTACGACCTCCTATTAGTGATTAATAGTAACCTAAGCCATATCTCGCACCGTTATTGAGATATGGCGACTTATTCACTAAAAATTTCCCACTCCCCTCTCATTTAGTGTTTTTGTTCAGGGTGACCCTTTTCGAACTTATGGAAAAGCTTTACGGTTTCTGAAACTAGAGTCTTCCGGGGAGTCGATAGTGAAAATTTGGTAATCCTAGCTTGCACCGTTTTTGCCTGATCCATCCGTGTGACGGACGGACGGACAAAATTGCGATGGCTATATGACGCGCTGAAAGTTATAGCTTCTTTCGCGCGTAAAAATGTTTCAAGAGATGTTTTTTAGAGTTTATAAATGTGCGTAAAATGCCCCGCACGTAAATGGCAAACATACGCTGCTAGGGAAACTCAAACCTACAAACTCTCACAAGAATCTCGGGGGAAAGGTAAACGGGAGGAATAGGTCTAAATGTAATTTTAAAAAAAAGAAAAGAAGACAAAAAGGAGAGATGTCAGGAGTAGCCCCAAGACACGTCATATTACCTACCTACGACATAGGCCTAATTTTTGGCAGACCATTAGGTCGAATCTTCGACACGATGTGTCGTCTGTCTGTCGTTGTCAGTCGTTCGTCGTCTGTAACGCATGTCCAGGCCTACGCCGTAGGAGGTCGGCGATGGTAGGTTTACCGTTGGATAAGGCGAATGACGATTACGAGTTCATAGACTGTTGATAGATAGTAGCCGTGTCTCTACATTAGTGGTTTGATCGCAAATGCAAATTAAGTTGCTGTCCGCAGCCAATATCACCTAGGCGCGTTGAATTACTGTATCGTATCGTAGCGTTGATCGCAGCGTTCGCAGTAGCATCGCCATCATAGCGCAGGCCTATATTATATGGGACTATACTCACTCTCGGAGATCGTTTTCTTTCTGCGACTGGAATTCGTACGTTGGCATATATAGGCCTGCCTATAGGCGGTACGGTCGGCCCACCCTAGCGACAGCTGGGTTCATGGGCGTTGGAAGTGTTTGAAAGTTGGGGGAGCAAGCAGTACCCGGGGCCATGGCGAGCGCGTGGAGCGCGAGCCTGTAATGGGGGCCTGGGGGCGAAGCCCCCAGCGGGGTCCAGGGACAGAGCCCCTGGTGGGGACAGACAGACAAATAAACGAAGGACGGACAGAGTGCAAAGCCCCCCTGAAGCTGAAAGCTTTTTGGTTCTTGAACGTCCCACGGAGCGGCAAAACTTTAAGATGTCTAAGTCGATTCGACTCAGTCTAACATCGCACTGCAGAAGGCTCAAACTTTTGGGGGAGCAAGAGCTATGGCCTGCTCTCCCATGCCAAAAGTTGGGGGAGCAGCTGTTCCCTCTGCTCCCCCTATTCCAACGCCCATGGCTGGGTTTCTTGTCGACTTTTATACGTAAGTGTGTGGCTTTAGAAAGCATTCCGCCTGAGTGAAAGCTGGCATGCTTAGTGCATATGCGTGGGTCTGAAGTCAGGTCACGTGGTCTGTGGCTGACGTAAACGTAGCCTAGGCTACGTGATTAAGCCTACAATGGCATTGGCGTCACACGACGTCTTTTCACAACGGTTTAAACTATCGCCGTTTAACTCTTTCACCGGAAATATGCTAACAGTGGCGGATCCAGGGGGGCACATTCCCCCAGGTGCGTCGAGAGCCACAGTGGGGCCCGGGAAAAACATTCTCGCGGGGTCCGTATCGAAAGAAAATTTTTAAAATTTTGCTTTTTAAGATGACATAAGGCCTATACTCCGATGTACTTTATATTTTTGGGCCCCCGAACGTCACGGGGCCCGGTGTAATGCATAATAATGACTCACGTATAATACTGAATCCCCTGTCAAAATTATACGTATAATTTACACTCCCCCGGTCATATTCAGCTATGAATATACAGGGTAGGCCAAAAAATAAGCCATTAGGCTATAATTTTTTTTATATCCTCGCTAAATATTTACTAAGTTTCACAGTGTTTTACCAGTAGACTTTGGAAAGAGTTTGCTACTCATAGGCATGCACATCACACTTATTATGTCGCTACACTACCTTATAAAATATAAATATTAAAAAAACGTACAATATCTACAGATGGCAATAAGGTCGAGTAATAAATTTGTAAGTATTTGAGTAAAATGTTGAACATAAGTTACAATAAGTGTCAAAAAGGTCTAGGTGTAACTACGAAGTAAATTTTTTTATTTTTAAAAAATAGTGCACAACTTGTAGGGCCGCACAATTGAAATACATTGATCTGTATGCTTATGCGGTTAACTGAGCAAAATTGTTGCCGTCAGGTGGACAGACTTCCTGTCAGTGCGCTGGGGCATCCGCAGACTGATAGTCTGTCGATCACATGACGTCGTGACGTCAGTGCTTGTTGTAATGGCGGCCACGTCACTCGCTGTGATGGGATGGTCTGTAACTGACATCGCTAATAGCGAACGTCTCAGTGCTCAACTGCAGACAGTCCGCAAGTCATGCATTGCCATTTAATTCCATGTCTACTTCGTCTGCTCTGCGTAATTCGCTTGTCGTTTTTACCAGTGCTGTAGCATAGTTGGGGGGGCTGCCATGGCGTATTGGAGGCATGGTGGGATGCCCCCTTTTTGGCTAGACCGTACACATTTTTTACAAGTTATCAAACAAAAAACGAGCAAATGGAGTCGTTAGATTGACTAATGACCAACTGCCACCTACGACGCCGACGAGACTCAACTCCACGCAACAGTTGAGTCGCGTCGGCGTCGTGGGTGGGAATTGGCCACGGGACGCGTACAATGCGACAGCAATGAATGTCAGTTCAGTTGAGTTCAGTTCAGTTCATGTCTGTCGCTCTGTACACGCCATTAAATTCCGCCCCTGGCCTTGTTGCGTTGCGTGCGAGCGGAGATTTTCGTAGGTTGCTTGCTGCCAGTGCGACCTGTCTCCTCCATGTCTCCTGCAGACTGGCACGCAGAGAGCTATCATCAGCGAGCACTGCTGTTGCTGCTGCTGCAGCTGCTGAGTGTTTGTGTGCCGTGTGTCACGAGAGAACGGTCTGTCACAGCGCGTACACCATCACCTGTCATGCACAGCACATGACACGTTGTCAGCATGTCCAGTGCTTGACGCCGAGAGTTGCGAGTCGCTGCAGCCGCTGGGCAAGCTAGTGTCTCCTCACTGCTGCTGCTGCTGCTGTCGTCAGTCCAGCATTCGTGCAGTAGGCTACAGTTGCAGCTGACAGTCTGCCGCACATCCGATGTTTCGACGTCTTGTCCGATCAATTCTTCGCTCAGGTAGGATGCATGTAATCTTGTGCTTACAGTGAGTGCACCTTTTTTTACTTTCTGCGCAGTTCGCACGACATACTGATTAAACCGAAAACAATGTCTATGTTGCAGATTGAGAATTCGTCACTTGCCATTTTAAAATTCGTTAAATTCGTACATTTACAAACAAAATCGGTACAATTTTTCTTTAAAGTTATGATCGTATGACATAGGTCTACAAAAATGTCTAGGTTTTACAGATTTAGCATCTCCGCCAACTGAACGGATGAATGGCGGAGATTATGTTTTCATCTGAGGTGTGTCTGTGCCTGTCTTTTGCTTTGTGCGCGCGTTTGCACGACATAATAATTAACAAAAAATGTCTACTTTACAAACTAGCCTTTACAAACAGTAAATTGTTGGCAGTCTGTCGTTTAGTAATAGTACGAATTTTGGCCAAGTGATATACTGTGTTGCATAGCCATACAGATTGAAAACTATCGGTGACTTATACCTACAATTTTAAAATTCGTAAAAATCGTAAATTTATAAACAAAGTTCGTACACTATTTTCTTTATAGTTTTATCGTATTTATGGACATTTTTTCCAAAACTGAAAGCCGTCGATATAAAATCAAGCAGAGACGGCAGATGACTTAGGAAAACATCACAGGTCTATAATGTAGGGGCCTATGTTCGAGTGCGAAACCTGGCCGTGAACACTTCAAGTTCTCACAAACATGGGAAAATCGTTCATTATGTTATTTGAATAACAATGTGTTTTCTGCAACGCAAACGTCGTGCTTGCGTCTTCTGTTCTACACGCATTTTGCTGTACGTAATCGTGAGAAATGTGGATGTTATTACAGAAAAAAATAATAACTTTATCGTAACTAATGTTAATGACATGCAGTTTTGTACTGTTACGTGCATAACGTGTGATAAGTGTACAAAATTCCTCGTTAGAATTCCGCGCGGTTACTTCGAAAATTGCCAAAAATGCAAGGGTTGTTTATTGCCGCAGGACGTAGTTAAATTTTTGTTCAGGACGCGCAGCAGCAAATCATTAATCATCCGACAACGCCTTGAATGCATCGTTATAATAGATCGCTAAATATTACTGTTCGCTTTAAATAGTATAGGCTAGTACTTCACAAAGTAATATACAGCGAAAAGTTTGAGCGTTTGAAGCGTGTGTAATCATTAGTTTGGCCTACATTAACCAGTGTTGTTGAAAAATTAGAAAATGCACCGACACTGTCGATCTCAAGACCGCTTATAGGTTATTCCAATGTTCATATCCAGACCAATAATGCTATATACTGATTTGATGATGTAGTCTTTAAAATAAAGGCTATTATCCAGGCACCTCTGTGATGATGATAATGATGATGTTTAGCTGTCTGTTTCCAGTCCGAGTTATAATTGACATATTTATAGCATGAATTGTTATATCCAGTCATCGCAAACGGCATGCGTCGTCGAGGCTCGCACAAAGCGACGGAAACGAACACGAACTCCGTTTCCGTCGCTTTGCCGAACTCAACTGAACTGCAATATGTCTACGCAGTTCGGTACAGTTAATTTCAGTTTTGTCGCGCTGCAGTGCGCGCCTTTACCTATAGGGTTAACAGTCTGCTACGTCTGCTAAGAATGATGCTGCGGCGTTAAGGGATTAACAGTCCACGAAGGCGTTGCGTTAGACAAGAAACAAGATCGATAAGTAGCCTAAGCAATTAAGTAAAATAACTATGACGACTTCAGGCCTGTATTGCGCAGTTTGATTGTATTTGAACCGTAAACAACCACAAAATGCTCAATAAAACATAGTTTCGGTGTTTAAGTTCAGTAAAAAAAGTGACTTTGCATCATACAAAGTGGCAAAGCGTCCCTGTACAGAGCACATTTGCCACAAGCGATCAGAGAGCAAGGCGTCGAGGCCGAGACAACGATTGTTTGTCGAGGACTCGATTCGTTGCTGCTAGAAGGTTAACAGTGACGTCTGTGTCTGCTGATGATGAGGTGGATGCTGAATGTGACGAGTCAACGCAATGATGTGATGCGAGCATCAACACGTCCTGCGGCACACTGCAGCCGTGCGACACGCCGAGACAGTTACCCCCACGACATTGCAACCCCCGCCTCTCCCCACTACGTTATCTCTTGCCGCAAGGCCGGATTGGTTTAAACCCGATTAGTGAAATGCGGAACAGAAAAAATGGCATGAACAGCTAGTCCATTGCATGGGAGCTCTTCCCCTCAGCGCTTTTATCCGGCGAGGGTTATAGGGTGTTTACACGATCCAGCAAACGTCTAGCATTACATTTGCTGAAGTTTGCTGGGTCGTGTAAACACCCCATTATCCAAATTAAGCTAGTACAGGCCTACAGCCCAGTTCGGCTGTATGGCAGTCCTGTGCCTACTGATTCGCAAAACTGGCCGTAATTTCAGATTTCACAATACGTCGTACAGAGCCGTTTTCTATGCGAAAGAATGCATCATTGTAGACCTTTAAACGTTGCGATTCCGGAAAATGTCACGCTGCTGTCGACATTCTTCCGTTTCTGCGCACATGTAAATATAGCCGAACGTGATGAACGTGCATAAATGCGCCTCTAGGCCTATAGCACTGCGACTTTAATTTGTCGCAGCTCATTTTGTCGAACAAGGTGATTTTGGTCGCTAAAGGATTTTGTTTTAACGCGAGGATTTTGTCGCAGTAGGGTTTTTGTCGTGAGGGGGCAAAACGACGTAACTAAACTGATCTGAACTTAAGTGACGTGGTTTAATTTTTGACGAACTTACCAACAGGCAAGCAGTAATGCATTACACTAGGCACCGTTTAATGGCGTCGGTGGCTTACGTGACTATGCTCACGTACGCGTCAACCGATGACCAGTGGGTTTGCTCTCTCGTCCAATGGTCAGTTCGTCAAAAACTAAACCGTGTCAGTTCAGTTCAGTTACGTCGTAGCTGGCCTTGTCGAAGAAAAATTTTTTGCAATGAGAGTTTTTGTCGTAACGGGAGACGAAGTTTTGTTGAATGAGGATTTCGTCGCCGTGGGGTTTTCTCGAAAGAGGGTTTTGTTTTCGTAAGAGTTTAGTCGCGTAGGGTGCTTTGTCCGTACAGCGCGCAGTGCAATGCGGTGCTGGGTAATAAACGCCATTCGGAAGAGCAATGAGCTTGCTGCGCCGCATCGCGCAGTCAGTCCATGACTGCACCATCCGCAGCAGCAGCAGCAGCAGCAGCAGCAGTGGATGAATGCGCAGTGCAGGAACCGCGCCATTGCCGTGTCACTGCCAACGCGTCAGTTGAAACCGCGTATATCGGGTATATATCACATATCGTATCATTATCAACGTCTTTATCATTAGTCACTCATGACGTTCTGGCCAGAGGGAAATGGGCATTGTCCCTCGCCTTAATTTTGAGCTGTCGAAAAACTATCGAGAAATTTTCTTCTTGAAGGAAAATTCTTGTTCTAAAATGCAAAATTTGAAACGGAATAACCCGTGCTTTGGGAACATTTTGGGGCAAAATTCAAATTCAGAGCACCCATAATCTTCCCTCGTCCAAAATCATGTTATCAGTCCAGCGCTTCCTCGGTGTCTGTTTCCGTGAACACGGCCATACAGGATCGATGTGGCCATCAGGAAGGTTGCATTCTGACTACAGTACACGGCCGAAGTAACTAAAACGACGGCTTCAGATTCTGTCCAGAATGTCATGCTGGATGTTGAGCTGAATCTTGATGTCTTTAGGCCTATTTCTGATGTGACAGATTTTTGACACACCAAGAATTTTTCGAAAGCATCCCATCTCAAATGCTCGTAACTTGTTTTTTATTTTATCTATTAGCGTCCAGATTTCTGAGTTGTAGATCGAAATTTGTATCATCATGGAGTTTTATAGGCCTAACTGTAGGCACTTTTGTTTTTTGCTAAGGTCCTTGCTTTCCAGGTAGTAGGCAGTATGTTCATTCCATCACACGCCAGTCCAATTCTCCTTTGAATAACCTGTTCTGCAGTGCCATCAGAACTAATCACTCCAGGTTAAGTAAATTCGTCTGTGTGCTTTAAATTCTGCTGGTTGATGGTTGTGTGGTTTGGGGAGTTCTGTACGTACAGGCTGCATGAATACTTCTACAGGCGGTCCAGAAACAAGCCCGAAACAGGTGGACACACCGGAACAACGTCCAGACTTAACTTTCTAACGTGCACGGACGGGATGAGAAATCTTGGCCAGATGGAAAACATAAGGCCCGCACCTGAGTATCCTGGCCGCCTCTCTGTTCGTCTGTCAGCCGCTGAGTGGTGTGGGTCGGGGTGCACACGCAGCAGGCATTGTCCGTTGATGGTCGTCGTTGTGATGCACAAGTCACCTACTGTACACAGTACTCTACATGGCAGTTGTATGGTGTCATGGGTAAGTATGACGTCACGGGCACCTTGCACGGTCGTAGGCTGGTCGTGTTGTGATGCATACGACGTACGTACGACGGTCTCACTGCGTCGTCGCCCGCTCGCTTCGTGCATGGTCACTCGACCGCTGTAATACATAATATCATTATTAATATTAAAGTCGAATGTACTGACTTTCTTGAATATGGTGTTCTTTTTTTCTTTGATAGTGGCGTCACAGCCATTGCCAGTGTTGGTGGTCAGTGGACCGCTGTAATCGCGCTCGGCTGGCTGCTTGGCCGGGCGCGCGGCACGACGAGTCGCCGACCGAAAAGACCTACCAGTCAGCGCTACAACAACGAACGAACGCACGGACGGACGGTGGACAGACGAACAGACGGACGGAGTACAGGCAGACGAGACGGAGGAATGGACAAACAGACAGACAAATAAACGAAGGACGGACAGAGTGACAGACAGAGAAGAAAGAACGGAAGGACCGACATATGAACGGATACATGAGAGACAGACGACAGAAGCCAGACGGACGGACGGACGGACGGACGCAGCTGGCGTAAAACTGGCGGTCGAGCGGGTGCCGCACACTGCAGCACGACACGCAGGATAAATCTGACCAACCATCCGCCAACTGCAGGCACGCCGACGTCCTGGTGGTTTTCTCTCACTACTGGTTTGAAAACTTGGTGCTGGAAGAGATCCATTTTAGCGGTTGGTGAAAAATGCACACGATTAGGCCTAATTATTAGACAGTTTTTAAGGATTAAATAATTCTCAATGCTTGTAAAGTTGACTACAGTTTCAGAGCTGGCATAGAAATCAACGGAAAAGGAAAAGTGTGCCGTGCCTTCAGATCGTAGAAGGGGTGTACGCCCGGGCGACAACAGACCTACAGTTACCGTCAAAGCCGCAGAGCGTCACCGCTTTTGGTCGGTGTCGCCAAATTATAGAGCAATGCTGCTCGTAGACGGAGGCGCATAGATAGTCATAACAGCAATGCAACCTTGAGTCGAACCCACGAACCCTTGATCGCAAGTCCGACGCCAAACTACGCCACTAAGCCACGACGAGGTATATACCAAAACGTTCTAACCAGGTCACGTCACCATCCACGATCCTGTGTCGCTGGTCGCGGTCTGCTCGTTGTAATTCGGCTTATCTTAATGGCAGACTGTCGCGCTGACCGCACTGACAGGTCGTACGTCGTAAATAGTCGTCTGAGCGTCGTGCAGGGTCGTGGGAAGTCGTGCGATGGTCGCACGTGATAGACAATTGCGTGACAGTCGTGTCACAGTCGTCGCGCCATAGTCGTGTTGTAGTCGTATGACAGTCGTGCGACAGTTGTATGTTTGCCATACTGATCTTGTGCTCAAGCGTCATAAAGTCGTAAAAAGTTGTATGGCAGTAATTTACTGACCGATGTAACCGTCAAACGTTACGTGAAGTCAAGTGAAAGTCGTGTGACAGTGGTACTGATCTTGTGACAGGTCGTACGTCGTACAAGCAGTCATGTGACAGTCGTACGACAGTCTTCAGTTAGTCGTAATAGAGTTGTGACAGTCATACGTCACAAACGGTCATGAGGGGATCCTGCGACAATGGTACTGAACAATGCGACAGGTCGCGAGTACGTCGTAGGTAGTCCTGTGAACGTCGTAGAGCGTCGTGTGATAGTCGTATGGAGTCCGATGTGATAGTTATAGTTACGTGACACAACAGCCGTCGTACGTGACAGGTCGTACGTCGCCAGTGCGTCGGACAATCTCTTTCTCTATGACGCATCGGCGCGAGAAAATCGTCGCGTGACCGCGAAGCCAGCGGCTCTACCAGTTACCGACGCCACGACCATTTATTTCATACTTAGCCGTCGCCACGCCCCATGCATTCTCTTTCTTTCTTTCCGTATTGCCGAGTCCAGCCTGCATACTGAACGGCTGCGCAATCTTATACTATTTGTCCGGCATTGTAGTCAGCAGTTCTTTCGGAAATTTGTTTCTCCGGAGCACTCTGCTGCGTTTTTTTCGCCACACGTTTTCTGCGCATTGGACGTACCATTTGAAAAAAAATTAACATTTTCTCGACAAAAAATATTTTCGCCATTATCGACATGGATTTTAGATCTTAGAAATTTTAACTTCCGCTTTTTTTCTCTTTTCCATTTCTCCACATTTCCTCGCTTTCTTTCTATTTTTCCCCCGACCACTTCCACTTTCTATTGTCATTTTTTTTAAATGCAGTCTATTATAGCAAGCCATAATAGACCTTCACCCCGTAGCCAGTAAGCTCGTACTCAATTACTATCCCGCTGATTGTAGGAGGACAAGTTCAATTGATCCCGGGAAATCAGCCAGCTAACAATTCGATGGGTGTGGCATATAGCAAGCAAGTTCTATAGTTGGACGTCATCCATCACTGAAACTGATGCTCAACCATTAGCTAGTAGTTAAATTGAGGGGAGATGACTATAGGGAGCTCAGCTCCGTGTTCTGGCTATAAGCGTTTCCGCCAAGATCTTCTGTGCTGCATTGTTTTTTCGTTGATTTATTGCCTTGTCTGTTAGTATTTAGTACTTACGCAATGACTGCCTAGGTCAACTCAGCTTTCCATCCCTCCGGGGTAGGTAAATCGAGTACCGGCCTATTTGGCTGGGGTTAAGGCGGGGCGCGTTCACCTCTGTCGGGTAGCAGGTAACACTGTGTGATCCCATATGACAAGTGACGCTCCGTAGCTCTGAGATGGGATCATTAAGAGCTATATGCACCTTTAACCTTTTAACCTTTGACTGATGAGGAATTAACGTATAGCTAGAAACTACCTCCTTTGGCAGCTGTCAGGTGCCAGTTAACCATTGCACTGTTGATCGGATACGAAAGCAGAGCCGCTGTTTCAGCACTAACAACGCGTTGCCATAGCAACGTCTGCACGTCATCGCCGTCGATCATCCCGTGAACTGAGGATGTACTAAGATTGCCCATTATTACGCACACTCAGAACTGACAGCAATTGCTAGTCATGGGCTACTGTGAGTTAAATTAAGACTGCGCGACTGCATTTTACAGTAATGTCAATCGTACTGAAAGTAAACTGCTGGGTTCTTATTGCGGTAAGAGGTGCATATAAACCTCACAGGGCATAAAATACCCACTTTTTGCGCCCCTATAAGCAGTAGGCCAATGCTGCGCGACTGCTTTTCACATGTACTGGTACGTACTGAATGAAACGCGAACTGTCATGACTGGGTTATAATTCCGGTTGAAATTTAAAGTAGACAAAATTAAGTCGGTCAAAAATAGCAGTATAAGCAGCAGTGGACAAAGTGATTGACGACATTATTGTTGACCTCTGTGTTCAGCTGAACTGAATTATTTTAAACTAAGACAGAAACGTATGGAGAAAGAAATTACATCATAAGAAAAAATATAAAAAAAATTACGCCGTCAACTTGTACACGGTTGCACCACCAGAATTAAGTTTTACCTTTACCTTTTTTGCCTTTTACCTTTAGGTGTAAAAAGCGTTCGCCAAAGGAAAATTAAACAAAATCGTTAACATGCGTTTTGTGCTATTGTTGAAATTTTGTGTAAAACTTCATTACGGCTATAAAACTAAATCTGTTTGCAGAAAAAAAACCGACATGAAATTTCGTAAACTGGGTGTCGTAAGAAGCGCCATAGAAAAGTCCGTTATGATTGCAATATTGTACTAGTCGCTGTAGGAATACTAAAGCCCAACTTCCATCTAACACAACCCACGTAATGCACGCAACGCAGGGGGCCCCTTGCGTAAGCTTACTTTTTATAGACGCAAATGACGCTGACGACGTAAGAAAAGTACGCAACAAACGCAACAGACGCAGCTGACGAAAGCGCTGCAACGGCCGAAACGAAACGCAAACTGATAAAAGTGGTGTCTATTCTTTCGTTGCGTCCGTTGCGTTGCACTAGATGGAGACCTGGCTTAATGTACTGAAGTGTAGGCCTATTATTATAGAGCTGATGCAGCAGATTAGTGTAGTGCGCGTGTCGCCGTTAATTATTGTAATTGCGACGTTACAGCTAATCGACCGAATCTCGTCTCGTGTCACCTGATTATGTCGACCGTCACTTTATTGAGCCGTATTGATTCATTCTGATTTAGATTGCCACCATTAAAATGAATGAGGAAACCCTTATTCGTTTAGTAGTGACTGTGCGATACAACTGATTGTGCATAATTTAGTTATTTCAAAGAGTTATTTAAGTGAATTTATAATGCTACCGGTTTCATGTTATTGTCTCGTTTTTCAAGTTATTGTTGTTTAGTTTCGTTCAATATTGTTTTTTTAATTATGCAAGACGATTTTTGCGTAGCAGCAAAGCATTATATTTCGGCCATTTTATGGCAGCTCATTAAAAGTTTTTTTTTAAATTAGTGACACTGTAGAAGTTTCAATGGTGAAAAACATTAATTGTTTTTGTGCACGGTAATTGGCTTGGGGGGTTTACGAATTTGATATTTTTTCTCTCATTTTTCTTGTGCGCTTCTTTCGCTTTGCTTTTGTTCTTACCGTACAGTCTCTTCCCATCGCCAACTTTTTTATTCATCATCATCATCATCATTAAATAATTTTATTGACACAAAATAACGAATGACAGAAAACTGACATAGAACATTATCGTGTGCCCAAAATGCAGTAGGCCTTAAATACAGCGAGTAAGTAAAGGATAAACAAAACAAATAGGCGATTTTCGCAATTTTAACGTTGCAGAAGCCTTGTTGCCGATAAAATCAGTGTTTTGTATAAAAAGAAGTGTCAGTGTAGCGAGGCGAAGAGATTGAGACGCCGAAGGAGTTGAGCGCAGAAGAATGGCGAAGAGGTTCCCTTTCCAGCCGACAAGCTTGGGGTCTAGAGTACGTAACCTTATCTAACAGGCATGGACGGCGGAAAATGAGTTTTGTTGCATTTTGAGCATGGAAAACACATCTGGTGCATAACAGTTATTTCGATGGCCTACCTGTATTTTGTGACATTTTGAACCTCGCAGTGTATACCGCCATTTGGCAATAAGAAATTACTGCTGGTGCGGAGTATACTCCGTAGCGGCAGCAGAGACGGTACGCGGTATAGCGGACAGTACGGGGACGAATTAACTGACTGGCTGAATCGCCGTTTTACTGAAATGCAACAAACGCGCATCAGCGTTCTGTACGGCAATAATTTATAAATAGCTCAGCAGAGAAATTGGCTGTACAAATGCAAAACAAGTGGAAAACATAACTAAGCTAACCTAAATTAAAGTAAACCATACCTAAACAAACATGTGGTCAAAAACGAGGTTTCGTAAAAGACTAAGGTGACAAAACAAAACTGCATTAAGCTTTGGTAGAAAATTATGACGAAGATGCTATTCGATACTATTATGATTACATGGGTTATATCGGCGTTGGGACATAAAATGGCAGATTATTTTACACGCAAAGCGGCGTTCGTGCAGGTGAATAATGAAAAGGAATAATTAATTAAAGACAAGCCGGTAGAACATGTATTCGATAGATTATACGACTCATGTGCGGGTCGCTGATTAGATTTGTTAGTGAGCAAGCGAGAAAGTCCGGGTCGTTGAGACTTGTCGAATCACACGCGCTTGTAGTGAAAATAATGACCGGCTGCGAACACTGGCTGAGAGTCCAGGGGCCTGGTCCATCCTCTCTCAGAGCCAGAAAGCAACCTCCCACTTTCCGCAAAAATTGTCAGACCCCGTAGCTAGATTGAGGAATAGAAAAATTGTTCGTCTACCTAAGACTGATAACTATATTTCGGAAAAAATAAGAGCACAGTTGAAATTCTGAGCGCTCCATAATACTTTCTGTCATGAATTTGCAGCTGTCTGCAGTGGAAAAATGCAACAGTTGAACGCACTGGACATTGTGAGTTTAAACTCGATCCCATTCATTCGTCCACAGCTGCGACAATTTCCTGTTTTATTTTTGCTGAAATTTCTTTCTCGCGTTTTACATACTCTGAACAATAACGCTCTGCAGTACACATCGATAAGTGCATCATACTGCATGTGCGAAATTATAAATGCAGCAAGCTCGTAAAAAGCTGAAAAATTTAGCAAGAGCAGAAAGTCGCATTTTTCCACTGCAGACAGCTGCAAATTTATGACAGAAAGTATTATGGTCTTAACCGTCATAAATTTGCAGCAAGCTCGTAAAAAGCTAAAGTACCGCACATGCAGTATTATGCACTTATCGATGTGTACTGCAGAGCGTTATTGTTCAAAGTATGTAAAACGCGAGAGAGAAATTTCAGGAAAATAAAACAGGAAATTGTCGCAGCTGTGGACGAATGAATGGGATCGAGTTTAAACTCACAATGTCCAGTGCGTTCAACTGTTGGAGGTGACTGGCAGTAACGAATTCATTACACAAGACTGAATGTAAGCCTACTCGGATGGATGCCGCTGTTAACAGAATAGCAGGACGATTGAATGAGCCATTGCATTGCAGTATCTCGCTCATTCAACGCTGCACGTCGTGCATTAAAAGGTAGGCGAGGGTGGCTATGGGAGCAAGAAAGTTAAAGGTCAAAGGTTGAAGGTCCGAATATAGCTCTTAACCCATTACTGCATGACTTATTTTTTGATGTAGCGTCAAACTAGGTGTCCCATTTTTGGGACGCTATGCATAAATGGGTTAAACAGATAAAATGACGCGTCACCATTATTTCGTAGACTGACCTCTAGTGTACATATATAGCAGGGGGCGGTATACAATAGTGGCTCGTAGCACGGGGGACGCCTCGTGTATGCGACTGCAC
>Ga0209367_1005602_pt1 | contig 17393 bp, 10 predicted proteins | sample WorMetLIZISLAND2_FD_187412 | JGI IMG/M metagenome (GOLD analysis project Ga0209367, IMG submission 187412) | Marine gutless worms symbiont microbial communities from Max Planck institute for Marine Microbiology, Germany - Olavius geniculatus... ... | reverse complement strand
TTCAAACATTATTAAAAATACTGGGAGATAATTTTTAAAAATGTGTGGTGTTGACAGTTGTTTTCATTTTTAAATGTCATCAACAGCAGATAAGATGTTTTGTCATTCTACCCTTAAAGTGTGACTCTGACACATTGCACCCCTCCATCTTCCATACACACAACATATAGCAGGTGACGCTCCACACCATGCTCTATGACAGTGTCATGCACCACACCTTCTATTTTCTACACACACAACATATAGCAGTTGACGCTCCACATCATGTTTAGTAAATTTCAACTATTTACTTGAGCATAAAAGCACTGCATATTAAAACAAAATACCGTAAGTCATATATAATTCATAAATAGTTGTAAGTTGATTAATAGTACTACTAATTATAAAACGAATTCGATTTCAACCGTAAGGCAGAATGAACATATATTTTTGGGCTCACATTGCCATCACAGAAACGTCACGTTGGATGAACGCAACTGCATTGGTATGCACAGCGTGTACGTTATTGATTTTGGGCAGGTCAATATGTGCGTCCAGGGCCTTTGAGTCAGGGGGGGGGAATTGCACGTTCCATGGAGCACAAAGTTCTTCAGAATTCTACTGAAATATTTTTTCATTAAAATATAAAATATAGCAAGCAAATCTAAATGTTTTTTAATATGATCAATGTTTTCAAACATTATTAAAAATACTGGGAGATATTTTTTTTAAATGTGTGGTGTTGACTGTTGCTTCCATTTCTAAATGTCATCAACAGCAGATAAGATGTTTTGTCATTCTACCCTTAAAGTGTGACTCTGACACATTGCACCCCTCCATTTTTCATACACACAACATATAGCAGGTGATGCTCCACACCATGCTCTATGACAGCGTCATGCACCATACCTTCCATTTTCTACACACACCCAACATATGGCAGGTGACGCTCCACACCATGTTCTATAGAACATGGTGTGGAGCGCCCCTCCACTGCACCCCTCCATTTTCCATACACATAGCATATGGCAGGTGACGCTCCAGACCATGCTCTATGAGATTATCATGCACCACACCCTTCATTTTCCACACACACAACATATGGCAGGTGACGCTCTAAACCATGCTCTATCACACACTGCACCCCTCCATCTTACATACACCCAAAATATGGCAGGTGGAGTGTTGCGTGCTGTAAGCAGCGTATCATGGCAGAAAAGTGAAGGTTTTGGCGATTCATAGTAATTTTCGAATATGCGTATATACGAATATCTAATATCCAACAGAGTTAGATGCATGTTCGACGTTCAATATTCGATATTCGCGTATTCGGACGAAACGTAACAATTGTGGAAAGAAATTGCTTTCAGTGCACAGGCGATTATATTATGGTTTTTAGTTGAAGCGTTGCGTCTTGTCAGCAGCGTATCGTGGCAGAAAAGTGAAGGTTTTTATTGATTTCTGATAATTTTTTGAATATGCGAATATCGAATATTAATCTAACTTAACGGACGTAAAATAATCTAGAAAACTGTAATTAGCAAGTTTACATTAAATTCCTTGAAGGAAGTTTGTTGTCAGATTTATTTCTATTAACACAATAACTAAAAGAAAAACATAATACAGAAATATCTCGCCAGTTGACTTGGCGAGCTATTTGCGTACCAAGACAAGTAGGCCTAGCATATTAATGGCGAGTAAATATTTGCCTAAGTTAATTTGATTAAAATAGTCTAAAAAATGTAGCTAGCATATTTATATTAAATTAATTGAAGAAAGTTTGTAGTAAAATTTATTTTTATTAACAAAATAGTCCTAAGTAAACCGATGATACGAACATGTCTCGCCAGCCGACTTAACGAGCTATTTGGGTACCAAAACATGTAGACCTAACACAGTGACGGTGAGTGAATATTTGCCTATGCAAATTTGATCAAAATAATTTAGTAAACTTTATCTAGCATATTTACGTCGAATTTATTAAACGAAGTTCGTAATAGGCCTAAAATTTATTTCTACCGCCACAACAGCCATTGGAATACCAAGGATACGAAAGTGTCACGCCAGCCGACTTGGCGAGCTACCAAGACATGTAGGCCTAATTTTATAAAGGTGAGCGAATACCTGCCTAAGCAAACTTGATCAAAATAATGCAGAAATGTAACTAACAAGTTAACATTGAATTTCTCGAAGGAAGTTTATAGTCAAATTTATTTCTACTAGCACAATAGCTGTAAGAAAACACATAATATAAAAATATCTCGCCAGCAAACTTGGCCAGCTATTTGCGTGCCAAGACAGTAAGCCTAACGGTGAGATATAGGGCCTATTGCAAGATTATGGCACTGGCGTGTCATGGACCCCACGGTTCCGGCATCACGTTCGTAACTGAACTCGCTGCAAAGCAAAACGGTAAACTGTGCTTCTAACTTCTAACTCGTAAAAGAAATTACGCAGTTATTCCTGGAATGTCTAGAATTATCACATAACAGCAGGTATTTCTAGCACAGCGCCTATTTTAAAAACAGGTATACAAGGTGTTTCATAAAAAGGACCCCTTTTTGTTTTTTTCATAATTTACTCAAATGATGAGCAATTTACATGATTTTTTACCATTTCTAGCTAAATAAATACTAATTCGAAATGTTTTAACAAAACATGGCTGTTTTAAGAAAACATGGCAGTTGATTAAATATTCTTTGCTAATCGTGATGTAACGCTGACATTGCAATATGTTACGGGTTCAAACAGGCAAATCCCAATTGGTGGTGCCAGTTGCTAACCTGCTTCAATGGTAAAAAATCTGGTTCGTTGGTGTCAATTATTTGAAGTTTTACAGTTGCAGCCACAAAGACGCGCAAAGCGATAGAATTAACGTGTCTGCGGAGATAGTTGGTCTTTACATGTTCAAGCAACATAGTGCACTATCACACCAAGCTTGCAAGATGTTGAGTTTTTGGTTCACAAGACGCTTGATTTCATGTTTCCATGCTGCTCAGTGCTGACACGGTAAGCATTTTTTATTAGCGAACCAAATTAAGGTCACCATCGAAGCAGGGTAGCAACTAACAGCACCAGTGAGACTAACAAGTTTGCACCTGTGTCGACGTCAGCGTTACATCACGACTAGCAAAGAATATTTAATCAACTGCCATATTTTGTTTAAATATTTCAAATAAATATTTTCTCAGCTACAACTGGTAAAAATTTTATGTAAATTGCTAATAATTTAAGCAAATTATAAAAAAGGGTCCTTTTATGAAACACCGTGTACAAAAGTGAAATTCGCATCATTAAATGCCTAGGGCCTTCTATATGCCTTGTGTTGTGCATTTTTATGAAAATAAGTTTTTAAAATTACAAAATTTCCTAAATTTCTTTTTGCATAACTAGACTTTTTGTCTTGATTTTTTAAGCTCAGAATGTCTCAAAAACGTTGGACCCCACTAGGGCCGCTTACAGCGTTCCCCAGACACCCATTCAAGGAGGCATTAAAAGGGAAAAGGAATTAGGAAAAAAAAGAAAAGAAAAACGGGAGGGAATAAAATAGAAAGGAAAAAAAATGAGATAATTAAAGGAGAGGGGAGAAATAAAAGAAAAAGAAAAGAAAAAAAAGAAAAAAAGTAAAGGGGAGGGAAAGGGAGCTAGGAATCATACCCCTACAGCAAATCATGAATCCGCCACTGCTGAATACCGTACGGACATCAAAAAAACAAAAAGGACGCACAAATTACAACGGACTAGGCCTACACAAAATTACGGTGATTAAATGCTGCTTACACATATGCTTCCTTGTTGCAATTACTGTGGTTTAATACAGTGGCAGATTCAGAAAATTGGAATAGGGGGCGGAAGGGTAGGGGTTACGTGGGGGCTGGGGAAAAGGCTGTGCTTCCTTCCCAAATTGTGTAAAATTTCAGTGCATAAATAATAAATTTTTGTGCAAAATTTTAATTTTTTTGAAATGTATCTAGTCAATAAAGGGCCGCCCCCCCTTGAATCCGCCAATGGTTTAATACGTCACACAAATTTTGATTACCGGACACAAACCACTGATGTCGAGACTAGGTAAAGTAAATATTAAGCTTATCTGTGCAGCATTTTATTGCTATTTTCACATACCTATTACCGTGTAGGCCTGCATCGTGTATAAACGGGCTATTACGCTACAATAATTTTCAGCCCAGCCTGCAAAATCGCCACTTGACTAAAAATATTAGCTAACTGACTACTGGTCAAGAAAAATGTTTAAAGTTCCGCGGCTTTTCTCGCTTAGTTGCCTTCAGCAGACAGCGGAAGTATAACGAAACAACTTAGGCGGCCTGCTAGCCTGTACGCTAACGCCGAAGCTTATGAATATTAACATGGTTTAGAAACTTTTCGCCATAAGACGGCTCCTAAAATGCACAGTAAAATGTCGGCGTGTTTACCAGTTTTTTGTGGCTAAATTTTAGTAAATTCAATTGTATCTCATTGTTAACCAGTTACCAGTTTGTTATTCTAGTTACGCTTGCAACACGGTACATTATTTTGCGTGTTCATTTAGCTTATGCGTTTTTTGTTTGCATATCATGATTATCTTTATGGTTAGTTAGTCTTTGAGTAACAATAAGTAAGTGTTTGATACCGTAAATCGATGTTATGTGTGTTTTTCGACAGCGTCTGCGTTCGGCCAGCAGTCACCAATTGTCCGTGCCACGTCATCGGCTTAGCATTTACGGCCGTCAGGCGTTTTCTGTTGCCGGAACTCACTGCCTATAATGACCTACGTGATCCGGAATGTTCTGCAGACATTTTCAGACAATTGCTAAAAATGTTTTTGTTTTTACAGTACTAGTGTTTTTAGCGCATTGAAGGTTTTGATAATAATGCGCTATATAAATTTACATTTGACATTTGTTGACAGTCTTTACGGTGTCCTGGTGTCTTGGCATCTGATATTCGTTGTTTTATAATGTACGCAGTTTGGTAATATTCGTCGTTTTATGCTGGTTTAACTAACATTTAAATTAAAACATGCAAACAATATTTGTCACAAAAACATTGAAAGCATACTATAAACTGCACTGGTTTGAAAAAAGTCCAATGAAAATATTGAAGACTCAAATTTTTTGAGGACGGTAACCAAAAGCACAGAAATTTTTGCGATGATATTTATGTCATTAGTGATCCAGCATGCAATATCTTTAATCAAAATGCGTTAACTAATTACACTGGATTAGAAGTAGAAGTAGGCAATTGCCAATTAACGCAAGAATAAAATTTATGCCTGTTTAATGGTGTTAAAAATTTGGCAGTTTTGCTGCATTCAGATGCACGTGTCGTCATTAACGGAATACGCCAAAGGCCCATATAGGGTTGATACCGGTCAATGCCATCGCTCAGCAGACATAATGGGGGTTCGAGAAAAAATGGTGAGAGTTCTAGATTTAAAGGCCTATATCTGCTGCGCATATGAATATCAAGTTCGGCATTGTTAGCTATGTTGCTAAAAGTGGTGGCTAACAAAAACGATGGATGTCGCGTTTCGGCAGAGAGTTTTTTCAGAACGTTGAATACGGCAGCGTTGTCCAAGTGTTGCATCATCATTCGCGATATTATCAGATCAAAGTTGTTAACAAATGAGGAGTAGGTTACAATGTCCACGGAAAATATTTACAGCAATCTTAGGTTCTACGCTGTGTTGCTTGAGTCATGTAGTCCTACGCAACTGGAACGCACAAATGGATGCACGGCAACGCAGTTTTTTGGATAGCTGAATAACGAAATAATGGGACATTGCTGATGTCTGTTAAAAATGCTAAGTTATCATTGTGCTTGCCATTTATAACTCTGCATAAATTTGGTTGCCGTCTTAATCAGTGAGGACACTGACACCAAATGACACGTGACCAGTCGGCGGTCGCTGATAGTTCTAATGGCGTCAACTTTCGTTCGCTGCTAATCCACTCAGTCATAGCCAGAATTTGATAGCAATGACCATCTAATGCATCAGGCCTGTAGATTTATAAATCAAACAAAGTGCTAAATTTCGCTTAAATCTGCCGGTGAAAACATTAATTACAACGGTTTTTGTGAGAAAACCCATACAGGTAAAGTGCCCGGTATTGAGCACCGTGAAGACATGGCATTGTAGGCGAACTGACAATTTGTACGAAATAAACTTTGTGGCATTATTTTTTCCCTTGTATTAGCAGTTTAATTAAAACACAAAATACGATTATTTGTAGCAAATACAATTTCTTATTTTTTTTACTTTATTCCTTACTTTGATTGCACCATAAACGTCATTGATCGAGCGACTGCAGTAGGCTATGTAACGCTATAACGTCTAACTACCAATGTGCTGTTGAATAATATCGGCTCTTTTGATTTTTGCTGTTTTCGATGTGTCACTCATTGCATGTCGCTCTTAACTACTTATATTTGCTGTTTTATCACAATAACGAAGTTTTTATGTTGATGGTTAATTATAAACCATCTGCTTTTCACGGCCATGAAGACACTAAAGCTTAAATATTTTGGGGGTCACGATTTTGATCTTTAGCGGTCACGTGACGTCATCGGTCACGTGACTATTGGACTCGGCATATGTGGTTTCCTAGTGGTAGTCCATTGTAACCATGAATCTATCTTGCACCGTTACGGAGATATGGGGTTCCAGATATATTGGGGTCACGACCTTGACCTTTTTGGGGTCACGTGACGACATCGATTATCCGACTCGGCGTGGGCACTTTCCTATTGGTGATCAATGATGACCATGCGTCTATCTTGCACGGATACGGAGATACGGAGCTTCAAAGATTTTGGGGTCACGAGTTTGACCTTTTGGGGTCACGTGACGTCATCGGTCACGTGACCATTAAACTCGGCACATGTGGTTTCCTATTGGTGGTCCATTGGAACCAAGCGTCTATTTCACCGTTACGGAGATATAAAGCTTCAAAGTTGCATTTGCCCATGTTAAAGGCCAAAAGTTCACTGCGCATGCTCCGTGTCACTTAACCTGTGGGCAGGGGGTCCAAAATGACCACATATTTGGAATTGCTAAGACCATATTGCCTATTCACTACACAACTTTTATGGGCCTACGATGACGATTAAAAGCCGTTTATAGGTGAAATTTTTATACAGGAGCGTTTTTGGCCGAAAATTTTAAAGTCCGTTTTTGGGCCCAATTTTCGACTTTGGGAAGATTTTTCAGGGGTTAGATATTAACTTTGAATTTCGGTTCTCAAAAAGATCCGACCCTTGCGTGAGGCCGCGTTGTTCGGGCCATCGCGCGTAAAAATCCGCCATGCGGTCTGACCTGTAGGTCGGTCAACAAAAAGATATATATATATATATATATATATATATATATGTACTAGAAAAATTTCCGTTATATTTCACTTATTTGCCGAGAAGCCCCAATGGACGGATTTGCACGAAATTTTGCACAGGGGGTCGTCTCGCGGACGTAATTACCTGTTTCATATTTTGTCTCGATCGGTTGAGGAGTTTCGAATTTGCGCGGGGTCGAATTTTGCCTTTCTCCATTGACTTAGCCGGTCGCCATTATTAACACAGGGCTGTGATACCGCGCGCCTGTGATTGTGGGTATCGCTTAGTACCTAGGTATTTATGCATATTATTGAGCATTTCTACTGGCGACATTAGCTTCTGCTGATATAGGGGGATAGTAAAGTGCGAGGCGCGAGGTGCGAGAAAGGTATAGTGTGAGAAAGCGTGCGAGAAATTCGTGCCCGGATCTGGGTAATTAGCGAGGCGGCGTGCGAGGCCGCGCGGTGTTGTGCGCTATTGGGGAGGGAGGCGTCAAGACACGTACCAAGCACCATTCATCGTGCCAAATATGCCTACACTGTAATCAAGACGTTCGTTTTATGAAAGAAAAATCATTCACAAAAAAGGACAGATGCACGTTCATACGCTTTGGCTCGGACACTGATAGCTTTCTTATGAAGCAGACTTTTTAGTAGGCCTAATCTGCTGTGATCGATTAAATATATGCCCTGAGTTAACATTATTATTCAAGTCTATGGCTTAACATTACTGACACTGGAGTGTTACTTACAGTCCGACACGCAATGCTGTTCTTTTAGCATTTATACAGCAATTGGTCACAAGTAAATTGTTTTATCACTTCTGATATTTTGATCATTTGCAGCTGGTTGCAAAAATGGTAAATGTTTAGAACAGCTACGCCACCTTAAACGGATGTGTACATATATGACATTGGTGTGTATCGGTAGAATCCTTTTTGTTATGCATGTTTTTAGATAACATCTGGTGAAAAAAAATATTATTTACCTTTTGATGACCGGTTATACAATTTAATGTAAACGTTAACGTTAGTGTAATAGATGTTCAACGGTTTGTTTATTTTTTGTATATGTCGTGCTTATGTAACGGGAAGTGCCAAAATTTTCGGGCGCATGTGTTCAATATGGCATTTTTCTTGTGAAAATTTCATTTCTATGCCGAAAGTGTGGCGGGCGGCAATCGCGAGATGTCACCTAGGGACAGACAATGACCTTCACGGCCTGTGTAGCGTGCTGATTTGATAACGTAAGCCAGCCTACATTAGCGGTCTGTCGTGGTTGTCTGGACCAAGCACGTTTTGTTTGTTACGGCGTGCGTGTTGTGGCGTCGAATGCGAATACTGTGTACTGTGAAGCGTTTAGTTAAACCATGCTGCGTTTCTGTAATGTGCGTAATTGTGCCAAAATTTTTTTAGAATTTGTCGTGCGTTATGTCGTCGTTCTGCGCGAAATGCACCAGTATCAGTGTCGGCGCTACTTTTTCGGCTAAACGAGGTAGGCGTGCGTTTGTTTTGTCATTTGTTTGTTCTGACGTTGCTTCAGAAGTGACTGAAATAGGTAGAATTAGTGTTTTTATGCATGTTTCAGACTAGTTTAATTATGGGAAACTGCAATTGACTGACATATAACTACCAAAGAATAAATTGGGGGTTTTAAGTGGGTATAAGTAATAATATTAATTCCTTCGTTTTTTATATGCTGCTTATTCAGTATCTGCAATTCGTTGTTCTTTTCTCAGGAAAGGCAGTTTGATTTTGCTGTTTTTGGACATTTTTGTATTTATTTATGATTTACATTTGTGCTTACCAGTGTTGTTGTCCTTGGCCTTGGTCCTTGGCCTTGGCGTGTCCTCGAGGACAAATTTTGAGTCTTTGGCCTTGGCCTTGGCCTTGAGGGTCAAGTCCTTGGCCTTGGCCTTGAAGGTCAAGGCCTTGGCCTTGGCCTTGAGCAAAAGTCCTTGGCCTTGACGAACCAGGTCCTTGGTCTTGCAAGGCTCGTGTTTCGGAGACTAATACTGCTACAGTGTTAAAAAGCATTTTCATCGCATGAATGACTGGATTCTGGTGGTTTTTTGGTGGACAGTAAATTTCTCAGTTCATACCGACGTTTAGTTTAATTATCATCTTAGTGAATATACATTGAACTTTAGTGTTTCTCAAGTGCAACTGTGCGGCACTGGGGCGCGTTCCTCCCTCGACTTAATTCTAGTTAACTGTTAACTGTTACTTTCCAGATGACCTGAGAACCACACAAACTCTGAGAATTTTTTTTCATAATTTGAATTTGTGTGTACTGGTAGTTTAGCAGTCTGCAGTTTCTGAACTTTGACTGCGTGGTTTGTGTACTGCATTATTTCCATTACGTTTTAGATTTTGCTTTAGCTTGCGGAATATATTAGAAAGCAGTAGCTGAATTCATCAGTTTTAGTGGTCATTATAGTTGACTGCAAAATTGAAGATTAAATCTATTTAATTAAAATTATTATTAAATTCAGCATTCAAAAACACCCCTATTGAAAGCAGTCTTTGAACTTGTCTCTGAGGTTAAGTCCTTGGCCTTGGCCTTGGCCTTGAAGGCCAAGTCCTTGGCCTTGGCCTTGAAAATCAAGTCTTTGTTAACAACACTGGTGTTTACTCAGCTTATTTATTTGATTGCAGATCGCTATCCCCAAGGTCCGCTATCCGCAAAGGGAAATACCAATGCAATTTATAAACAACCCGCGTAACTGAATGTGTATTTTCCAGTTCCTAACACCACATCCGCAGCACACCTTAAACAATGAGTATGTCCTGTACATCTAACAGAGTTAAAAGTAGAGAAATTATGTTTTTTGAAATTTTACAAATTATACAGTGAAGAGCTCGTTGCCGGCCTTGGCCTTACAGTTCAAGGCAAGCAAACGGCAAGGCCAAGGCTTTAAGTGTCAAGGCCAAGGCCAAGCCCGCCATTCTTCATTCCCTAACCCTAGCCCTAACCATAACCCTATTGCAACTAATATGCATTGCTGACATAATTCCAAATCACTTCTAGTAGAATTCCGGACTCCAGGCTTGAATTTCTGGTCTATCAATTGTCATTTCCCTTTGGGGATAGCGGAACTTGGGGAGCGGACCTTGGCGATAGCGGGCCGACACCATTTATTTTTGTCTAATTTTTTTGGTATAATACTCATTCGCTAGGTGGCGTCACTAAGTTGTTTTAGCTAGTTTCATGGGTTGTAGATGCGGCTTATTCGGCTATAAAATAACTTTTTATTATTGAGTTTAGTACGTGTTTTATTCAATACAAAAAACACTAGTGCTGCCACCACTAGTGTTTTTCTGTTTTCTTTGTTTTTTTTTCCAAAAACTCATTTTTCCTTTATAAACCTTACCAAAAACCTTCTTTAGAATGATGGAATTCACCCAAAAACTGAACTTTGTTTTTGGGTTTCAATAGTCAAATATTTGCAGTTTCCCATAATCATATTAGTCTAAAACATGCATAACCACATTAATTCTACATATTTCAGTCACTTCTGAAGCAATCTGAGGTGGTGGAGCTAATGTAAATTTTTACTGCAAAAAATACCACGACGCTGGCCTAAGTCCAAGCAGCTGTTTAAGCCTTTAAGATTGAAAACAGTTACAAGGAAAAAGTTTTTTATTGAGAAATTTGCGAAAAGTTTAATATTATCATTCTGCATTTCTGATATACTTGTAACCACCCGCTGCTTTCGCTTCGTTTTTCGTTCTGGACGATTGCAAGATCTCAACTTCATGGGTACCTTCGGCCTTGAAAGATAGGCGGTTACCCATGCTGGTAATGAGTTTGTGTTAAACGAAGGGTTGCCTACGAAAGGGGCTTCGTGAAATGACTGTAAACGGATAGAGATATAGTTATTATTGATCAGTGGATTTCGTTTGGACGAATGGTGCTTTGTTGGTTTTCCTTGCTTGTTTTGGTATGGCGAAGGCTCAGCATCTTGTCAGTCAATGTGCTCTGTTTGACTGCTTGACTAAATCACGAAGAACAGCTGCGGATGTCCTTTAGATCAACAAACTTTACGGATTCCAGACGAAGACGTACATCTGCTGGTTGACCGTCGGTTTTCGTCTGCAAACCGATCAGCATGCTTTCCAGCAAAATTTTCTCCTTTATTTACCAACGGAAATCGTATTTGTCGTTCTGCCTTTGTCAGTAGATGGTGCTTGCATCACCAGCGAATCCATCAGTAGTCGTTGTCGTCGTATCACTATTGGTCGTCGTGCAGAAACGAAAACCTCACCAGTAGGAACGAACCATCTCAGGATTCACAAAGCTCGCTTTTCAAAGTAAGTACCCAACACATATAATTTCGGCAGCAAAACAAACGTTTGTCTGAAGCAGTGTTTAGATCCGTTTTCGGGCAAAACGTGCGTCGCCTGTTTTTTTACATAATTTTCCATATTCAACTTTTCTTCAAATTTTGACGACTCAAAGAATTTATTTCCTTTTTTTAACTTTCGGCATTTCAAAAGCAAAGATAATACATATACTTCGTGTGTGAACTAACAACAAAGGCGTACTAGAGGAATCCTCGGCACCCTAGCCGAAACATTCGTCGCCTGAGACTTCGAAGCCCTCTTTTTGCCATCATCTATCACAAATTCGTCAAATTTGGAAGGAAGCTTTGTCCTTCTTTCTGGTTTTCGTTTTACGTATCTGTCATTTACAGTATAGTTTTCTGTCTGTGTTGCGCCATCGGAACTGTTTTTTGCGTCTTCGCTTTACTAACACCATTTGAATCAGCTAAAGAATTTGTTTCAGTCTCATAACTCACACCAACGGTAAACGCCTTCGCCATTCCCGATGCTTCGTCTAAAACATAATTAGGCGAAGTTTTCGTACTCCCAGCAGAGCTTCGTCGGCGTCGACTTTGACGTTTCTTCGCCGTCTGCTGCTTTGATGTACCATGCTTTTTTGTCCGGGAACAAACGGTTCTGCTTCGGAAGACAGACTATATTTAGGCACATCTGATTCGTCAGACATTGACTGAAAATTAGCAACTTCGTTCGGTAACCAGCCAGACGAAAGCTGCAGTGATCCAGTAGCTTCGTTTATATTCGACTTTCGAACGGTTTCCGATCTTCCATCTACCAAGGTTTTACCAGAACTTCGTTTTGCCAATGTTTCGCCAGGACCAGGTTTAAACGAAATTACACCATCATTTATTAACGTCGGGCCGTCTAGTACAAACTTAGGCAGTTTTCCGTACTCTCTTTGTCTTCGTTGCACAAATGCTTCGGGTGGAAACAAAGCATTCACAGGTTGTTCGGCCAGCGACAGCATCTCGGTAGCATCGATGTTTTTGGCAGCACCATCGATCCAAGATCGTGGCGGTGTGCCGATAAAGTCGTTTAGCTCATCGATGTATACTGTCTTCGGCGTGGCTTTTGGCGTTTGTTGTGTTTTCGCGGTCAGAGTGGAAGGCATCTTGATAATCAAGAACGGTCCTTTATATTGCCTAACTCACTTTATCTGTCGACCTCGCAGTTTTCGTGGGTTGAAGTACATCACCCATTGGCCAACCTTAAATGTTTTCGGCTTCAGACCCAAGTCATAATATCTTTTGTTGCGTTCGGCGCTTCGCTGCAAGGTGCTTCGGATTTTAGCAAAAGCTGCAACGGACCTCTGTATCATGTTCTCGACGAAAGTATCGTAATCTTCAAGCGGTTCGTCATTCGGACTTCCGAGTACGATATCAACCGGGGCACGAACTTTACGCCCGAATATCAAGCGATCATCAGTCGGGTCTAAGACGTCGCACACAAAACGGAGGAGTCCGCGTTAACTTAGTGTCGACGGGCGGAACAACGCAGGTAAAGACTCGCGAGATGGGCGTGCAGTATGGAGACGGCGGCGAGCAAGCTAACCCCGGTAGCTCTAATAGCTGGGAATTCGGGGATCACCCGATCGTTGGCACTGTATGTGCATATGATACAAGTTCTGATATATGTGCGTACCCTCTCAAGTATGTCAGTGTGACTGTATCGAGGCGTTATTGTGTTGCACTAGAGGATAGTGGGTGTCAGATACCCCTAGTTAGTAATCGATTGTTTTCCGAGTTGTGTAACGAGACACTGTGGGTAATGTCACTCTCCACGGTTTTGGGAAGGACCAAACGGTTCGTGCCCCGTTGATGAACTTAAACGTATGTTTGAACGATGCCGAGTGTAAAAATGTACGGGAAATACCCATTGTGTGTGCTGTAGCCGATCTGTGTTTAGCTGATTATGACGTCATCTTGCCTGTAGATGTCGTTCGTAAATTGCAAGTGGCAGCAGGTACAGCTAGTGTATCTGGGTGGGTTGCGAGTGAGGTGTGTGACATTACGACCAAGTTCGATCCACCCAAGGTTAAGGGTAATCTCCTGGAGAAGGTGGACAGCTTATTTGCAAGCGCAGAGAATAGTGGCAGTAACTTGACTAAGCCTGTGTGGTCTTAATATGTGTATGTTTACGCGAGCCACTTTATATGCGTGTTTGTTGTTAATGCTGTTTGCTATTTCCATAGCCGTGTGTTCGGAAGTTTAGTACTCCACCAAAGGCGTAACCAGTGGGACCAATACAACTAAGGGGTGCGCGAATGCAGCTGTCTACGGAATTGAGCCCGTTCAGTGTCTCACTCATTTGCCCGTGTTTGTTAGTTGTAAGTTGTGCAAACGCACGGTTTTGGTTGAGTCGGAGAGAAAAGATGAGCTTCGACTGCTTACACATCTGATCAACGACAAGAACTTCGCCAGTTGCTCAATGAGATCGCTGACCAGTTTGACGACCGACCCGGGAGGTCGACGCGAGGATCCATCGCATACAGGCTACCGATGGTCTTGTACGACAGCAAAAACAACCTTGCCGTGCACCAGGCGCGTGCCGTGAGTCGAGGACTGATACGCCTGTTGAACAGTCCAATGTCGAGTCCGATCGTGTGTGTTGCCAAGAAGGACGGTGGTGTTCGCCTTGCCTGCGATTATCGTTACCTGAACTTAGTTACTGACGGTGACGTTTTTCTGATGCCAACCATACGAAGTGCTGCGTAATATCGGCAAGAGACATATAATTTAATCTGCTACTGTATTAAATCAGATTTGTTGACACTTCATTGACGTGAAAGATGAAATCTGTGTGAATCTTATTGTGTACTGTGTTTATTATGGTGCAGCATAATGTATGTACATGAGTATTGCAACCATATATGTATTGCACTGCAATATTGCTTAATTGATTATTTGTGTATAACTAGTGAGTGTCATGGACGTTTATTCAACTAGTTACACTATAATTGTTGCAAAATTGTATGTGATTATTACGTTTCTCATATTATGTTGTATGTACTGTATGTTATATCAAGGTGTCATATTTATTTTTGTACTCGATACGCCTGTAGTGATTTGTGTGTGTTATACGTGTAATTAGGGAAGAAGTAAAATGGGTTTAGTTTGTCCCCCATTTTATTTTTTTCCCCAAGGGAGGAGGTGTCAGATCGCTTTGGTCCTTATTCAGTTCAGTGGACGTTATGTGTATGACACTTGTGAGAAAGTCGTCGTCGATTTATTTTCGCGTCAGAGTAAGCTTGCTATCTGCATTTTTCGCTGCTTGATTGTCACTGTATTGTATTTATTTGTCGACGTAGACCGACGATTACGACGGTCATTGTGTACAGCAACTCTGTCGGAGTTCGTCTATCAGTATGTTTGCATATCACTGTCGTTGTATTGCTAGTTGTTCCTGTCCTTGTGCGACTAAGAGTAGCGCGTAAGTAAATAGTTATAATATTGCGGCCTACGTTATGTGACTGTGTTCACTGTACCTGTTCGTGCATAATACAAGCACTGGCACTAGATGCTGACCAATCAGAGCTTGTGTTTTCGATTTAGCGCCACTTCAATCAGGACGTAAATTGAATCTTGTCATTGCTATTGGTTAGACTAAACATTAATTAGGTCGTCATCCAGAGGAGGCGCGTAAATGAGTTGTTTGATTACAGTTGTTGTTCTGACGTGGACCTAAACGGTCAATGTGTGTGGCATGCGAAAATGCCAAAATTGTCTAGCCTTTATTTGGCTTTTGTGATAATGATAGGGTGCTTGTGTAGGCCCTATAGTGGTATAACGAGGGAAGAAGACTTTTGCGTGTAAAACTCAGTGTCAAAGAACTATTTGAATAGTTTGAATTTAAGCCCTTTATGTGTGGCTTAGTTGTGTGTAAATTATTTGTGATGGTTTCATATATATTTGATGATATTGAGTATTTCGTCACTGTTTATATTGATTTATTGATGTGAAAGCTGAGATATCACTTGTTGAACAGTGAAACTGAACAATCTGTTGATTGATTAAACTATTAAATTTGCAGCTGCGACTGCTTAACTATTGAAGTGTATATGTGTATATTCGTCTATATTCGTATGCGCCTTGCACTTCGGTATTAATTTGCACGCTGTATATATTTGCTTATTAAATCTTATGATCGTATTATTTTCAAATTTTGTGTCTGTTTACTTGAGCATTAGGCCTGAGGTAACTCCACGCTAAGTCTAGCGCAGGCCTAAGATCAAATCCGACAAGGCAGCCTCACAACATGGATCGTACAATGCTAATATTTTTAATTTTAGCTGTTTTGCTAAATTATGACTTACCACAGATCGAACGGATTCGCTATCAATAAGAATGCAGAGTTTGTTTTTAATGTGTATTACGATGTGTTGTCTGGCGCTAAAATTTGAGTTCTCAGCATAATTGCCAGCACCACGGTGTTGGCCGGTAGCACAGCGGAGTTTTGGGCGTCAGTCAGCAGCGATGAAAATGTCCGAATTTGCCGCAGAAAAAAGCATTGTTGTAAATTGGCGAAACAAAACATTAAGTTTCTGTGTGGTTTTCCGCCTCACTTGGAGCATTTTTGATCGCTCCTTCGGATTCTGCCTCTCGCTTGATTGGGAGGCTGCTAATATTGCTGTTGTGGCTGGAATCTCATTGGCTGTGCGAAACTGACGGTCTCCCTTGAGTTTTTTCTGTATGGTCTGCGGTATGCTCTGCGATATCTCATCTTTGGTGATCGTGGTATGTTTTTTGTGACGCTACGGGCGTTTTGGCAGCAGTAATTACGATACTTTTCGAGAGACCCCAAAAATAACATTTGAGGTAATCCCACCATGGCCAAATTTGGGCGCGTCATCTGTCGGCTTTTGGATCCGTCCATTTCGTTGTTTTCGAACGTCAACTAGCGCATCGGAGATCTCGCGCGCTCTGTCTGAATTGGAGCGCTTATTGTCATTGAATCATATCTTTGAGCCATACGTTGCATGTCTTTTCGCATTTCAGCCAGTTGTTGAGTTATTGACGAACTGTTTGCCGCTGCCTCTTCGTCCGTCGACAGTTCGCCGATTCTGGCGTCGTAAATTGTGATTTGTACTGTTTTATATCTATAACCACGATGTCACCTTTACACTGTATATAAACTGAACAGTTTTTACATAAATATTTGCGGTTTTGTTGCCGTTAGAAATAATTTAAAGGTAAATAAAATCTGGCCGTAGAATAGCCACTACAACTGATAACACAAATACTGCTACTCCAATTTCTACTTCGACTATAAATAACCCTTTCTTTACTATTACCAAACTCTACCCCTACCATAACTTACCTTAGCCGCTTGACTGCTATCATGACGACGTGCGTCATCATGATAGTTGTATTGCACCCGGCTACGTGACGACGCATGTCGTCATAACCTAGGGAAGACAGTATACATACTGTAGCAGTGGCCAGTACACTATAGCGTAGCAGTGGGAAATTCAAATATTTGGCCATGCCATATATGCATATCTATATTTGCTTATCACCACAGACCATCGTCTTTGTTTTGTCGGGGTTCATCACCAGCCCATACTTCATTGTTTCTTTATGCAGTGAATGAACTGTGCTTTTTAACGTGCTTTTATCTTCTTCGATTATGTCTATGTCATCCGCAAATCGCAGGTTGTTTATTCTTATTCCGTGTACTGATATTCCTTCTTCGCCATCTTTGACTTTGTCCATGGCTCTCTCTAGATCCGCGATGAACACAGTGGGTG